>Ga0134122_10000170_pt1 | contig 39130 bp, 51 predicted proteins | sample KB302_FD_96461 | JGI IMG/M metagenome (GOLD analysis project Ga0134122, IMG submission 96461) | Terrestrial soil microbial communities without Nitrogen fertilizer from Kellogg Biological Station, Michigan, USA - KB3-0-2 | ecosystem: Environmental > Terrestrial > Soil > Unclassified ... | reverse complement strand
GACATCCATGCCCGCACCGCCGCCGCGCTCTACGGCGTCGCGGAGGACGACGTCACTTCCGAAATGCGGCGCGCGGCCAAGGTCGTTAATTTCGGCGTGCTGTACGGCATGGGCGCGCACCGTCTCGCAGGGCAGCTCAAGATTCCCTACGCCGAGGCGAAGCGGTTCATCGAGAATTATTTCGCGACCTACGCACGGGTCGATCTGTTCATCAAGGAAACCGTGGAACGGGCGTATAACCGAACGCGCAATTTGAGAAAAAACGACGCGCAATTTGAGAAATTGAAAACACGAGTTTAAACGTGATTAAAACGCGGCTTTCCGGCCAGTCTAAGTGGCGGTTGGCCCTGTGGCGATTCCTTTCTCAAAATAACAGCGATAATCATGAATCTGACACTGATTTGCTGTGTTCATGCTGGCTCCGGGGCCAGACTTCAGAGCGCGAAATTTTGAGACCAAGATACCGCTGCTTAGAACGATTCCGGACGAGTTCACATTTAACTCATAAAGATGCGACCTGTTGGCCGTAAATTTCTGTATGGATTCGAAGCCGAAAACATCGATTGACAGGTGATATTTGTTCGTCGCAGCAGGGATGTATCGAAGCCGAATTTTAGCATGAAAATGGAAATCGACGCCTGCGCCGCCCACGTTGATGTCCGGCCCACCGGAATTGATGACATCAAAAAGCTGGAAAAAGGTTGTGCCACCAAAGTTTATTGAGAAATTAAAGCCTGGCACACCACCACCAAATCCGACTAATTCCCAAACGATGCTGTCGTTGGCCGCAAAAGTGCTGGGATCGAAAATGCGATCAAAAAGAAGGTAATCCGAGCCGCCTACATTCCCCACGCTGTCCGCTTGTAATGTCGATTTCAAGATACGAGCTTTTATCGCATCGATGTTGTCCTGCAAAGTATCATCTGCGGCAGCGCGTGCAGTGGATTCGGCTGACAGGCCTGTCGAAAGCGTGCCAATCGAATCAGAGAACCCACTATTAATTCCGGTCTGCGTCGAATTAACAGACTCCTGCGCACTTTCAAAGCCGTGTAGTTCGGTGATTACCTCTTCCAGAGTAAGAGGCGTGCTGACGGTTCCTTCGACAACGAGGGTCTCGTCGGTGATATAGATGCTCCCTGGACCTTGGACGCGAGTTTGTGTGGGAATCGTGGGCGCTTCGGAGACATAATATTTACCGCGCAGATCCCAAATCAATCCTTCGTATGCTGTGGCCATTGCATTGAAGGCGGCCAGATTAGCCTCGGCACCCTCGGTAAAACTGGCATCGAACCCGGCCTGAGCACCCCACCATTCTGGTGAAACAAGTCCCTTGTATCCGATAGGAAACAGTATGAATCCTTCGACCTTGGGGAACATGTTTTTGGCACCGTTGATGATGGTGTCCGGCGGCAGCTTTACGTTGTTGGTGGCAGGGTCTCCCGAGCTGGTGAAGGTTGCACCCGGTGCAATGATGACGATTCCTTGTTGCCCAATGAAATCAACTGGCGCATCGATAAGCCAGTTGCCTCTGGGGATCAAAATGTGTGTGTATCCGCCTTCCTCGATTGTGGCAATGGCCGCATTCAGCGTTGCCGCATTGTAATCGGCACCACTAAGCCGCAAGGGGTTCACCAGCTCTTCCTGGACCATTTTTCTGTCGTCGATAAGGTTCAACCATTCCGCATTCACAACGGTTCCTGGTGTCGGAGTGGGTGTTGCCGGGTTGCCGTCAACGAAGGTTTTCATGGTCATTTTAAGCCCCTTTATTCTTGCTTAATCAACGGTTCGAGTGACGATGGGAAGAGCCGTAAACTTTCCACCAGGCAAAGGAAGCCATTTCCCTGCCCCATTCTTTTTCTTCATGTCATAGAGGCCATTCATGGGCCTCAAAGCGGCCGTGGCAGCCGCAGACACGGTAACGGTGATGTTTCCTGCGACGGCGTCATTGATGGTGATGGTGGCGCTTCCTGAACTGCCAGCAGCTCCTGCAATACGGATCAAGCCTTCGGTCTCTTCGACTTGCACATAGGCCTTTTCGTCAGAATCGGAGAGTGAGGACTTGGCTGTGAACAGCAGCTTGGTGCTGCCTTCGAGTGAACCGAGGTCTGTGATGTCGAAGGTCCAGTCCGTCGCCACTACCACGACAATGTCCGGCCCTTCTCCTGGAGGCAATGCGCCTCCGGAAGGGTAAGTGAGCGTTCGATAGTCATTCTGCCAGATGATAGGTCCAAGGATTGCAGCCAGAGAAGCGATTTGCTCATCCGACAGCGTGAATGAAGCAGTGGCATCGACTCGGTTTTCAACTGCGAACCTGAACTGAGTCGTGATGTCATTGATGGTGTTGGCAAGGGCCAGAATGCTGCCAATGCTTTCGTTATCCGCCGCCTCGGGAAGCAGATCAATAATGGCCTGAAGGCCATCGGAAACCTCGGTGAATGAAACGGCGTTCTTAGCCCGATCGTAGGCCTCATCGAGGGCGGGTGTGAATCCGAATTCCGAGAGCTGCCGGTCAACGTATGACCAGACCTCTGCGGCGGTCAGCGTCGAGAATCCGACGGCCGTTATCCAGGCTGCATCACCATGATCGCGAATCGCTTGCAACGAATCGGTTGTTGGATTTGCATCACCGCCGCCACTGCCGCCATTTGAGTTGATTGCTGTGAGTTCCGTGGAGTTGTCGGTGGCGACGGCCGCATCCTTGCGGAAAAGCAGTTGTACATACTTCAGCAACTTCGAGAGAATCGTATCTCGTGCACTTGTCACGTCGCTGGTTGAAGCCGGAGACGCGGGAAGGTTTGCGACCTTTCCTGTAATCGTGTCAAGCTGCGTGTCCAGGTTCGCGGAAGCCAATCCGATCGCGGTCCGCACTTGCGCCGGTGAGATGTTGTACAGAGCAGCAATCGCCGCGATGACGGCATCGTCGGCGGCCGTGAGACCGGCACCTGCCACGCCAATCGTGGCAATCAAAGCCTGAAGGCTGGCTTCCAGCGCAACGGGGCCGCTGATTCTGCTGAGAATCGTTCCCATGTTCGTGCGGTCCGTGCTGGTGAAGCTGACGGCCGTCGTATCGACGATCTGCATGTAGGCGACATAACGCCGCAACTTGCTGTTGACCGTTCCGGTGACTTCCCAATGCAATCCTTCAATCGTATCGGTGACTGAAGACGTGTAGTTCAGCGTGTACTTGCCCGTTGATGGATTGCTGATGGATCCAAGTCGTGAGGACATGTCCGTGGTCGCGTCGTTCGTCAGGGTAATCGTCGGATTTCCACTGTCGAGGTTCTTTGCTGCTCCTGTTTCATCGCAGAACAGAAGCGTGATCCCGACTGTGACGCTGCCCGAGTCCGGACGTTCGAGCGTGCCCGGAATGCTTGTCGAAATAAAAGTGTTGTTTTGAATGTTCTGAAGGGCGCTGAGAAGCGCAGAATTCCCATAGCTTCCACTGTTCACGATGGTATAGATCGCAGTGATGTCGGCAGCCAGCGAAGCGGAGGGCGTACCGAGGACCGCAAGGATCGCGGCCTGTGTTGCTGACACGTTCGCTGCTGTTGCAAGTCCGGATTGTATCTTCGTCACCGCGTCCGATTTCACACCTGCGGCCGTCAACCAGTCCGTTGGGACCGCTGGGAGGTTTGTCAGATCCACAACCCTTGTAATCGCTTCCATTGTTGATGCAGGAGAGGCCACATTGAAATACTGTTTCATTCCCCCGATGAATCGGCCGACTGCGCTTTCAGTCAGGACCGTCGAAATCCATTCAATGACGGCAGACGGAAGGTTTTTATTTGCTGTCAGCGCGTTCGGAGTTCCTGCTGCATCATCCGTCAGCCAGCGCACGAGCATGGCTTGCGCATAGCCATTCGTCGAGAGTGCGGCGGGAGTGGCAGCCAGCCACTTCTTCACGTCCGCAGGCAGTTTACCAGATACCAGCGCATCAGGCGTTCCACCCGCATCATCCGTGAGCCAGCGCAAAACGACTGTCTTCACATAGCCGTTGGTGGAAACTGTTGCGGGTGCCGTGGTGAGCCATAGCTTCACGTCGGCGGGCATCTTTCCTGAAGAGAGAGCGTCCGGAGTTCCTCCGGCATTATCCGTGAGCCACCGCATGACCATGATTTGCAGGAGTCCATTGGTGGACAGAGCCACCGGCGTTCCCGCAGCGTTGTCGGTCAGCCAGCGCAGAAGCATTGTCTGCAAATAACCGTTTGTCGAGAGCGCGACCGGAGTCCCGGCGGTGTCATCCGTGAGCCAGCGCAGAAGAACAGTTTTCACATATCCGTTGGTGGACAAGGCAGCAGGAGCGACGGTGAGCCACGTTTTAACGTCTGCGGGAACATTGGCAACTATGATCGCTTCACACATGATGCGCTTGTTGGTGGTTTCCGCGAACGTCAACCGCTTGTTTCCGGCAGCAGTGATCATGTTGTTCGGAAGGTCAAGCCTGTACCAGCCGCCCTCGCGTTCCTTTATTCCGCCTGCGGTGTTGTCATTCGGATGCGCCGTGGTGATGGCCGCGAGGTCTGTGAGGGTTATGGTCGTGTCAGCAGTGTTCGATCCTCCCGACCATTTGCACACGGGAAAATCAGCGGCGACCTTGCCGGTCACGGCCGCGCCGGTATCGTCGGCGAAAAACACATCAACGCTGACAGAGGTTGTACCAGGTGCGACTATCATGCAGTCACCATCTTTCTTCGAAGGGCAAGGAGTCTGCCGGTGGTCGCGGAAACAACCTGGCTGATGATTCTCCGGCGTGGGCTTTCAATGATGCAGAATGGATCTGTGTAGAGTTTCATGATTTCACCGGCGTAAAGCTCCCGATTCCAAATCATGCAGTGGTCGATGACTCCGGCATAGGAGTTAAGGCTGTTTGCAACGTCTCTTCCGATGCCCATGGCTGCGCCGGAGGTGGAACGGCAAGATCCGGAGGCCGCCGTAGTACCTTCCAAGATTCCGTTGACGTAGATATTGACGTTTCCGCGTCCGAAGGTGCCGACGATGTGCATCCACTTGTTCACCGAGGCATTCACGCCCGTGTTGCCGGTGGCAATCTTGGCTGACCCGGAAATGACCACAACAAAATTGAACTTGTCCGAACTGGCGCGGCTTGCGCGAAGCTCGTAGCCTTCAGATCCCGCAACATTTCGGCAACACAGAACCACATCGCCATTGGTGGTTTGCTTTGCCCATACTGCAATGGTCACCTGTGTGGTGATGTCGAAAAAGGTGGATGTGGGAAGGGAGATGGCGTCGTTTGAGTTATCGAATGCAACACCGCGTCCAAATCTCCCCACTGTCCATCCGCTTGTTGATGTGCCGGGGCTGGCCATGTTGGTCAATGTGCCGTTATAATTCCGCACAATGTCCCGAGCGATGCCGCCCGCGCCTTCATTCAAAAGGCAACATGAGATCAACCCAACTGAAAGCGGGTGGCCCCAGTTTATCCTGGAACCCACTGGCGGCTTCAACTGGCCCCACGGTTTAGATTTTCGGTATGGCATCGCTTATGAGTTCGTATAGGTGATCGCGCGATAGGATACGACGCAGCCGGTGCTTAACGCGGCTCCCGTGCAGTTTCGTATCGCCAAACTCCAGCCATCTGGTACAACGCCTCCGCAAAGGGCCGCCACGTTGAAATATGCCTGCAACCGCTGCGAAGTCACCTTGTAAGGAATCGCGATCGGCCCTTTCATACTGTTCGGGTCGCTCATGTTCGCGGTTCCTTCTGTACCCGTTGGGAGCGTAGTGGTTCCAAAATTTCCACCCGTGATCCACGTTGTCCCGCCGTCTGTGGTCACCCAGGGAACCAGGTACACGTATGCCGCGCTATCGTTGGCCGGTGACGTTGCCGCCGTGGGAAGATCAATGATGACCTCATAGTCATCCGCCAACGTGGAAAGGTTGCTCACACGCGCAGACTGCCACCCCGCAAACACATCGGTGGCATCGTTCGCCAGCGATTGCAGGTTAGTCACCGTCATGGCGGTGTAAGTGTCGTAGGCAATCTTGTCAGTGGTCGTCGCCATTTCAATTCCCCTTTGCCAGCGTCTTCACCGCCGCTTCGAATCCTTCGAGGTCCGGAGCGGATTTCACCTTGAGCTTCAGCGCGTTGGCAATCCGAGCCGCCGCCTGCTGCTTGTTCTTCTCCACATAGGTCCCGCGCTGGTCGATGGGATGCCACAGGTGAATGCCGACGGCGAAGTGATCCTTCGGATACCGCACTGCACCGCCTGCCGCCTTGACGCTGGCTTCGAAGTCGTAGTCCTGTCCGTTATGGCCGACATACCCTTCATCGAGACCGCCCGATTTCTTGAACAGAGCTTTGGAGATGAGCTGCGCACCGCCGGGTGAACCACCGAAGCGACGCTTGCCCTGGAGGGCGAGAGCTGCAAAGTCCACCTCTTTGGGATTCATCGCGAGGACGGCCAGCGTTTCATCCTTCGTGAGCGCACGTTGCGCGATTAGCGGAATCACCATCGTCTTCTCGTCCAACGACTCTGGAATGTTTTCCGGCTTCAGCAGCGTGTCAGAGTCGTTGATGAGCAGCAGATCGTATTTTGCGGCCTTCGCGCCCGCGTTCACGCATTTGGCCTTCAGCATGAGCGGGCAGGCGTCGGTCACCGCAATGCGCCGCACGAAGTCCGGCATCTTCGTTTCGCCGTTCTGCTCGACAACGATGATTTCGCCGATGTTCTTGTACATCAGACGCGCCCAGGCCAGCAGGAAATAGAACGAGGCCAGCCGCGCCGGGTTGGAATTCATGAAAGGAATGATGAGGGAGATCATGCTGCGAGTCCTTGGATGTTGGTTTCAACGATGCATTCGAGCACCCGGAAGTTTTCTTCCGTCACTCCTGGTTCAATCATCTTCATGAGAAAATCGATGTCGGTGGCAGCGGCGCAGTCGTAGCCGCTGACGGTGTAGGTGTCCGGGTCGGTGAAGACGGTCTGCATGAGCGCACCATCCCAGGCGACGAGTTTTTGCAGAATGGAAAAAATGCCGCTGCCGGAGTTCTGACAGGTGATGGTGGTTTCAAGAAACAGGTCACCGGCGGCAAATGCCTCGGGCAGGTCGGCGGTGCTGATGCTGTTGGCATGACCCGTATCTGCATTGATCGTGCTGAGAAAGTTGATGGTCTCGGCGTGGTCCAGGTTCACGCGGCTTCTCATGCGGATGAATTTGCCCGCAGCCCATTTGTTCGCGGGAATCGTTATCGGGCCGCCGTATGGCGTGAGAGGTCCAATGGCGTTGGTCAGAAGCGAAAAGGCCGTGTCCGGATCGGAAGTGGTTTCTGTTCCGTCAAATTCGGTGGTCTGAACGGCCAACGAGTTGATGCGGTTATCGTTATCCACCGAGTAATAACGAATGGTGTTTTCGTCATTCACCAGGATGCGCTTGGTGTCTTTCGCGAAGGCCCAGCGACCCAGCTTGTCGGCCAATGCAGCGTAGGCAATGGATTCGGTATCGTAATGGTCATGAATGATTGTTGCCATGGTTGCTCCTAAACTGCGTGGTCCAGAATTTCATCCTCGTCGGCCGCCGAATCCTCTATTTCATCCTCGTCGGCCGCATGGTCGATGATGACATCGAAGACGCCGTCCATCGGATAGAAGAACAGCGCGACGCCACCGGCGGGCTTCAGGCGGTTGAAGAGTTTCTCAAGCACGCCGCCGACTGCATCCCACGTCCACAGATAACCCGTGCCGCCTTCGGTAACAGCGGCCGCATCCTTGCCGATGAAATCATCCATCGTGAGTTCGTGATTGAGGACGGTGACTTTCCAGCACCAGATGATGCCCGGATCCCAGATGGGAAACCCGGCTGTATCAACACCGCAGCCGAAGGGGCGCATGTCGTCGATCTCGATTTCAAAGTCCAGCGAATCGGCCAGCGCAATGAAGTGCGGAACGGAAAGCCCGCCGCGAAGGCGCAGGTTGAACAGCACGGCCGCGCGGTTCACTTCCGTCGAAGCATCAGGCGTCAAATCAAGAATGCGGCACCAGCGCAGCAGCATGTCCGCATCGCAGGTCTCCGGAAGAATCTGATCGAGCAGCGAATTTGCGGAGGTCTCAGCTCTATCCAGCGCGGCACCTTCCACCGTGAGATCACGATCGAAGACGCTGCCGTCATCCCCCAAAGAAATGGGGAAAAGCTGTTTCAAGACCTGCTTATGTGACAACGACATCCCCCGGCCTGATGGTTTGGTTGGTGGTTGCACTGGGCGCCACGTCCGAGGCGGGTGCAGTCAGCACCACGTTCGTGGCACCGGCTTCAATGGCCAGCGCAATGAGCTGCGAGCGGTAAAGCGTCTGACGCGGAGCCAGAGCTTTCATGAACGCTTCGATCTGAGTTTTCAGCGTGATTTTATTTACGGCACTCCCCGTCACTGTCATGGTGACATCGACCGCGAGCTTGGTAATGGGAAGAACACGAAGCGGGCCTCTGCCCGTGGGCCGTATACCGTTGACATAGGCATAAACAGTCGCCAGCAGATCGCTGTCGGCTATTTCTTCAAGACCGCTGTCGCTGGGAATGATGACCAGGTCGATGGATCCCAGACCTTGCGCTTCCATGTTCTCGAAAATGAAGGCGGGTTTTTTTACGCCTGCGACGCTGCCTGCCCAGGCGATAAAGTCTGCGGCGTTGCCCCCTGCGGGCGGGTTGCGAAAGCGGAGCAGCAGCGCGTTCAGAATATCGAGCGGCGTATCTCCGGGATTCATCGTGATGTCGAACTGACGCGCCCATCCCAGGATGAAATCATCGTCGGCAGTGTCCGGCAGAATCTGATCGGAGACCCACTGCTGGTACTTGTAGATTCCCCAGCAGGCCGAGGCGGTACACGCCGCCTTGATGAAGGCGAGCGTGCCCACGGCGCGGTCGATGCCCTGCCCGTCGTAGTCGGTCAGGATGTCATTGAGCAAATCTTCAAAGGTCTTTTCAAAGGTCATTTAAACCACCGGAATGAAGGTGTTGAAGGTGACCTCGCTGTTGTCCGCCTGAATGACCAACACCGAGGCGTTGATGCGGCCGGGAAGGGCAACTGGATCGCGTTGCGTGATGACGCTGACGCTCTTGGCCCTGCCGATGTCCAGCATCCATTGCAGGGCTTCCTTGCAGTAATCCGGAATGAGCGCCTCGGTGCGTGCGGTGTTGCCCATGGTGCGCAAGAGGTGCAGGCGGCTGCCGAATTTCGGATTGGCGAAGAAGCTGCCCAGGGGGATCATGAGCGACAGATAGACGCTGGTCAAAAGGTTCGAGGATTTCTCGAACGTCATGATGCCACGGCCGCCGGATGTTTTGATTGAGAAGTCCATCAGGCACCTGGTATCGGGACTGAAGTGACGGCCGGAGTGGCGACGTTGACATAAGGGTGCGTGTGAGCGCCGAGAGTTGTTCCGAGAATGTTCTTGATCTCAAGGCCGGTGATATTGCCTTCGGCATCCACCTTTCCGGTTGTCTTGAGGTCGCCGTTGAGTTGCAACGTCGGCGTGGTGATGGTGAGCTTTGTGCCCGCGATGATTTCTATTTCACGGTCGCGTTTGAAATGCACCTTGTCGCCCTCATCGGTGTAAATGGCAACCTCGCCGTCTTCCAGGCCGATGCGGTAACGCCTGTCATCGGTGGCAATCAAGATGACGCTGCTGCCCTTGACCTGTGCAATGCCTTCAGCTCCCGCCTTCGGACGCGAGGTGAAACCGTACTGCTGCATCAGCTCGCGGTTCTTGAGCTGCTCACCGGGGCGGCCGCGTCCGGTGATGCGCATGAGAAACCCTGCGCCTGCGTCCACCACCGATTCAATCTTCACGCGGATGTAACCCATCACAGCACCCCCGGATAGCCCAGATGGAGCTTGGTGGTGCGCCCGCCTTCTTTGTTTTGTTCGAAGGTGCGGCCGTAAATGAGATAGGTCCCGCGCACTTCGGTCACATCGTCCTCGATGTTGCACATGCGGTTGATGCCCCAGTTCTTCCCCTGCTGGGAAAACCCGGCTACTTCATAACTCAGTTGAAAACCCTCGGAGCGTTGCCGGTCCAGCGTCATGCGACCAAACCGCGCGGGGCTGTCGCCGTCATGGTTCATGTTCAGCACGAGCGGTTTGTAAAAAGGAAAGGTTGGATCGCTCACCACCGCCTCGACGTTCACGTCTTCCGGGTCGCTGCCATCCTGCTGACCAATCACATTGATTTTGGAGAAGCGTTTTGAAAGGTCGTTGGTGCATTCACCCTTCAGCACGTTGGTATCGTCGGTTGCTTTGAGGCGTGTGAGCTGAAACTCAGCCTTGCCCTTGGAAAGAGGCTTTCCGAAAACCAGCGTTCCGTCGGGATAGGAGAAGAACAAAAGGCCACGCGCCAGCGCGAACTTGCGCAGGGCGTCGAAGATGGTTTCTCCGGGTTCGAGCTTGGGAGGTGTGCCGCTCTCGTCGTCACCGGCCGCCGCGTGGCCTTTGGCAAAGACGATGTTCTTGCGGTTGATGAAGGGCACTTTCTTCAAAAGCAGTTTTGTAAGCCCTTGAAGGCTGATGTCATCCAGATCGACAAAGTCCTCGACGCAGGAGTCGATGAGAAGCCCGGTCAAGTCACGACCTTCGATGCGCAGCGTGTTTCCACTCTTGTCGCCGCCGCGCGTGTCCTTGTCGATGATGCCGGTGAGTTCCAGTGCGTCGTTGACGTACACCTCGCAGCGCATTCCTCCGGAGACGCGAACCTCCGGCTGCGCGAATTCCATGTTGAAGGCGTCTCCGGCCGTGTAAAGACTGGAAGTGATCGAGTAACTCTTGAAGTTCTCAATCTTGAGACCGGCGACGCGCAGTTCGACTTTATCGGACATACACGCTCACAGTGCCGGTCGTGAAGTTGGGACGACGGATTTGCGCATTGATGGCCAGCAGGCGTTCGGCATAGGAATAAGGAAGACCCGCCACCAGGCAGACCAGATGCAGGGGCATGGTGTTGTCCAGAGTGAGCTGCACAATGCGCTCGTATTCGAGCTTCACCGAGCTGACGTGATCGAGCAGGTACTTGGCCGATTGCTTCAGCACGCTCATCGATCGCTGGTTGTCCAGGGCATCCTGAAGGTATGCGCGTGAGGCGGCCAGGGAAAGCTCGACATCAGAAAGCGAGAGAATGGGACCCAGCATCGATTGTGCCGTGAAGTTGCCCGTCGCATCGAAGGACTGCACACCTTCGCGGCGGCGCAGCTCGCGGCGGTTGGCTTCGTCGGTCTGGTAAGTGATGGCCGTCTCCAGCGTGAGCCGTTGCGCGGCCGCTGTTTTCACATGCTTCGGGAAATCGGAAGCGGCGGCCTCGGCCGCCTGCAACTTGGCTTTCAACAGAGCCAGCGAAGATGCTGGCGCGGCAGTGTCACGGTTCAGCTCCGCGACGCGCTCCATGGCGCGGGAGATGATGCCGATGAAACGACCTGGCAGAGTGGTGCCGTAATTGAAAACAGCAACGAGTGAATTGTCGGGCACCACGGTGTCATTGAACAGGGCTTCGTACTGAAGCATGACCGTGTCCACGCGGGCGATGTACGACCTGGCATTCGACGAGAGGCTTGAAAACTTTCCCAGCACCGGACTCGATGGCAGGACATCCGAGAGGTCTTTGCTGTTGATGACGGCCGCCTCGGGTCCGAGCGCCGTGCGCATTTCAATGGCCATCAAATCGATTTGCGCCGTCTGCCCCGCTTCGAAGGCCGCTTCGACAGCCTCCAACACATTGATGACCTGGACGGGATTGGGATCGCCCTCGAACTGAAGCACGAAGTCGAAATCCATCTCGGCGGTTGCCTGCCGGTCGTCGCGATGCACCGTGACGTTCTCGACCATGCCGTGCAGCACGCCCAGTTCGGGATGCACCAGCTCCAGCAGATCGCGTGTGGTCTTGATGAGTTCGATGACGGCGAAGCTGGCGGGATAGGTTGGGCCGAACCAGAGGGCTTTGAACTTGTGCGTTATGGCCTTGAGGCCGAGGTTCTCCAGCAGTGCACCGTTGCGATAGGGAAACTCGTGCTTTGCAATCGACGGCGCGAAGGTGTCGTCGATATGCTCCAGCTCCAGGGGAAAGCCGTTCAGCGTGACGTTGTACTTGGAAGCCATCAGCGCACGTCCCACGGACCGCCGAAGGATCCGCGCTTGAGATTCACCGTCGTGTTCTGTCCTGTTACCTCGGCCATCATGCGGCCGCTCTTGTCCAGGTTGACCTCGATGCTGATGTCGTTCTTGACATGACCGGCGGAACCTTTGCCAAGACCGAACATCTCTTCGACCTTGCCATGCAGCTCCTGCTGCATCTGCGCCGTCACCACTTTTCCGGCATGGGCATTGTATGCCGTTGCATCCGAGACGGAGCTGGTGAAGTTGTTGTGCTTCAGACTGCCGTCGGGATTGAAATCGTCGGTGAGGTTGCGACTGGCGTGTCCCTGTCCCTTCTGCGTCACCGCGCTGTACAACAAGGCACCGGCACCCAGAATGATGAGGGCGCTGGCTGCCATGCCCGCGATGGTCGCGGCGCTCACACCACCCAGCACTTCGGCCGCCGTCGTGGCGGCTGTCATGCCAGCCATTCTTTCCGCTGCCACCTTGGCGTAAAAATCCGTAGCCGATTTACTGAGGGTGGAGTCAATAAAATTGTTCGGGCCACCCATGCCGCCACTTGGCCAGTTGGTCACAAAGACGGGATTGACGCCCGTCATCTTCTCCAGCATCTTGCCTTCGGCAATGCCTGCGGCCGTGCTGCCCGCGTTTGAGAGGCCGAGCAGTTTGCCCAGCCTGCCGCCAAAGATACCCTTCACCTTGCTACCCAGAACGACAGCGGCGGCCGTCAAGCCGACGCCGCCTGCAATGAGTGCGGTGGAGTTGAAACCGAAGCCGCCATCCTTGCGAGAGTCGAGCAGCTTCTTCGTGACATGGGCAAAGCCGCGTTCAATGGGTTCGATGAAGCCATCGGCTCCGGCTCTGAGTGTTGCCACCAGCCGTTCAGCCTGCGACTGTACCGTGCCCATTGCCTCGGGCATTTCACCGTTCAAGGTTCCCTGACCCTTGAGGATCTTCTCGCGAATCTCCTTGAAGTCTTCCAGCGCCTTGCCGCCAAGAAGATCCGACATGCCCTTCATGGCCTGCGTATCGCCGCCGAAAATCTTCGACATGAACTTCTGCTGCTGCTGCTCGGTGGTGAACTTGGAATACTTCGACCGCATATCTTCGAGTACATCCACGACATCGCGGCGTGCGCCATCCTTGTCGAAGAACTGCACTCCGGATTTGCGTTGCGCGTGCATCATCGCCTTGCGATCGCTGAAGAGGCCGAAGGTGCTATCGAGCAGGGCGTTCAGGCGGCGGGGTTCGGCGACGGCATGCGAAAAGGCCTCGGTCAAGGCCAGCGTCGATTCGAGAGACATGTTCGCACGCTTTGCGTCGAGACCCACGCGGCCGAAGGTGCGGGCCAGATCATCCATCTGCACATGACCGTTCTTCGCTGCCACGCGCATCTTGTCCAGGAGAACAAGCGCCTCTCCGGGTTTGGTCAGATCGAAGTTGAAGGTGTGCGCCGCCTCTGTCAACGCCTGGGTGAGTCCTTCTCCGGACGCGCCGGTCACGCGCATGGCCATCGCCAGTGCGGGAAGTGTGTTACGGGCTTCATCCCACGAAAGACCGCTGTGAAGCAGGTCGTCGAAAATTGCATTGAGGTCTTTTGCCGACACCCCCGTCTGCCGGGAGAGATCCTTCAGCTCGGTGCGCATGGAGGCCATCTGCGCCTGCGTTGCGCCGACGGTCTGCTTGGCTCTTGTCAACTCGGTGGTCATCTTGGCGGTCTCAACCGCCTGTTCGGCAAAGCCGACGGTGAGACCGAACTCGGCGACACGACCTTCAAGGGAGTGCGCCGATTCGCGGATTGTTTCGAAAGAGTGTTTCGCGGTCTGTGCGAAGCGGTTGACGTAACGTTGCGCGTTGGTCAGCCCTTCGCGCATCCGGGCATCGTGCGTGCCCAGTTCAAGAAATACGGAAGGATTACTGTTGCTCACGAGGGCGAACCTTCATTTTCTTTTTGTCGAACGGCGTGATGCCATTGTTCAAATCAACGGCGAGGTTCACATATTCCCGGAATTCCTCCTGGGGCATGGCCTCGATTTCAGCAGTGGAGAATCCCTGACGCTTCAGGATGAGGATGAAGAATCGGAGTTCTTCGAGTCGGCGGTTGGACCTTGAATTTTTTTTTGAAGGTCGATTCGCGCGTTCTGAATCTCGCCGTAATCATCGTCCAGCATTTCAAGCAGAAGGTCAACGGTGATGCTCTCTTTGGGAATGGTGCCCAGCGACACGAGCTGACAGGCGACCAGGCAGGCCTCGTGATAAACCGAGGACTTGCCCACCGAGGCCGTCCCGGCCGTGATGGAGTCCTTGACCAGGAGCGGCCGCACTTCGAAGTCCTTGTGAAGGGTGCCTTCGAATTCCACGCCATAGAGCAGCGTGCCTTTGATGTTCAGCGATTCGCGCATTACTCGACCCGGCGGGTTTCCGCTCCCAGCGTGATGGGAATGACCTGTTCCTTGTCGCCGTCGATGGCGGCTTCGCCGACCTTGAGTGTGCAGACGCCGGTGTAGAGAACTCGGTAGCCATCTTCGTGTTCGATGACGAGCGTGCCGTTCTCAACGGTGTCCCAGTTCACTTTCGTTCCCTGCGGCGGCACATAGTCCACCATCACCGTGAGACGCTCGGTCTTGCTGGCAAAGCCGGTCTTGTGCATCAGCGGAACGGCGACGCGCAATTCGCGCTCGCCTTCCTTGACGGTCTTGAAGTCGGCGATTTCCGCGCCGTTGACCATCAGAAAACAACGTGAGATGTATTCGGTCATTTCAATCCTCCTTCAAACGCTCCGTGAAGGGCGTTAAAACAAATCCTGCCGGATGGCGATGACATGCAGACCCTGCGTCGTCGGGCAGGGCAGTTTGATGTCCACGCGATTGAGATCGGAAACATCATCCTCGACCACCAGCGCATCCTTGCAGCCATCGACGTTGGTGAGATACCCGAGGTCTTCGAACGTGTACAGAAGCGCAAGCAGATCAGAACGCATGTTGCGCTTGACGCGCGGCGTTTTCTTTCCGCCCACATAGCGGGTGTTGATGAGTGCGCGAGCAGCCGTGTCCAGGTAATCCATGATGGTGATCTGGGTGACATCGCGAAGCGAAGTATCAGGTGCGCTGGCTGCATTCAGCAGATAGGTGCTGACGGCGCGAACCACCTGCACCTGTTCGCCGGGTCCCACTTCAAGAGGCGTGACGCCGCCCGCGAGCAAAGTCTCCTGCTCGGACTTCGAGAAGCGCGTGGTGACAAGAGGCGCATGCAATCCCTTGACCGCTTTGAAGTCAAGCTGCTGCGAAGGATCGTCCATCGTCGCCCAGGTGGCACCGAAGGCGGCGGCAACTTCGCAGGGCGTGTTGCGCGTGCCGCGCAGATATGCCAGGACAATGCGGCCGTCGTTCACGTTGCCCGCCAGCGTGGTGGTGAGCGAGAGCGAACCGTTCTGCGCGATGACGGCGCGGCTGCGCCGCATTTCCGTGGCTCCGGAAACCGCATCGACGTGAGTCTTCAGCGTCGCGACCGGGCTGCCGGAATAGGTGGCCAGCGTGGAGAGGTCGGAGGTGAGATTGTTGTAAGGCGAGATGATGATGTGATACCGCTTGGCATACACTGCCGTGAGCGCGGTCTGAAGCGTCGGGTCGGTGGCACCCGAGGCCATGGCGACGACGGTGACGCCGATGCCCGTGGCGGTGCAGGTGTAGGCAAGCGCAATCTGATTGCCGACTGTGCCCTTGTTCTTTGCGGTGACGGTGACCACACCGGAGCTGACGCCGCCGGAGACGGGCAGACCGGGAAGGTAACCGATGGCGGCATTGAGTGCTGTGGCGACGGCCGTGTTGGCGTCTCCGCTGGCGATGGCGACGGTCACCACTTCATTGCCGATGTAAACGGTCAGAAGGCCCGCGCTCGTGGCGGGACCCGTGATGGTGAAGGTGCCGGTGGCGGCAACGCCGGAGCCGCCGTCGGAAAGATTGACGATGGAGAGACTGAGGTTCGGGTTGGCGAGATAAGCCGCCTTGACCATGCGATGCACCATCGAACCGTTGCCGGAATACAGAATGGCGTCGGCCTCGGAAAAGATTTTCGTGGGCACGGCTTCAGCGATGGATCCCGAAGAGGTTTTCTGACCGATGATCAAAACCTCCTGGACGTTCGCGGGAAGTCCGCGTGCGGCCAGCGTGGTGTTGAACTCGGAATAGGTTCCCGGCTTGAGAATGGTCGCCGGTATTTCGGAAAATGAAATGTTGTTGCTGCTCATGATTCCACCTTTGACTTACTCGTCGCGATGACGAGGGATCCGTCCTGGATGAGCCGGAGGTAATAGGCCGAGGCCGGAACCTCCACGACTTTCGAATCCGTGATGAACGCGCGAGGCTGCCCTTCCATGGGACACTGTGTCCCTTTGAGTGCTGTGACCTTGACTGTTTCCATCGTGATTCCCACCCTTGATTTCTTGTTTCCTAATCTGCCACTTGCGTCACGAATTATCCAATCCGTGACGGACTAACTGCTGCGCTGTTTAACTAGGGAAGTTTTCGCCCACCCTGCCCTGCATGTCGGCTTCATCGTCACCGGGTTTCAAGAGGTAATCGATGCCCGCTCTAAGCAAAGTCGAAGCAGCTTCATCGTCCAGCCTGTTGAAGTAGTACGAGGTGGAAAACTCGATCATGAAGTTCATCCTGCCCAGATCCATGTCCGCCTGTTCGGTGGTGTTCTGAAACTGCACCGGCACCAGTGGAGAGATATTGAGACCCAAATCCTGCCCGGATAGAAACGACATCGTCGAAAGCACGAACGGGTAAAGACCATGCCTCACGGCCGCTTCATCCCGCAGACTTGAAAAGTCCAGATAGACGAAGAGCCGCAGGTCGTTCCTGAAAACCGTTTTGAGCGCGTTGTTCGGCGTCAGCCTGCCCGCTTCAATCGCAACACCCAGACTGGGCACCGAAAGGGATTTCGCACCCGTGCCACCCGCCCCGGTTTTCTCCACGCTCATCTGCCGCGCGGGCATCAGCACTTTGGCTTCAAGATGCGCGAGGACTCCTTTTTCGATTTGTTCCAACATGGGTCTGTCTCCCTGGGCGAAAGCCGCGACTGCGAACATGAGAATGAACGCGAACACCGGCGTGATGAATCTGAAGAGCGGAAGGGTGAAGTATTTCATGGCATCTCCTTTTGATATGGTTTCAAAACGACTGAAGGACCGGCTTGGAAAACATTCGATCGGCGACGGTCTTGTTCACCTTGATGAATCCCGGATGGCTGGTCGAGTTCTCGAAGCCTTCCAGAATCTGATCGCCCGTCTGAAGATCGCGCAGGGTTTCCCGCGCTGCCTTCAGCTCACGCGCCAGACCGTCGGAGAGAACCAGCGCATGCCGCCGCGAGTAGAGCTTGTTGGCGGTGAGCATGCACGCAATCCACTCGACGACATCCGGAACCGGAGAGGTCAGCGGAGTGGTGTAGCGGCCGCGCAGCTTGGAATTGATCTCCGACTCGGCATCCGCAATCGCCTGGTTGACAATGGCCTCGTCGATTTCACCAGTGACGGCGTCATCGGTCAATTCCAGGATGTCCTTCTCAGGCATCCGGGTTTTGAGTTTGTCGAGGCTGGTGTACATGAGCTTTGAGGGATTACTCGAAGAAGGGTTCCACGGCCTTGAAGTTCAGCAAGGCATCGAGATCGACCTTGGACAGAGTCGGCATCTTGTCACCCACGGCGAAGGGCTTGCCGTCGTGCGTGATGGGCGTGATGGCCTTATAGCCCTTCGGCGTCTTGCCCGCGTTGGCATCCGTGTTGTTCTTGGCGGTTGACTTCTTTGCCATGTTGTTTCGCTCCGATAGTTGAGGCGGGTTTGACGCCGCCCTGGTTAATGGCTCACTGGGTTTTTGGTTTCACCTCACCCAGGGAGCTATCCATTTGCTTGTCGCGTCCGGGTTTCCTTACGCGATGACCGACGAGATGAGGAAGCCGCAGGAGGGCGCGGAGATGACTTCGCGGACGGATTCGCCCACGAGCTGCTTCTGCGCTCCATGCAGACCGACTTCGGGCTTGCCGAAGGTCTTCACCACCGGACCCTTGTACTGGTAGGTGAAGCCGAAGGTCAGGCCGCCCACGTTGTCCGCCGTGGGGTCATCGAACAACAGGGCGATGTAATTGCCCCAGGCGCGTTCGTTGGTCATGGTCTGGCCTTTGACGGCACCATTGACAAACGCTTCGCCGACGATGATCTCCTGAATCTCCAGAAGGTCCGCGACAACGCGACGATTGGCGACACCGGCATCACCGGCATTGCCGTTCGAAGCCTTGACCACCTTGGCGTGCGTGGACATCTTGGTCCACGGACGACGGCCGATGATCATCTTCGTGGGACGCATCTTCATGCCGTCCAGGTATTCCTTGAGCTGAACGATGGGATCGGAGCTTGTGTGGCTGAACTGGGAGGTGCCCGAGAGCGTGTCCTTGTTCGTGCTCGCATAGGTCGCGGCATTGAACACCAGATTTGCCACGCGAACCTCGCGGGCCAGCTTGACCAGGTTGGAGCAGCGCATCGTGGCGCGGGCCAGCGGATCCACTCCTGCGGAATGGTCGTCAATGTCTTCCTGCGACACCGGCTCGACAATGCCGTAGTTCTTGACGCTGGAATCGGTCTTCGTCGCCTTGGGCCGGATTTCCGGCACCGAGCTGAACTTTCCGACTTCCATTCCGTCAGGAATGGTGAACTGATCCGACTCTTCGTATTCCCAGAAGTCGAACTTCCGCGAATTGGAAGGCGGCAGACGACGCAACACGTCATCGGCAATCAAGAGCCGGTTGACGTGCGTCATGGCAATCGCCAGATGCTCAGGGTTTTGCGGGTACTCGTTCCCGCCTTCGAATTCGCTGGTTTCCATGGTTCCTCCGGTGTGAAGTCCTTGTGTGTGTTTTCAGTTTCTGATTGACTACCGATGCTCTGTTAGAGCACCGTGTCGATGATGCGGTACAGGATGCGCAACTTGAGGTCGCTGTCGCCCGTGATGATTTCGCCGCTGGTCATGTGAGCGACGAGCGCGGCATTGGCCGTGGGCGTAAGGTTCGCCGTAGTGGTCGGAACCGCCGTGCGCACCTGCGCGGTGGCCTGATCCAGAAACCCCGTGGCTTCGATGGTGGCCTGCACCGTGCCAGAACCGTCGGTGTAACGCAGCGCGACATCCTCGCCTGCCGCGATGCCCGCATAGGCGGTGCCTGCGGCTTTGGTGGCGATAACGCGCTCGACGATGATGGCCTTGTTCGCGCCCGGAGCCGCGATGAGCGACTTGGGTGTGGCATTCAAGGCCAGGAGCTGCGCCGAGGTGATGGTGACATTGGCGGTGAGCAGATCCGAATCGTCGGCAATCGCGCTGTCGGGCACGATGCCCTTGTCGATGAGCACCTCGCGGATGTCGCCTGCAACGCCGTCCACTTCGGCATAGCCGATGACATAGACGCTGTCGTTGACATCGAACACGGCGGGAACCGCGCGACCGACGGAGTCGGAGGTCAGCGGATCACCCGCAGAGACGGCTGCGCCGTATTCGATTTCGGCGAGGCCAATGCGGATCACGTCAATGGCATCGCCCTCGGTTTTTTTGTCCACCTGATTGGACCCACCGAGAAACGCGACGTTGGCGGACGTGGCGTGCTTGCAGGAGCCTTCGTCCGAGCCGACCATCAAAATGCGATAGGCCTTGACGGTTGCGTCAGCGGTGAAGGTTTTGGTGAGAATCGGATTCATGATTGCATCCTTGTTGAAGTGTTTTTAAAAAGCCTTTGATGTCCGTTTGAACCGGCGCTTACCGCGCGGTGTTCAGTTGCTTCCTGGCATGCGCCACGGCGAAGTCGGCGGTGACCGTGCGACCGGCGGCTGCTTCGGAATTGATGAACTCGCCTGCGATGCGTGCGAGCGAAACCGCTTCGTCTTCGCCTTCGCCGGAATGTTCCGCCGCGTTCAGCGTGGCGATTTCCTTGGGAGAGAGCTGGGGCTTCTGCGAGCGCATGAAGTCCATGGTCTGCTTCAAGGCCGGGTTCTTCTCTTCGGAGAACTCGCCCTTGCCCGCATCGCGTGCGCGGTCGAGCATGCCCTTGGCTTCGGCGACCTTGGCCGAAAGGATGATGCCCTGCTTCTGCAATCCGGAGACGAAGTCGTCGCGGGTTTTTTCCCAGGCGGCGTTGTCGCGGCCGGTGAGCTGGGTTTCCAGTTCGGTGACCTCGGCCGACAGTTCCTGGATTTTCTTGTCTTTGGGATCCATGGGTGCTCCTTGTGTGTATTCGGGATTGTGCGGTGCCGCTTCCGGCTCCTGTGTCAGTCTGTCGATGAGGTAGTTGGGCAAGAGCTTGTCGGCCTGCTCGATGCCATCCTTCTCAATCAGGTATTCGCGAAAGGATCTCAGCGCCGAGCCGATGTCCACGATTTTCCAGGCGAGATCCCAATCGGGATCGTTGCGGTCGATGGGCATGCCGAACTCGATGACGCAGTCGCCTTCCATTTCGGCAAGAGAAACATCGCCGAGACCGGGACAGGCGGGCAGCGCCGCGCCCAGGAATCCAATGTGCCGCAGCTCGTTGCCCTTCAAGGCGACCGAGCGCGTGTTGTAGCGGCCTTCGTTGACGGCCGTGCGGAATGCTTCGTGAACCTTCTCGGGCAGCGCCAGCAGGAATTCGCCGACGCACTTCAGCGCGGCGGTCCAGCCGTATGCGGGGCCGTCGGTCTTGGGATGTCCGATGACAAGCGGTGCTTTGCGGAACTCGGGATCGTATGCATCCGCAATGGCGTTCAGCTTTTCGATGGTGAAGTCATGCTCAGTGCCGCCGGAGTCCGTAATCTTGCCAGTCTGCAAAACAGGAATCCATCCTGCTTTCACATACTCCATGACTTCGGGATGGTCCGCCGCCTTTTTGAGTTTCTGCTTCTTCACGTTGCGGTTGCCTTTTGATTCGAGTCGCTGTACATTTGCTTTCTCAAGTCTTCGTGGAGTAAGGTAGGCCGCGCACTACCGCATTTTCTAATCCGTGCCGGACTAGAAAAACACCCCTGCATCTCTTTACCCTTTCAGAAAACGCTTTCGCGTTTTCCGGGGGTTTCATGAGCATCGAATCAATTCTTCAAAGACTGATGGAGCAGTCCATCACGGCGGCCATGATGTTCATTGGCTTCATCTTTTTCGCGAAATGGGTGAAGGATCAACTCGCGGCACAGCGCGAATCGAATGAAGAAATCCGCCAGATTCTGCTGGATGAACTGGAGAGCAAGCGCGACGACAGCAGGCGTTGTTTCGATTTGCACGAATCCCTGCGCACGACCATCAACAACAACACGGACGCCCTCCGTGAACTCAAAGCCTCACGTGGACATGGCGGGGGATGAAGCGCCGCGAACGCGAGCTGGCGGAAACCCTCTATGTCGAGAGCCAGCTCACCCATGACGAAATAGCGGACCGGCTCAAGGTCGCTCCGCGTACGGTCCGGTATTGGGACCAGAAGGACGACTGGAGCAAAAAGCGCAAGGCGTTCATCGCCGCACGCAGCTCCAGCGCCGAAAGCCTTCAATCCTTGATCAACGGTCTCGCGAAAGAGATCGAAGCGGACCGCAAGGCGAAACGCAAACCCTCGACGAGCCGATTCAATGCCGTCACCGGATTGCAGAAGCAGCTCGCAAAACTCCGGCAGGAGGGAATCGACCAGGTGGACAAGCTGCCTGAAGAACCGCCCGCAAAGAAGAAGCCGCCTCTGACGAAAGAAAACTTCCTCAAGATTGAACGTGAGACGTTCGGATTGTACGCAGATGCACATCGTCGGTAGTCGTAAAAAGTCCTTCACGCCCGAGAGCACCTTTCTGCCGTTCCAGCAGAAAGCCATTCTCGATCCGTCCCGCGTGATTCTGTGGGAGAAGTCCCGCCGCATCGGTGCGACCTGGTCCATCGCCTATCGTGCCGTGCGACGCGGTGCCATGATGGCCACACCGATGGCACCCAAAAGCTGGTTCTCATCGGCTGATGACACGGCCGCCGCCGAGTATATCGACTATTGCGCATTCTGGGCGCGGCAGGTTCAGGTGAAAGCCGAAGTCGTCGAGCAGTGTCTGTACGATTCAGAACAGGATATCACCTCACGCGCCCTGGTGCTTGCCAACAAATACGAGATTCATGCGCTCACCTCGAATCACCGGCAGTTCCGCTCGAAGGGCGGCGATGGTTACTGGGATGAGGCCGCGCATCACGACAACCCCCTCGCGATGTGGAAGGCCATCAACGCGCTCAAGGTCTGGGGCGGAAGTCTGTTCGTGCTTTCGACGCACAACGGACCCGGATCCCTTTTCAACCGTCTCATCGAGGACGTGAAGCACGGACGCCGCAAGGGTTGGTCATTGCATACCACCACGATCAACGATGCGATGAAGCAGGGAATGCTCGACAAGATTCTCGGGAAGAAGGCGGGCAAGAAAGAAATCAACGACTTCCTCGAAGAGCTGAAAACCGACGCGCTCGATGATGAGACCTGGCAGCAGGAGTTCCTCTGCATTCCCATCGACGAAGCCGCCGCCTTCATGCCCTACGATCTGCTCTATACCTGCGAACGCGACGGCATCATCGTCGATGATTTGAAACAGTGCACGGGCAACCTGTACCTCGGCATGGACATCGGCCGTCACAAGCATTTGACGGTGTTCTATGTGCTGGAGGAAGTCCCGCCGATGCTCATCACCCGCAAGGTGATCGTGCTGGAGAAGCAACCCTTTCCCGTTCAGCGCGAAGCGTTGTATTCCCTGCTCAACCTGCGCGGCATGCAACGCGCACGACTCGACGCCACCGGCATGGGCGAGCAACTCGCTGAAGAAGCCACGATTGCCTATGGCACCTACAAGGTTGAAGGCCTCAAGCTCACCGCACCGATGGAACAGACCCTTGCACATGGCTTTAAACGGGAGTTTGAAGACAAGACCATTCTCACCCCTCCGGAGTTCGACCTGCGCGAAGATTTGCATTCGATGCGTAAGGTGGTTACCGCCAAAGGAAACATCAGCTTTAAAACTTTGGCCCCCGAACGCCTCGGCCACGCCGACCGATTCTGGGCGGGAGCTTTGGCCGTTCATGCCGCAAGAGCGGCAGACGGTTCTCCCCCCTTCATGGCCAGCCGGAAAACCGGGGGTCAACGGGTCAACGAAAAGCGGATGCGGCAGGCCTTTCATGAGACCTCGTCCCGTGAGGGGGGATATCGTGCATTTTGAAGGAATTTCGCCAGTTACCGAAAAGGCCGCTAAAGGCCGCTCGACCCCCGTCAACGCATCGAAGGTGCTGCGAGTGTTTAAAGTGTTTAAAACGCCGAGCAATCCGGCAACAGCCCCGGCGAGAATCGAAAGGTGACCCATGAATAAACCAGCCCCAAAGAAGCCACGAAAACAATTCGCAGCAGAATTGCCCGGTCAAAACCCTGTTCAGGTCGAAATCGCCACCCGCAAAATGGCGCAGTGGGTTTTCTCTTCTTCAGTCCACCTTCCCAATCCCGATCTGGTGTTGAAGAAGATGGGCCGCTCGTCCATGGCCATCTACCGCGAGCTGCTCACCGATGACCGGGTGGGTTCCGGTGTTGAAAGCCTGAAGGCGGGAATCAAAAGTCAGGACTGGCAGATTGAGCAGGGGGAATCGGACACCGCCGTTTTCGATCACGTCAAACAGAACTTCAAGTTGTTGCGGAAGAAACGCGCGAAGAAGACCAACGGCATCCACCGCATCATCGGTTCGGTGTTGAACGCCTCGCTGTTCGGCATGCAGCCCATGGAGCGCGTGTGGCAACACGACGGCAGCAAGACCTGGCTGAAGGATCTGGTGGGCAAGCCACCCGAGTGGTTTCACTATGACATCGACGGCAATCTGCGCTTTCGGCAGAAGGACATTCCTGAAGGAGTCATCGTCGATGATGAAGCGCACCGCTATCAGTTCCAGGTCGCCAAGCATGAAGACGATTATTTGAACCCTTACGGGTTCGCCATTCTCTCCCGCTGCTTCTGGCCGGTCATCTTCAAAAAGGGCGGCATCAAGTTCTGGGCCACCTTCCTGGAAAAATGGGGAATGCCGCATGCCATTGCCAAGCTGCCGGTGGGAACCGACAAGGGCAAGGTCGATGAATACCTGAAACAGCTCGAAGCCCTGGTGCAGGACGGCGTCGCCGTGCTGTGGGATAACAGCAAGGTCGAGCTGCTCAACGCGCAGGGCGGCGGCGGTAAATCATCCGGCGACCTTTACAGCCAACTCATCGACTGGGCCAACGATGCCATCACCACCAGCATTCTGGGACATCAGGGCGCATCGCAGTCAACACCGGGTAAGCTCGGCGGCGAAGACATGGCCGCCATCACGCGCGAAGAGATCGTCTGGGCCAACAAGAACCTGGTCAAGGAGGAAATGGACACCCTCATCGCCGACATGGTCGAAATCAACTTCGGTCCCGGCGTCGAGTGTCCCGAGTTTGTCTTCTTCGAGAAGGAAGATATCGACAAGCGTGCCGAGCGCGATGGCAGCATGACCGAGAAGATGGGCGTGGTGTGGAAGAAGCCCTACATCGCACGCACCTACAACGTGTCTGAAGAGGACTTCGAACTGCGCGAACCGGTGCAGCCGCCGGATCCGACGCAGGCGGGCAACCCTCCCGGTCCGCTGTTCGCCGCGCCTCACGACTCAACGCATGCCTCGCATGTGATCAAGAACCAGCAGGCTTTGCAAAAGATGCTGGAAGATTTGAAGCCCGAAGAGATGCAGGAGTTTGCCGACGCGATGCTCGCGCCGGTGCTGGAGCTGGCACGCAAGGCGGAGAGCTTCGATGAAATCCTCACGGGTCTGGCGGATCTATTCCCGCAGATGGACACGGAGAAGATGCAGCTCGTGGGACAGAAGATGCTCTTCATCGCCGAGTCCGTCGGCCGGATGGCCTGATGCCCCCTCCCGTCGATTCGGGTCTTCTGCTCGATGCTTTCAAGCTCGCGCCGCAGGCCGCCATCGAGTTCTTCAAAAAGAAGGGCTACACGATCTCATGGGACGCCGCCGACGTGTGGCGCACCGCGCACATCAATCAATTCACCGTAGCGAAGGTCGCGAAGCTCGACATCCTTCAGGACTTCCATGATGCCGTGCACAAGGCCCTCGCCGACGGCACCACGCTGCAAACCTTCAAGAACGATTTGATCCCCACGTTAAAGTCGAAAGGCTGGTGGGGCCGCGTTCCGGATCCAAACGATCCCCTGAAGACGGTGCAGCTCGGATCGCCCCACCGGCTGCAAACCATTTTCCAGACCAACGTCCAGCAGGCTTACGATGCGGGCACCTGGCAGCAGATTCAGTCCGTCAAGAAGTCACACCCCTTCGTGCGCTATGTCGCCATTCTCGACGGAGCCACGCGACCGGCGCATCGCAAGCTGAACGGGAAAATCTTCCGCGTCGATGATCCGGTGCTGAAGATCATCGGACCGCAGAACGGCTACAACTGCCGCTGCAAGCTCGTGCCGGTGTCGCAATCGGAAGTCGAACGCCTGGGACTGGCCGTGATGCCGCCCTCGAAGATCATCAAAAGGCAGGCGCTCATCTCACGCACCACCGGCGAGGTTCGCCAGGTGCAGGGAATCAAGCTGCACAATGGAGACGAGTTCTGGCCCGACCCCGGCTTCGACTACAACCCTGGTGTGAAAAGCTTCGCACCCGACCTGAAGAAATATGATCCGAAGCTGGTCAAGGCCTACGAAGCCGAGACACCGCCGGAGGTGCCGCCCATGGAGAAGCCGGTTCTGCCGGGACTGGCACAACGCATGCCCGCTAAAAACATCGGTCATATTTCGGAGATGGTCAAAACTCTTCACGAAGAAAATCCGGAACTCTTCCTGCGCGGTTTCAAGAAAGTCGATTCGATGCGCACCAAAGGCGTGCTCATGAGCACCGACAGTCATGGAAGAATAAGCGTCTCTTCCATGCGGCAGCGGTTTGCAAACGGCGGACAGTTGCAGCCGCTGGCAAACCTGAAGGACGCCTTGAAAAAAATCAGCATCAAGGGTGAAGGCGCTGAACTGACTTTCAATGAAGAGTATTCCATCGAATCGTTCTGGCATGAGATCAATCACAACAGAATGCAGGGCTGGGCGGCTCTGCCATGCTATTGCATTGAACGCCGCGTCATGGAAACGCTGAACCAGTTCATCTCGCGCCATACCTATCCGGAGTTCATGACGAAGCTCGGTGGAACGGCAACACAGCAGGCGGCCATTCTTGACCGTGGTTACGGGTACGAAAACCTCATCACGAATTTCAGGGCGCTTCTCAAACTGCTCGGTATTGAAGAGGCCGCCGCACTGGAAACCTTGACACCTGTTGCCTATGAAGGGGACTTCTGGAAGATGCCCGCGCTGACGACGGATGCGCTGGCGAAACTATCCGGAAAGAATTCCGGAAAAATCCGTGAAGCGTTGGAGATGATGAGGCAGATCAATACACAACAATTCGAAACGGATTTGAAAACCCTTTTCGAAGAGGTCAGCTCGTGACGCCCTCGTCCACAAGCTGCGCGTTGAACCTGTTCGTCGGGTTCTTGATGCGGTTGAAATATTTATCGGCGGTTCTGTCATCGCCGCGCGAAGCGAACAACTGCGCGATGTCGGCGTTCACCGTGTCCGCATCTTTCATCCGTGACACATACTCGGCTTGTTGCGCGGGCTGGATGCCGAGGCTTTTGATTTCATCGGCTGTAATGCCGTGGTCGAATACGGTTTCCATGTCCATTAAATACTCTCCCTCATGCTGACTGTCAAAGTTGACGACCACGAAGTCTCCCAGCTCTTCGACAGCCTGAAGCGGAAGATGGGCAACATGACATCGCCGCTGAACGAGATCGGAGCAATCGGATATTCCTCAATCATAAAGAACTTCGAAGTCGGCGGCCGATACGGTGAAATCGGATCGTGGCGCGGCGGACTCAACAGGTGGAAGCCCCTGAAGGCGCAGACGCTGATGGCCCGCAACACGCGCTGGGCTGTTCACAAAAACAAAAAGGGCGAGGTCACGTCGCGAGGCTGGAAGACCAAGCCCGAGAAGCTGCGCAAGCTCGGCATCCTTCAGGTGAGCGGCCGCCTGCGCAACTCGATCACCTGGAAGGCCTCGGCCGATCATGTGATCTGGGGAACCAATGTCGTCTATGCCGGGATTCAACATCACGGAGGAAAGACCAAGGCGCATGTGATCCGCGCCAGACACAAGAAGGCGCTTGCATGGCCGGGTGGTCCCGGTCCTGTCAAGAGCGTGAAGCATCCCGGTTCGAAGATTCCGGCGCGGCCGTTTCTGGTTCTTCAAGATGACGACATCCTTGAGATTAAAAGGGTGATGCAACGGTTTTTAATGGCTGCCTGAAGAAGCGGCGGCCCAGCAGATCAAAGTCCTTCCCAGGCATGAGCAACTGTATGCGGTGCGTGACCGGCGAGTGCGAGAGAATCGGCACCGCCTGGTTGTAGCCCGCATAGGCATATAGCGTATCGCGCGTGTAGCCCCCGGAACCATTCGCCGTCAGATTGATGTTCACGGCTCGTAATTGATCGCCTGTGGTCAATATTGCAATTCGACTGTCTGTGGTGCAGCTCGCGATTTTGCTGAGGGGTAATAGCTGAATCGTTGCATAGCGTTTATGCGGTGCAAGAGAATCAAGGAATGGGTTGGGGTCTTCGCATTCCTTCGAAGTGATTGTGAGCGGCCCACCAATGCCACCTTTAAAATCACCTGAGTCAATGAGAATCGCCGACGTTTCCGTGTTCGAAAAATAAGTGATGGGCGGTCCGCTGGTTGTTCGAGCAAAGTACATGTGGTGCGGCGTGCCTGCCGATGCAGACAACACCGCAGCCAGGAACAGCAATCGGATGATCATGACTTCTTCTCCTTGTTCTGGCGCTTCATCTTTTCCTGCGCCGCATCGATGAGCCAGTCAGTGGTCGTTTGATCCTTGGCCTCGGCGGCTAATGCCATGTCTTCCAGGACATTTCTGGGCCAACGCTGGGAAAGCCGGTCGCGGGGAATCTCGGGGGCGTGTCTTGGACTCATGCCCGATAATGTACGCCCGTTATTCCGGTACCGTGGGAGGAAATTTTCAGAAAACCCACGGGTGCGGAAATTTCAAGAATTTGCGGCTTTACTCCTGCGGCCTATAAGTGTGCAGGCAATAAAGAATTTTGAAGGCCCGGAGCCGTTTTTGAACCAAAATTGGCTTGATATTATTGTGAGAGCGTAATTCTATACGGTCCCCCAATCGATGGTAGGTCTTCAGCCAGGTCTTGCCATCGGCTACAAAAACGTAATCCCGCCCGTTTTTAGGCTTTTCCTCTTCACATACAACGACGACATCCCTATCATGGAAATGGGGGAGCATTGATTCCCCTTTGACCTGAATCGCATAAACAACCCCCTTTGGAAGAGTCAGAGAATCCGGAAGTGTTAGGTCGTGCTGGTCTTCGTAGGTCAAAGGCTCATCAACATCCAACGTCCCAGCACCTGCATAAGAAATCAGGGGAATTCTTCTTGTCTCATAATTTTTGAATAAAATATCGCCGATGCCAGTCAATAGCCAATTCGCGTTAATCCCCATTCTGGCAAGGGCTTCGATGAAGGTATAAGGTGGTACAATAACCTTCCCGCTCTCGTATCGATTCCAAAGACTCTGACTCACGCCACCTTTTTTAGCAGCAGCATTTTGGCTTAGGGAAAGGGCGTCCCGAGCTTTTTTTAATCGGTCTTTAAAATCTTCCATTTTCCCCTTGACTTTATGCATAGGTGAATAGATATTCACCTATGCATAAGTTCCGCAATCGGAACCAAACGACCCAAGGGAGAGAACCTAGCAAATGACCCCAGAGTTGAAACGATTCAAAGCCGCCGTTTTACTGGATCGGTCATCAGCGGAAGAGCAGGCGAAACGTCATCAAAAATCCGTGCGTGCTCTGCATCGCGCTTTGTCAGAACCGAACTTCAGCAAAACATTAAAGGCCAAGTTAATCCGTTACACGAATAGGATTCTTGACCGTGAAGGATTGCGGAGGGCGGCGGCGTGAGCGCCGACGATTACACCATGTTCCGCATCGCTTGCCTTTATAAACGTTCCTCCATTCGCTCACACGCGCGGAGACTTTTCACCACCCCGCGAGACATTCGTCGCGCTCTGGTTGGGAAAAAGGTTTCCGAGCTTCGTGATCAACTGCTGGCGTTTACAAAAGAAGCATGGGCCGACATTGATCGCAACCGTTCACCAAGAGAGTTTGATTCACTTCGATTGATATTCGCGGACTTTTTAAGGACCGCTGAACTTTCAATTCGCAAGGCTTCAAATAAAATCGGCATCAATTTCGGTGCATTAAGCGACTGGAGGCGTGGTGTCTATAAAGGCAACAACGCCCGCATCGCCGACAAGGTCCGCCGCTACCTCGAATCACAAGGGGTTGTCATTCAATGAACGCTCTGCCCGCTCTTCGTCCTTCCGCTGCCGTCGTTCCTCACGAACAGACATTTTCACCGCGTCAAATTTCCCTGCTGATCGGCATCAGCATTCGCGCCGTGAACATCCGCATCAAACGCGACGGCATCACGCCAACGGGATCCGTTGTCGCACGCGGAGGTGAGCAGCAGCAATATGCGCTGAAGACGCTTCCGGAAAAATGGCGCAGCAAGATTCTCCGCAAGGTTCGCGGGAACGCTGAAGGGCAGCAGCCAATAGCAACGACGGCAAAGGATGACACCCGGATTCTGGAGATGCCGGAATGGAAGCGCACCGAGGTTTCCTGCTGGCTTCACATCCTGAAGGAATGCGAAGGCAGAAACGTCGAGGGCACGCGGCGACGACTCGTTGAACTCGAAGCGGAGAACCCCGGCGTCGAGATGTCGTTGCAAACCTATTACCGCAAGCGCAAGGCGTTTCAGGAAGAAGGCGTCGAAGGACTGGCACCGGCGTGGGGATGGAAACGCAAAAGCTCCGCGCTGCCGTGGTTCAACACCTTCGCGCAATACTGGCTGGTGGAAGGTGGCCCGGATCTGCTGGCAGCCCATCGCGCCACCTTCGGTTCGGCCGTGCGTGAGAATCCGGCGCTCAAGTTCGGCGAGTTCCCGTCGCACATGGCTTTCAAACGCCTGATGGACACCGCAATCCCTCCCGACACGCAGAACTTCTACCGCAAGGGCGAAGAGTGGTGGACGCGCAACGGCGGCAAGTCGCACATCCAGCGCGACCCTTCCAAGGTGGGCGTCGGTGAGTTCTGGGTATCCGATCACCATCAGCTCGACGTGGGTTGCAAGTGGGAGACCGTGCTTTCATGGATCCCCACGATGGACGGCGAGAGCATGACCAAGCTCACCGATTTCATCCGCGACAAAAAGGGCAACGCCAAAACCGTCTTTCCATGGATCACCGTCTGGCAGGACTTCCGCACCGGCAAAATCCTCTCCTGCCTTTTCCACGACGATGCGCCCAACTCCGATCACATCATCTATTCGTTCTACCTGGCATGCCAGCGTTATGGCGTCCCGCAGTCCATCCTCATCGACAACGGCAAAGATTACCGCTCGATAGCATTCTCAGGGGCGCGGTCGCTTCATAAGAAAGTTCTTGTCGGCAAATCCGAGGTACAGAGCAAGGCGTTCCAGATGCGGCTCGATGAACGCGCCCGCTCCATCTGCCGGTTGCTGGGTGTGAAGGTTCACTTCGCTATTCCCTACAACGCCAAGACCAAGCCCATCGAACGGGCCTTCCGCAAGTTCAAAGAATGGCTCTGCCGGTTCCTTCCCGGTTATCGCGGAGGCCATCACAAGGAGCGGCCCGAGAAGCTGGAGGCGGAAATCAAGTCCGGCGCTCTGTTCAGCAACGAGGAACTGTGCGCCGCCGTTCAAACCTTCATCGAGCTGGTCTTCAACCGCTTTCCATCGCAGGGGAAATTCCTGAAGGGCAAATCCCCTGACGAATTCTGGGACACGCACGAAAAGGCCACGCGGCCGGTGGCGGGCGACGAGCTGGCCCTGTGCTGCATGAAGGCCACGGAGGCGCGAAAGATCGACGGCAGCGGCTGCACCTATTCGAAGCTGAAGCTGTCTTATTACGCGGACTGGATGTCCACGCAGTCAGGACGCAAGGTTTATATGCGCATCGACCTGATGAACTTCCAGACGGCATTCGTATTCGACGCAAAGGACGATCGCTTCCTCGGCCGCGCACAGGCGAACTACTGGCAGGCCGATGCTTTGGTCAAGGACAAGGCCGGATCGGAACGCCTGGGTGCCTTGCAGCGGTTGCAGGGGCAGCAGCTCAAGGACATCAAGCAAATCGGTCGCGAGCTGGATCTGGGTGTCGAACATCTTGACATCATCGGTGACACGGCCGCCGCCCTCGCGCAGATGGGCACGGAGCGCGGCTACACACCCGGAGCGCCGCTGATGATTGAGCGCACGGCCGGACACACGGCCATGGCTGCCGTGGTCATAGAGGACCGTGAAGCAGAGGCACGGCGCAAGGACAAACCCTTTGACATCGAGCGGCTGGTGCAGGACAAACCCCGCCGCAAGAAGTTTCATCTGCTGGATTGTGATCGCGAGATCGAAGAGGCTTCCGTCCCGGCAAACAGCCGGGAGGAACAAAAACGGGCAGTGGGATGAAGACCCACCGCCCGTCACACCCATGACCCCTGAAAGGAACGAGTCATGAGCACTACAACAAAAGCCACCGCAATGAAGCTGGAAGATAAAGAGATCGCCGCAGTGCGGCAAGAGGCCGCGTCACTGATGGAGCGCAAGGGGATTCCCCAGGCTCAGATTGCGCGTTATTGCGGGATTTCCTCGGGAACGTTCTCGCAATTCATGGCGGGGAAATATCCCGGCGACAACTCCCTGCTCGCGCAGAAGGTGCGCGGGTTCCTGGAACGCGAATCGGAGAGCATCGAAAAACTGTTCTCCTTCGTTTACACCACGGTGGCCAAGCGACTCATCTCCAGTTACCAGGTTGCCCGCGCCACGCAGAAGATCGTCATCGCCTCCGGTGACAGCGGCATCGGCAAGACGCAGGCCATTCTACGGGGCATTTCCTACAAAGACCCGTCCGCCCTCATCATCGAAGCGGATCCGGGTTACAACGCCCGCGAGGTGTTTGTAGAGCTTTGTGAAAAGCTGAAAATCTCCACGACACGCAACCTGAACGAAATGAAGCGGCAGGTCATTATGGCACTCAAGGGTTCGGGCCGCGTCATCGTGATTGATGAAGCCGAGGAACTGCCGCGTCGTGCGCTCGAACTCCTGCGTCGCGTTCACGACAAGGCCGGTTGCGGCATCCTGTATGTCGGCATGCCGAAACTGAGTTACCAGTTCCGCGACAAGCCGGATTTCAAGCGGCTGGACAACCGCATCCGCATGCGCGTGCAACTCAGCGCCATCACGGCAGCCGATGTCAAGGCACTGGTCGCTGCGCATGCTCCCGAGCTGGAGGGCTTCACCGACACGTTGTCGAAGCTCTGCAAGGGCGATGCCCGCAAGCTGGACAACCTGATGGAAACCGTTCTTCAGATGGCCGACACCAACGAAGAGAAGGTGTCGGAAGAACTCATTCGCGAGGCGGCCCGCGCCCTGGACGAGGGGCGGTAGGCCATGCAGGCGAAATCAAGAATCTACGGCAAGAGCGGCGCGATTCACGCAGGGCAGATTTCCATCATCAAGGCGATGTGTCGTGCGCTTCAGATGGAAGACAAGCCCTACCGGCAGATGCTGTCTGACGCATACGGCGTGAACTCCAGCAAGGATCTGAATGCCGTGCAGGCATCGCAGTTCATCAACGTGCTGGAGCAGGCGGCCATCACTGCGGGCGTGTGGACTCCCAGGGTGCGAAAGATCGCACCGGCAGCGCCACCGGTCGAGCGTCCCGGCATGGCGACCAATCGGCAAATCTGGAAGATACGCAACCTATGGGAGAAGGTCTCACGCGCGACCGACGACGAGGCCCGTGAGGCCGCGCTGAAGAGCTTCGTGCGCAACCGCTTCAACGTGCAGGGGTTGTCATGGCTCGAAGGCAAGGATGCCCACAAGGTCATATGCACGTTGGAAGTCATGCAGAAGCAACCGCAAAAGGCGGCAGCATGAATCCTGAAGCAATCTTCCCGCGTCGCACAATCTGGATCTGGCTGGGCAAGAAATGGCATGCGGGTGTCGTGGTCAGCACGTTCAAGCTGCGCGGCACCCGCAACGTCTGGCTCGGCCTCTTCCCGCGCGGCAATGCCTATGCCGTGCCCGAGGTCCTCATGCCCAGGAACCCGGCCTTGAAGGGCATCGACAAGCCACGCCCGCCGGTCACGGAAGATGAGTTGCAGTTGTCGCTCGACCTTGAGGTGGCCGCATGAACGACGCGATATTCGAACAGCTCCTGGTCATCATCGAGAATCTGGAAATGGAGAACCTTGAAAACCTGATCAAGCTCGGGGAGCTGCGCGAGCAAAACCTTTCGCTGTCCCGAGCAATGGAATGTCTTCAACTGCGTCTCGAACAGGCGCGAGAAAAGGAATCGACCCATGATTTATGATGACGCGATGGATCGCAAAATGTCCAGGCTGGCCATCAAGGTGATCGGACTTCTCCTGCTGGCACTGGCTCTCGTTCAAATCGGCATTCACAACGGACGCCAGCGGCAGCGACAGGAAACCATCAACATGGCTGGATCGCTTTCCGACACCGGCCGTTAGAACCCGCATCGAACACTCTTTCATCAATCATCAAACTGGAGGAACAACACATGGCTGAAAAGAAACCGAAGAAGCTGAAGCTCGCGAGCATCAGGAACCTGGACGAGGCCGACAAGGCCCTGCTCCGCATCGCGCAGGCGGGACTGAAGCGCAAGAAGCTGGCGGCTGCCACCGAACTGCGGATCAACAAACTCAAGGAAGAGTTGCTGGAAGCCACCACGCCCCTGGACGAAGAGATCAACGGTCTGGACGAGGTGCTGCTGGAGTTCATCGAAAGCCATGAAGACGAGCTTTTCAGCGAGGATAAAAAGACCGTCGAGGTTCCCTTCGGAAAACTCACCTGCCGCGAGAGCACGAAGCTCGTCATCAAGAGCATCGAGAAAACCGTCGATGCGCTTAAGGAACAGGGATGGAAGGACGCCATCACGGTGAAGGAGACTCCGAACAAGGAGAAGCTCGCGGACTACTCCGATGCCGACCTCAAGACGGTGGGTGTCAAGCGCGTCACCGAAAACACCCTGGCGTACAAGGTCGATGAAGAGAAGGCCGCGCAGGTGCGCGAGTGATTACGCGGGAGACTCTCGCGGTCGTTGTCCGAGTCGTTCCCACCATGGGCATCTGCATCAACATCACTGCGGGCCTCATCTTCCTTGGAGCCGCAATCATCATGAAGGACGCACAATACGGCCGTCGCGCCGCATACTGGCTCGCGGCCGCAGTTCTCACAACATCCATCACCTACTAGGAGCACCATGAAAACCAAAGTGAAAGTCAAGGCAAAGAAGAAGTCACCGCCCACCTCAACGGCCGAGGCTGCCAAGCAGCTCAACCTCGCGCTCGGGTTCACCAACGAGGGCGAAATCAGTTCTGCACTGCGCTGCATCAACAGCGCAGGCGTCATCCTGAAGAAGGTTGCGGCGCAGTTCAAGGTCGATGCGAAACGGTCGAAAGTGAAGTCCGGGAAAAAATGATCAAGCGATGGTTCCGTAAAATCGTGCTCGCAGTCCTGGTCAGGGAACTGAAGCGCCTGGACGACGCGGAAGACGCCGTGTTTGCCACACGCGAAGCCATGGCCGCGCTGCATCTGTCCGCGAATTCGCCACGCGAGGCGAAGCTCGGCGGAAGCTGGTGCGTGCTGGCCTACGAGCAGGGTGGCAGGGACATCGTGCGCTTCTACAACTTCGGAACCCGCAACGTTGGCGGCCTGCGCGACTTCCTGGACAAGTTCCGGGCGGCAGGCGCAAAGGTGAAAGTGCACGGCGACAGAATCAAAGGAGCGAATTCGAGATGATGACCTGGACTTTCACCAATACAACCGCCTGGGCGACAGCGCAGGACAATGTCATGGCCAAGGATAAACCGACGCTCAGTGATGCCTGGTCGCTGAATCAATTCCGGCTGCTGTGCGAAGCGCAGGAGCTGGTCGGCCCGACGAACCTCACCATCCGTCAGCGTGTGATTCAGGCGGCGCTCACCCTGAACGGCGAACTGGACAAGGCCTGGCAGGATTTCCGGTTGCTGTGCCGCAACGGCCTCTACATCGAGGGGCCATCCTATTTCCTCTATGTGAAAGCCGCCTTCGACTTCTACCACCGTATCACCGGCAAGCTGCCGATTCAATACGAGTCCGCGCTCTCTGCGATGGAGGTGAACTACTTGCAGCTCTCCGGACCTGACGGCAAAATCCCGCTGGCAGAGACGCGGGAAACGGGTTTCCCGACGGTTGAACATGACGACGGCGAGTTCTCCTGGGATTCGCATACGGTCGTGCGGCGCAACGGATCCTTTCTCCTGGTGGAGCATGAAGCGGCGGTCAACGAATTTCCCTACGACTTCCATGTCAATCCCTCCTTTGGTCACTTCGCGTTCTACAAGAAAGGTCGGGGATGGCTCGCAGTCTGCCCGCCTTATATCGGCTATGCGAACAAGCAGAAACGCCCGAACGCAGAGGCCGCTTATCTGAACGTGCCACGCGGTCCGTGGAATGACAGCTACTGGCGCGTGACCGGCGGGCAGTTCGAGGTAATCGAAGCAACACCGACTCTCATTCATCTCAAGTACGGCCGCAAGTGGTTCTTCGGACTGTTCGGCAAGACCTGCGAGCGCATCATCGAAATCGATCACCTCGGCTTCACAGTCACGGACATCGGCGGCGGCATCACGAACCTGTTGGGCAGGTTCGGCTCAGACATCGACGACAAAAGCGGAGTGTGGGATTTCAGCAGCTACCTCGGCTCGCTTAATGAAAAACCCTACACCGAATGGATCGGCAAAGGCACAAAGCGTTCAGTGCGGTTTGAGTTCTGAATCAAGGAAAGGAACACACATGGCGGACTTCAATCAGGCGGTGGCAAAAACTCTTGTGCGCGAAGGCGGCGGTAGAATCACCGACGACCCGAAGGACAAGGGCGGCGTCACGAAATACGGCATCTCGCAGCGCAGCTACCCGATGCTGAACATTCGCGGACTCAGCGAGCAGCAGGCCAGGGACATCTACAAGGCCGACTTCTGGGACAAGGTGCGCGGGGATGACATCAAGACTCAGAGCGTAGCCGAATGCCTGTTCGATGCTGCTGTGAACATGGGCGTGAAGACCGCTTCACGCATCGCGCAGTTCTCCCTGGGCATCGAACCCGCCGACGGCTTCATCGGTCCGGAAAGCGTCGCGGCGCTGAACGCGATGGCGGATCATGAATTCATGTCCAACTTCACCCTCGGGAAAATCGCCCGCTATGTGGCCATCTGCCTGAAGGACAAAACCCAGGAGCGGTTCCTGCTGGGATGGGTCAAACGCGCATTGGAAGGAGGTGCGGCATGAATCCGCTCAGTTTCATCGGCAAGATGCTCTCCGGCGGCAACATCGTGAAAGATGCCGGAGAGGCCATCGACAAGCTCTTCACCTCGGATGAAGAGCGCCTCGAAAAGAATCTGGAGATGCAGAAGGCCACGCAGGACTTCCAGCTCGCGGAGGACAGGATAGACGCGGACCTTGCGAAGGGCCAGCAGGACATCAACAAGATCGAAGCGCAAAGCCCGCACTGGTTCGTCGCGGGCTGGCGTCCGGCCGTGGGCTGGATCTGTGTGCTCGGCCTTGCTTACCAGTTCCTGTTCTACTCGCTGCTATGCTGGCTGAATGCCTGGTTGAAGTTTGCCCCGCAGAACCCGCCCGCTCTCGAAATCGGCACCCTGATGACGCTCTTGATGGGCATGCTCGGTCTCGGTGGCATGCGCAGCTTCGAGAAGGTTAAGGGCGCAGACACGAAAGCGATGAAATGAACAGAAACGTCGTGGAAGTGTTCGAATCAAACGCGGCATCCGTCAGACTGCGCAACGGAGAGATCCACTATGGTGAAATGCGCCATCGTTCCGGTCTGAATCTCTGCTGGCACCTGGACACCGGGACGCAACGCTTGAGTTGGACACGCGATTTGCACTGGCATTCTCCGACGCAAAAGGGAATTCAAATCAACTCGGCATTCGACATCATGGAATTTGGAGGGGAGAAATTATGAGCCGCATGGACGAAAAGTCACCAGACAAAGGCATTGATCCGACACGGAGGGCATATCGAATGAGGGCCACCACGTTGGTGAAAGGTGAAACCGGCGAGAAGGTCGATGGCTTCAAGTCGCTCGACGGCCGCCGCCTGTATGTCGGCACTGCTGGCGACACCCTTGTGCGTGCGAACCGCGCCACACCGAAGGGCTTGAGCAAAAAGGAAAGATTGAAACTTCGGGCACAGGCCCGCAACAACCGTCTCGCTGTACAACCAGCGAACGTCCCGGAGGTCTCCGGGATTTCAGAAGGAGAACGCCACATGGCGAAGAAGATCACCACCGAGGACATCACCATTCCGAAGGGCACGGAAGTCAGCGAGGAAGGGACCGTGGTCACCACCGTTCCCGCCGAGCAGACGGAAGACGCCGCCGAGAACGCGGAAAGCTCCGAGGCATAGGCAAGGTCAGGCGGTGCGTCTCCGGGCGCACCGCCGCTTACAAGGAATAACAGTGAAAGACGAGACATTAAAAACCGCCACTATCGAAGGGGAATATCGCTATCTGCTGACGCGGCGATGGTTCGATTTTTTCAATGGCGAAGCGCCTCATTTAGTGTGTTTCATCATGCTGAATCCATCCACTGCGGATGCGGAATTTGATGACGCCACGATAACACGCTGTATCAATTACGCGAAACTCTGGGGCTACAATGGAATTCAGGTGGTGAACCTTTTTGGCCTTAGATCCCGCATGCCTTCGGTTTTGTACACACACCCAGATCCGATCGGTCCGTTGAACGACCAGTACATCTTAACCTCGATGCAAGAATGTTCTCTGGTAGTTGCGGCATGGGGAATTCACGGTGAATATCAATCTCGTGGTGAAGTTGTCCGCAACATCTGCAAAAACAGAAAAATCTACTGCCTTTCAATCACGAAAGAAGGGCATCCTGCACACCCACTTTACTTGAAAAAAATACTGCAACCTACTGAATGGAAAATGGCAGCATGACGACTAAAGGATGGAACCCGAAACCCGGAACGATTCCCGCGCTGTCTCTATGGCAGCCGTGGGCTTCGTTGGTGGCACTTGGCCACAAACATTTCGAGACCCGTAGTTGGGCGACAAGTTATCGAGGCCCGATCGCGATTCATGCAGCACAGCGCCGCCCATCATTTGAAGGGCTTTCGATCGGCGTTCAAAGGCACATTGCAGGCCTGTTCGAATCGGAGGGCATCACCGCTCTGGAAACCCTGCCACTCGGCTCGGTGCTTTGCATCGCCAACCTGATTGAAGTCTATCCGACGATCGCCAATCCAAAAATTTCGAAGGAGCTGCCCCCGACAGTCAAGAAGCGGATCGTTTTAGAATGGAACCTCGGCGACTTTAGCCCGATGCGTTATGCCTGGCATCTGGAAGTCACACAAGTCTTTGAAACACCCATCGCGGCGCGTGGCCGTCAGTCGCTTTGGGAATTCCCGTTCAAGATGGCCGCATGAAGAACACACAAACGATCACTGAAAGGATCACATATCAATGAAAACTGAAACGTTTGCTGATTACCGGAAAAGTCTGGATGAAGCTGTTAAAATTTTTTCTGCAAAAATTGAAGGTATGTCTGATGAGGAACTGACCGCCTACATCAACTCTCCTGGCTCTGCCTCGACGGTGGACCGCGTGCTGTCGCTGTGCTCGGACTCGACGGTTGCCCGCGTGCTGTCGCTGTGCTCGGACTCGACGGTTGCCCGCGTGCTGTCGCTGTGCTCGGACTCGACGGTTGCCCGCGTGCTGTCGCTGTGCTCTGCCTCGACGGTGGACCGCGT
>Ga0134122_10000168_pt1 | contig 39470 bp, 27 predicted proteins | sample KB302_FD_96461 | JGI IMG/M metagenome (GOLD analysis project Ga0134122, IMG submission 96461) | Terrestrial soil microbial communities without Nitrogen fertilizer from Kellogg Biological Station, Michigan, USA - KB3-0-2 | ecosystem: Environmental > Terrestrial > Soil > Unclassified ... | reverse complement strand
GGGCAGGTGGAGTCCGTGCTGGTGCTCTACCGCGACGTCACCGAGGAGTCCGCGCTGCGCGAGCGCCTCCACAAGCTGGAGGAGGAGCTGAAGCAGGAGAAGGACATCCTGCTCAAGAACCTCGGCGAGAAGATGAAGGAAGTGGACGACCTCCGCCAGCGCCTGGCGGCCTCGCAGCGGCGCTGAACGTCTCTTTAGCGCCGGGAGGCCGCCGGTGCGGCCTTGCTCGCCTCTGATCAGCCCGAGATCGGCGTGAACTTGTAGATGGCGCGGCGGGCGGTGATGCCCGGCTTCTCGGTGAAGTGCATCTGCCTCACCTGCTCCGTCAGGCACTGGCAGATGTTCTCCTTGGCCAGCGCCGGCGTGAGGCAGGAGGCCGCGGTGACCGAGCCGGTGGTGTTGATGCTCCACGCCAGCTCGATGTCGGTGGCGGCGTGCTCCGCGCCGATCGGCGTCTTCAGGCACGTCTCGATGTCGGCCTGGCGCGCCTTCATCGCCCGGGTCAGCTCCTGCGGGCCGATGGCCGGCTGCGACATGCAGATCCGCTTGTAGTCCGTGGCCTTCTTGATGAAGAGCGAGCTGGGGAACTGCTGCGTGAGCGCCTCCACGTGGGCCAGCACGCCCGGGCAGTTGCCGGCGCGGCGGGCCAACTGAGCGCGCTCGAAGAGGGTGGTGTCCGTCTCGCTGGCGGCGTATGCGCTGGCGCGGTCCAGGTGCTCGTTGGCTTCGTCGATCTTGCCGGCCTGCCTCGCCTTCTGCGCGAGTTGGATCTCCTCGTTGGAGGCCTGGTTGCGCGCCACCGCCACCGACGACCGGGTGTCGGCGGTGGTCCCCTCCTCCCACGTGGGCTCCATCTTCTTGATGAAGTCCTCGGCGTCGCTGAAGCGCTTGGCGGCCAGCAGCGTCTGCAGCTTGAGGCTCTCCTCGCCCGACATCTTGCGCCGCGGCGGCGGCGGGGGCGGCTGCTTGGGCGTATTGTCCACCACCGGCGGCGGGGGAGGCGGCGGCGTCACCTCGACGCGGCTCCGGCTCCAGGCGTACAGGCCGCCGCCCACCACCACCACGGCCACCACCGCGAGCGCCGCCCACTTCATTCCGCCGCCGGGCGCGGCCATGCCGGGCGGAGGAACGGTGGGGTCCACCGCGGGCGGCGGAGGCACGGAGGGCGGGGCCGGGCTCGCGCCGGCGGCGGCCGGGAGCGCGTCCATGTCGCCCAGCTTGGGCGCGGCTTGCTCGAAGGAGGCGATGAACCGGGCCATGGGCGAGCCCGACTCGGGGGCGGCCGCGTCGCGCAGGAATGCGAGGTAGGAGCCCGGCAGGTCGTCGAAGACCATGGGGTTGTGGCACTGCGGGCAGGACACCTGGGGCAGCGTCCCGGCCAGGAGCTCGGACCGCTGCGCGTCCACGTCCACCGTCACCAGCTTGTCCAGCTCGCAGTTCTGGCACGCGTACGGGAGCTGGACGCTCTTGACGTGCGCCCCGGCCGCGAAGTCCACCACCACGTTGAGCTGGTTCACCACCGCCGGCGAGCACTCCACCAGGATGCAGTGCTTCACCCGCCCCTGGAGGTCCTTCATCAGCCGCACCCACTCCCGGACTCCGAAGGAGCTGAAGCGGCTCACCTTGCCCAGGTGAAGGATGGTGTCGGCCCTGATCTGTCCGGAGAGCTGGCTGGCCGAGAACGTCTCATCCACCGTCCCCGATACCTTGAGGAAGGTGAGTCCGGGCGCTTCCAGTCGCTGCACGGTGCATCCGCTCATGGGTCTGTGGGGCTCCTCGGGATGATGGCCAGGCACTGCTGACACGGGATTTCGCTTTATTCGCCGCCCTGTTGAAGGGCCAGCGCACGCTCGAACTCGCTCACCGCACGCTCGACTTCGCCGATCTGGTAGTACGCCGTCCCCAAGTCGTGATGCAGCTCGGAGACCCCGGGCGACAGCTCGATGGCTTCCTTCAGCAGCTCCGCCGCCCGCGCCCCGCCGCCCTTCTTCAGCTCGTTCTTGGCGGCCTCGTGGAGCTGCTGCGCGATCATCCGGCGGCTCTCCCGGAGGTCGCGCTCCTTGGCGAACGCCGCTTCGATCTTCCTGGGATCGAACTCCTCCGGGAGCTTCTCCTCCCCGCCGGGCAGCGGCGGGGACGGAGGCGCCGGCGGCGCGCCGGATTCCTTCAGGTACGTCAGAAAATTTTCGAGAGCCTTGCGCTGGTCGGGAGTCACGCCCTGGAAGTAGACGCCCACCCCGTCCGACGCTGACCGGGCCACGGAACCTTCCAGCCGCAGCGTCTCCGCGCCATCCGGCAAGGCGATGAAGATTTCCACCGACTCGCCCACCGGGAGGGTCTGGTCGAGCTCCACGAACACGCCGCTCATCGAGATATCTCTCGTGAGCCTCATGTTGATCTGCTCGTCAATCTTCAGACCAACCGCGACCCGGGCCGAGACCCGCGGTTGGCGCCCGTGCTCCATGGGCGCGGCTCCCTGCAGACTACTCATGATGGGCCACATCATAGACCAGCCCCCAAAAAGAGCTAAAGCGCACCACCCCCTCGTGTGCTCGAAAGCCCACCACCCCCCCTTGCGTCGGAAAAAGCCGTTTTTTACGCTGAGCCATGCCCTCCAGCCCTGCCGACGGGCCAGCTCCTGCGCCCGGTGGGCTCGCCGCGGATCCGTTGCTCGAGCCCTGGTTGGTCCTCCTCGTCGACGACGCCGAGGACGTGCACACTTCGCTCAGGCTGGCCCTGGGGAAGTCCACGTTCTACGGGCGCCGACTGGAGCTGCACAACGCGAAATCCGCGGAAGAGGGCCTGGCCAAGGCCACCCGCCTGGACCCCTCGCGCTTCGCCGTCGCCTTCGTCGACGTGGTGATGGAGCACGACACCGCCGGCCTGGAGCTGGTGGGCAAGCTGCGCGCGGCGTGCGGCCAGGCGCTCCAGCTCATCCTCACCACCGGCCAGCCGCACATCGCCGCGCCGGAGGCGGTGGCCGCGGCGTTCGAGATCAGCCACTACCTGGCCAAGCCGGACGCCACCCCGGAGCGCCTGCGCACCATCCTCAACGTCGCCATCCGGCACTTCCGGGCCGCCATGGCGATGCAGCTCACCCGCGACAGCCTGCGCGGCCTGGTGGACATGTTCCACTCCGCCACCGACCCGGCGGTGCTGGACGAGATGCTCCGGGGCGCGCTGGAGCAGTACGCGGTGGTGTGGCAGATGGCGTACGCCTGCTTCCCGGACCTGGCCTCCGCGGACGGCCTGGGCGACATGGCGCCGTGGGTGCGCAACGTGCGCGACCGGCTCCTGCATCTGCAGACCCCCGAGGGCGAGGTGCGCGGCCCGGAGCCGTGGGCGTTCGGCGCCTTCCAGGCGTGGGGCTGCGTGATGCGCTCGCAGACCGGGGCGTTCCGGGGCGCGGCGCTCCTGGCCCAGGGCCAGGTGCCGGAGACGCTCCAGGCGGAGTTCCGGGACCTGCTGTACATCTGGGGCACCACCAAGGACTCGCTGGAGGCGCAGTCCGCCGAGCGCGCCGCCCAGCAGCAGCGCGAGGCCCGCTACGTGGAGGAGCTCCGCGCCGCCCGCGACGCCGCCGAGGAGCAGTCCATCTCCCTCGCGCTGGCCAACGGCGAGCTCTCCCGCCTGCTCGACTTCCGCTCCGGCCTGCTGGAGCGGTTGGGGCAACCGGAGCACGGCCTGGTCCCGCGGATGGGCCGGCGCTCGGTGGAGCTGTTGCAGACCAAGGGGCTCCCGCCGCAGGCCGCCGCCGCCGCCAAGGAGATGGCGGACCTGGCCAACCAGATCAGCGCCCAGCTCACCCTGCACGACTTCTACTCGTCCGCCCAGTCCGCCGGGAAGGGCCGCAAGGTCCTGGTGGTGCAGAGCGACAAGAAGCTGCGCAAGCTGATCGGCCGCGCGCTGCTGGGCACCGGCGCTGTGGTGCAGGCGGTGGAGACCATGGACCAGGGCCTGGAGGCGCTCGACGAGAGCTACGACCTGTTGCTGGTGGACTGGCCCAGCGCCGGGATGGCGCAGGCGGCGGTGAAGAAGGCGCCCAAGCTGCAGGTGGTGCTCACCACCACGCAGTCGCTCTTCGAGGACGCCGGCCGCAGCATCGTGGAGATGCCGGTCAACGGCGTGCTGATCCGCAACATCTTCGGCACCTCCGACTCCGGCGACCCGTCGGCCATCCAGGAGCTGGTGATCACCGCCGGAAAGCTGCTCACCGGCGACGTGTTCGGCGTGGAGAAGTACCTCTCCTGGGGCTCCATGGTCCGCGAGGAGTCCGTCACCCACTCCAACGACCGCAACCGGATCATCGACCTGGTCGGCGAGTACGCCACCCAGTGCGGCCTGCGCCCCAACGTCCGGACCGCGGCCCAGACGCTCACCGACGAGCTGCTGATGAACGCCATCTGGGACGCGCCGGTGGACGCCGCCGGCAAGCCCAAGTACGCGCACCTGGACCGCGCGCTCCCGGTCAGCCTGCTCCCCAACGAGCGCGTCTCCGTCCGCTACGGCAACGACGCCAACGTGTTCGCGGTGAGCGTGGTGGACCAGTTCGGGCGGCTGGACCACGACCTGGCCTTCCGCTACCTGAAGAAGTGCTTCGCCAAGGGCGAGGACCAGATCGACTCCAAGCAGGGCGGCGCCGGCCTGGGCCTGTACTTCGCCTTCCTCGCCACCAACACCTTCGTCTTCAACGTCTCCCCGCAGAAGCGGACCGAGGCCATCGGCCTGATCCGGATGAACAACGCGCCGGGCGAGAACCCGGTGCGCTCGTTCCACTACTTCCGCGGCCTGGAGTGAGCGACGCCCTGCCTCACGCCGGCTCGGCGGTGGGCTGGCTCCAGTGCAAGCCGTCCTCGCTCGGGACGAGGCCGCCGGCCCTCAAGGACACGTCCTGGGGTCGCCTCTTGCCGAGCTGGGCCAGAACCAAGAGGTGCGCGACCTCGCTCTTGAACCCCATGAAGCGATCCAATAGCTCCGTCTTCTCAAAGTCGCCCTTGGGGATGTCCATCCCTTCGACCTCGTTCGCCAGCATCAGCTCGAACCGCCCTTCGGTGCCATCCCGGAAGAAATCACCCGAGAAGATGGGCTCCAGGTTGGAGGAGACGCCAGCGACGAGCCGCACGAAGGCGTCGCGAGTGGCGCCAGTGCTGTGGAGGATCTTCCTGGCCTCCCAGAAATACGAATCTGCCTCCCGGTGCATGTCGTAGAACATGACGAGGAACTGGTAGAAGACGCCGAACTCACGGCGATACCTGAATTCAAACTCCTGGAAGCAGGTCTCCTCACCCGGACCGCCCGGCGCTCCCTTCAGCAGGGTATTGATGCACCGAGCCCCGAGGAGAGCGGAGTACGTCGCCAAGTGAACGCCGGACGAGAAGACCGGGTCTATGAAGCATGCCGCGTCTCCGGCCAGGAACAGGCCCGGCATCCAGAACTTGGTGTTGCAGTATGAGTAGTCCTTCCGGATGCGAAATTCGCCGTACATCCCTTCCGCGACGCGAGTGGCGCTCCCGAGGTAATCCTTGACGATCGGGCACTGCGCCACGTACTCGAAGAAAGCCTTCTCGCTCCCGTCCTTGATTTTGGCCGCAGCCTCGCGAGAGACGACGGCGCCGACGCTTGTGAGCCGATCCGAGAGCGGGATGTACCAGAACCAACCCTGCGAGAACGCCGCCGAGAGAATGTTGCCAGAGTTCGGCGGCGGGAGGCGCTTTCCGTCCAGGAAGTACGTGTAGAGCGCCACGTTTTGGAAGAACTCGGAGTACTCGCGCCTGCCGACCCTCGAGAAGAGTTGGCCGCGGTGCCCTTCGGTCTCCGCCATGAACCGCCCGCGCGCAGAGTGCTCGACTCCGTTCGAATCCAGGTATCGGACGCCGACGACGCGACCGTTCTCCTCGATGGCGTCCAGCACGGTGTGCTCCTCCCGAACGTCGACGCCCTTCCGCTGGGCGTTGTCGAGGAGGATCTTGTCGAACTTCGCACGCTCGACCTGGTACGCATACCCGGTGGGGCTGTTGGGAAACTTCGAGAAGGTGAACGTCCAGGGCTCCGGCGCGGTCCCCCAGCGAAACGATCCCCCGCGCTTGCGGACGAACCCGGCGTTGTGGATCTCCTCCTTGAGTCCCAGCAGCGGGCAGATCCCGTGAATCGTGGAGGGTAGGAGTGACTCTCCCAGTTGGTGGCGTGGAAAGCGCTCCTTCTCCAGGAGGAGCACGCGCCAGCCCTGCAGAGCGACGAGGGTCGAGAGCGTGGAACCCGCCGGCCCTCCCCCAAGCACGATCAGATCGAATTGACGAGGGTCGCTCATGACGCTCGCTTCGATACCGGCAAGCACGACCAAACGCAAGGGAGCGACCGGTGACGTCCGACCTGTCGCCACTTAGAATTGGCTCGATGGTGATGAGCTCCACCGGTCGCAGTTTGGCGCGAATGCGAGCGCTGCGCGCATGGCTGGGATACGCCGCCATGCTGGCCGCCACCGGCGGGTTGTATGTCTTGGTCGGCTGGTACGGCGACAGGCACCTGACCGCTCCATTGCGGCAGCCCGGGAGCCAGGCCTTCGGCGACATGCTGCCGGCCGGCCACGTGGACGTCTTCCCCCATTTGTTGCTGGCACTGGCAGTGGTGGTCGCGACGACCCGCGGCGTGGGCGCGGTGTTCAAGCGGTTCCACCAACCGGCCGTGGTGGGCGAGATCTTCGCCGGCATCCTGCTCGGGCCCTCACTGCTGGGCCGGACTGCTCCGGCGGTGCAGGCGTTCCTGCTGCCCGGCTCGGTGGCGCCGTTCCTCCAAGTCCTGGCGCAAGTGGGCGTCATCCTCTTCATGTTCCTGGTCGGCGTGGAGCTCGACCCGGCGCTGGCGCGTCGCCGCGGGCACGCCACCGTGGTCATCTCGCACTCCAGCATCATCGTGCCGGTCCTGCTGGGGGCGGCATTGGCGCTGGCGCTTTACCCGCTCCTGTCGTCCCGGGACGTCCCCTTCATGGCGTTCTCCCTGTTCTTGAGCGTCTCCATGTCGGTGACCGCGTTCCCAGTGCTGGCGCGGATCCTGGCCGACCGTGGGCTCCAGCGGAGCCCCCTGGGCGTGGTGGCGCTGGCCTGCGCCGCCGTGGACGACGTGACCGCCTGGTGCCTGCTGGCGTTCGTGGTCGGCGTGGTCCAGGCACGCGGCGCGCACGGGCTGGTTACCGGCGCTTTGGCGCTGGCCTACATCGCGGCGGCCTTCGCTATCGGCCGGCCGCTGATGGCCCGCCTGGCCCGCCGCTGCGAGGAGCGGGGACAGTTGACCCAGGGCGTGATGGCGCTGGTACTCTTGGCGCTGCTGGGCTCGGCACTGGCCACCGAACTGATCGGCGTCCACGCGGTGTTCGGCGCCTTCACCGTAGGCGCGGCCACCCCACATAACAGCCGGCTCGCGCGCGAGCTGACCCAGAAGCTGGAAGACCTGATCGTTGTCCTGCTGCTGCCGGCGTTCTTCGTCTACACCGGCCTGCGGACGCAGGTTGGCCTCCTCGATAGTGCCAGCGACTGGTTGGTATGCGGCGTGATCATCGGCGTGGCGTCGCTGGGCAAGTTCGGCGGCAGCGCGCTCGCGGCGCGGCTCACCGGGTTCTCATGGCGCGACTCCACCTCGCTCGGGATCTTGATGAACACGCGCGGTCTGATGGAGCTCATCGTGCTCAACGTCGGCTTCGAACTGCGCGTCGTCTCACCGGCGCTATACGCGATGCTGGTGCTCATGGCCCTTGTGACCACTTTCGCCACCACACCCGTGCTGTACGCACTCTCCAACTCCCCCGCGGCCACCACCGCCCCGGAGTCGGGCAAGACAGCCAGCCAAGGCACGGGGTTGACGTCCTAGCTAAAGTCTGTCGGGAAATCGGAGCCGGCGGAGGCGCTCGGGTTGGCGCCGCCGCCGCCCGTAGCGCCGGCTGAGGCCCGGCGAGCCTGCTCTACGCGGTCGCCTCACGCGCCAGCTTGTTGAGGTTGAAGCCGAGGACTGCGAGTTGACCGCAGGTGCCGATCATCCGAGCTGACCGGCCTGCGGCCCGGTGGAAGCCGTACCGAGCGGACTTCACTGCGCCGATGCTGCCTTCCACGAGTACGCGCTCGCGCACCAGCCGTCTGCGCATCCGCTCCGAGACAGCCCACGGGAGCTTTCCCACCGGCGCGATCCCCACATGCCGTACGCCCTTCCGTCGCAGCGCCTCGACCGCGGCGGTGCTGAAACCGCCACGGTCGTAGGCGTATAGGCGGGGGACCTGACCGAAGAGCCGGTGCAGTTCGTCGACTGCTTGGACGACGAAGCGCTTGTCCTCGATGTCGGTCTTGTGCACCGCGCGCCTGGCGATCAAGTAACCGCCGCCCAGGCGGGTGAAGCCCCACTTCATTCCGAATTCGACGGGTCTCCCGGCCTTTCCCCGCACAATGGCGTGCACCTGCGGGACCTGGATGCTGACGATCTTGTTGCGGGCCACCTTCCCCGTGCGAAGCCAGAAGCGGATCTGCGGCAGAAGCTTCGTCATCGTCTCGTACAGCCCTCGGGTTCGGTCCCTGGCCGCTGCGATTCGCCCGTCGCTGCCCGGCCCCTCGATCTTCGAGAGCGTCGCGCCCAACCGGGCGTGGACGAGCGCGACCGTCTTCGCGGCTCGTTCCATGAGCTGATTGCGGACCTCTTTCGTCTTGGCGAAGAGGTGGTACTCGCGGATCCGGTGACGCGCTTTCCGGAGCAGCGGTGCCGCGCGTGTGATGAAAGTCTTGAGGGCCCGACCAGCGCGCGCGCTCGCAGCCGTCACCGAGGTCAGGAAGGCGGCCATCAGTCGCATCTCGTTCGGGTAGGGGATGGCCGCCTCCTGCGCTGTCGTGTCCCCTACCGCCACGCTCGGGTCGGCCAGCTTCTTGGCGACCGCGAGATTCACCACGTACTCGTTGATGAGCTGCGCCCCTTCTTCGCCCATCAACTGCGTGAAGTCGTGAATGGTGTCGTGGTCCGGTGTCCAGTCGGACTCCGACAGCCCACACAAGAAGCGCGCCGGGGCGTAGTACCGAATCTGGTCCTCGGCCTCGCGGTATGTCATCCGCCGCGTCGCCCGGAGGAGCATCGCGCCCAGCAGGGCGCGCAGATGGGGTGGACGCCCGGCCCGGTTCTTCACACGCCGCGCGCGGAGCCGTTCCGCCCGCTCGATCAACTCGTCCCAATCCAGAAACTCCGCCAGCTTCACCAGCGGATGGTCCGGGTCGACCGCAATTGCCTGCCGCTTCGAACGGGAGAACAGCTCGCGCTGGCGGCCGTCGCCGCCTGGTCGCTTCGCCATGGATAACCTCCGAGAGCACGCCGCCCCAGAGATCAAATCCTCGACAGTCTGTCGATCCCCAGCCGGAACCGAGCGGAATCGCTGCGGGATCGGCGCCTCGTTACGCCGATCCCAGCGGAATTTCCCGACAGACTTTAGCTACAGCCTGGCTGGCCCGGGCGAGCCGGAGCCCGGCAAGACGCTCACCATGCCCTGGGCCACCGTGCTCCAGGGAGTCTCCAGGCCAATCGAGCGGGCATGGACCTGGAACTCCGCGCGGTTCCCGGCCTTGACGGAGAGGGAGAGCTGCAGTGCAGTGGGCTGCCTCGGCTCCAGCAGCAGCGGCCGCAAAAGCTCCAGGTCACGCACCTCCACCTCACCATCACCCAGCGTCTCGCGCGCCGCCTGGACCGCCATCTCCACATAGGCGGCCGCGGGCATTACCGCACTTCCCTCCACTTGGTGGTCGGCCAGCAGCGGCATTTCCTCCAGCGACAGGGTCGTGAAGAAGAGGTGGTCACCCGGGTGGCCCGCCAACGGGAGGTGCTCGCCGAGTAGCGGGTGGCCAGACGCGACCCGCCCGCGCGGCGCTGGCGGGAGCCAGCACGGCTGCCGGTCCCAGCAGTAAGTGGGGAGGTCCACCTGGGCCACGGTCCCGAGGAAGACCTCCTCCCATCGCACCTTGGCGCCCTTGACCCACGCTGCCCCCAGCGCCTGGAGCATCGCGGTCGGCTCGTCGGCTCCCCTGCGCAGGGACCAGAGCAGCGCCACCGGGCGGCCGGCGGCTTCCGCTGCCTCCAGCATCCCCTCCTGAAGCAGCGGGTGGGGGGAGACCTCGATCACCAGATCCGGCTCCTCCTCGTCCAGCGCCGCCGAGAACGCGGCCGAGAAGTCCACCGGCTCCCGCACCTGGCGGCCCCAGTAACCCGCATTCAACGCGGTGCCTTCCAGCCGCGCGCCAGTCACCGTGGAGAACAGGGGGAGGGCAGTCGAGCGCGGCGCCAGCCAGGAGGCCTCCTCCGCCAGCTCCTCGCCCAGCGGCCCCATCGGCGGCGAGTGAAAGGCCAGCGCGGTGGCCACGAGCTTGCAGCTCACCCCAGCGCGCGTGAGCTCCGCCACCGCCGCCTCTACGGCGGCCGTCGCCCCGCTGATGACCGTGGAGAATGGGCCGTTGATCGCGCCGATGACCGCCTCGCTCTGGAGCGCCTTCAGGGCGCGCTCCACCTCCGAGGCGGGCATCCGGACCTGCGCCATCCGCCCGGCAGTCTGCGGGCGATTCATCAGCCGGCCCCGGAGCAGCGCCAAGCGGAGGGCCTGGTCCACTTCGAGCGCGCCCGCGGCCACCGCGGCGGGAATCTCCCCCAGGCTATGGCCGATCACCAGGTCCGGCTCCACTCCGTAGGCCCGCCACCGCTCAAGGAGCGCCAACTGCACCGCCACCTGGGCGGGCTGGGCGTATTCGGGGTCGTCGATCCGGGTCTTCTCCTTCGGATCGGCGAGCACCTCCAGCAGCGACCAGCCGGCGAGCCGACGCAACTGTTCGTCCAACGCCTCCAGCGACCTCCGCACCAGGGGATCTGCGGCAAGGCCCAACCCCATTCCCGCCCGCGCCGCGCCCTGGCCGGAGAAGACGAACAGCGCCCGCGGCTGTGCGGAGGCGGGCGCCGGCGACGGCGCGCGCGAGAGCGCCTCCACCCTCTCCGCCAACAGCACCGCGGTGGGCGCCACCGCCACCGCTCGGAGCGCGTGGTGCGTCCGCCGCCGTGCCGCCGCCCGGCAGTAGCGGGACAGCCACTCGGGGGACTCGTCGGCGGCGCGGAGGCGCTCGGCGTGCGCGGCGGCGAGGCGCTGGAGGGAAACCGGGGAACGGGCAGAGAGCGCCAGGAGGTATGGACCCGGCTCCGGCCCGGGTCGGGGCACCACCGGGATCGGCGGGGCCTCTTGCAGGATGACATGCGCGTTGGCGCCACCCAGCGCCAGCGAGGTGACGCCCGCCGTACGCGGGCCACCGTGGCGGGGCCAGGGGGACGCCTGGCGCTGCACCTGCAACCCCCACTCCTCAAGAGGAATGGCGGGGTTCACCGTGGTGAGGTTGATGCTTGGAGGGATGAGGTCCCGGTGGAGCGAGAGCACCACCTTGATGATGTGGGCAATGCTGCCGGCCGACTCCAGGTGGCCCACGTTGGTCTTCACCGAACCGACCACCAGCGGCGGGGCTGGGGGTTTTCGCCCGAATACGGCGGCGAGCGCCCGCGCCTCCACCGGGTCACCGGTGCTGGTGCCGGTCCCGTGGAGCTCCACGTAGTCCACCTCGCTCGGGCTCACGCCAGCGCGCGCCAGCGCATCGCGGATGAGCGCCTCTTGAGCGGTGGCGCTGACGGCCTGGATCCACGGCGTCCGGCCGTTGTGGTTGAGCGCCGTCCCCCGCACCAGCGCGTAGATCCGGTCCCTGTCCGCCAGCGCGCGGGCGAGCGGCTTGAGCACCACCATCCCGGCGCCCTCTCCAGGCACGAACCCGTTGGCCTCTGCATCGAACGTCTTGCAGCGCCCGTCCGGGGAGAGCACCCCAGCCTTGGAGCGCGCCACGTACCCCTCTGATGTGAGCAGGAGGTTTACTCCGCCGGCCAGCGCCAGTTGGGTCTCCCCGCGCCACAGGTCCTGGCAGGCGTAGTGGAACGCCACCAGCGACGCCGCGCAGCCCACGTCCATCGCCACGCTCGGCCCACGCAGGTCGAAGAAGTGCGAGAGCCGGTTGGCGGTGAAGAGCAGGTGGTTGCCGGTCAGCGTGTACGGGTCGATAAGGTCCAGCCGCCGCGTCGCCAGCGCCTGGTACTCCAGCCACATCGCACCCACGTAGACGCCGGTGCGGCTGCCCTCCACTTTCTCCATGGGGAGCCCCGCGTCCTCCAGCGCCTCCCAGGCCACCTCCAGGAGCAACCGCTGCTGCGGGTCCATCTGGCGCGCCTCGCGCGGCGACACGGAGAACGCCCGCCAGTCGAAACCCGCCACGTCGTCGAGGAAGCCACCCCAGCGGGAGACGGACTTGCCCGGCGCGTCTCGGTCCGGATCGTAGATCGCCGCCGCGTCAAACCGCCCCTGGGGGACCTCAGCGACCGCGCTCTCGCCCTGCTCCAGCAAGCGGAAAAAGGCGTCCGGCCCATCTCCCCGCGGGAAGCGGCAGCCGATCCCCACTACCGCCAGCGGGTCAGGTGGGCTCATGCGGTCCTCCCGATGTCGTTAGGCCTGCTCCCGGGACATCCCCACCTGCTCGAGGAGGAGTTGGGAGATGTACAGCTTGAGGTTGCGGTTCCGCTCTTCGTTCATGTGGTCGAACTTGATCGCCAGCGACCACTGGTTCTTCTGGGCGCCGTCCGCGGGGGTCTCCGAGCAGGCGACCACCGTGCCCTCCATGGACAGCCTGGGCTCTTCCGTGTAGCGGACCTTCACCCGCGCGCCCACCTCGGCGTTCTCGGCGCTGACGTGCGCGGCGCCCAGGGTGCTGATCTCGCGCAGCTCGGTGGGCATGGTCCGCTCGCCGTGGTCGTCATGCACCAGCATGCTGACCGGCTTGCGCACCGGGATCTGGAAGTTGCCGTGGCGGTCGGTGCCGCCGTACTTCTTGGCCAGGTAGCCGTCCACCACCCCGCGCACGTCCGCCAGGCGGATCTGCTCCTCCGGGGTGAGGCCCTTGCCCTCGGCCAGCTTGCGCTGGAGGTCGACGAACTCCTCCACCGCCTTGCCGTAGCGCTTGGAGAGGTACCCGTCCACCTTGCCGCGCAGCTCGGTGAGGCGGAGCTGCTCCTCGGAGGTGAGCGTCTCTCCCTGGGCCAGCCGGCGCTGCAGCTCGGCGAAGCCCTGCACCGCCACCGCCTGCTCCTCCTCCGCCTGCCGCTCCGCGAAGTCGGGCGCCTCCGGCCGCTTCTCCTCGCGGACGTGGGTGAAGTCGATGATGAAGGCGGTGCCCTTGCCCACCTCGGACTCGCACTTGATGGTGCCGCCGAAGATGGAGATCACCAGGTTCTGGACGATGGAGAGCCCCAGCCCGGTGCCGCCCTTGCCGCGGCCCGTGGTGAAGAAGGGCTCGAAGATCATCGGCAGGTTTTCCTTCGGGATGCCCGCCCCGTAGTCGCGCACGTCCAGGGTGAAGTGCGCGCGGTCGTCCACCAGCTTGGAGGTGAGCGTGATCTCCACCGTCCCGCCCTGCCCCTCCGGGTACGCGTAGCGGCTGGCGTTGGTGAGCAGGTTCAGGATGATCTGCGAGAGGTGGCCGGCGTAGCCGATCCACTTCACGCACTTGTCGTCCACCTGGTCCACGAACTTCACGGTGATGCGGGACCGCTGGGCCTGCGGGCTCCAGAGCTGGATGGTCTCCTGCACGCACTGCCGGATGTCCAGCTCCTCCCGCTTGTCCACCAGCTGACCCACCGACAGGTGGCGGAAGGTGCGGACCAGGCTGTCCGCGCGGGCGATGTTCTTCTGGATCAGGTTCAGGCCCTGGAGGACGTCGCCCATGTCGTCCTCGAAGTCCTTCTGCTGCCGGAGGTCCTGGAAGTGCTTCTTGGAGAGGAGCTCCGACAAGGTGGCGGCGGCCGCGTTGGCCACGCCCAGCGGCGTGTTGATCTCGTGCGCCACGCCCGCGACCATCTGGGCGATCGACTCGCGCCGCTCGCGGTACATCACCTCGCGCAGGCGCTGGTCCTCCGCCGCCAGCAGCTTCAGCTCGATCGACTCGCGGGTGAGCGCCCAGGAGCGCAGCAGCACCTGCAGCTCGCGGATCAGCACCTCGGACGGGCGCCCGTCGGTGTCGATGGCCAGGCCCGCCTCGAACCGGCCGCCCAGCGGCTTGATCACGATGCCCCAGCGCTCGTGCGTGTTCTCCGCGCTCAGCTTGGAGAACACGCCGGTGGCGTGGATGCGCAGGCCCAACAGCTGCTGCAGCGCTTCCTTCTCACGCGGGCCGTTTCCGACCTCCACGTCGGGCGCGAAGAGGTCCCGGAAGAGGACGTAGCCGAACTGCCAGACGCTCCCGTACTGCAACAGCGCCGCGGAGAGCAGCTTGTCCAGCGCCTTGGTGGAGGTGGCGCTCTCGAACAGGGTGACGAAGTCGGAGAGGCTGTCGCAGAGCACCTGCATCGCGCGGAACTTGCGGAAGTTCCGGATGGCGACGTGGATGACCGTGCGCAGGCGCTCCGGCGTGGCCTCCAGCTTGGAGAGGTACCCGGAGATCTCGTACTTGCGCGCCGCCTCCTCCGCGGGCGTCAGGTGCGGCTGGCCGGTGTTGAGGACGATCTGCAGCGGCGTGCCGAACTGCGCGCGGAGCTTGCCCACCAGCTCGAGGCCGGCGGTGTCGTGCTCCATGATGACGTCCACGAAGGCCAGCACCAGGCGAGACCGATCGATCTCCGAGACGACCTTGAGGGCCTCGGCCGCCGAGCTAGCGCTGCAGAATTCGATCTTTCGTCCGAAGAAGCGACCGCGGCCGACGGCCAAACGAATGGCGGCGTGGATATCCTGGTCATCGTCGACGATCAGGACAATCCAGTCCGGGCCGAGGACCGGCTCGGTGTGCTGCCATCCTGGATCCGGCGCTGCACCGCTACCCTTCACTCTTTCCATTTGCCCCGTTCGGAGAACCCGTGCACTTTATTGGGGGGCCCCGAACGAGGTCAACCGACCTGGGGTCCACTCGCGCTACATTGACAGGCTGATCGCCGACTGTTTGGATTAGGTCAGCCCGCCGAAGCTCGGGAGGTCCACACCGATGGAAGCACGCAAGTTCTGGAACGTCCTCATCGTCGACGACGAGCCAGACATCCACGAGATCTCCGAGCTTTCGCTCAAGCGCGAGACGGTCTTCGGCGCCAAGCTGAAGCTCCATCACGCCAAGAGCGCGAAGGAGGCTCGTGACTTCTTCGAGTACGACGAGGCCGCGGCGGCGCTCGCCGTCGCCTTCATCGACGTGGTGATGGAGACCGACGACGCCGGCCTGCAGCTCGTCAAGTACATCCGCGAGGAGCGCAAGGAACACGTCACCCAACTCATCCTGCGCACCGGGCAGCCGGGCAAGGCGCCGCCCCGGCAGATCATCGACGAATACAATGTGTCCGGCTACATGACGAAGATCGAGGCCACGCCGGACCGGCTCTACATGGTGCTCAAGAGCGCCATCCAGCAGTACTACAACCTCCAGTACCTCTTCTGGTCCGCGCAGATCTACGACACGGCTCGCCGCTACTGCAAGACGCCGGCGGAGCTGTTCAAGCAGGCCAGCCTGATCATGCAGGAGGACCCGCCGGAATCGCTGGGCTTCTCCTTCCACCGCGCCATGGACTTCGGCCGCCACTACATCGGCCAGGGCGCGTTCCGCGAGAAGCAGGCGTACGAAGCCGTCAAGGAAGACCTCCTCAAGCGCGGCCGCGAGGGCTTGGCGCGCGAGGGCATCGCCACGGTGGACAACTACATCGTCATCCAGACCCAGGTGGTGGGCTCGGACAAGATGGCCGTCATGGTGGTGCGCGACTCGACGTTCCCGCGCGGGTTGGCAGACATCTACGGCTCGGTGTGGCGGCAGAAGCTGGCCTACCTGGCCGAGGTGTTCCACCGCATCCCGTAGGCATCATCCGCAGGTTCGCCGCGTGAACGGCTCTGCTCTGAAATCGCACTGGCCGGCGACCCTTCAGAGCGCCGCGGAGCGATGCGGGCAGGAGCTGACCGCCGAGGAGTGCTACGAGCGGCTGGAGGCTCAGGGCCTCCAGTACGGCCCCGAGTTCCGCGGCATGAAGCGCGTCGCCGTCGGCCGGCGCGAGGCCGTGGGCGAGCTCTTCTTCAAGAACGCGGCGCACGGGCCGTTCCGCGTCCCGCCCAACATGCTGGACTCGGCGCTGCAAGGCCTGGCGGTGCTGGCGGCCGCCGGCCAGGAGCAGGGCGCCTCGCCGCTCCTCCCGGCCGTGGTCCGCTCCGTCCGCGTCCTCGGCCCCTGCACGGACCAGTGCTACTTCCACGCGAAGCTCGAGGAGGGCGGCGAGGCCGACACCTTCGTCGGCAGCGTGGCGCTCCACGACGCCCAGGGCACCCTGGCGGTGCAGGTGGAGGGGCTGGTGCTGCGGCCGGCGGGCACCGAGCTGTCCGACGCGGGCTGGACGCGAGCGCACGTGCTCTCGGTGGGCTGGGAGGAGCGCGCGCCAGCGCCGCGAGCGGCAGGCCCGCGCCCGCCCGGACGACCCTGGCTCTGGATCCTGGGCGAGGACGGAGCCGCGCGCGCGCTGGCGGAGGCGTTGAAGGCGCGGGGCCAGCCGGACCTGGTGGCGACCTGGCGCGCGGGCGGCGAAGCGCAGGTGCTGGGGGGGGCGGCGCCGCCTCGCCCGGGGACGCGCTGGGAGGAGCTGCTGGACGGATCCGGGCTGGAGCGCGCGATCTGGCTCGCGCCTCCAGGCGACCCCGGGGATCTCCCCTCGGCGTGCGAGCGCCTGGTCGAGCTGTACCGCGGCGCCGCCCGCTCGCGACGGACGCTGCTGACGCTGGTGACCTTCGGCGCCCACGGCCGGCGCCCGGCCCCGTCCCAGGCGGCCCTGTGGGGCCTGGCGCGCGTCTGCGCCCGCGAGCACCCGGGCCGCTGGGGCGGCGCGATCGATCTGCCCGAGGACCTCCGCGCCGACGCCGCTGGCATCGCCGACGCGGTGGGAGGCGCGTGCGACGCGGAGGTCGCGCTGCAGGGCGGGCATCTGCAGGAGCCCAGGCTTCGCCGGAGCGCGCTCCCCACCACCGGCGCCCGGCAGCCGCCGTTTCACGGCGGCGCCACGTACCTCGTCACCGGCGGCTTGGGCGGCGTCGGGCTGGCGCTCGCCGAGTGGATGGTCGAGCGCGGGGCGACGCGCCTGTTGCTCCTGGGCCGCCGCGCCCCGCCGCCCGAGGCGGTCGCGGCGATCTCCGCGCTCGAGGCGCGCGGGGCGAAGGTGCGGGCGCTGCAGGGCGACGTCGCCCTGCCGGAGGACGTGGCCCGCGCCCTGCGGGAGCCGGCCGCCCTGGGCTGGCCGCCCGTGAAGGGCGTCTTCCACCTCGCGGCCGCGGTGGTGGACGGCGTGATGGAGCTGCTGGACCCGGCGCGGATCCGGGCGCCGCTGGCCCCGAAGGTCTCCGGGAGTTGGAACCTCCACCAGGCCACCGCAGGCCTGCCGCTGGAGCACTTCGTCCTCTTCTCTTCCATCGCCTCGCTCGGCACCGCGGGGCAGGCCGCCTACGCCGCCGGGAACACGTTCATGGATGCGCTGGCGCGCCGCCGCCGCGCGGACGGGCTACCGGCGCTGAGCGTGGGCTTCGGCGCGTTCGCCGAGGTGGGCGCCGCGGCGCGGCAGGCGGAGAAGGGCGTGCGCGGGGCGGCCGGGGTGGAGCCCATGCCTCCGGCCCGCGCGCTGAACGCGCTGGGCGCCGTGCTCTCGTCCCCGGAGCCTCACCTGTTCATCGCCGGCGCGTCGTGGCCCGCCTTCGCGGCCGGCCTTCCACCGGGGGCGGCCCGGCTGTACGCGGACCTGCTGGAGCAGGCCGCGCCCGGGGCCGAGGCGAGCTCCGGCGAGGCGGCGGACTTCAGCGCCTGGGTGCGCGCCCAGCCGCGCCAGGTCCGGCGAGAGGCGCTCGCCACGCACATCGGGTCGCACGTGACCCGCATCCTCGGGCTCGCGGAGTCCCAGGCACCCGCCCCTGACCAGCCGCTGATGCAGGCGGGGCTCGACTCGCTGATGACGGTCCAGCTGCGCAATGCCCTCCGGGAGTCTCTGCAAGTCGAGCTCCCGGTCACGTTGCTCTTCGACCACCCCACCATCGGCCGCCTCGCGGAGCACCTCGCGACGCTGCTGGGCCCCGGCGAGGCGGAATCTCCTGCGGCGGCGGATCCAGGCGGTGACATAGCTGCGAAGGATCTGGAAACCATGCTTTCCGAGCTCGAGGAGCTACCGGAGGAGGAGGTGGCCCTACGTTTGCGGGACAGCGAGCCCGGGAACTAGATTCTCAAGGTAGTCCGCCCCGGGCAGCCCGCGTACGCCCGAGACACCATGACCATCCAGGATCGACTGGCGAGACTTTCCGATAACAAGCGCGCCCTCTTGGCAAGGATGGTCGGCGCGAAAGGGCCAAAGCCGGAAAACAGGGATACCAGTAAAACCATCGCCGTGGTCGGCATGGCGTGCCGCTTCCCCGGCCAGGCCAATGATCCCGCGTCGTTCTGGCGCCTCCTCGAAGAGGGCCGCCACGCGGTCACCGAGGTGCCGCGCGACCGGTGGGACGTCGATCGCTTCTACGACCCTGACCCGGACGCGCCGGGGAAGGTGAGCACGCGCTGGGGCGGGTTCCTGGAGGGGATCGATCAGTTCGACCCCGCCCTGTTCGGGATCAGCCAGGCGGAGGCGGAGGCGATGGAGCCCCAGCAGCGGATCCTGCTGGAGCTGGCCTGGGAGGCGCTGGAGTCGTCGGGGTATCCGCCGCTGGGTCTCTCCGACACGCGGACCGGGGTCTTCGCCGGCATCTTCCAGTCGGCCTACGGCGAGCTGCTGGCGCGGCGCGCCGAGCCCACGCTGCTCGACCAGTACTCCGCTCACGGCATCGCGCACTGCACGGCCGTGGGCCGGCTCTCGTTCCTGCTCGGGCTGCAGGGCCCCAGCATCCCGGTGAACACGGCCTGCTCGTCATCTACCGTGGCCGTTCACCTCGCCTGCCAGTCCCTCCTCTCGGGTGAATCCGATCTGGCCTTGGCCGGCGGCGTCAACGTGATGCTTTCCCTGGACTGGCTCATCAGCCTCTGCCGCATGCGGCTGATGTCGCCGGACGGCAAGTGCCGGTCCTTCGACGCGCTGGCCAACGGCATGGTGGAGTCCGAGGGCGGGGGGCTGCTGGTGCTCAAGCGGCTGGCGGACGCCCAGGCCGCCGGCGACCGCATCCTGGCGTTGATCCGGGGAACGGCGGTCAACCACAGCGGGAGGAGCGCCAGCCTCACCGCCCCCAACGGGCTCGCGCAGCAGACCGTCGTCCGGCGGGCGCTGGCCGCGGCCGGCGTCTCGCCGTCGGAGGTGGGGCACCTGGAGGCGCAGGGCACCGCCACGCCGCTGGGGGATTCGATCGAGATCTCCGCCATGGGCGCCGTGCTGGGCGAAGGCCGGGCGCCAGGAGACAAGGTCTGGCTCACCTCGGTGAAGACGAACATCGGCCACACCGAGTCGGCCTCCGGCGTCGCCAGCCTCATCAAGGTCATCCTCTCGCTCCAGCACGGCGCCATCCCGCCGCACCTGCACTTCCAGCAGATCAACCCGAACCTCTCCCCCGACCAGCTCCCCTTCGCCGTCCCCACCCGGCTGCAGCCGTGGCCGCGCTCGGACCGGCCGCGGGTGGCGTCGGTGAACTCCTTCGGGATGTCCGGGGTCAACGCCCACGTCGTGCTCGAGGAGGCGCCCGCCGAGCCGCCGCGCACGGCGCGCGCCCGGCCTCGCCACCTCTTCTGCCTCTCGGCCCAGACGGACGCGGGGCTCCGCGACCTGGCGCAGCGCTACCGCGCGCACCTGGCCGGCGCGGGCGCGGCCCCGGGCGAGCCCTGGCTGGGGGACCTGGCGTTCACCGCCACCGCCGGCCGGACCCACCTCCCGCAGCGCCTGGCCGTGACCGCCGGCTCGCGGGCCGAACTGGACGCCCGGCTGGAGTCCTATCTCCAGGGAGGCCTCGCCTCCGCCCGCGCGACCGCCCCCGAGCGCCGGAAGCTCGCGTTCCTCTTCCCCGGCGAGGGCTTCCCGTCCCCCCGCGCGGTGCAGTCCCTCTCCGACGCCGAGCCCGTCTTCCGCGGCGCGCTCGACCGCTGCGCGCAGGCCGTGGACGGCAGCCTCCAGCGCCCGCTGCTGGACGCGTTGCTCGCGCGCGGTGCCCCGGGCGGTGACCCCCCGCAGGCCCCTCCCTCAGCGCTGATGCTCTACGCATTCGAGTGCGCCCTCTACGACCTGTGGCGCTCCTGGGGGGTGGAGCCGCACGCGGTGCTGGGCAGCGGGCCGGGCGATCTGGTCGCGGGGTACGCCGCGGGCATGATCTCGCTGGAGGAAGGCGCCCGGCTGCTGGTGGCCGGACCCGCCAGCGCGGACCCGGGCACCGCGGCGGCGGAGCGGATCCCGTACTTCTCCGCGTCCACCGGGGCCAGGGTATCGCCGCGGGAGGCCCACGCGCTGTGGCGGCAGAGGAGCGCTTCCGGGCGCTTCGAGGAGGGCCTGCTGGCCCTGCTCCAGACCGGGGCCGCCGTGCTGCTCGAGGTCGGCCCGGGCACCTCGCTGGCCGCGAAGGCGAGGCTGGCGGTCCCCGCGGACCGGCTCGCGGTCGTCGCCTCCCTCGGCGCCGGCGCGGACGTCCACGAGGCGCTCCTGTCCGCCGCGGGCGCGCTGTACGCGCGCGGCGTGCCGCTGGACTTCCGGGCCATGGACAGGCCCTTCCAGCACCGGCCCGCCCCTGCTCCCACCTACCCCTTCCAGCGTCAGCGCTACTGGTTGAGCCCCGGCGCCCCCAAGGCCTCCGCGACCCAGGCGGAGCGCGCGGGCGAGGAGCGCCCGCTGCTGGGCACCGCCATCCACACGCCCCGCGGAGAGGTGCACCTGGAGGGGACCCTGGCCGGCGAGCGGCTCCGCGCCCACCAGGAACACCGGATGGGCGGGAAGTCGTCCCTCTCCATGGCGGCGGCCTTCGACACCATCCTCTCGACGGCGATGGGCGCGGTCGGCGGCGGCCCCTGGGAGCTCCACCAGGTGCGGCTCGGCCCACCCATCCCGCTGGACCGGGACGTCAAGCTCCAGCTGTCCCTGGGGCCGGAGAGCGGCGGCGCCCGCTCCGCGGAGCTCCACGCGTACGCCGCGGACGGCACCCAGCCGGTCCGGTGGCTCGAGGTCGCCTCGGGCGAGCTGCGCCGCGCCCAGCCCCCGGCGCAGGCGAGCTTCGCGGACGGGGCCGGCGCGACGCTGGAGCGGGCGGAGTTGTACCGGCTGCTGAAGGAGGGCGGGTTCGACCACGGGCCCTCGTTCCAGCTCCTGGAGCGGCTGCGCATCCGCGTCAGCGGGGGCGCGGTGGCCGAGGTCGGCGCAGCGCCGGCGGCCAGCTGGAGCTTGTCCCTGCCCGCCGCGAATGCGTGCCTGGAGGCGCTGGCGGCGCTCCAATGCTCGCTGCTGGCGACGGGGGCGGGCGCGGTGCAACGGTATTTCCCCACGGGCGTGGAGCGGGTCTTCCTGCAGCCCGGCGCCTCCGGGCCCTTGCGCTGCGAGGTCTCCTTCCGCGGCGACGCGGGAGGGGTCAAGGCCGTGGGGGACATTCGCGCGGTGGACGCCCAGGGATGCGTGGTGCTCGAGGTGCGCGGGCTGGCCCTCCGGCAATCCTCGCCCGCTGACGCCAAGCCGCTGGGGCCCACCGCCGCGAGCGCCCTGCTCGAGCGCCTCCGCGCGCTGCTCCCCCGCGAGCGGATCGCGGCGCTCCAGTCCGAGGTGCGGCAGTTGCTCGCCGGCTGGCTCAACCTCCCCGAGCTGGGGGCGGTGAGCGCCTCGCGCCCGCTGACGGACGTGGGCGTGGACTCGCTGCGCGCGATGGAGCTGCGCAACGCGCTGGGCCGCCTCTTCTGCCGCACCTTCCCCACCACCCTGCTCTTCGACAGCCCCACGGTGGAGAAGCTCACGTGGACCCTGGGGCAGGACGTGCCGGAGCTGAGGGACCTCCTCTCGGAGGGGAGGGCGGCCCCGGCGGACAAGAAGGTGTCGGGCGGGCCGCCGGTGGACTCCCCCGCCGGGCTGCTGGAGCGCCTGTCGCAGCTCTCTGATGAGGAGGCTGCGGCGTTGGCGGCGTCCCTGGAGGCAGGCGTCGACCGATGAACGACGTCGAGGAACAACTGCGCGGGCTGTCCCCCGCCAAGCGGGCGCTCTTCGAGCAGCTCTCCCGGCAGAAGCCGCGGTCGCCGGAGCCGATCGCCATCATCGGGATGGGGTGCCGGTTCCCCGGGCCGGCGGTGAACCCGGCCTCGTACTGGTCCCTGCTCTGCGAGGGGGGCAGCGCGGTGCGCGAGGTGCCGGCCAGCCGCTGGAACCCGGACGCCTACTACAGCCCCGACCCGGAAGCTCCCGGCAAGTCGGTCTCCCGCTGGGGCGGGTTCCTGTCCGCGGTGGAGTGGTTCGATGCGGACCTCTTCGGCATCACGCCCAGGCAGGCCCTGCACATGGACCCGCAGCACCGCGTGCTGCTGGAGGTGGCGTTCGAAGCGCTGGAGGACGCCGCCTTGCCGCCGCTGGACCTGGCGGGCACGCGCGCCGGCGTCTACGTGGGGATCAGCTTCCTGGACTACGCCTTTCTCCAGGTCGGCCGGATGGACCGCATCGACGCGCTCTCCGCGCCCGGGCTGGGGTTGCACGGCGCCGCCGGGCGGATCTCCCACGCCTTCGGCCTGGAGGGCCCCAGCCTCGCGGTGGACACCGCCTGCTCCTCCTCGCTGGTGACCATCCACCTGGCGTGCCAGGCCCTCCGCTCCTCGGAGGTGGACCTGGCGCTGGCGGCGGGGGTGAACCTCATCCTGTCGCCCCTCAACATGGTGGCGGCCTCCAAGCTGCGGCTGCTCTCGCCGGACGGGCGCTGCCGCCCGTTCGACGAGGAGGCCAACGGCTACGTCCGCGGCGAGGGCTGCGGCGTGCTGGTGCTCAAGCGACTGGCGGACGCCATGATGGACGGCGATCGGGTGCTGGCGCTGATCCGCGGCAGCGCGGTCAACCAGGACGGGCGCGCGAGCGGCTATGCCGTGCCCAACGGCCACTCCCAGCGCGCCGTGCTCAAGGCCGCGCTGGACAACGCCGGGATGGCGGCGGCCGACATCGGGTACGTGGAGGCGCAGGGCACCGGCACGCCCCTGGGAGACGTGGTCGAGGCGGAGGCGCTGGCGGACGTGTTCGGCCGGAGCCGGACGCACGACCATCCGCTCATCGTGGGGTCGGTCAAGGGGAACGTGGGGCACCTGGAGTCCGCCGCCGGGATGGCGTCCATCATCAAGGTGGTGCAGGCGCTCCGCTTCGGAGAGGTCCCGCGGAACCTGAACTTCCAGAAGCTCAACCCGGACATCGCCCAGCGCCGGGCGCCGCTGCTGTTTCCCCGGGACCACACGCCCTGGCCGCGGGGGGTGCGCGCCCGGGCCGCCGGGGTGAGCGGCTTCGGGGTGGCGGGCACCAACGCCCACGTCGTGCTCTCCGAGGCGCCGGTTCCCGCCCCCACCAAATCCATCTGGCCGGGGCGCCATGGCCTGGTCGTCCTCTCCGGGCGGACGGACCAGGCGGTGTGGGACGGAGCGCTCAAGCTGCACGAGGCGCTGGGCGAGGAGCGGGACCGCCAGTTCCAGGACCTGGCCCTCACCTCCACCGCGGGCCGGTCGCACCAGGGGTCGCGCCTGGCCATCTGCGCGGGGGGCACGGCGGACCTGGAGGGCGTGCTGAACGAGTTCCTCTGGGGCCGGAAGAGCGACAAGCTGTTCTCCGGCCAGGCGCCCATGGCTCCCCTGCGGGTGGGCTTCGTCTTCGGTGGAGAGGCCGCCGAGGTGAGCGGCTCCGGGCAGGCGCTGTACCTGAGCTATCCCCCCTTCCAGCTCTTCCTGGATCACCTCTCGGAGACGATCCGTCCCTCGCTGGAGGTGCCGCTGTCGCAAGTCCTGTGGGGCGAGCCCGCCCAGGAGCACCAGAACGCCCCGGCCCTCGCCGTGGCGAAGGTGGCGCTGGAGCTGTCGCTGGTGGAGCTGTGGAAGAGCCTGGGGATGATCCCCGACTTCGTCGCGGGCTACGGCTCCGGCGAGTACACGGCGGCGTGCGTGGCGGGAGTGCTGACGCCGTCCGATGCGCTCACCCTGGCCCGGGAGCACGCGCGCCTGTGGAAGGAGCACGCGCCGAACCAGGTGGCCGTCCGGGTCCAGGCCACCGCGGAGCAACTGGCGCCGCTGCTGGGCTCGGACGAGCTGTCCATCGTCGCCGACGAAGGAAGGTTCTGCGTGGTGGCGGGGGAGCGCTCGTCGATGGAGTCCTTCACGCGAGCCTTGAAGGAGAAGCCGCTGGCGTTCATCGCCTGCAAGCCCCCGCACGGCTCCGGCCCGGCCGGCGCCAGGGTGGCGGACGCCATGGCGCGCATCGCCCAGCCGATGAAGTTCCGCCCGCCCGTGCTGCACCTGTTCTCCACCATGCTGGGCGCCGAGATCCCCGCCGGAGAGGCGCTGGGGCCCTCCCACTGGGCCGAGCACGCCCGCAAGCGGGTGTCGTCAGCCGGCACGGTGCGGGCCATGGAGGAGTCCGGCTGCGACGTGTTCGTGGAGGTGGGCGCGGACTCGCCCTTCTGCGCGCGGCTGGCCGGGCGGACGCGGAGCGCGTGGATCCCCACCCTCGCCGCCGGGCGGGACGACGACGAGGTGTTCCTCTCCGCGGTGGGCAACCTCTTCGTCCGCGGGGCGATGGTGAACGTGAGGGCCCTCGGCCGGCCCTCGGCGGCGCGCAAGACGGACCTGCCCAACTACCCGTTCCAGCGCAAGCGCTACTGGCTGGACGCCGGGCCGGCCACCGGCAACAACACCCCCTCGCAGGCGCGCCCCCGCCGCGACCTCGTCACCGAGCTGGCGCAGGTGCAGGAGAAGGAGCGGCGGCCGCTGCTGCACCGCTACGTGGCCTCGGAGATCGCGCACGTGCTGGGCTGGGAGTCCTCCGCCGGGCTGCGGGAGGACGCGCTGTTCAACGAGATCGGCCTGGACTCCATCCTCGCCGTGGACATGCTCAGCGTGCTGAGGCGGGACCTGAGCCTGGAGATCCCGGCGGCCGTCTTCTACGACTATCCGACGCTGGGGACGCTGGTGAAGTACCTGGAGCGGACGCTGTCCCTGAGCGTCACCCCGGCCGACGGGATCGTTCGACTAACGCCGCAATCGTCCGGGGGGACGCCAGGGCATCAGGGGTGAGGGAGCCGCGGGGGAGCTTCACCCCCAGCTTCTTCTCCACGAAGCTCTGCAGCATCACCGCCGAGACGGAGTTCATCAGCCCCAGGTCGATGAGCCGGGTGTCCTCGTCGAGCTGCACGGAGTCGTCGCCCTGGAGCAGCTCGCGCTGGAGGAACTGGAGGATCTGCGGGAGAACCGGATTGCGCGCGCTCACGCGGCCTCGGCCCTCACGGCTTCTTGAGCGGATCCGCGCCGTTGCCGACCGCCGGCATCGCCGGCTTCGGCCCGGAGGGGCGCTGCGCCGGGAACGGGCTGCCGCCCATCAGCGGGCGCGCGGCCACCGGCGGCTTGGGTCCGGAGCTTCCCCGCGGCTGGGCGGCCGAGGCCGGAGGAGGCTGGTTCGGCGAGCTGGGCCGGCGCGCCGCCGGCATCCCGGGCGGAGCGGCCGCGGCCGGGGGCTTGAGCCCCGGGCTGCTGGGGCGCTGGGCCGTCGGAATCGAAGGCGTGGGCGGCCTCGGCGGTTGGAGCCCCGGATTGCTGGCCGGCCTGGCCGCCGCCGCGGGAGCCGGCACCAGCGGCCTCGCCGCGGGCATCTGAGGCGCCGTCGCCATCGCCGCCATCGCCGGACGGCTGCCGCCGGGCGTCGGCGTGGACTTGGCGCGGAAGTTCTCCATCGCCGACTGGATCTCCTGCGGCACCGGCTTGGGGCCGTGGAGCTTGGCGAAGGCGAAGTAGAGGTCCGGCAGGTCGTCGAACTCCATCGCCCCCTTGCAGACCGGGCAGACCGCGTTCGGGCTGGTCCCGGCGGCCACGTTGGCGGCGGGGAAGGTCTCCGTCCGCTCCTCGTCGCAGTTGGGGCAGAAGTACGGCGCCTGGAAGGACAGCACCTGGCCCTTCTCGCCGCAGAAGTTCCGGACCATGTTCAGCTGCGCCACCACCACCGGGCTGCAGCGGAGCAGGTACAGGTTGTTCCCGGCCGCCTCCAGCCGTTGCGCGAAGCGGATCCAGTCGCGCACGCCACAGGAGTTGATGCGCTCCACGTTGGCGAGATCGATCACGACGCCCTTGTTCTTCGTGGCCGTGAGGCGCTCTTCGAGGAAGTTGTCCTCGTTGATCACCCCGGCCAACTGGGCCATGACCACGCTGCCCTGCTCAGCGGCTTCGAACACCAGCGCTGGACCTGCGGTCGCCATCGAGATTCCCAGTCCCCAGGCGAAGCCTAACCCCATGCCTTCGCCCAGACCCCATCAAAACACAGGAGAGGATAGCAAGCGAACCACGGACCCGCTTCATCCACTCCCGGGTTGGGGCGGTCCCCCTGGACCCGGCCAGGGAGGCGAGCGCCCGTTCAACTCCTCTGGATTCCTCTACCGCCGACGTCACGGCGACGGCTCCAGCTCGGCGTGGACCGTGACCGTCGCGCCGCGTTGCAGCGAGACCTGCTGCGACCAGACCTTCCGGCCAGGCAACTGGACTTGCAGGGTGTGCGGTGCGTCCGGGTCCAGGCCGGTGATGAGCACCGGGGTGACGCTGGGCGCCGGCTTGCCGTCCACCACCACCTGCGCGCCGGGGGGAGTGGAGGTCAGCTGCACGTCCCCGCCGCCGAAGTAGCCCACCGCGAAGACGACGAGGCCGGCGACCAGGGCGGCCAGGATGGGCAGCGCCCAGAACAGCGCCTTGAGCGGGACGCGGGGAAAGACGCCGGAGAGGGTGAGGGTGACGGGGTCCGGGAGCTTCCCGGTCCGCTCCACCGGCTTCTCCGCGTTGACCTGCGCGGGCCCGGCGGAGGGCGGCTGGGAGACGCGCGGGTCCTTCGAGGGGGCCCGGGCCCCGGTGGAGTCCGTCACCGGGGGCGGACCGCGCCAGTCCGCCAGGCGGGAGCGGAAGTCGGGCGGGAGGCGCACCGGCAGCCCGTCCTCCAGGAGCTGCTCCTCGAACAGGTACAGCATCAGGTGCCCGAGCGCGGAGAAGGAGTAGGTGGGCGCGTTGGCGTAGAGCCACTGCGACAGCTCGTCCTGCAGCTCCTGCGCGCTCTGGTGGCGCCCCTTCTTCTCGGTGGACATCGCCTTGAGGACGATGCGCTCCAGCGAGGCGGGCACGTCCGGGTTCACCTCGCTGGGGCGGGTGAGCTGGCCGGAGACGATCTTCTTCATCACCTCCATCATCTTTCCCTCGAAGGGGAGCCGGCCGGTGATCGACTCGTAGAGCACGATGCCGGTGGCGAAGACGTCGGTGCGGGCGTCCAGCTCCTTGCCGCGGGCCTGCTCGGGCGCGAAGTAGACGTACTTGCCCTTCACCGCGCCGGTCTCGGTGGTGGAGTCCACGGACGCGTTGCGCGCCTTGGCGATCCCGAAGTCCACCAGCTTCACCTGCCCCTCGTACGAGATGAGGATGTTCTGGGGCGAGACGTCGCGGTGGACGATGGCCAGCGGCCGGCCCTGCTCGTCCAGACGGGTGTGGGCGTAGTGCAGCCCCTTGCAGATCTCCAGCGCCACCTGCACCGCGAAGGGCGCCGGCAGCGCGGTGAGCTCCTTGGCCTTCGCCTTGCGCAGCACGCGCGAGAGGGGCTGGCCGTCCACCAGCTCCATGGCCAGGTAGTACTCGCCGCCCACCTCGCCGAAGTCGAACACCTGGGCGATGTTCCCGTGGGAGAGCCCCACCGCGATCTTCGCCTCGTTGATGAACATCCGGACGAAGCTGCGCTGCTGGCCGTAGTGGGGGAGGATCTTCTTGATCACCACCGGCTTGGTGACGCCGTGGGCCACCTGCAGCTTGCCGCGGTAGATCTCCGCCATTCCGCCGGTGGCGATCCGCTCGATGAGCTGGTACTTGCCGAACGGCTCGGGGGCAGACAAGGCGCGCCCGAGGCTAGCAGCAATGGCCGCAACAGGCCTGTAGCCGAAAAATGGCCAGGTCGCCCGGCCGCCCTTACCCTGCGCCATGGCTCGACTCGTTCGCGCCTTCGCTTTCGCAGGAGCGTTCCATCATGAAGCTGACGATCGTCGCCGCCGCGCTCGCCGCGGCGGGCTTCGCACTCCTCACCTCCTCGGTCGGGATGGCCCAGCCGGCGCCGGTGACCGCCCCCGCCGCCCAGGTGGACGAGGCCCGCCTGGCCGAGCGCGCCGTCGAGCGGCACCTGGCCACCCTCCTCCGCCAGAAGCGGGCCCAGCTCCAGGAGGAGCGCGCCTGGGCCATGGGCCAGCGCTGACGCCGGACCGGCATGGCGCCCAGGGTTGGTGCGAACGGTGCGTGACGCCCGGGCGTGCCGCGTGCTAGCAACGTCCCCGGACCGATGTCTGACTCTGCCCCGCAGCTCGCGCTCGCCGTTGGGGACCGCGTCGTCTACCCGAACCAGGGCGTCTGCAAGGTGTTCGCCGTCGACGCCATGGAGGTCGCCGGCCAGCGGCTGACCATGGTGTCCATGCGCCGCGAAGAGGACGGCGCCGTGGTCCGCGTCCCCGAGGCCAAGGTGAAGACCATTGGCCTGCGCAAGGTCGCCTCCGGCGAGGAGGTGCAGAAGCTGTTCGAGTTCCTCAAGTCGGACAGCGACAAGGCGGACCTGGACTGGAAGCAGCGCGCCCGCACCAACGCGGACCGGATGAGCGCCGGCGGCATCATGGGCCTGGCGGAGGTGGTCAAGGGCCTGCAGGTCCTCTCCGAGCTGCGCCCGCTGCCCACCAAGGAGCGCGAGCTGTACGACAACGCGCGCCACCTCCTGGTCTCCGAGCTGTCCGCCTCGCTGAGCATCACCGACTGCGACGCCGAGGACGCGGTGGACGTGGTCCTCTTCCCGCCCGGCCGCGAGCGCCCCAAGCGCACCGCGGCGGAGTTCGCCCGCGGCGCCCTGGGCGAGGACGGGGAGATGGGCGACCTGGACGGGGACCTGATGGGGATGGGCGGGGACCTGGACCTGCCGGACGACGAGACGGTGGCCGGGGCTGCCGCCTCCGAGGACGACGAGGCCACCGTGGTGGACGCCAAGTCGTCCAAGGACCACGACGACGAGGTCACCCAGCCCACCGGCACCGCCTACGTGCCCGAGGGAGAGCTGCCGCCGAAGCGCAAGCGCGGCCGCCCGCCGAAGCCGAAGCCGCCGGTGGACCCGAACGCGCCGCCGCCGGAGCCGAAGCGCCGCGGGCGCCCGCCCAAGCCGAAGCCGGAGGGGCTGGTGGAGACGGAGGTGCCGCGCAAGCGCGGGCGGCCGCCCAAGAAGAAGCCGGAGCCGGGGGTCCCGTAGATGATCCGCATCGTCAGCCTGGAGGAGCACGACCCCAAGCACCTGGAGAAGTTCTGCAAGGTGCTCTACCAGGCGTTCGGCGTGGGCACGGAGTACTCCGGGACGGTGCGCGTGCCGGACGGCTTCACCGAGCCGTACGAGGCGCAGCGCCTGCTGGAGGCCCTGCCCGCGGTGCGCGCCTTCAAGGACGACAAGCTCCTCTACCTCACCACGCGCAAGCTCAAGGAGCGCCAGCTCCCGTCGGGCGTCGCCCCCAGCCACGGGATGGCCAGGTACAAGGGGGAGCGCGCGCTGGTCTCCATGGCGGGCTTCAAGGACCTGGAGACGTCGCTCAAGCCGGTGAGCCGGCACTCGCTCCACCAGCTGGGGCACCTCTGGGAGCTGCACCACTGCCTGGACCCGCGGTGCGCCATGTACCCGCCCTGGACGCCGTCCTTCCCGCAGGGCGACGCGACCTTCTGCGCGTTCTGCCGCGACAAGAGCGAGCAGAAGATCCGCAACGAGAAGTCCTAGTGTTCCGCCCTGGGCGTGGTGCCGTCGCGAGGCGGCAGAGACCGAAGCGAGACGGCGCACCCGGGGAGCGCGAAGCGGAGGCGTGCCCAGCGGCACGTCGAGCATCGCAAGCGGCGAGGCTGCGCGTCGCGGCGAGAGGATCGGCCGCCGCAGCAGGCGGCACGCCCCGGGCGGAGCACTAGGTGGCTCTCGAGGTGCCAGCGCTCGCCCGGCGCGCCGAGGCGGTGGTGCTCGTGGCCATCGGGGTGCTGGCGGTGCTCTTCTGGGCGACGCTGCCCGCGCGCCTCCCTTCCGCAGCGGATGACACCGCGGCCGCGCAGGCCGTGGCGCAGGAGCAGCAACCGGGCGACGCGCTGCTGCTCCACCCGTGGTGGACGGAGCGCGCCCGCCTCTTCCTCCCCGAAGGCGTGCCGGTGGTGGGCTACCTGGGCTCGGACCGGGCGGACCTGGAGCAGGCGCCGCGGATCTGGGTCCTCTCGCAGCCGTCGCTCCCGTACGCGGGCTCGTCGGCGTTCTGGGACGCGTTCCGGCCCGGCCGCACGCTGGTCGGCGAGGAGCGCCGCTTCGGCACCTACCGGCTCTCCCTCCACCGCAACGGCCGCTACCGCCCCACGCTGTTCTCCTCCCTGGAGGCGTTCGGCGCGGCGCGCGCGTACGTCGAGTCGTCGCCGGGCGTGAAGAAGCTGGACTGCGTGCGCCAGGGCAAGGGCTTCGAATGCCCCGGCACCCCGGCGCACGCCTGGCCGGTGTGGCGGGACGTGGCCGCCGAGCCCCGCCGCTGCCTCTCGCTCTCCCCTCCCGGGGGGACGGACCGGCTGGTGGTGGAGTTCCCCGAGGGCGCTCCGGCCGCGGACCGGCTCTCGCTGGAGGTGGGCGTGGTCTGGGAGTGGGCGGTGTACCCGGGCCTGCCGACCGTCCGCGCCGGGGTGGAGGACGGCCATGGCGCCCCGCTCGCGGAGGTGTCCGTCGCCGCCGGGCACACCGGCTTCACCCGCGCGCTGCACCCGGACCTGGCGCCCACCGGACCGCTCAAGATCTGGCTGAGCTGCCCCAGGGCCGACTCCCGCGAGACGTGCGTGGACGTGCGGGCGCAGGGGCCCGCGGCGGGAGGCGGGACGTGAGCGGGGAGGCCCTCGACCGGCGGGTGGGCTGGGGCCTGTTCGCCGCCGCCTTCCTCGCGCTCCTCTTCACGCAGCAGGGCGTGGGCTTCACCCGCGACGAGAGCGTCTACTTCTCCGCCGCGGAGAGCTACGCCCGCTGGTACCAGCTGCTCCTGCGCGCCCCGACCACCGCGGTGACGGAGGCGTCCATCGACGGCCACTGGACGGAGAACGACGAGCACCCCGCCCTGATGAAGACCCTCTTCGGGTGGTCGGAGCTGCTGTTCTCGCGAACGCTGCGCGTGGCGCCGGGGCCGATGGGGCTCCGGCTGCCGGCGTTCTTCGTGGCGGCGCTGATCCCGCTCTTGATCTACCGGCTGGGGCGGCGCCTCTCCGGGAGCGGGGGGCGCCAGGCGGCGCTCTTCGCCGCGATCTCCTTCTTCTGCGTCCCCCGCCAGTTCTTCCACGGGCACCTGGCCTGCTTCGACATCCCGGTGGCCGCGATGTGGCTGCTCACCGTCCACGCCTTCGTGCGTGCGCAGGAGACGCCGCGCGGGTGGCTGTGGGCGGGCGCGGCGTGGGGCCTGGCCATCGCCACCAAGCACAACGCGCTCTTCATGCCGTTCGTGCTGGCGCCCTTCTCGCTGTACCTGGCCTGGAAGCACACCCGCGGGCGGCCGGGGGCGGACCGCTTCTTCCAGTGGTACGTGGGCGCCCACGCCGGCGCGGCGCTGCTGATGTCGCTGCTGGTGATCTTCCTCGGCGGCGGGCCGAACGCGCAGGCGCGCTTCCTCCTGCTCAGCCCGCACACGGCGATCATCCTCGGCGGGCTGGGCGCGTCCGGGTGGTGCCTGTGGCGGCTGCGCAAGCACAGCGAGGAGGCCTTCCGCGCGCTGGCGACGCTCACCGCGATGGAGCTCTTCGGCCCGCTCATCTTCATCGGGAGCTGGCCGCACCTCTGGCACCACCCGGTGGACAACATCGCCGGGTACCTGGCCTTCCACGCCCAGCACTCCAACTACACCTGGTTCTACCTGGGCCGGCTCCTCCGAGAGCCGCCCTTCCCGCTGGAGTACGTGGTGGTGGTGACCGCGCTGACCGTCCCCACCAGCCTCTTGTTGCCCATGGTGACCGGCTTCGCGAGCACGGCCGCGCGGGCGCTGGCCTCCGTGTGGGGGCGCGCGCGGGCGTGGGCGCCGCCAGCCTCGTGGGTGGAGGTGCTGGTGCTGACGCACGCGGTGACCTCCATCGCCATCATCAGCCACCCGGACGTCCCGCACTTCGGCGGGGTGAAGCACTGGTTCCCGTCGATGCCGTTCCTGGCCATCCTGGCCGGCCGCTCCGCGGACCGCGCCGCGGGCCAGCTCCACGCCTGGCTCTCCCGCCGCCGGCCGGCGCTCTCTCGAAGGGCGGTGGCGGTCGGGCTGTTCGCGCTGCTGCTACTGCCGGGGGCGTGGGCCACCGCGCGGGTACACCCGTACGGCACCTCCTCCTACTCGGAGCTGGCGGGCGGGGTGCCCGGGGCGGCCAGCCTGGGGATGCAGCGGCAATTCTGGTCCAACAACGTCACGGGGGTGCTGGAGTGGATCAACCAGAACGCGCGCCCGGGCGAGCGCCTCTACCTGCACGAGGTGAACGGCTATTCGTTCCGCGACTACCAGCGCTTCGGGATGCTCCGGGCGGACATCGTGGGGGTGGGAGGGCCGCAGGACGCGACCATGGCCGCCTACCAGTACCACCAGGAATTCCGGGAGCACGAGCTCGACCTCTGGGAGGCATTCGGGACCACCCGACCTTCGTACGGCTTGTACGTCGACGAGACCCCGCAGATTGTGGTTTACCGCCGCCGCTGAGGAACGAGGGAGGGACGCCCGATGAAGCCTGGGATTCTTCTGGTGGGGTTCGCGCTGGCGGCGTTGGTGGTGGGGTGCCCCGCGGCACCGGAGGCGAAGCGCAAGGCGGAGCTGCGCAACGTGGGCGGGAGCACCATCCAGGTGATCCCCTCCGAGGGCCAGCACCCCTTCTGCCTGGTCTTCACCATCTCCGAGGGCAAGGTGGTGCGGCAGCTCACCATGAACCGGGACAACAAGTCGGTGAAGTGCGAGGCGGGCCAGCCCATCGGCAACGTCTCCTTCCGCGTCCCCAAGGAGGAGGGGAAGGTCAAGGTGCTGGTGTTCTTCTCCGACCGCCGGCTCAACGCCGGCTCGCTGGCGCAGCAGATCTACGAGCTGGCCTCGGAGGGGAAGCAGTTCTACCCGTACGACCTCCGCCTGGAGGGCGACGTGAAGGTGGAGACTCTGGAGTTCGAGCCCTCCGAGGACGTGCCCACCGTCTCCGGCGAGCCCGTGGGCAAGGGCGGCACGGTCGCGGGTGAAGACGGAGGCACCTCCGACGGAGGCGCCTCCCCGAAGGACGGCGGAAAGTAGCCCTAGTAGCGGCCCTGGCGGGCAGGGGTCCGGTGGAACGCGTCCCGGAGCTCCTGCTTGAAGCGCTCCCAGTACTCCTTGAAGGTGCCGCGCGCCTTCTGCGCCTTGCCCTCCATCTCCAGGCGGCGATCGCCGGTGACGACCCCGCCGATCTCCTTGGCCTTTCCGGCCGTCTTGTCCGTCAGCTCACCCATGGGTCACGACCTCCTTTCCCTGAAGGGTCGTCACGCTGGGTGGGAGGCGCAGGCCCCGGGCGCCTGCTAGTACGCCGCTCGGGCCAGCGCCAGGAGGTCCTCCTCGCTGCACTTGCGCGGGTTGGTCTGGTGGGAGGCGTCCTCGAAGGCCTTGGCGGCGATCTTCGGCAGGTCGATCTCCTTCACCCCCACCTCGCGCAGCCCGGTGGGGATGCCGATCTTCGCGTTCAGCTTGCGCACGCGTTCGATGGCATTCCCGGCCAGCACCTCCTGCCTGGCGAGCGAGTTGTCGCCCATGGCCACCGCCACCCGGGCGAGGCGCGCGGTGCAGGCGGCGCGGTTGAACTCCAGCACGGCGGGCAGGCAGATGGCGTTGGCCAGGCCGTGGTGCACGCCGGAGATGGGGGTGAGCGCGTGGGCCAGCGCGTGGCAGGCGCCCAGGCCCTTCTGGAACGCCATCGCCCCCTCCATCGCCGCCACCATCATGTCCGAGCGCGCCGCCAGGTCCTCGCCGTTGGCGCACGCCACCTCCAGCGACCGCGCCACCCGCGAGATGCCGTCCATGGCCACCGCGTCCGCCAGCGGGTGGAAGCCGTTGGAGATGTAGCTCTCCAGGCAGTGGGTGAAGGCGTCCATCCCGGTGGCCGCGGTGGTGCGCGGCGGCAGCCCCACCGTCAGCGCCGGGTCGCAGATGGCCGCCTTGGGCATCAGGAACGGGCTGAAGATGACCGTCTTGCGGCCGGTGTCCGAGAGCGTGGCCACGCCGGAGCGGGACACCTCGGAGCCGGTGCCGGCGGTGGTGGGGATGGCGATCAGCGGCGGCAGGTTGTCCTGCACGAAGCGGTCGCCGCCCTTGGCGTCGTCGTAGCGGGAGAGCGGCGGTTCGTGGGTGGTGAGCAATTGCATCAGCTTGGCGGCGTCCAGCGGGCTCCCGCCGCCCAGGGCGATGAAGCCGTCGCATTGGTGCGCCCGCCAGCGGTCCAGCCCGCCGAACACGTCCTTCTCGGTGGGGTTGGGCTCCACCTGGTCGAACAGGTCGAAGGCGACGCCGGCCTGCCTGAGGACCGAGGCGACCTTCTCCAGCAGGCCCGCCTTCACCACGCCCTGGTCGGTGACCAAAAGCGGCTTCTTCATCTTCAGCCGCTCCACGTGCGCGGGGAGGCGGCTGAGGGCGCCCACGCCGAAGGCGACGCGGGTGGGGTAGCCCATCTCGGTGATGCGGTCGGTGGGGATGTCGATGCTCATATGAGCTCCAGATAGCGCTCCAGCTCCCAGGTCGTCACCGCGCGCTCGAACTGCCGCACCTCCCACTCCCGGGTGCGGATGTAGTGGTCGACGAAGCCGTCCCCCAGGATCTCACGCGCGCGCTTCGATTGCTTCAACAGCTGGACGGCGTCCTTCAAGCTCCGGGGGAGCGGCGCCGCCTTCGTCCGGTACCCATTGCCGGTGGTGGGGGCCGGGGGCTCGATCTCGTGCTGGATGCCGTGGAGCCCGGCCGCCAGGGAGGCGGCCATCCCCACGTAGGCGTTCATGTCCGCGGCGAGCTGCCGGTACTCGATGCGGGTGCTCTTGGGCGAGTCGCCGATGACGCGGATGGCGGTGGTGCGGTTCTCCCGCCCCCACGTCGCGGTGGTGGGCGCCCAGGTGTTCTCCACGCTCCGCTTGTAGCTGTTGATGGTGGGCCAGTAGAGCGCGGTCAGCTCCGGCATCAGGGCGATCTGCCCGCCTACGTAATGCCGGAGGAGCGCGCTGGACCCGTCCTTGGAGCGCTCGTCGTGGAAGAGGTTCTTCTCGCCCTTCAGGTCCCACAGCGACTGGTGCACGTGGCCGGAGCAGCCGGGCAGCTTGGCGTTCCACTTCGCCATGAAGCAGGCGGTGACGCCGTGGCGGGTGCAGACCTCCTTCACCACCGTCTTGAACAGCACCGCCTTGTCGGCCGACTTCTCCAGGTCGTCGTAGCGGATGGCGGTCTCGTACACGCCGGGGCCGGTCTCGGTGTGCATCCCCTCGACGTCGATGCCGAAGGCGTTGCACCCGTCGACGATGGCGTGCACCAGCGACGAGTGCGCGGAGGAGCGGAGCCAGGAGTATCCGAACATCCCCGGCGAGAGCGGGGTGAGGTCGTGGAAGGCCTTCTGCCGCAGGGAGGCGGCGGTCTCGCGGAAGATGAAGTACTCGTACTCGGCGCCGAACCTGGGGAGGAAGCCCAGCGCCCGCGCTTGCCTTCCCACCCGGTGGAGGAGCTGGCGCGGGGACGGTTCGAACGGCGAGCCGTCCTCGTTGAAGAAGTCGAGCAGGAAGGCCGCGGTGTCCGGCTCCCAGGGGATGACCCGCCCGGTGGAGAGGTCCACCTTGGCCAGCTGGTCCGGGTAGCCGGTGTGCCAGCCGGTGACCTCCGCGTTGTCGTACAGCTCGTCCGCCAGGTCCCAGCCGAAGACGACGTCGCAGAAGCCCAGGCCGCCCTTGACCGCGGAGAAGAACTTGTCGAGGGAGACGTACTTGCCGCGCCAGACGCCGTCGACGTCGACCGCGCCCACCTTCACCTTGCGGACGTTGCGCTCCTCCAGCCAGCGCTGGACGGCGCCTACGTCATCGGGGGCCTTGGGGGCCTTCGCCTTCGCCCTGGGATTGCCCCTCCCGTTCTTCGCCATCACTCCTCCGGCAGCTTGGTCCAGACGGCCTTGAGCTGGGTGTACTGCTCCAGCGCGTGGTGGGACAGGTCCCGCCCCCAGCCGGACTCCTTGTATCCGCCAAAGGGCGCGGCGTCGTCGAACTCGTTGAAGCAGTTGATCCAGACCACGCCGGACTTCACCCGCTTCGCCAGCGCGTGGGCGCGCGCCACGTCCCGGGTCCAGATGGACGCGGCCAGGCCGTAGCTGGTGCCGTTGGCGACGGCGACGGCCTCCGCCTCGTCCTGGACGCGGATGCAGGAGAGGACGGGGCCGAAGATCTCCTCCTGGGCGATCTTCATCGCCGGCTTCACGTCGCCGAAGATGGTGGGGCGGACGAAGAAGCCCTTGGCCTTGGCGCCATCGGTGTCGCGCTCGCCGCCGGCGAGGAGCTGGGCGCCCTGCTCCTTCCCGCTGGCGATGTAGCCGAGGATGGTCTTGAGCTGGGTGGCGCTGACCTGCGCGCCCATCTCGGTGGCGGGGTCCAGCGGGTCGCCGACGATCATCTTCTTCGCGCGTTCGGAGAGCGCGCCCACGAACTGGTCGTAGACCTTCTGGTGGACGAGGACGCGGGAGCCGGCGTTACAGATCTCGCCCTTGTTGGAGAAGATGCCCCAGAAGCACGCCTTGACGGCGGCTTCGAAGTCCGCGTCGGGGAAGATGATCTGCGGGCTCTTGCCCCCCAGCTCCAGCGACAGCTTCTTGAGGTTGGTGTCCGCGGAGGCGTGGAGGAGGCGGCGGGCGGTGCGGATGGAGCCGGTGAAGGAGATCTTGTCCACGTCCGGGTGGCGGGCGAGCGCCTCGCCGGCGGGGTCGCCGTAGCCCGGCACCACGTTGAGCACGCCCTCGGGCAGGCCGGCCTGCTGCGCCAGCTCCGCCAGCTTCAGCGCGGTGAGCGGGGTCAGCTCGGAGGGCTTGAGGACGACGGTGCAGCCGGCGGCGAGCGCCGGGCCCAGCTTCCAGGCCGCCAGGCAGGTCGGGTAGTTCCAGGGGACGATGGCGCCCACCACGCCGACGGGCTCGCGCAGGACGTAGGTGTGGAACGGGCCGTCGACCGGGAGGACCTCGCCGAGCACCTTGGTGGGCCACTCGGACCAGTACGCGAGCGTGGCGGCGGCGGGGGCGACGTCGCCGCGGACGGCGTCCTTGAACGTCTTGCCGTTCTCCATGGACTCCAGGAGCGCCAGCTCCTCGCGCTTGCTCCACACGAGGTCGGCGAAGGCGCGGAGCAGCTTGCCGCGCGCGGAGGCGTTCATCGTGCGCCAGGGGCCGGCCTCGAAGGCGGTGCGGGCGGCCTTCACCGCGCGTTCGACGTCCACGGCGGTGGCGGCGGGACAGTCACACACCTTCTCCCCCGTGGCGGGGTTCGTGACTGGAAGAGTGCCGCCAGCCTGTGCGTCCACGAATTGGTTGGCGATGTAGAGCTTGAGGGGCGGGAGCTTTGGCGTCAGCGTGCGGGGGTCGACCATCGGGGGCCGACTGTAGGCACGGCCCCGAGGAGCGGCAATCGATGACGGCCGCGGGGGTCTCTGGCCTACAATGAGGCTGCCGAAGAAGGTCCTGGAGGAACGGCGCGATGCAGCCCAGGCATGTGCTCATGATCAAACCGGGCGAGGCGGCCGAATCGATCCGCCTCGAGGTCGGCGACTACGACCGCTGGTTCCAGAGCGCGCTCCCGGAGGAGCCGGTCCAGTTCGACATCGTCCGCCCGTACCTGGGCGAATCGCTCCCCGCCGACGTCCGCGAGTACGACGCGGTGCTGGTCACCGGCTCTCCGCTCACCGCCGCCCAGCCGACCGACTGGATGAAGAAGACCGCCTCGTACATGGTGGACGCCGCGGAGAAGCGGGTGCCGGTGCTGGGCGTCTGCTTCGGGCACCAGCTCCTCGGGATGGTGATGGGCGTCCCGGTGGTGAAGAGTCCCGCCGGACGGGAGATCGGCACGGTGGAGATCGCGCTCACCGAGGACGGCTGGCGCGACCCGCTGTTCGAGGGACTGCCGGCGCGCTTCCCCACCCAGACCACGCACGAGGACGTCGTCCCCAAGCTGCCCCTGGGCGCGCGGCTGCTGGCCAGCAACGACGCCTCGGCCGTCCAGGCGATGGCGCTGGGGAAGTACCTGCGCGGCGTGCAGTTCCACCCCGAGCTGTCGTCGGAGGGCGTGAAGTCGGTCATCCGCTCGCGGGAGGCGATCATCGACAAGGAGGGCGAGGCGCAGGGCGAGGTCCGCCGCGCGCGGCGGCTGCTGGAAGGCGTGCGGCCGACGCCGTACGGTAAGCAGGTGCTGCAGAACTTCCTCACCCGCTTCTGACCGCCCATGTTCAGCGTCCGAGACCTGCGCACCTGGGCCACTTCCTTGGGGCCTGACGAGTTCCGGAAGCAGGTGGGCCCCTTCGTGCTCATCCAGCGGCCGCCGGACCCGGTGCTGCAGCAGCTGGCGATGACCATGGGCCAGCGCACGCTGGAGAGCCCGAAGAAGGAGAAGCTGGTGGACGAGCTGCTCCTGATGGTGCGCAACTTCGACGACCTGGTGGTCTCCACCCTGCCGCCGCTGGGCGCCGCCGCCGACCTCGCCGTGGGCCGCCTGCCGGACTGCGAGCTCATCATCGACGAGCCCTCCGTCTCCAAGCGCCACGCCATGCTCCGCTGGGACACCGTGCAGGGCGGGTGCTCCATCCAGGACCTGGGGTCGATGAACGGCACCTTCGTCAACACCAAGCCGATGGAGAAGAGCGAGGAGCGGCTGCTCGCCGACGGCGACCACCTCGCCTTCGGCGACCCCGAGTTCCTCTACTTCTCCAGCGACTCGCTCTACCAGCAGCTCGCCAAGGGCGGCCTGGCGAAGGGCTAGAGCGCCATCAGGTAGTGGACGAGCGCTTCCTTCTCCTTCGCGTCCAGCTTCGTCCCCAGCACGAGGTTGAAGAACTCCACCGCGTCCTCCAGCGTGAGCAGCCGCCCGTCGTGCAGGTACGGCGGCGAGTCCTTGATGCCGCGGAGGGTGAACGTCTTGATGGGCCCCTCGGCGTGGATCATCTCGTCGTTGATCGCCTGTGGCTTGTAGAAGCGCTCCACCCGCAGGTCGTGCATGTTGTTGTCCAT
>Ga0134122_10000167_pt1 | contig 39578 bp, 29 predicted proteins | sample KB302_FD_96461 | JGI IMG/M metagenome (GOLD analysis project Ga0134122, IMG submission 96461) | Terrestrial soil microbial communities without Nitrogen fertilizer from Kellogg Biological Station, Michigan, USA - KB3-0-2 | ecosystem: Environmental > Terrestrial > Soil > Unclassified ... | reverse complement strand
GGGCGGCAGGGAGAGCGTGACGGTGAGGTTCGTGGTGCCACAAGCGGTGACGCTCGCGGCCGCACCGGTGTTGAAATCGACGCCGTCTTCGTCGTCCGGGAGTCCGTTCACGTCGTCGCCGTCGGCTCCCGGCGTCGGCTGGCCGTCCGGCTCGCCGTCAATCGCGGCGCCGAGCGAGAATCCGGGCACCCGGCCGTGGCTCGGGCCGTTGTTCGCGAAGAGCGTGCCGTAGCTGTCCGGCGCATCGCCGCCGTCCACGGCTTCGATCGTCACCGCATAGTCCTCGACCTCGCCGTCCGGCGCGGAGCCGGTCGGCCCCGAGACACCCGCCGAGCTCAGGCGGAAGCGGGCGAAGCTCGGCCCGGCGACGGCGGTGCAGGGGACCTCCACGAGGACCGGATTCTCGGACCCGAAAATGGGGCGGGCCGTCGCGATCCGTTCCTCGGCGTCGAGGAAGTCGCCGTCGCGGTTCCAATCGATCCAGGCGTCGAGCAGGCCGGCGGCGGGAACGGCGGCCAAGGAGAGCTGCGCCGCTTGGCAGGGGATCAGCTTGGGCCGAGGCAGGAGGAATCCATCCTCGTCGCCGTTCGCGCAGAATCCGGAGCCGGCGCCGGCGCCATTGAGATCATCCCCGCTGCCGTCGAGCGGGGTTTGGGCGTCGGGCTCCTCGTCGACACATCGCCCGAGAACCAAAGGGGTGAACAGATTCGTCGAGTGGAACGGCCCGCCGGAAGCCAACGTCGTGCCGTAGCTGTCGGGCGCATCGCCGAAATCCGCGCCCTGGACGATCAACCGGTAATCCTCGACCTCGCCGTCGGCGGCCGGGCCGGTGGGCGGGAGGCCGCCTGCGGAGCTGAATCGGAATCGCGCGTACGTGCCTCCCGTGGGAACGTCGCAAGGTACCGTCAGGTGGAGGGGATTGGCTCCGGCGGCCAGAAGTCGGCTGGCCGCGATCTGCTCGCCGGTGTCCAGGAAATCGCCGTCGTGGTTCCAATCGATCCAGGCATCGAGTCGTCCCGCCACGTTGGCCGTGACGGTCAGATCGAACGGCAGGCAGGCGCTCGGGAGGCCGGAAAAGGCAACGCCGTCTTCGTCGTCGCCGGGAACGGCGCAAGTGCCCGTCGGCGCACCGGTCGCTCCGTCGTCGCCGCCGCCGTCAAATGGAAGGCTCGCGTCGCTCTCGGTATCGACGCAGGAACCGAGGAACCGAGGGATGAACGGATCGACCCCGTGGTTCGGGCCGAGGAAGAAGTGGCTGGTGCCGTAGCTGTCCGGCGCGTCGCCGAAATCGACGCCCTTGACGGTGACGACGTAATCCTCGACCTCGCCGTCCGGCGACGGGCCGCCCGGTCCGACCACGCCGGTCGACGAGAACCGGAAGCGCGTTCCGCGCAAACCGGGAACGGCGGAGCAGGGGACGTTGAACGTCAGGTTGTTCGCTCCGGCCGCCAGAGCGCGGTTGTCGAAGATCTGCTCGTCGTCGCCGAACGAGCCGTTGCCGTCGAAATCGAACCAGGCGTCGAGGAGGCCCACGGCACCGGTGGTCACGAGCAGCCTCGCGGTCTGGCAGGCGGCGGGCCGAACGTCGAGGAAGATCACGCCGTCCTCGTCACCTTCCAACGTGCACGTTCCCGAGGAGCTGGTGCCGGGTCCGCCGTCGTCGCCGTTCGCCGAAGCGGTCGGCTGGCCGTCGATCTCGGTATCGACGCAGACGCCGAGCCGCAGGGTCGAAGCCGTGTCCACCCCGTGATTCGGGCCGCCGGCCGCGAACGTGGTGCCGAAGGTGTCCGCCAGGTCGCCGAAATCGCCGCCGCGCAGGATGACCCGGTGATCTTCGACCTCGCCGTCCATCGCGGCTCCCGTCGAGGAGAGGCCGCCTGTCGAGCTGGTGCGGAAGCGCGCGTAGGTGGCGCCGGGGTTCACGCCGCAGGGGACGCTCAAGGCCAGCGGGTTGGCGCCCGCCGCGAGCGCGAGATTTGCCGCGATCTGTTCGCCCGCATCGAGCCAATCGCCGTCGCGGTCCCAATCGATCCAGGCGTCCAGACGGCCGGCGACGTTCGCGGTGACCGTGACCGTCGCCGCCTGGCAGCCGATCAGCGGGGTCGCAAACACCACGCCGTCCTCGTCGTCGTTGGCCGTACAGGTGCCAACGGCGGGTCCGGCCGCGAGGTCGTCGCCGTCGGCCGGGATCGTCGGCTGGCCGTTCGCCTCGGTATCGACACAACTCCCTAGGAAGCGCGGCGCGGCCGGATCGACGCCATGGTTCGGGCCGTTGTTCGCGGCAAGCGTAGGGTACGGCGCCGGGGCGTCGCCCCAGTCGCTCCCCTTAATCAGGAGGGTGTAGTCCTCGACCTCGCCGTCCGCCGCCGCTCCCGTCGGCGGCAGATTCCCGGCCGTGCTGAGCCGGAAGCGCGCATAGGCCGTGCCGGGATTGGCGTCGCAGGGTACAGAAACGTTGAGCACGTTCGTGCCCGGCACGACCGCGAGATTGGTGGCGATCGGCTCGGTGATCTCGATCGTGCCGTTGCGGTTCCAGTCGATCCAGGCGTCGAGCCGCCCGCCGCCGGCCGGTCCGCCGACCGTGACGGTGATCGCGGCGTTCTGGCAGGCGACGAGCATCGGGATCGCCACGCCGTCCTCGTCGTCGAAGCAGAGGCCGACGCTCGGGTTGCCCTGCGCGTTGTCGTCGCCCAGAGCCGAGGCCCCGGGCTGGCCGTCCGCCTCGGTATCCTCGCAGGAGCCGAGGGTGAGGGGTGCGTTCGGATCGACGTTGTGGCGCGGGCCGTTCGCGCCGATCGTGGTGCCGTAGGAATCGGGCGCGTCGCCGAAGTCCATGCCGACCACCGCGACGAGATAATCCTCGACCTCGCCGTCCGGCGCCATGCCGGTCGGCCCGGCGACCGGCGCCGAAGCGCAGCGGAAGCGCGAGTAGGTCAAGCCCGGCCGCGCGCCGGCCGGCACGGTCGGATTCAAGTTCGTCGTGGTGCCGGAAGGAACCGAAACCGCCGTCGCGATCTGCTCCCCGGCATCGAGGAAGTCGCCGTCGCGGTTCCAGTCGATCCAGGCCGATAGGGTGCACGGGGAAGTGCCGGAGCTCGCGGTCACCGCGATGTTGACGGGCGAGCCCGGGCGCAGCGGGTTGGCGAAGGAGACGCCGTCTTCGTCGTCGCCCGCGAACGCGCAGGAGCCGACGGTCGTGCCGTAGGAGTTCGCGTCGTCGGCGTTGGCGGCCGTGCTCTGCTGGGTGCCCGGATCGGCATCGACGCAGCTTCCGAGGTAGGGGGCGTTGATCACCCCCACCCGGTGCGCGGCGCCGGCGTCGAGCGCGGTGGTCTGGTAGTCGGTGGGCGAGAACGCCCCGGCCACCACGTCCGGATCGTCGCCGTAATCGAACTCGGGCGGAGTCGCGCCCGCCGTGAAGCCGAAATCGACGGTCAGGTTGCTGTTCGCGTCCGTATCGCCGTCGGTCGTCGGCTCGCCGTTCGAAGAGAGGGTGACCGGCCGGCTCGCGACCAGAGAGCCCGAGGGCGTGCCGTTGTCGTCGCCGTTCACGTCATCGTCCGGATCGGGCGCCGGGTCGTTGCCCGTGCTGCTCTGCTTGCCCGCGAGGGGGCCGGAGCCGAGGAAGTTCGAGGCCGGAACGACCACCAGGTAGTTGCCCGGCGCGAGCTGGGCGAATTCATAGCGGCCGGCGAAACCGTTCGCGGTGAACGTGGCGGTCGTCGTCACGTACTCGTCGAGCGTGGGCATTCCGTCGCCGTTGGCGTCGAGATAGAGATCGAGGCGCACGCCGTCGATTCCCATCTCGCCGTTCTGCGGCTCGAACACGCCGTCGTTGTCGTTGTCCATCCAGACCTGGTTGCCCAGCCGGAGCGTGCCGGAGGGCCGGACCAGGCCGGCGTCGATCGTCAGGTTCGTCTCGCCCGACATCAGCATCACCAGCGGGCTGGTGCCGTTGCCGGTGTTGGCGTCGGAATCCTGCGTGTCGTCGCCTCCCGCGTCCCGGGTGGTGAAACCTGTCGCGGTCGGCGGCAGCATGAACTGGACGAAGTACTTGACCCCCGGCAGGAGGTTCTCGAACAGGTAATAGCCGGGCTGGCCGAAGACGTCGTTGGCGGTCGCCGTGATTGCGACCGGAGAGCCGTCCGCGCCGCCCGGTTCGGGCGTGCCGTTGCCGTTGTCGGCGAACAGTTTCACCGCGACGCCGTTGACCCCGAAATCGGCCGGGCCGTCCTGGAGCCCGTCGTTGTCGATGTCGAAGAAGACGTAGTTGCCGAGCGCCGCGGTCACGGGCGGCACGAGCCCCATGTCGATCGTCTGATTGGAGTCGGTGGGGCCGAGCACCACCACGGGGCTGCACGCGGTCACCGGATCGACGTCGGAATCGATCGCGTCGCCTCCCGCGTCGCGCAGGGTGACTTCGAGGTTCGGCGGCGGCGTGAAGCGGACGAAATAGGTTCCCGCCGCAAGGCCGGGGAACTGGTACCAGCCGGGCTGGTTCGAGACGTCGTTCGCGGTGACCGTCGTGCTCACCAGAAAATCGTCCGCGGTGCGGGCGATGCCGTCCGCGCCGGGCGCGAGCAGCTCGACGAACACGCCGTTCACGCCGGTCGGACCATCGTCCTGAAGGCCGTTGCGGTTGCTGTCGAGCCAGACGAAATCGCCGAGCGCCGCGGCCGGGCAGGCGCCGATCGCCACGCCCACCTTGTTCGGCTCGACCGAAAGGTTGCCGATGCCATCCGCCCGCGCGCCCAGGTAGGCGAACGAGTTGAACGCCTGCTGGCCGCCGGTGGGAGTGCCCGCCGGCACGGTCATGCGGAAATCGAAGGTGAGGAAGTCGAACGGCTGAATCGTCCGCGCGCTGAACTCGACTTTGAACGAGCGGGCGAGCGAGATCGGCACGGGGGCCGCGGTGGTCCAGTTCGGGGGATCGCAGCCGGTGTTCGGAACGCCGACCTCCGGCCGGCAGGGGTTGCCCGACAGGCTGTAGGAAAGGGTGGTTCCGGGCGGCGCGGTGATCGGCGCGGTGAGGATCGGCGCCCAGAGCGAGTTGCGCGGGTTGGTGTCGAGCACGCCGGTGTCGCCCACGAACGGCAGGATGTCCACGATGACGAAGTTGTTCATCGGGATCGTGCCGACGTTCTGGACCAGCAGCCGGTAGTCGATCGAACCGCCGAGAAGCGTTCCGAGCGACGCCGCGGTGAAGCCGCCGTCGCAATCGCCCTGGACCCGCTTGTTCGAAATCAACTGGGCGACCGGCGCGATCGTGATCGTGCCGGTGCCGCGGCAGAGCGTCTCGGCGGTGTTGGCGTCGGAGTCGTAGTCGAGCGGGTCGCTCACCGAGGAGCCCGAGCAGCGCTGAGAGAACCCCGGCGCGTCATGCTCCAGCGTGAAGTCGTTCGCCAGACTGCCGCTCACGGCGCCGTTCCGAACGGTGGTCGAGATGTTGATCCAAACCTCTTGATTGACGCCGAGGTTGCCGCTCCCCGCGTTCCACCGCCAGCGCAAAAGGGTGCGTCCGGTGCCCGCGAAGTTGGGGATCTGGTCGAACACCTGCGGCGCGGGCAGCCCGGTCCCGCGATCGTCGAACGTCCAGTTGGAAAACAACATATCGACCGGCAGAAGGTCGGTGGAGATCACGAACTGGAGCGGCACCGGATCGCTCGATTGGGGCGCCGAGCGCACCCGCAGGCGGAACGCGACGCTCTGGCCGGGTAGGAACGGACCGCCCGAGAGATTCTCTTTCGCCGGGTTGAGCTGCACGAACGGACCGGAGAGGACGAAATCCCGGCAGACGGTCTGGCTCACGTTGGTCGGCCCGGCCGTGTAGACCGCGGTCAGGGCGACACAGTTGTGGATCGTGTTGCCGAAGGCGACCGGCCCTCCGGCGTTGTTCGGATTGACGATCTTGCCCGTAATCAGCGGCCGCGAGAATGCCGACATGCCGGCCGCCGCCTGGCCGTACTCCCAGCGGATCTTGGTCAGGTACTCGCCCGCACCCAAGCCCGGCGGCGGCGCGGTGAGCGTCGTGCTGGTCGTGGTGTTCGGCGAGCTGCCCCAGAGCGTGAAGACGCCGGGCGCCGTGTTCTTCTCGTAGCTCACCCGCACGCCTTCGCCGGCCGCGAAATCCGCAAGACCCGAGTAGGCACCGGTGGTGACGCTCGAAACCTGCAGCTCGATCGGCAGGGTGTCGATCACAACCATGGAGTCGAGGGGAAGGTTGCCGTTATTGCTCGGAGCGAAGTTGTAGCTGAACGTCTGATTGAGCGTCGGCGGATTCGGGCTGCTTCCCTCGATGTCCTTCGCCAAGCCCGCGCTCGGGCTTGGTACGAAGGTCGTCACCGGATGGGTCACGCTGCCTACGCCCAGGCTGGGGTTCGCCGGCTGCCCCAGCGGCGTACCCGCCGCGGTGAACGAGTTCGTGACGTTCGTGCCCGAGGGGAACGTTGCGCTCGGGAAGGTCACGTTCACCGTGATGTCGCAGTTGCCGCCGGCTGCCACCGGCAGGCCGCACGGGGAGGTCCAGGTGACGGTCGCCGGGGTCGTGCCGACGCAACCCGGCTGGCAGTCGGCGGCGGGGGTGGCGCCGTTGAACACGGTGCCGGTCGGCAGCGTGTCGGTCACCGGTCCGACGGCGGTCAAGTTCAGCGAGCCCGGATTGCCGGAGACGGAGATCCGCAGCCGGTAGCTCTCGGGCATGTCGAGGTTCGCGGGGGAGGTCAGCAGCGACTTGTCGAGCGTCACCTGCGAGCTGGAGACCGCGGTCACCGCGACCGCCGGGGTGGTGAACGATCCCGGCGGGGTCGCGAGGTTGGTTCCGGTCGCCGTGTTGGTCGCGACCGTGCCGTTTGGCGTCGAGCCGTTGGGAAAACGGACGTTGATGATTAGGTCGCCGGAGTTGCCCGCGGGCAGCGGGTTGATCAGGGTGAAGGTCACCGTGCCCGTGCTGCCCGCCGAGGGCGTCGTGGTCGAGGCGACATCGCTGGTGCCGACGGCGGAGACGAACACCACCTCGGGAGGGAGGACGTCGGTCACCACCGCGTTCAGGCAGTTGCCCACCGTGGCGTTGCACTGGTACGTCAGCCGGTAGCCGAAGGTCTGCCCGGTGAGCTTGGTGTTGCCCGGATCGACCTGGATGGCCGCTTTTTGCAACGGCTGGGCGGAGAGCGCTCCCGTTCCTACAAGGGCGGCGATGGCGATCCCGGCGCACCACGACCCACGGCCGACTGAAACCATGACGCCTCCCAACGACTAGAAGATCCTTCGCGCAGAATTCGCGCGAGCAGAGAGCAATCGATGTGCCAGGCGAATCGCCCGGCCTCGATCTATTTTCCCTTGCCGAACGGGTGCTCGAAGCTCAGGTAGAGAAAGACCGCCTTGTCGCCGTCGCTCGGGCCGACGCCGATCGGAAAGGCGATCCCGGGGACGATCTGCAGGCCGCTCGCGAAGTTGTGCGACCAGCGGATGCCCGGGCTGATCGTAAAGCTGTTGGTCTTCTCGGTGCGTCCCGGGGAGACCGTCGATTCTTCATTCGCGTAGACGGCTTCGAGCATCAGATTGACGCGGGGATTCACCAGCCAGACCAGGCTTTGACCGAGCTGAGGTGAAAAATTGTCGGCTTTGTCGCCGATTTCGTTTTCGGCATTGGGCGTCCAGGTGAATCCCACGTTGGTGTGCGCCGCCAAGCGTGGCGAGACCACCACCGAAAGCGGCAGGTTGACCTGCAAGCCGGCCTCCCCCGCGCCGCGTCCTTTCCTGGCGTCGCCGGTCGGCACCAGAAGAGTCAACCGGGGCGAAAACGCGACCGGGGCGTTGCTGTCGCCGATCAGCTGATATCGATAGTTGATCGCGAGATCGCCCAGCCCGCCGCTTCCCTCGTCGCCGAAAACCCCCGCCGCATGGTCCCATTCGAGCGTGTAGCTCAGCTGGTGCTTCGGGCTCAAGAACGGCCATTCCTGGGTGAACGTCGAGCTCCAGTCATGGCTGTCGCGGTCCTGCTGCCAGGTCGAGATGTGCTGCACCACGCCCATCTCCTGGTTGTAGGCCTCTTCGATCAGGAACGAGTTGTCCTGAATCGGGGGGACGTCGTCAGGCGCTTGAGCGAGGACCGGGGTGACGACCAGAAGGGCGAGGGCGAGCAAAGATTTTGGCATCTCAAAATATTGGGCCATGGAAGATCGAAAATCAAGCTATCTCTCCGCGGTTACGCTTCACCGGAGCGCATCGAGCTGCTCTGCGCGTAGGTCTGGTGCCTCAAATCACCACCTCCCGCGCCGGTTCGCGCAAGTTGTAGTGCGAGCTCATCGAGTGGCCGTAGGCTCCGGCGGTGGCGATCAGCAGGACGTCTCCTTCGCGGGTTTCCGGTAGCAGGCGGTCGACTCCTAGGACATCGCCGGTCTCGCAGATCGGGCCGACGATCGTCACCCGTGCGGTCGGGGGCTCGCCCTGGCGGGTTAGGTTCACGATCTCCTGGTGGGCGCCGTAGAGCATCGGTCGGATCAGCGAGTTCATGCCGGTATCGACGCCGACGTAGCGGTTCTCGCCTTTGCCCTTCACCTGGGTGACCGTTGCGAGTAGCACGCCGGCTTCTGCCACCAAGTAGCGCCCGGGTTCGAGCCAGAGCTGGAAGCGGCGCCCGGCGGTTTCCAAATTCCGGTCCAATGCGCGAAGCGCTTCGGCGAGAGGCCGTAAATCGAGTTGTGGTTGGTTCGGCTGATCGGGAACGCCCAAACCGCCGCCCAGATCGAGAACCGTGACCTCGGCGAACAGCGCGGTCGCGTCGGCGAGATCGAGCGCGGTCTGGCGCCAGACTTCCGAATCCAGAATGCCGCTGCCGGCGTGGCTGTGGAGACCCACGATGCGGACGTCCGCGCGGCGGGCGAGCTGCGCCAGCTCTTCCCATTCTTCGCGCGGGATTCCGAACTTCGAATGCGCTCCGGCGGTGCGGACGTGGGAATGGTGACCTGCGCCGCGGCCGAGGTCGAGCCGAACGAAGACTTCGCGCCTGGCGAGGCTCTCCTGCCAGTGGAGGAGCGGATGCAGGCTGTCGAGCGTCAGATGGACGCCGGTTTCGAGCGCCTGTTCGTACTCGCGGCGGGGAGCGAAATTCGGCGTGAACAGAATGCGGTCCGGCGACACCTCGGGGCAACTCTGGAGCACGCGCTCGATCTCGCCCGGCGAGACGCATTCGAAGCCGAGTCCGAGCGCGGCGAAGCGGCGGAGGATCTCCGGGTGGGGGTTCGCCTTCACCGCATAGAGAAGGCGATCGAAGACGCCGAGAGAGGCTAGCTCCGCGGCGGCGCAATCAAGACTGGCGCGATCGTAGACGTAGGCGGGAGAGGCCTCGGCGGCGTGTCCGAGCAACTCGGCGCGCCGGGCGAGCCACCAGGGCTCTAAGTCGTTCACCGGCTTAATGTTCCGGCGGTTCCGCGGCGGATTCGGACTGGACGGTCGCGCGCAGGGTTTTGACCCGATGACCGTCGATCGCGATCACTTCGAGCAGCAGAGGGCCGAGCACGATCGAGTCGCCGACCTGCGGCACGCGGCCTAGCTCGGAGAGGACGACGCCGCCGATCGTGTCCTCGTCGCGTTCCGACAGCTCCAGATCCAGCTCGTCTTCGAGATCCTCGACCAGCATCGCGCCGGAGACGTGGTAGACCCCGTCGCTCCCCGCAAGCCCTTCCAGCTCCGCGGTCTCGCGGTCGAATTCGTCCTGGATTTCGCCGACGATCTCCTCGATCACGTTTTCGAGAGTGACGATGCCGGAGACCCCGCCGTATTCGTCCATCACCGCCGCGAGGTGGAACTTTTCGCCGCGCATCCGCTTGAGCAGGCGGTCGAGCTCCAACGTCTCGGGAACGAAGACGATCGGCCGCGCGATGTCCTGGATCTTCGAAATCGGCCGATCGGCGCGGAAGATGTCCTTGATGTGGACGATCGCGATCGGATGGTCGAGATCGCCCTCGCAGAGCGGAAAGCGGGTGTGGCCGGAGCGCCGCGCGATGCGCAGGTTCTCGTCCAGCGGCCGGTCGGTCGAAAGGTAGATGACATCGCCGCGCGGAACCATGATCTGCCGCGCCACCCGGTGCGACAGCTCGAAGATGTTGTCCAGCAGCTCGCGCTTCTGGTTCGACAGGTCGCCCGCTTGCGGCCCCGAGAGAAGCAGCCGCAGCTCTTCCTCGTCGTGCGCCAGCTCGCTTTCCGAAACCGGTTGGATGCCGACCATTCGCAGCAGCCCCTGCGCCGCCTTGTTGAGCAGCCAGATCGCCGGGTAGGTGACCTTGTAGAACGCGAACAGCGGCAGCGCGATGAACAGGCTGGTCCCCTCAGGCTTGCGGATCGCCACGGTCTTCGGCGCCTGCTCGCCGAGGACGATGTGCAGGATCGTGATCGCTAGGAACGACAGCCACACCGCGATCGAATGGACCAGCACCGGATTGGTCCCGCCGGTCAGCCAATTGACCACCGGGGAGACCACCCAGGCGAAAGCCGGCTCGCCCACCCAGCCGAGCGCCAGACTCGCGAGCGTGATGCCGAGCTGGGTGGCCGAGAGGTAGGCATCGAGATGCCGCAGCATGTGCCGCGCGATCTCGGCGCTTTTGCCTCCTTCGGCCGCGAGCGGATCGAGCTGCGTCGGCCGCACCTTGACCAGCGCGAACTCGGCGGCGACGAAGAAGCCGTTCAAGAGAATCAAAACGAAGGCGAACAACAGCCCCGTCCAAGGCGCGCTCGGAGCCGCCTCGCCGGGTACAGCCGCCAGGATCAGTAGGGGGATCATCGGTTACTGGAAAGGGAAACGCGGGGTGCCCGGCACATCCGGCAGGCGCCAATGCGCGGCCGAACGGCGGTACACGAACTCGGAGGGTCGTCGTTCAAAGCGCGGTCGAGTCTAGCATTACTCAGAAAACGGCGCGCTTCTCACCCGCCCGGCGAAGCCCAGCCGGCAAAGTCCAGCCATGCGAGTGTGCGGATGCAGGCCCGCATCGCGATCGAGCGTTGCGGCCAGCTCTTTCGACAGCCCGATCCGCGGATGCCGCCCGAGCACTTCCGCCCGAGTTCCCCGGGCGATCTCGTCGAAGCGGAGCCCAACGACGTCGAGCCCGGAGCCCTGGCGCACCAAGTGCGCCTCGGCCCCCTCTTCGACAGAGACGTTCGGATTCAAATGCAAGCAGATCGCCTCGGCAAGCATTTCGGCGCGGAGAGTCGTCCAGCCCTCCCGCCGGGCGAAGCGCTCCGCCGCCTCGGCACCCGAGAGGGCGAAGCAGGCAACCGGCCCCTGCGGCGCGAAGCGCTCGGTGAGCCCAAGATCGTGGAGCAGGCTCACAACGTAGAACAGCTCGGCGTCGTATTTCACGCCGTCGCGCGCGGCGAGCAGTGCCCCCCACAGGTAGGTGCGGTGGCAATGGTTGCTGAGCGCCGGGGTCGAATGCTCGGTACAGAGTGCGGCGGCGGCGCCCGCGATCGGAGTCTGCGGCAGAGGGATCTCAGCGAGCGCCAGGGCGACCTGCTTCGGACCGGCGAAACCGAATCGACGCAGCACCCGGCCCGTTTCGGATCGAAGAACCCGGGCGATCGTCGCGCGGGCGAAGGCGAACCGCTCTCCCGCGCTCAAGCGTCCGCCGTTCCGTCGAGCCCAGGCGAGGGTGCCGATGCGGTTTCGGTGATGGGGTGTCGGGGTCACGGGTGCTCCTGGCCGGGTCGGCGGGTGATTATAGTCACCCGCCGGGGTTGCGAAGGTCAGTAGGGATTCACCGTACAACCCGCGCCGCAGGTATTGAAGATCGTCTGATCCGGGCAGAATCGGCTGATGCAAAGGCGGGTCGGACAGATCTGGCTTGGTGGCAATCCGATCTCGCCGCCTTGGGCGGCGGCGAGCGGTGAGATGCCGAGGACGGCGAGGGTTTCGCGGTGAAGGGTGAGGCGGGAAGCTTTCTTCATGGCTCGATCTCCTGGATGACTTGGATGGAAGCGCGCCGGCCTCCCTATGGCGGCCGACCGCGGAATGTCCGGAACGGTCTGCACTTTAGGGGGACGGGCCGAGGCGACGCCTCTGCCGAAAGTCTGGATTTCGGCCTGACGAAAGTTGGCGAGGGGGGCCGGCGAGAAAGCGTCGTTCGGGCTAGGATCGCTTTCACGAATGAACAGGCGCCTGTTCCTCATCCCTCTGACGGCCACCGCCGTCTATCTCCTTCATTCGCTCTTCTTCGCGACATGGATCGTGGACGACGCGGGCATCTCTTTCGTCTATGCCCGCAACCTCGCGGCTGGCCACGGCCTCGTCTCCCAGCCGGGCCTGCCGCCGATCGAAGGCTACTCGAATCCGCTCTGGGTCTTCCTCCTCGCCCCGGCCTTCCTCCTCCGCCTCTTCGACCCGACCGTCACGCCGAAAATCCTGAGCCTCGTCCTCACCGCGGCCTCCTTCTTCCTTCTCGACGCCTCGCTCCGGCGCCCCGGCGGACCCCGTGCCGTCTCCTGGCTAACGCTCCTGCTCCTCGCCGTCAATACGTCGTTCGTGATCTGGACCTGCTCCGGCCTCGAAAACCCGCTCTACGTCTTCCTCTTCTGCCTGCTGCTCTGGATCTGCGTGCGTGAAAGGGAGAATTCCCATAAGGGATGGGTTCCTTCCTCACGTTTCGCCGTGGCGGCGGGCCTCACCGCCGCCGGGATCGCGCTCACGCGGCCCGAAGGGATCGTCTTTGCCGTTCTCTATCCGCTCCTGAGCTTGACCGCTGCGGGGACGGGGGTGAAGGGTTTCCGCCGCCTCCTGCCCTACACCCTCGCATTCGGCCTCCCCTTCGCCGCGTACTTCGCCTTCCGCGTCCTCTACTTCGGGGACGTCGTGCCGAACACCTACTACGCCAAGGGGGGGATGTCCCTGCGGGACCTCCTAGACGTGCTCACCCTTGAGCCGGCGCGGGCGCTCAAGCTGCTCGACCTGATGCGCAGCCTGGCGGGGCCGGCCGGAGCCATCGTCCTGATCCTTCTCAGCCTCGCCACCGCCTACCTGATCGGAAAGAAGCGTTTCCGCTGGGAGCACGGCGCGCTTCTCGCCTTTGCGGCCCTGCCGGCCTTCGCCTTCCTCCTGCTGCCGGACGACTGGATGGCCGAGTACCGGATGGCGACGCCGTTCTTTCCCTTTGTCTACGCCTATGCGGCCCTCGTCGCCGTGACTCTCGGCGAAGCGTGGCTCCCCACTCCCGAGCGGCGGCGCTTCCCGGCGCTCCTCGGAGGCGTGGCGGCGGTCGGCTTGTCTCTCCTGCTCTTCACCGGCCGCTCGATCGAATTCGCCTTCGCCCCGACCATCCCCTTCGACGATGTCGCCTATTACTTCGGGGACCGCTACAACCGCTACGCCGAAGAGCTGGGAGCACAGGACGCCTCCATCCTGTTGCCGGACCTGGGAGGCATCCTCTATGCCTCGAACCTCCGGGTCTACGACCTCGCGGGCCTCTGCGACCGGACGATCGCAAAGACGCGGGGCCGAGACCAGCAGGCCTTCTACGACTACGTCTTCGGCGAAGCCAAGCCGACTTTCCTGCGCACCTACTTCGGCTGGTCGATCGTCTCCCAGCTCGAGCGCGATCCGCGCTTCCAGCGCGACTATGTGCCGCTCGTAGCCTTCATCGAGCCGGAGGTGCGCGCCAAAACGGGCCGGAACTTCGCCTCAGGCGAATTCGTCCGCCGCGAAGTGGCCGAGAAGAGGCCGGAGGTCATTCGGGCGATCCGGAAAGAGTTGGAAGAGGACTACCGCCGCGAGTTGGCAATCCGCCTCAACCGCCACCGCGAGCCCGGTTCTGGCATCAAACCCGGAGGAGCGGGACCGATCCCACCGCCGGAGATCGCGCGGAAGATTTTGGCGGGGGAGATGCCGTTGCCCTAGAGCCCCGCCCGGCGATCCATCGCCGAGAAGTTTTTCGAGATCAGCTCCAGATACTCGCAGAAACCGGCGCCCGCCTTTCGCGGGCGCCGGCCGGGATCCGGGAGACCCCTAGTTGCGAAGGCAGGTACAGTTCACGTAATCGTATTCGGAGCAGTACCCGTCGGGCCGGCACGTATCGATGCAATTGCAGTTCGAGGAATCCCAATACCAATGGCTGCCGTTGTCATAGCAAGCTTGCTCGGCGAGGGGATCGCAGGTCGGGGGCGGAGGGGGCGGTGAGGTCGAGACCCAGCCGCTGGTGGTGCAGGCTTTCTTGACGCCGTCGAGCGTGCAGAAATAGTTCGGCGGCTGGTTGCCGTCGCACGGCACGTCCGCGCAGCTCGTTGCCGGTCGGCCGAGCTGGTAGCCCCAAGTGGTCTTCGCCTCGCAGGTGTAGCCGCCGCCGCACCACTGCCGCTCGCAACCCGTGGGAGCCCACTCGTAGTCGGGGCCGCCAAAGGAGCCCGGAAGATCGGGGTGCTGGCGGGCATAGATCATCCGGCCCGGCCCGCTGGAAAAGCTGGCCCGATCCCACCCTCCTCCGCAGGTGTCGCAACCGCCAGTACCGTAATTGCACTCCGTGCTGGAGTCGTGGATGGCGTTGTAATCCTGATCGATCTCCATGATGTTTGCGTCCACCACGCCGTTGACTCCCGTGCTGAAGACGGGCGTTCCGAAGCCGCTGCCCGGCCGCCAGAAATGCATCTGGCCCCGAGGATGGCCATAGGAGGTTTCGTTGCTGGCGTTGAACGGACTGTGGGGACCTTGGATGTCGGAGCTGGTCTTCCAGTAGTTGTTGCCGTTCTGGTCGAAGGTGATGAAGGAGTTGGAGTTGTAGTAGGCCGTCCCCATCGCGTTGTGGAGGGCGTCGTCCATGGACACGAAGATCCGGTTGTCGTCGCCCCCACAGTGGTTGCCGTCCAAGCCGTCGCCGAGGATCGCGTAGCAACCGTTCACGTGGTCCAAAGGAGTCGTCAAGTCCGAGAAGAACGAGACCTGGAGACGGTGGGTGAGCGTGAGGAAGGAGCCTTTGGCCGAGACGCTCTGCGCCGCCCAGGCCTGGCAGAGATCGGCGGACTGGCCGTGACGCGCGGCCCAGTCGGCGAACAGCCGGTTGCGGTTGGCATCCAGCGAGCGGGAGCCGGGAGTGTTGGAAAACCTGCCCCGGTAGCGCTCGTCGGTGATGAAGCTGCGGATCACCGAGTCGTAATCCGAATTGGGAAGACCGGCGTTGAGGAAGCTCACCCAGGTGTCCCAGGTCGGCCGCTGGATCTTCCAGTACCGGCGGTAAGCGGCGTCCACCAAGGCTTCGTTGTAATCGGCAGTATTGCGCGCGCTCGCGTCCAACCGGCGCAGGCCGTTGGGGTCCCGGTTCTGCTCGAGGTCGATGAGATCGCCGGAGTACAAGAAGGCTCGCGCGACATCGACGCGTTTGCCGGCCACGCAAGTCGCATCGCCGTTGCACTGCGTGATCTGGCCGGTCCAGAACGCCTTGCCGCCAGGATCGGAGGGACGTTCCAGGAAGTCGAGATAGTGCTTCTCGACGAAGTAGCCCGCATCGTCGATCGGATTTGCCGCCAGGGCGGGGATCGCCGCGAACAGCACGGCGAAGAGAGAGAAGAGCACACGTGTCCTACGCTGGACGAGATTCGAGATCATTCTGCTGTCTCCTGAAAGCCTTGCGGGAGAGATCCCGCGCTTGGATGAACTGCTGATGGAGGAGGCTGGGGACAGGTGGAAGCGCCAGATTCGGAGCGCTCACCTAGCGAGCAGGGTTACGGCATTCTTAACAACAGTCCTCTGAAGATAAGAATTCCAGTGCCTCTGTCGGAACATCGCGACTTTACCCCGCCACCGCCGCCAACCGCCCTGCCAAAAACCGCCGCTCCGGCTCCAATCGCGCGAGACCCAACGCCTTCCGGTAGGCCTCTGCCGCTGCGCTTGTCCGCCCCAACCGCCGGAGCAAATCCGCCCGCGCCGCGGGCAGCAAGTGGTAGTCGGCGAGGGAGCCGCTCGCCTCAATCTCGTCGAGCAGCGCCAACCCCGCCTCCGGGCCTTCGGCCATCGCGATGGCCACCGCTCGGTTCAGCTCGGCGACGGGGGAGGGGCGCGTGCGGAGGAGGACTCGGTAGAGCTCGGCGATCTGGGGCCAGTCGGTTTGTTCGGCGCGCTCGGCTCGGGCGTGGACCGCGGCGATGGCGGCTTCCAGGGCGTAGGCGTCGGGCGGGCCGGCGCGGAGGGCTTTCTCCACCCGCCAGAGACCCTCGGCGATTTCCCGGCGATCCCAGCGGGTGCGGTCTTGGGCTTCGAGCAGAACGGGCAGGCCGTCGGGCGCTTCCCTCGCGTCGCGTCTTGCGTCGTGGAGAAGCATCAGGGCGAGGAGGCCATCGACCGCCCGGCGTTCCGGCCGCTCGGCGAGTTGGGCCGCGACCAGGCGGCCGAGGCGGATCGCTTCGCCGCACAGCTCGCGGCGGACCAGGGCGTCGCCTGCGGTGGCGGCGTAGCCCTCGTTGAACACCAGGTAGATCACGGCGAGCACGGCGTCGATCCGGTCGGGCAACTCGGCGGGCTCGGGGATGCGGTAGGGAATGCCCGCGGCGCGGATCTTCGCCTTGGCCCGGACGATCCTTTGTTGGAGGGTCGGGAGAGGCGCCATGAAGGCTCGGGCGATCTCCTCGGCGGAAAGGCCGCAGACGGTGCGCAGGGTGAGCGCCACCTGCGCCTCCGGGGCGAGCGCCGGGTGGCAGCAGGTGAAGATCAGGCGCAGCCGCTCGTCCGGCCAGGCGTCGTCGGTCGTTTCGTCGTCGGGCTCGGCGTGGGCGGGAGTCTCCCGGGCGACCGCTTCGAGCTTTGCCGAGAGGACCTTCTCGCGGCGCAGGCGGTCGAGCGCCTTGTGGCGGGCGGTCGAGATCAGCCAGGAGCGCGGGTTGGCGGGGACTCCGGTCGCGGGCCAGGCGGAGAGCGCGATTGTGCAGGCCTCTTGAAACGCCTCCTCGGCGCGGTCGAAGTCGCCGAGGAGGCCGATCAGGGTGGCGAGCGCGCGGCCGGATTCCTGGCGGACGATCCGTTCCAGGGCGAGGTCCGGACGCAAGGGTCCGGCGGCGGGCTCGGGGGTCAAAGGCGGGCTCGAAGGGGCTACTGGTCCCCGCCGCCCATCTGCGGGATCGGCCGGATCTCGATCGAGCCGACGAGCGCTCCCGGGATGCGCGCCGCGATCGCGATCGCCTCGTCGAGGTCGGCCGCCTGGATGTGGTAGTAACCGCCCAGGTGCTCGCGGGTTTCGGCGAACGGGCCGTCGGTGGTCATCGTCTTGCCGTCCCGTACCCTTACGGTGGTCGCCGTGTTCGTCGCGTCGAGTGGATTGCCGGAGACGTAGTGGCCGGAGGCGCGAATCGATTCGGTGAAGGCCATGTACTCGCCGAAAATCTTGCCCTGCTCTTCCGGCGACATGGTCAGCCAATTCGCTTCGTTCTCGTAGATCAGCAGCATGTAGTTCATCGGGGTCTCCTTGAGGGGTGGGGAGGCGTGGGGCTCGTGCCTCGGGTTCGACCTCTTGTCGAACGGAAGGCGGCGAGATCGACAAGGGCGCCGGAAAATCTTTCGCCTATTCCAGATCCGCCTCCCGGTACTCGCCGAACACTCCGCGCAGCGCGTCGGAGATCTCGCCGAGGGTGACCTCGGCGCGCACGCAGTCGAGAATCGGCGGCATCAGGTTCGAGGTCCCTTGGGCTGCGGAACCGAGCGCGGCGAGAGCCGCTTCCCCCCGGGCTCGATCCCTTCGGACGCGCAGCGCCTGGAGCCGGGCGACTTGGTCGCGCTCGATCTCGGGCTCGATCTGGAGCACCTCGATGGGCAGCTCCTCTTCCGCCGTGAAGGCGTTCACCCCCACCACCAGGTCGCGCTTTTCCTCGATCGCGATCTGCGCCCGGTAGGCGGCGTCGGCGATCTCTCGTTGCTGGAAACCGCGCTCGATCGCCGCGACCGCGCCGCCCATCTGGTCGATCTTCTCGATGTAGGCGCGGGCCCGGGTCACGATCTCGTCGGTCCAGGCCTCGATCACGTACGAGCCGCCGAGCGGATCGGCGACGTCGGCCACTCCGCTCTCGAACGCGATCACCTGCTGGGTCCGCAGGGCCACCCGGGCGGCCTCTTCGGTCGGCAGGCCGAGCGCCTCGTCGAGCGAATTGGTGTGGAGCGACTGGGTGCCGCCGCAGACCGCGGCGAGCGCCTGGAGGGCCACTCGGGCGACGTTGTTGGTCGGCTGCTGCGCCGTCAGGGTCGATCCCGCGGTCTGGGTGTGGAAGCGGAGCCAGAGCGAGCGCTCGTCCTTCGGGGCGAACCGCTCGCGCACCAGCTCGGCCCAGAGCCGGCGGGCGGCGCGGAACTTCGCCACCTCTTCGAGGAAGTTGTTGTGGGCGTTCCAGAAGAACGACAGGCGGGGGGCGAACGCGTCGATTTCGAGCCCCCGGTCGAGGGCGGCGCCGACGTAAGCCAGCGCATTCGCCAAGGTGAACGCCACCTCCTGGACCGCGGTCGAGCCGGCCTCCCGCATGTGGTAGCCGGAGATCGAGATCGTGTTCCATTTCGGCACCCGGTCGGCGCAGAAGGCGATCACGTCGGTGACCAGGCGAAGCGAAGGGCCGGGCGGATAGATGTAGGTGCCGCGCGCGGCGTACTCCTTCAAAATGTCGTTTTGCACCGTGCCGCCGACGCGCTCCCAGGGGACCCCCTGCTCCTCGGCCACCACGAGATAGAGCGCGAGCAGGATCGCGGCGGTCGAGTTGATCGTCATCGAGGTGGTGACCTTGTCGAGCGGGATGTCGGCGAACAGGCGCCGCATGTCCTCGATCGAGTCGATCGCCACCCCGACCCGGCCCACTTCGCCCAGGGCGAAAGCGTGGTCCGAGTCGTAGCCGATCTGGGTCGGCAGGTCGAACGCCACGGAGAGCCCCGTGGTCCCCTGGGCGAGCAGGTAGCGGTAGCGCCGATTGGACTCCTCGGCGGAGGCGAATCCGGCATACTGGCGCATGGTCCAACGCCGTTGCCGATACATGTCGGCGTAGAGGCCGCGGGTGAACGGATAACCGCCCGGCCGGCCGATCGTGGCGGGGTCGATCCCCGAGACCTCCTCGGGGCCGTACGAGGCGCGGATCGGAATGCCGGAGGAAGTTTCGAGAACGGGCGGCGGCGCGGGACTTTTCGGGGATTCGGCAGGCATGGATCGGATTATAGGCGGTCGGCGGGCAGGGAATTTTGGAGGGGGTCTCCCGGGAACGCACCGGATTGCCCGGGCCTCCTGCGGACATCGGGATCGCGCCGCGCAAGAGGAAAAACCTGTGGAAATCTTGTGGACCGCACACTACCAGATGTGGGGGCTATGCCGCACCGCGGCCCCTATCGCTGGTGGTCTTCAGGGGTTGACACACATCGGAACCGGGCGGTACTTTGGCGGACGCGGAACGAAGCTTCAGGATCGGGGGTACGGGCGGAATCTCGCCCGGCCGCCGCTGTAACTTTTGCTCACGCCTAACCGGCAGTACATCCAGGAGAGCTACCACATGGCGACCGAACCGACCCTCAGCCCCGAGATCTCGAACGAGGCGACGAGCCCCACGTCCGAGGCCCCGCGCGGGTCGAAGTTTCAGCGCTACTACACGACGCCGGGCGTGAGTCCGTACGACCTGGTGGAGTGGGAGCTGCGCGACGCCCTGATCACCAACGAGCGCGGCGAGAAGATCTTCGAGCAGAAGGGCGTCGAAATGCCGAAGGCCTGGTCTCAGACCGCCACCAACGTGGTCGTGTCGAAATACTTCCGCGGCCACCTCGGCGCGCTCGATCGGGAGCGTAGCGTCCGCCAGCTGATCGGCCGGGTCGCGGACACGATCGCCCGCTGGGGTCGCCAGGGGGGCTATTTCGCGACCGAGGCCGACGGCGAAACGTTTCATGCCGAGCTGACCCACATCCTGCTCCATCAATACGCCTGCTTCAATTCGCCGGTCTGGTTCAACGTCGGGATCGAAGAGAAACCGCAGTGCTCGGCCTGCTTCATCAACTCGGTCGAGGACACGATGCAGTCGATCCTCGAATTGGCGAAGACCGAGGGGATGCTGTTCAAGTACGGCTCGGGCACCGGCTCGAACCTCTCGGCCCTCCGCTCGGCGCGCGAGCCGCTCGCGGGCGGCGGCACGGCCTCCGGCCCGGTTTCGTTCATGAAGGGGTTCGACGCCTTCGCCGGCGTGATCAAGAGCGGCGGCAAGACCCGCCGCGCGGCGAAGATGGTGATCCTGGACGTCGATCACCCGGACGTCATCGATTTCATCCGCTGCAAGGAAGTCGAGGAGCGCAAGGCCTGGGCGCTGATCGATGCGGGCTATGAAGGCGGTTTCAACATCACCGGCGGCGCCTACGATTCGATCGCCTACCAAAACGCCAACCACTCGGTCCGCGCGAGCGACGAGTTCATGAAGGCGGTGGTGGAAGACGGCGATTGGTCGACTCGGGCGCGGATCGACGGTCGGCCGATGGAAACGTTCAAGGCGCGCAAAATCATGCGCATGATCGCCGAGGCGACCTGGGTGTGCGGCGATCCGGGCATGCAGTTCGACACGACGATCAACGACTGGCACACCTCGGCGAACACCGCGCGGATCAACGCCAGCAACCCCTGCTCGGAGTACATGTTCCTCGACGACACGGCGTGCAACCTGGCGTCGCTCAACCTGCTCCGCTTCTACGAGGATACGACCGGGTTCGACGTCGCGAGCTTCAAGCACTCGTGCGAGGTCGTCATCTCCGCGCAGGAGATCCTGGTCGATTTCGCGAGCTACCCGACGCCGAAGATCGGCGCCAACTCCCACGCCTTCCGGCCGCTCGGCATCGGCTACGCGAACCTGGGCGCCCTGCTGATGGCGCGCGGCCTGCCCTACGACTCGGATTCCGGCCGCGATTACGCCGGGGCGATCACCGCCCTGATGACCGGCGCCTCCTACGCCCAGTCGGCGCGGCTCGCCGCGGCGATGGGACCGTTCGAAGGCTATGAGGAGAACCGGCAGCCGATGAGCCGGGTGATGCGCAAGCATCGCGACGCGATCCGCAAGATCGAAGCGGCCCACGTGCCGCTCGACCTGCTGCAGGCGGCGAAGAAATCCTGGGACGAGGTGGTCGAGCTGGGCGAGAAAGTTGGCTTGCGCAACAGCCAGATCTCGGTGCTCGCGCCGACCGGCACGATCGCCTTCATGATGGACTGCGACACGACCGGCGTCGAGCCGGACATCGCTCTGGTCAAGTACAAGAAGCTGGTCGGCGGCGGCATGATCAAGATCGTCAACGGCACGGTGCCGAAGGCGCTCAAGCGGCTCGGCTACGACCGCGAGCAGATCCGCGGAATCGTCGAGTTCATCGACGAGAACGACACGATCGAAGGGGCGCCGCACTTGAAGCCCGAGCACCTCGCGGTGTTCGACTGCGCGTTCAAGCCGAACAAGGGCTCGCGCTCGATCCACTACATGGGCCACTTGAAAATGCTCGCCGCGGCCCAGCCGTTCATCTCGGGCGCGATCAGCAAGACGATCAACATGCCCGAGGATTCGACCGTGGATGAGATCCTCCAGGCTTACGTCGAAGGGTGGCGGATGGGCTTGAAGGCGATCGCGGTCTACCGCGACAACTGCAAGCGCAGCCAGCCGCTCTCGACCAAGAAGGACGAATCCTCGCCGGTGGCCGCCGCGCTCAACCTCGCAGCCGAACGCCGGACGGTCCGCCGCCGCCTGGCCGACGAGCGCCGGGCGATCACCCACAAGTTTTCGATCAACGATCATGAGGGCTTCATCACGGTCGGTCTCTACGACGACGGCCAGCCGGGCGAGCTGTTCCTGATGATGGCGAAGGAAGGTTCCACCATCTCCGGCCTGATGGACGCGTTCGGCATTGCGGTGTCGATCGCGCTCCAGTACGGCGTGCCGTTGAAGACGCTGGTCGACAAGTTCAGCCACACCCGGTTCGAGCCCTCGGGCTTCTCCTCCAACCCCGAGATTCCGATCGCCAAGTCGATCATCGACTACATCTTCCGCTGGATGGCCTCCAAGTTCCTGTCGGCCGAAGAGAAGTTCGACGTCGGCGTGATCCTGCGCGAAGAGGTTCCCTCGGCTGACGCGCCGCCCGCGGTCGCACTTTTGGGTGGCGGGCGCCTGGAGCCCGTGGTCGTCGCGAACGGCAACGCGGCGGCGGAATCGCAGCGCAAGGTCACGTTCCTCTACCAGCAGGACGCCCCGAGCTGCCACGACTGCGGCTCAATCATGGTGAGGAACGGCAGCTGCTACAAATGCCTGAATTGCGGTTCGACCAGCGGTTGCAGTTAAGATCCCCGGTTAGAATCTAGGTTGTGTAGGGCGGGGAAGGCGCGTCTGGAGGGGCGTGCTGACGTACAGGTAGGGGGAGGAGAGAAGGGGGAGAGGGCGCAAGCTCTCTTCCCCTTCGGTTTCTCGGGGTATATTCACCCTGCCATGAAGACGCTTCGCTTGCCGTCCGTCCTCCCTCTCGCCCTGCTCTCGGTCCTGCTCGGCTTCGGCTGCCAGGAGGGATTCTCCTCCTCGGCGTCTGCGACCTCGGCCAAGTCCTCCACGGCCGCGGCGTCCCAGTTCCGCCTGAAAACGCTCGAAGGGGGCAAATCGTTGGGGCCGCCCGACTTCCTCGGCAAGGTCGTGGTAGTCGATTTCTGGGCCACCTGGTGCGGTCCATGCCAGATCCAGGCACGCATTCTCGATGCGATGGCCAAGACCTATGCGGGCAACAAGCGGGTGCAGTTCCTGGCCGCCAACGTCGGCGAGACCTCCGAGACGGTGACGAGCTTCATCAAAAACAAGCCGTTCCCCTACCCGGTGCTGCTCGATCCGGACGGCGTCTCGGACGATCTCGGCGTCTTCGCCCTGCCGACGCTCCTGATCATCGACGTCAAGGGGAAGGTCGCCTACTTCGAGCCGGGCATCGCCGACGCCGACATGATCAAGAAGATCCTGGCGAAGGCCGGGGCCTGAGAATCAGGGTGAGGTTGCGGGCGTAGACCACCAACCCCGCGAGCTGGCCGACCGAGCCCACCGGATCGCCCCGGCGCAGGAAGTAGATGGCGAGGATCACGCCGCCGAACAGGCTGAGCCACCAGAACACGACCGGAACGACGCTCTGCCGCTTCCGCTCGGTCGAAATCCACTGCGCGAGCATCCGCCCGGTAAACAGAGCCTGCCCCAGGAACCCGAACGCGATCCATCCCATCGGCAACCCCGCCTTCTGCGCATCCGCCTGGGCGGTACCGGGCGCAACGGCGGTATGGGCGACGAAAGGGATCAGCGCGAGACCGGCCGCCAGGCCGACGACGAAAATGACGACGTAGATGGGTTTCACGGGAGGTATGGTAGCGCACGAAATCGAGCCGCCCGGTCGATCGCCGTCCGCGAGGGGCAGCGAGGGGTTGAAACCCCTCGCTAGAATTACGTCGTCCCTACGGGACGAGATGTTGGGCCCGATCCCGCCGGGCCCGAGAGTCCTGGGAGGTGGGAACGTCCCGCCAGGGACGTCGTAACGTAGCGAGCGGTTTCAACCGCTCGCGGGGATGGGTCGCCGCTAACGCCTACCGCAAAACCACCAGCGCCACGCGCCGATTCTGCGCCCGCCCTTCGGCGGTCTTGTTGTCGGCTATCGGGGCCAGTTCGCCGTAGGAGATGACGTTCATCCGGTGGAGCGGCAGCTGATGCTGGCGGGCGAGGTAGTTGCGCACGGCTTGGGCGCGGGTCTGGCCGAGCTCTTCGTTGTAGTCGTCGGAGCCGACCGCGTCGGTATGCCCCTGGACCTCGATGTAGACCCCTTTGCCGTCTTCCTTGAGCTTGGCCGCGAACTCGTCGAGGGCGGCTTTCGCCTGGGCGGACAGCTCTTTCTTGTTGAAGCCGAAATGGACCCGGTCGTCGGTGAGGACGGTTTCGTAGAGCAGCTTGCCTTCGGCGAGCTTGCCCGCCTCTTGAGCGCGCGACAGGGCTTCCTGCGCGGTGCGCGAGGCCTCGCCGATCTGCTGGTCGTGGGTCGCCAGGCGGGTGTCGTGCTGCTTGACCTGGCCTTGGACCTCTTCCACTTCGCCCTGGACGCCGTTGACCCGATCGGTCACCTTGGCGTCTTCCTTCTGGACGTATTTCTTGGTGGCGCAGCCGGAAGCGAGCAGCCCTCCCGCGAGCACGAGGGTGAGGGCCACGGCATGGACGGACTTCATCATGAGAAAAACCTCCTGAGATTTCGGCTCCGATGCCGCCCCGTGGCGGCGTGTCGGCTCCGGTTGAATTTCATCGGGTGAGGAGAGCGCCGATCACCGACGAGATTGATCGGCGCACGGCTATATCGTACTGCACCCCTCTCCCGCTGCTCGTCGCGTTCGGAAGAGGGGCTGATTGCCGCGGTCTATCTGACAGTGCCTGATTTACGTCAGGACGGACTTACTTCAAGACCACCAGGGCCACGCGGCGGTTCTGCGACCGGCCCTGGGGCGAGTCGTTGTCGGCGATCGGGGCCAGCTCGCCGTAGGAGATGACGTTCATCCGGTGCAGCGGCAGCTGATCCTGGCGGGCGAGATAATCACGCACGGCTTGCGCGCGCTCCTCGCCGAGCTTCTCGTTGTAGGCGTCGTCGCCGGTCGAATCGGTGTGCCCCTGGACCTCGATGTAGACCCCTTTGCCGTCCTCCTTGAGCTTGGAGGCGAACTCGTCGAGCGCCGCTTTCGCTTCGGCCGACAGTTCGTCCTTGTTGACGCCGAAGTGGACCCGGTCATCGGTCAGGACGGTTTCGTAGAGCAGCTTGCCTTCCGCGAGCTTGCCCGCCTCTTGCGCGCGGTCCAAAGCCTCCTGCGCGGTGCGCGAGGCCTGGCCGATCTGCTGGTCATGGACTTCCAGTTTGGCGTCGTGCTGCTTTACCTGGCCTTGGACGTCTTCCACTTCGCCTTGAACGCCGTTGACCCGGTCGGTCACCTTGGCATCTTCCGTCTGGACGTATTTCTTGGTGGCACAGCCGGAGGCGAGCAACCCTCCCGCGAGCACGAGGGCAAGGGCGAGACTGTTGATGGGCTTCAACATGAGGTAATCCTCCTAAGGATGCGGAATCCGGCGTCGCCTGAGATGGAGCGCGACCCGATCCCCGTTCATCTCCCCACGCCAGCTGCGGGGGGAGGTCCGGTGTAACCGCGCCGGAACAGCACCGCATGCTTGCCGGGCACCTGGATTTCCAGGCGGCGGAAGCGGTCGGCACCATCTCCGGTCGCAAAGCCAAGGACGTACTGATGGCGCAGATCCTCGCGGATCGCGGCCAAAGCGGTGTTGAGCTCGGGAGTGGACGAGATGGAGAAATAGCGCCCGCCCGAGGTCGCCGCGAGAAGGTTCAAGACGTCGGCGTAGCGGTAGACCTTCTTGCCCTGATCATCCAATTGGTACGGGCTGCCCGAGTCGAGCCCGAGCACGTACACCGGCACCTGCGCGGCGCGCACCAGCTCGCGCGCCTGATCGGGCGTGATCGAGCTCGCGTTGTCCACGCCGTCGGTGATCAGCAGGGCGAAGCGTTTCGGGTTGTGACTATTGCCGGAAACCTCGGGCATGTTCGCGACCGCGTCGTGCAGGGCGGTTTTGCCCCACGGCTTCCAGGTGGCTACAGATTCGCGCAACGCGCCAAGATCCGTGGTGAACGGCACCTCGATCCGCTGCTCGCCATCGGAAAACGTGGCGATCGCGAACTCGTCGCCGGTCGCCGCCTGATCGAAGAAGAACTTCGCCGCGCTCTGGCTCCAGCCCAGCCGCTCTCCCGCGTCCATGCTGCCCGAGAGGTCCTGGAGCAGGACGAGGCTCGCGGGAGCGTCGGCCCGGCTCTCGAAGCTGTCGAAAGCGGCGGGACGGCCGTCCACGCGGAGCTGGAAGTCTTTCCGGTCGAGCCCCTGGACGTAGCGCGCGCCGTCGCGCACCACGACCGGCACCAGCACGTAACCGACCGAAACGCTGTCGGCAAACTCTGCGCTCGGGTCGTCCTGGGCCGCGCCGCTCGGAGCGGCCTGGCCCGCGCCCGATCCCGGGAAGGCTACGAGGAGGCTCCCCGTGGCGAGCAGGAGGGAAAAAGCGCGGAAGGGTCGGAAGTTCGTCATACGGACGACCACGGTAGCAAACCATGCGCCATCGGCTATGGGTAGACTTCCCGAAGCCGGGGGGCGGTAGAGTCTCCAGCTTCCAGGGAGAACCACGATGAGCGATTCGATCGACCTGCGCTTCCTTTCGATCAAGTGCGGTAACTGCAACACCTACCAGACCTTAGCCGCCTTCTCGCGGCGCGAGGAGTGGAACGTCTACAGCTACGAGTGCGAAAACGAGATCTGCGATCCGAAGATCACCCGGACGTATCTCGAAATCCCCCGCGAGCTCGACGCCTTCGCCCGCCGCGACCCGAATTGGCGCGGCGGCGGCAAACATGGCGCAGAAGGGGACGGGGCTCCGACCGACTGAGGGGGGTGTGCTACCCTTGGCTCTCAAGCGGGCTCGCCCCGCCCCCCTAATATCGCCAGGTTCAGTCTGTCGCAATTCCTACCCAGGAGAAGGTAGCCATGGCCAAGATCGTCCACCTCGTGGGCACGGGCACGATCGGGGAGCCTCTGATCGGCCTGTTCACCGATTTCCGCGAGAAGCTCGGAATCGACGAAGTGACCTTTCACAAGCGGACGGCGCTGCCCGCGGACCGCGCGAAGATCAACCATCTGATGGCGCGCGGCGCGAAGCTCGCGGCCGATCCGGACGTGCGCGAGAGCTTCGAGAATCTCGGCCACAAGGTGAGCTTCGACACTGCCGACGCGCTCGACCGGGCCTCGGTGGTGATCGACTGCACCCCCGCCGGCAACGAGAACAAAGAGCAGATCTACAAGCACCTCTCGGGCCCGAAGGGCTACATCGCCCAGGGCAGCGAGTTCGGCTTCGGCAAGCCGTACGCCCGCGGCATCAACGACGAGACGTTGGTTCCCGGGGAGGACCGCTACATTCAGGTCGTCTCCTGCAACACCCACAACATCACGACCCTGATCAAGACTCTGTGCGACGAAGGCGAAGCGGGCTACTCGCTCGAACGCGGCACGTTCGTTTGCATGCGGCGGGCGAACGACATCTCGCAGGACGGCGGCTTTGTGCCCGCGCCCTCGGTCGGCAAGCATGACGACGACCTGTTCGGCACCCATCACGCGCACGACGCCCACCATGTGTTCGAAACGCTCGGCCTCGACCTCAACCTGTTTTCGAGCGCGGTCAAGCTCAACACCCAATACATGCACTCGATCTGGTTCAGCCTGCAGGTCAACCGCGACATCGCGGTCGACGAGGTGAAGCGGCGGTTGCGCGAGAACCCGCGGGTCTCGATGACCGACAAGCGCTCCTCGAACCTGATCTTCAGTTTCGGCCGCGACCATGGGTATTACGGCCGCATCCTGTCCCAGACGGTGGTGGTGGCCCCGACCTTGACGGTGCGCAAGAACCGCGAGATCTACGGCTTCTGCTTCACGCCGCAGGACGGCAACTCGCTGGTCTCCTCGATCGCGGCCGCGCTCTGGCTGATCGATCCGGATCCGACGAGCGTCGCAGAGCGGCTCGCGCCGATCCGGCGGTTCGTCTTCCGCGAGATCTGATTTGGTTCGATCATGAGCGGTGGGAAGGTCGAAGTCCGCATCGAGTCGGGGCCGGGCGCGCTCCGCATCGAAGGGTCCTCCCGGGCGGGCGACTCGACCTGGCTCAAAGTCCATCCCCCCGGCCTGGCGTTCGACGTCGGCCGGGGGGCGCTCCAGCTCGGCGGCTCGCGCGACCTGTTCGTCTCCCACGGTCACCTCGACCACGCGCTCGGCCTGCCGTTCGCGATCTCGCAGCGAACGCTTCACGAATCGGCGGCCACCCGGGTGTTCTGCCCGAAAGAGATCGCCGAGGACATCCGCGCCTTCGTCGCCGCGGCGGAGCGGATGGAGCGGGTTTCCTACCGCTGGGAGCTGTTTCCGCTCGAAGTCGGCGACCGGGTCGAGGTGGCGCGCGATCTCTGCGTCGAGGCGTTCGCCGTCGATCACGTGGTGCCTTCCTTAGGCTTCCACCTGCTGCGCAAGAAGCACCGCCTCGCCGCGGCCTACCAGGGGCGTGAGTCGCTGGAGCTGGCGGCTCTGCGATCCTCGGGCGTGACCATCGAGGAGACCGTCGAGGAGCTGTGGGTCTCCTACTGCGCCGACACCGGCCCCGGGGTGTTCGACCTCGAACCGCGGATTTTCACCACTCCGGTGCTGATCCTCGAATGCACCTTTCTCTCTTCGGAGCTCCGCGATCGCGCGGTCCGCTACAAACATATGCATATCGACGAGATCGCCGCGCGCGCCGACCGTTTCGAGAACCAGGCGATCGTGCTCCAGCACCTCTCGCACCGCCACAGCTTCGCGGGTCTCGAACAGGCGGTCGAAGAGAAGCTCCCGAGCCTCGCCGCGCGGGTTCAGATTCTGAGGGCGCTATGAGCCGCCGGCCCGATGCGGCGGTTCCCGCGAGCGTCCGGCTCGCCGAGATCGACGAGCTGGAGGTTTCGATCGACAAACTGGTCGCGGGCGGCGAAGGAATCGCCCGGCTCGACGGCATTCCCATCTTCGTGCCGCGCGCGGCGCCCGGCGACCGGCTGCGCGTCCGCTTGACCGAGCGGAAACCCGATTACGCCCGCGCCGAGATCGTCGAAATTCTGACCCCCGGCCCGGGTCGCCGGCCCGATCCGTACCCCGCGCTGTCGGCGACCGGCCTCTGCGACTTGCAGCACCTGGACGACGACCTGCAATCCAGAGCGCGCGCCCAGGCGGTCTGCGAGACGCTGGTCCGCATGGGCGGCATCACCCTGCCCGCGGATCTCTCAGTGATCACCGGCGAGCCCTGGCACTACCGCCTGCGCACCGAGCTGACCACCGAGAAGACCGAGCAGGGCGTTTTCGTCGGCTACCAGGCGCGCGCGAGCAACCGGCTGATTCCGGTGCAGGAATGCGCCCTGCTGGTGCCGGAGCTCGAAGCCTTGCTCGCCGTGCTGCCCCGCCTCTTGGGAGACGACCCGCCGCACCGCATCGACCTCGCCGCGGGCGATGACGGACAGGTGACCTCGGCCCCCGTGATCGAAGGGCTTCCGCACGGCGAGGTCACGACCACGGTCGGCGAAATCACCTACGCCTACGACGCGCGCTGTTTCTTCCAGGGCCACCGCGGCCTGCTGCCGAAACTGGTCGAAACCGCGGTCGGCCCGTGGACCGGCAAATCCGCCTACGACCTCTACGCCGGAGTCGGCCTGTTGGCCCTGCCGCTCGCCAAGCGCTACGGCCACGTCGTGGCGGTCGAGGCCGACCGGATCGCCGTCCGCTACGCGCGCAACAACGCCCGGCGCAACAAGCTGACCAACGTCGAATCGTTCCCCAGCGCGCTCGAAACCTGGATCGGCAAGCTCCCCTACGAGACCGACCGCGTGATCGTCGATCCTCCCCGCGCCGGCCTGTCGCAACGGGTCCGCGCCGTCCTCTGCGAGCGACCCCCCGCGCGGCTCACCTACGTCTCCTGTCACCCGGCCACGCTCGCCCGCGACCTGCGGCAGCTCGGGAAGTCGTTCACGATCGAGAGCCTCGCGCTGCTCGACCTGTTCCCCCAGACCGGCCACATGGAGGCGGTGGTGCAGATGGTGCGGAAAGCGGAAGAACCATCGGAAGAATCCGACGACTAGACCGCCCTACGGGGTAGGGGTGGCGACCCCCTCTTCCCCTATCCTCTGTGGATGCGCGCCGCGCCGCCCTCCGAGATCCCCGCCGCACCTAAGCCTCCCCAGTTTCCATTAAAGCTCGCCGAAGCCCTCCGGCGAACGTTCGCCGCGGGGTACACGAAGTCGGATCTCCGCGCCGACCTGCTCGCCGGGGCGGTCGTCGGCGTGGTCGCCCTGCCGCTTTCGATGGCTCTCGCCGTGGCGTCCGGCGTACCGCCCCAATACGGGCTCTACACCGCGATCGTCGGCGGTTTTTTGATCGCCGCCCTCGGCGGATCGAAGGTCCAGGTCTCCGGGCCGACGGCGGCGTTCGTGGTGGTTCTCGCGCCGATCGCCGCGCGCCAGGGGATCGGCGGCCTGCTGCTCGCGACGGCGATGGCCGGGGTGATCCTAATCGGGATGGGGATCGGCCGGCTCGGCGGGCTGATCCAATTCGTCCCGTACCCCGTGACCACGGGATTTACCACCGGCATCGCGGTTGTGATCGCGACGCTCCAGCTCAAAGACTTTCTCGGTCTCACGGTCGAAAAAATGCCCGAGCATTTCGCCGAGCGGGCCGTGGCGCTCGCGCGAGCCACCCCGAGCGCCCGGTGGCAGGAGATCGCGATCGGAGCGTTCACCTTCGCCGTGTTGCTCCTCTGGCCGCGCCTGACGAAGAAGTTCCCCGCGCCGCTCGTGGCGCTCTCCCTCGGCGGTCTGCTTGCCGCGGCGCTCACGCATTGGGTACCCGGTTTTGAAGTCGCGACGATCGCCAGCCGCTTCCACTACGAGATCGGCGGTGTGCTGCACGGCGGAATCCCCCAACTACCGCCGGTGCCGCTTCTCCCCTGGAACCTGCCCGGGGCGGACGGCGCGCCGCTCGTTCTCTCGCTCGACCTGTTCCGCCAACTGCTGCCGGTGGCCTTCGCCATCGCCATGCTCGGCGCGATCGAATCGCTGCTCTCCGCGGTGGTCGCGGACGGCTTGACCGGCAAGACGCACGATCCCGACAGCGAGCTGCTCGCCCAAGGGATCGGCAATCTGATCGCTCCGTTCTTCGGCGGCATCGCGGCGACCGGGGCGATCGCCCGCACGGCGACCAACGTCCGCTCCGGAGCCCGCTCGCCGATCGCGGCAATGACCCACGCCCTCGTGGTGCTCGCGGCGGTCTTGGTCGCGGCCCCTCTCCTCGGTTATCTGCCGATGGCCTCGCTCGCGGCGCTCCTCCTGCTCGTCGCCTGGAACATGAGCGAGGTCCACAACTTCGCCCGCACCTTCCGCCAGGCGCCCAAAAGCGACACCTTCATTCTCCTCTCCTGCTTCTTGCTCACCGTGCTTTTCGACATGGTGGTCGCCGTCACCTTCGGCGTTCTCCTCGCGGCGCTCCTCTTCATGCGCCGCATGGCCGAAGTCTCCGGCACCGGCCTCGCGGAAGCGACTCATCCCCTGGTGGCGGACGGCCTGCCCAAAGACGTCATGGTCTACGAGGTCGCCGGCCCCCTCTTCTTCGGCGCCGCCCAAAAAGCGATGAGCGCCCTCCAGCGCGTCGCCCAGGGGGTGGCCGTCGTCATCCTAGACCTCCAATCGGTACCCGCCATCGACGCCACCGGCCTGGTGGCACTCGAAGCCGCGATCGACCGCCTCTACCGGATGAACGTCTTCGTCGTCCTCGCCGGGGTCCAACACCAACCGCTAGAAGTTCTCGCGAAAGCCGGCTTCCCCCGCCGCACCGAAAGACTTGCCGTCTGCCGCTCCTACGAAAGCGCGCTCGCGACGGCCCGAAAGCGCTCCAAGCTCGGAGAGGCAAAGCCCCAGGAACCGATCCCCTAACGAAGACTCTCCCCAGGGCCCCCGCCTCTCGCGGTAGTTTCCTCTGATCGTCATCTCTCCCGAAGAGCGCCATGCGACACCTCCAGTGGCGCCCCCTCTTCAATGCCTTCCACCCTCTGGCTCCAGCCAGTTTTCCACCACAAGACCCGGTACTCGGGAAAACTCCCGGGTGTTCCCGGTGACGAGGGTCAGGCCGAGAGAGCGAGCGTGGGCCGCGATGAACAGATCGTTGGGACCTATCGGTTGGCCGGGCTCTTCGAGCGCCACCCGCAGTGCGGCGTAGTGCCGGTCGGCCTCTGCCTCAAGGGGCAAGACGTCGATTTGCGACAGCGTTTGATCGACGATGGCCTCCAGTCGCGCGGAGCCTTTTTTCGCAGCTCCGTAGCGCATTTCGCAGGCAACGACGATGCTGGTGCAAAACTCGTCTCCCTCCATCCGGTCGATCCGTCGGGCCAGCTCGCCGGCTGGCTCTTTGATCAGGGCGGAGAGGATATTGGTGTCGAGGAGGTAGCGAAGCCTCCCCATGTCAGAAGATCTCCTCGGGTTCGATCGGAGGGTCTTCGATCTCTGGAATCTCGTACCCGGTCGGCGGCAGCGTAGCCAAGAACTCGCTCAGGCGATTTCTCTTGCGGGGGACCGGCTCGACGACCAGGCGGTCGCCCTCTCGATAGAGAACGACTTCGTCGCCAGGTAGTTCGAGCTCACGAGGGATGCGCAATGCCTGATTGCGGCCGTTGCGGAAGAGACGGGCATGGCGAGCGGTCAACGGTGTGCTGGTCATCGGCTCCTCCTTGGCATAGGCCGAGCATAGGCCGTTTCGATCTCCATCACAAGAAGCCGCATCCAGCCCCCCGCTCACGCTACTCTCCTCCGACGACCCAAACTTCGGGGGAACGCGATGCGACACCTTCTCTCAGGCCTTCTGCTCGTTCTGGCTTTCGTCGCCCGCCCGGCCGCTGCCCAAGCCCCGCCGCCCCCTCCCCCCGCCCCGGACAACGCCTACGACCTGACCTGGGACGTGCGCATTCCGATGCGCGACGGGATTCGGCTGCATGCGAGCTTGTATCGGCCGCATGGGCTCACCGGCCTCGCTCCCGTGGTGTTCAACATGACGCCGTACACCTCGGACGGTTTTCATCCGGAGGGGGTGTATTTAGCGAAGCGGGGGTATGTGTTCGCCGCGGTGGACGTGCGCGGGCGGGGGACTTCGGAGGGACCTTTCGAGCCTTGGCGGAACGATGGGCGGGATGGGTACGACGTGGCCGAGTGGCTTGCGAAGCAGCCGTGGTCGAACGGCAAGGTCGGCATGATCGGCCATTCGTACGGCGGGCGGGCGGTTTGGAGCACGATCAAGGAGCGCCCTCCGCATTTGATGGCGGCGGCGCCGATTTCCGCTTCTTACCCGATGTACGGCTGGCACAACATCATGACGCCCGACATCATGCAGTGGATTCTGCTCACGGCGGGGGCGACCTCGAACACGCAGATCCTTGGTGATTCGGACTTTTGGATCGCCAAGTTCCGCGAGCTGTATCTCTCCAAGCGACCGCTGCGCGATTTCGACCGGATCATCGGCTCTCCCTCTCCGCTGTTCCAGCGTTTTCTCGACCATCCGACGCTCGATGGCTTCTGGGACGATCCGACGCCCACTCCGGCCGATTTCGCGCGCGTGGACATGCCGATTTTGACCGTCACGGCCGAGTACGAATCGAACAACGTCGGCCCGCTCTGGTTCTACCTGGAGCAGGAGAAATACACTCCGCCCGCGGCGTTCGCCAAGCACCGGGTGTTGATCGGCCCCTGGGATCACCATGGCGCGCGGAATCCGGTGCGGGAGGCGGGGGGCGTCGCATTTGGCCCGGCGGCCGATCTCGACATGAAGAAGCTGCTCGCCGATTGGTTCGATTTCTCGATGGGCGGCGGGCCGCTTCCCGCGATGCTCGCCGACCCGATCCGCTACTACGCGCTCGGCTCGGAAGAGTGGCGCGGCGCCTCGAAGCTCGAACCGTTGACACCCGTCGCGGTGGCCGGGGCCAAGGCGCGGCCCGTCGTGGCGCGGACGTTCTACCTCGACTCGGCCGAGAACGCCGGCACGCTCTCCCGGCCGGGCCGGCTTTCGGATTCCCCCGCGGCGGGGCTCGCGGCCGACCATTGGACCTACGATCCGCTCGATCTCCGGCCGGGGTCGGCCGAGACCGCCGAGGTGGCGGAGTGGGCCAAGGGGATCGCCGGTCCCGACGACCTCTGGGGCTCGGGGCTCGCCTATGCGACCGAGCCGTTCACGCGGCCGGTCGAGATCGCCGGCTTTCCGCGCATCAGCGCCTGGGTCGCTCTCGACGTGCCGGATGCCGATTTGATGGCTCGGTTGGAGATGATCGGGCCGGACGGCACGGCGATCCTGATCGGCGAGGATTGGATGCGCGCCCGCTATCGGTCCTCGCTCGCGCGGCAGGAGCTTGCGTCCCCGGGCGTGCCGTTCGAGCTCCGTTACGAGTTGCCGTTCGTCGGCCGGGTTCTTCCCCCCGGGAGCCGGCTGCGTTTGATCCTCCGGTCGCCGAATACGATCTTCCTCGAACGGAACTGGAACGGCGGTGGGGTGGTGGCCGATGAATCGGGCCAAGACGCGCGGACGGCCCACGTCACCGTGCTCCACGACCGGGAGCATCCGAGCCGCGTGGAGATTCCGGCGTTCTGACGCCCTAGGCCTTACGGCGGCGGGGGCGCGTCGTCCGGCAGCGCGGAGGTTTCGGCCGGCATCTCGTCGCTGGTTTCTTCGCCGGACGTCTCCTCCTCGTGCGCGGGCACCGCGGATTCTTCGAGCGGCACCAGGCACGTGGTCTCGGCGGCCGGGATCGGCGAGGTGTCCTGGAGCAGGTGGATCGTCGCGACCTCGGTGCCGATCTTGGCCTCGATCCGCGTTTCGTAGTCGTTGCCCGAGAGGCCGCCCTGCCAATAGATCGTGCCGCGGAAGCCGTCGCCGCCGACCTTGATCGGTCCCGCGGACTTGATCTCGCCGAGCGGATGGAAGCAGGCGAGCGCGCGCTTGGCGAGTTTGTCGCGGAATAGGGTGTTGAACTCTTCTTGCCGGCTGCAGGCGAAGCCGGCGATCAGCAGCAGAAGCAGCGGGACACATCGGATCGTCGCACCGCGAACGGTCTGGGCGTGGGCCATCGGAGGAAGCTCCTCGAAAAAAGAAGGTGAAGAGCGGGAATGCTACCCGATTCGGGCGCGTCGCGTCGCGCGCCGGGAGCGCGCGATTTTGAGCGTCAGAGCGGCGCCGATGCCGAGCAGGAGTCCGCCCCAGCCGAACGCCCAGCCCGGGATCGAGCGCGGCGGGCGTTGGAGGGCGAGCGGCAGGGCGAACGCCGGGTCGCCCATCAGCACCAGGCCCGCCCAGGCGGCGGGGGGGAGCCCCGCGTCGGCCGCCTCGCGTCGCGCTTGGGCGAGCGCCCGGCCGGCGGTGTTTCCCGCGGAGAGCGCGCGGTAAAAGCTCTTCGAAATCGTTTCGGCCTCGTCGTCCGCGAGCGGCCAGCGGCTGCCGATCACGGTGGCCGCTCCCGCTTGGAAAAACGCCCGCGCGAGGCTCATCGTCCCTTCGCCGGAAATCACGGTGCCGTCCGCCGTTTGGCAGGCGGAAAGGACCGCGAGCTTGCCCGAAAGCGGCAGCGCCACGATCTCGCGCGGCTGGAGCGGGCCGTCGGCGAGCATCACCGCCGAGCGGTCGGGGTGAGCGGCGTCGGCGATCGCATGCGCCGCGAGGTGGAGCGCGGCAAACGGCTCCAGGTCGGCGCGGGAGAGTTCCTTGCGGGTCGCCCTCTCACCGGTCCAAAGCTCGCTCCCGGGCAACCGGCGCGCGACCTCCTCCCCCTCGCGCCGCGCATAGGGCAACGGGCCGAAAGCGGCTTCGGCCGCCGGGGGAGGGGAGGTCGCGCCGCGGGTTGCCGTCGCGGGTACCGCCCGCTGCGGATCGGCGAGGACGAGCGCGCCGCGAGCGGGGAGGGTTCGGGGGCGGGAGCGCCAGTGCGCAAAGAGGGTGGCGGACGGCGCGAGCGCAATCTCGTAGCGAAGGCCGAGCGGCGGGCTCTCCGGCCGGGCGCGGAGCGCCTCCCAAGGCAGGCTGTAGAGGGCGCCGTCGGGGACGATCACCAGCCGGTGGATCTCCGCCGGAAGAGCGCGGAGGGCGGGGCCGAGCAGCATCGCGCCGAGCCGCGCCGCGGCGGGGGCCTCTTTGCCGTCCCGCCGTTCGATCAGGCCGAGGAACACCGGCAGGAGCGTTTCGATCTCCCCCCGCCCGGGGAGGCGGATGACCCGGGCGCCCCCCCGGGTGAGGACGATCGACCAGGAACCCCCGGCGAAATCGCCGTAGAGGTCGCGCCACGAACCGAGCTGAAACAAGAGCAGCGCCTCGTCCGGAGCGAGCGCCCGCTGCACGACGTCGAGCTGCGCCGCCTGGCCGGAGAGCGCGGCCACCTCGCGGCGATTTTTGTTCGGAGCGAGAGGGGGCGCGGCGGCGCCGGACGCCGCGAGGCTTTCGAGCAGGAAGCGGCCGCGCATCCGCTCCATCACTCCGAACGCGCTCGGCAGGTCGGGCGTTTTCCCTTCGAGCAGCCGTCCGGCGAGCCAGCGGTAGTTCTGGGTCCAGGCGGAGAACAGGCCGACCCGGCTCTCCTCTTCCGGCTGGAGCTTGCGCAGCGACTCGATCGCCGAGAGCGCTTCGAGGCAGTGGGCGACCGCGGCCTGCCGCGGCAGAGTGCGCCAATCGACGCGCATCCGGCCCTGCCAGGCGATCGCGAGCGAGCGCGGGTCGCCGATCTCTTCGGCGACCGCCGTCGCCTGCCGGGCGATGCTCGCCGCCTCCGTCCCTTCGGCGAGGTGGGCGAGCGACCAGAGGGTATTGGCCACCCGCTCGGGCTGCGAGAGTTCCCGCGCGAGGGCGAGGCTCTGTTCCAGAACCTCCCGCGCGCGCGCCGGCCGCCCTCGCGCCCGCTCGTTTTCGCCCAGCAGTTGCAGGCTCCGCTGCTCGATCTCCCGGGAGCCGGCGGCGCGCGCGAGGCGTAGCGCCTGTTCGGCGAGGGTTTCGACCTCTTCGACCCCGCCCGGTTCGGGCAGCTCTTCGAGCTGGCGCTGGCGGGTGAGCGCTAGGCTGTAGGTGGCGGTGGCCTGGCCGAGGGGGTTCTTCGCCGCCTCATGAATCGAGGCGAGCCGGCGGTAGTAGCCGCCCGCTTCCTCGTAGCGTCCGAGGCGGAAGCTCAGGCCCGCGAGCGCTTCGAGACAGCTCTGCTGGCGCCTCGGGCTGCCGCCGGGGAACACCAGCGCCTCGGCGCGCTTCAAGCTCTTCGCCGCGCGGCCGAGGTCTCCGCCGACCTCCATCAGCTGGTGCGCTTCGAGGATCAGCGCGAAGGCCAGGAGGTCGGGGTCTTTCGACCGCTCGGCGGCGGCGAGAGCGCGGGCGGTCTCTTCGGCCGCGGCCGCCGTCTCCCCGCGCCGGCTCAGGATGTTCCTGAGGTTGGCGCGCGCCTTGACCTCGCCCGCCGGCACCGCGAGGCGGGAAAACCGAGCCGCGGCCTCGCGGAAGAGCAGCAGCGCGCGGTCCTCGTCCTGCCCAAGCGCGTCGAGCGCGATGTAGCCGCGCACCAGGCGGACCCAGGCGGCGCCGATCGGCCCCGGCCCGGAGCGTTCCACCCGCCCCAGGCGTTCGAGTAGGGCGTCGGCCTCGGCGAAACGGCCCTCCGCACTTCCCGCGTCGTAGAAGCAGAGGTAGGAACCGTCCTTCTCGGGCGCCGCGCGGACCTGCTCGGCGCACGGCGCGAACGGATCGGGCGGTGTCGCGGCCGTCCCACCCGTGGGAAAAGCGAAGCTGAGGGCGAGAAACCCGAGGATGGAAAACCAAGCGGCCGGGCCGGCGCGGGGAGTCGCCGCGCCGGCCCGGACCGCTCGGAAGGGCTCTCCGGCCGGAAGCACGATCAGGGGGCGCCCGGCGGAACCCGGGCCTGGATCAGCAAGCCGCCCCCGCAGTCGCGCTGCGAGCCCTGGGGAGTCGGCGGGTCGCCCATGTTGAACATCGGGCAGGGGGGAATGACGTTGAGCGTCAGGTTGTCCGCCCCTTCCGGCTCAAGGTCCATCGAGAAGATCGGCGCGCTCGCCAGGTTGTCGATCTCGGTATCGGTGATCGCGATGGCCCGGACGTAGAGGAACGCCCGGCTGCCGAGCAGGTTGGCGGACCGGAGCACCAGGTGGATCGCCACCCCCGGCCGCAGGTTGGTGATGGAGCGGAAACCGAGCAGGGTCCCCCGCTCGTCGCGCAGCTCGACGCGCGCCGAGGTCGGGGTCGAGGTGGTCCGGCCGACGTCGGCCAGATGGAGACGCACGGTCTGCTTCGGCAGAAGGGTGAAAATGCCGGTCGAGGCCGTGGAGCGGAGGTGATCCTGCGCTTGGGCGGTGGCCGACGCGCCCAGGGCGAGCAGGCTGCCGAGAAGGAGCGGGAGTCGAAGGGGGGAAAGGGCTGACGAAAGAGATTTCATGGTTCGGTCTCCGAAAGTTCCAGGGTCTGCTCTTCCAACGCTTCCCGGGTCACGATTCCCTCACCTGCTTTTTCCGCGGAGCTTCAACGGGCGATCTCGACCTCGTAGGCCGGCGAGGCGACGGTCCGGCCGTCGGCGGTCCGCGCCTCGACCTGCCAGAGCAGTCGCGCGCCGGCCGGCAAGGCGGCGAGCGCGCTCTCGGGAACCTGATACGACGGCGTTTCGAGATGCCGCCCCTCCGCGACCGGCCGGAGATCCTCGGTGGTCACCCGCACGGTGTAGCGGGCTCCCGCTTCGGGCAGCGGCGCCCAGGCGAGGCGAAACGCGCCGCGCGGCAGGGACGCGCCGTCCGAAATCGTCGCCGACAGGACCGTCCCGGCGCCGCGCAGCCCCGGGGCGGGCGCATGCATCCGCGTCCAGAGGCCGAAACCGATCGTCGCCGCAAGCACCGCGGCGAGCGCGGTGAGGGTCCGGCGGGGGAAGAAACGCCGAGGCGCGGGCGCGGCGACGCGGAACGGAATGACCTCGCCGGAGGGCTGCTCGTCCAGGTCGTCGGTTTCGAACTCCGCTTCCTCGTCCTCTTGAGCGCCTTTCGCTTCGGCGCGTTGCAGCTCGACCGCGAGGCGCCAGACCTCCGCGGCGGCGGCGCTCGTCGCGACCTGGTCGATCACCGCGCGGCGCTCGTCCTCGGGCAGCTCGCCCGCCGCGGCGCGGTAGATCCGCTCGGCGTCGATCTCCTCGGCTTCAATCTCCGAGGGGGAGGCGTCGTAGGTGGCAAAAGCGCGGCGCAGGCGCTCGATCCCCGGGGCGTTTTCGATCATGGCGCGAGCCCCTTGTCGGTCAGGCAGCGTCGCAGATCGGAAAGGCCGCGGTAGACCAGGTTCTCGGTCCGTTTCGCCGACCAGGCGAGCAGGCGAGAGGCGTCGGGCACGCCGTGTCCTTGCAGATAGAGCGTAACCGCCAGGCGGCGGTCGCGGACCAGGTTCCCTAGGCAGTCGCGGATGCCGCGGCCGACTTCCGCCGCGGCGGAGGTCGCCCCCGGATCGGGGGTCTCGGCGGGGATCGCCGCGTGCTCGCTTTCGGATTCTTCCAGGCTCACTTCGTGCCTCCTTCTCCGGGCGCGGATCTCGTCCACGAGAGCGCTGTGCGCCACCCGGTACAAGTAAGACGAAGAAAGCTCGACCATTCCCTCACGTCGGCGGGAAAGTTCCATCACTTTGATCAAAGCCGCCTGGACCAGATCGTCGCGCCGATCCGCCAGCCATCCTGGACACACCTTGGCGACGGCCTTGCCCAAATCGTTACGCAGGCGGGCATAGTCCGGCTCGCGGAACGACGGTTCCAGAGGAGTCGGGGCCGGGTCTGCGGACAAGCGATCTGGCACGAATTGCCCTCACGAAAGGACGGCGGAAGAGACCGGCCGGGAGCGTAACACAGCGGTTTCGGAGGGGCGTTTACGGCGGGCCGAAACGCGCAGCGGCTACAATCGAACCGTGAGCGATCTTCAAGGTGCGGGGACCGGCCGGGGTCAT
>Ga0134122_10000165_pt1 | contig 39639 bp, 33 predicted proteins | sample KB302_FD_96461 | JGI IMG/M metagenome (GOLD analysis project Ga0134122, IMG submission 96461) | Terrestrial soil microbial communities without Nitrogen fertilizer from Kellogg Biological Station, Michigan, USA - KB3-0-2 | ecosystem: Environmental > Terrestrial > Soil > Unclassified ... | reverse complement strand
GGGCCTGCCGGTCGGGCTGCAGCTCGTCGGGCCGCCGCGCAGCGAGGCGCGGCTGCTGTCCATGGCGGCGTGGGTCGAGAAGTGCCTGGACGTCAGGCCGAAGACGCCGATAGATCCGCGCTGACCACCCCGGCCCTACGGTCCACCCCTCCTGTTCCAGTAGGGGAGTTGTCCAACCTCCAATCATTCACAACCCCGCAACGCGGATCCGCGCATCCAGTGCTTGACAACCTTGTCCGGCAGGCAGCGCAAGAATCGGATTGAGATCCACCGTTTTGTATTGCGATGGCGGCCAACCGTTCGAGCAGGTGCGTTCCCAAACCCAAACCCTGAAGCCTGTCATCGACTGCCATGGTAGCGCTTCACCAGTAGAGTCAATTGTTCTTCAGGATTGGATGCGCGGCATAGCGAGTCAATCACTGCAGGTTCGGGAGCAGTGAGCGACAGAAACCGGTGCATGCGGGACTCCGGGGACAGTTGCAGAAAAAACTTCTGCAGGTCCGTTCCATCGCCGGGATTTGCGGCGCGAATGGTTGCGACCGAGCCGTCCCGCAGAATCAGACGGCCGGAATCCGGCGCCTCCTCGCACGAAGCGGGCCAGATCATGTGGTCTTACGCTTCGATGCGGCACCCTTCTGCGCCTTCACAGCCGGCGGAATCAGCAGAACCGGACAAACAGCACCACGTACCACGCGCTCTGCGGTACTACCCAACAGGGCGCGGTCGAGCAGTCCTTTGCCATGAACGTTCATCACCAGCAAATCGGCTTTCTCGGACCCTTGAATCTCGAGGATCGTTTGATACGGCACTCCGTTCTCCACCCGAGTTTTCACTTCACACCATGGGCGTGCTTCGGCAGGCACCAGCTTTTCGAGTTGACGTCGAACGGCATCGACCGTCGCCGGAGCGAGCGCGACAGCACCAACCGTCATCTGATCGACGACGTGCAGCAGCGTGATACGCGCCTGAGATTCCTGGGCGATGGAAAAAGCGTACTTCAGCGCCTCCGAGGTCCCCGGCGAAAAATCCGTCGTGACAAGAATGCGCTTGATCGACGGCGGCGCCGTGCGGACACCCTTCCCTGCGCCGATCGTCAACAAAGGAACCGGACAGCTTCGCAGCAGTCGATCCGCTTCCGATCCCAGTATCCAGCGCTCAAACCCTCGACGTCCATGAGTCCCCATAACGACGAGGTCGGCCGCCGTTCGCTTCAAAGCCTTGTGAATTTCATCGTCGATCCCCCCATTGGGAAGTTCCGAATGGAATCGGACGCGCGCCTGCTTCGCCTTCTTCGCGAGTTTGATCAGCTCACTCCTGGCCTGCTTCTGCACCGCTCCAGTGTATTCGGAAACATTGAGTGGAAAATCATAAGCAGCAGGAAAAAGGGGAGACACCACATGGACGACATGAACATCGGCATCGTAATTCGACGCGAGTTTTAAGGCATATTCATAAGCCCGGAGTGACGCTGGGAAAAAGTCGACGGGGCACAATATATTCTTGATCCGAATCATATAGACCTCCACACATGGTCCTTTGCATCTTATTTGCCGTTCTGCAGCTTCGATAAGCCCTTCTTTCCTGAATTATTGCAGTTCACGTTGACGGATCTATCATCAATCGCTCCCATTCAACGACACATCGCACATCACAAAGTCCTCAAAAGGAAGATCATTGTCATTTCGTCCCAAACGAATTTCTCCCCAAGCCGTTGATTTGTACAAGAAGACGCCAGGATTCAGTAACCGCGCATCAACTCCACAACTTCAGCATCGGTCAGCTGGGGGAAATCCAGGTAGAAAGCTCCGATGGCCCGGAATCCGTGCTCGGGTAGGTGCAAAACAACGATTTCATCGGCGATTTGCCGGAGCTCGGCGATTGTTTCCGACGGCGCGACGGGAACCGCGATAACAATTTTCGACGGATTCCGGTGACGCGCCTCGCGAACGGCAAGCGACATCGTGAGGCCCGTTGCCAGACCGTCATCGACGATGATTGCGATTTTTCCTTCGGCCGATACCGGCGTGCGGCCGGCGAGATAGTGATCGCGCCGCCGGCAAGCCTCGGCCATTTGCGTCCGGCGAGCAATGTCGAACCAGTTCCTGTCAATCATGTCCGTTTCGGCGCGATTGGCGGCGACGTGTCCGTCATCGGCCACGGCCGCTACGGCGTACTCCGGATTGTCCGGATGGCCAATTTTTCGAACCACAATCAAGTCCAGCAGCGCGCCCAGCGATTTCGCGACCTCCACACCGAGCACCACACCGCCGCGCGGCAGTGCATATACGACGGCATTCTGTCCTCGAAAGGATGCCAACGCGCCAGCGAGTTTCCGCCCGGCATCCACGCGGTCGCGAAAGATCATGTCCGTCCTCCCGGCCTTTTTTGCGTGCAACCCGAGTTCCGAATGGCCTCAGCCGTGCAATAGGAATGCTGTCCTACCCAAGAGCCTGGACGAGTTCTGGCCGGACGAACCACCGATTAAGCCGGCGAGAAAAGCAAAGCCGGCGAGTATGAAAGCCACTCGAAAAAAGGCGGAACACACTGTCGCAGAACTTCTGGCTGCCTCCAGGACAAACGGGCGAGCGGTTACTGGACTTGTCGGGACGCTCGGTGCGCTGAATGAAGGCCGCGCCTGGAGAGTCCTTTACGGAGAACGTGTTCGACTAAAGGGCTACGAATGCGCGACGTGCGCCGCTTTGTTCGCCGCCGACCGTGAGAGTTGCTCCTATTGCGGGTCCGTGCTACGCGTAGTGGATAACATGATCGCCCGAATCGTCGATTTCACACGTGAACGCGCCATTGATGTGCAGGTCGTGCAGGGCTCCGATTCTGCGGCAATCTCCGCGGCTGCCGGAGGTATCGGGGCATTTCTAAAGACCACGCGGAGACGCTGAGATTGGGCCAGCGGGCGCCTTGCCGCAAGCCTCGCGCTAGCTGGATGGCGCGGACGAGTCGGATTCCTTCTCTGTCCCTGGATTCCTTCGGACGACTTCGACGGCGCAGTGTGCATGCTTGAATACGGAACTCGAAACGCTGCCGAGAAGGACCTTCTCCAGGCGGCCCAGACCACGCGCGCCAACGAAGATGGCGTCGGCGTTCCATCGGACCGCATCCGCCACAAGTTCCCGTTTTGGATCGCCTTCGACAACAACCTCGGTAACGATCAATCCCGTGCCGTGAAGGCTGGCGTGGGAACCTTGAGAAGCTGCCCCAATCCGGGCGCGATGCCGATCGTCCGAATCTTGAATCACGGCTAATGCCGGTACGGCCGCATAAACGTTCGCCTCCAAGGCGGATACAACGGGAACGATCGTTTCAACAACCGATACGATACGCACTTCCGTTCCATTGGGCCAGGATCGCCGCCTCACCTCCTGAATAACCCCTTCCGCTTCTGTTGAGCCATCGCTTCCAACAACGATCCGGATCGGTTCGGAGTCGGACTGCACTCCGGCGCGAACGACTCGGACCGAGCAAGGCGCCTCTTGCAGGACTTTCTGCGAGACACTGCCCAGCAATATGCGTCCAGCCAACGAACGTCCGTGGGAACCAACGATGAGGAGATCCGGATGCCACGAACGGGCTTTTTCCAGAATGACGCTTGCAGGGGGACCCCAAAGCACCTGAGTAGTAACTTCCCAGTCCGGAAAATTCGATCGGATCCATTTGCACGCCGTGTTGGCGAGCGCCCTGCCTTCGTCCAGATCGGTCTTTGAGGGTGGATGGGATGCCTCAGCCGGAAAATCGGAGCCTGAAGCTGGAGGTCGGCCGGCATCCACTACGCAAAGCACCAAAACTTCAGTGTCCTTCGGCATTCCGGCTCTCCGCAGGTCCACCGTTGCAGCGTCGGCGCATGCAGAACCGTCATAAGCGACCAGGACTCTCATACGATCACCTCCAGTTGTGTCCTTGCAAATGAAATGCCAAGTGGCGACGCATTCTGAAGCATCGCTCCTATTGTGGAACTTTGCATGCAATGATATTGAGGTATGCCCGCCCTTAAAACAGTCGAAATCGATCGCTACCTGAAATCTCTTGCCGGACCCTCAGCGAAGCTTCTTCGTTCCAGAGTGCTTGGTGAAGAGCCCGGGGAACGAGATCTAAAAGGTTATGGCTATGGAACTCCCGTTCAAATTGACTACGAGGTGGATGGAAAGCAGCGGCGTGCGGTGTTGCACACCGTCAGTGCCGGACCATTCGGTCACGAGCATATGGCCGATCGCGCTCAGGCATTGTTGTGGGATCACAGCAGTTTCAATCTGCTTCCGCGTCATGTCCGATCCATCGACGTTGGAGCGTTGCGCCGAGATGGCCGAGCGGTATCTCTGGGCGACGCCGAAGAGTTTTTCACGCTGACCGAATACGTGGAAGGACGCGGCTATTTTGAAGATCTGATGACGATGCTCGACGATCCGAGGCTTACAGAAACCGACGTGGCGCGTGCTGATGCGCTCTGTGACTATCTGGTTGATATTCATCGCGTGGCGAGCGCGGAGCGCGGGTTGTATGTGAGACGGATCCGGGAGCTGGTCGGACACTCCGAATGCATCATGGGCCTGATCGACAGCTACCCCGACCGGCCGGATATCCGCACCTGGGACCTTGAAGATATCGAACGGCGCTGCGTTGCATGGCGCTGGCGTCTGAAGGACCGCGTCCACCGCCTGCGTGTGGTACACGGAGATTTTCATCCCTGGAACATCCTGTTTCGGGATGGCACGGACTTTGGTGTGATCGACCGGTCGCGTGGCGAATGGGGAGAGCCTGCCGACGACGTCAGCTGTCTGACAATGAACTATCTCTTCTTTTCACTGCAACGATCCGGCCGGCTCGACGGCAACCTGGAAACTCTTTTCATGCGTTTCTGGGAACGCTATCTGGAGAAATCCGGCGATATGGAAATGCTTCACGTGGTTGCCCCGTTCTTTGCATTTCGAGCACTGGTGATGGCCCATCCGGTTTGGTATCCCGCGCTCCCGGACAAAGTCCGCCAGCAGTTGTTCCGCTTTATGCGCACGGTCCTGGGTGAAGAGCGCTTCGAGCCCAGCCAGGTGAATCGATACTGTGACGGTTGATATCCATCCGGCATTTGGAGTGTGGATTACAGGTTTGCTGGCCTCCGGGAAATCCACCGTGACGGCAGAGCTGGTTCAACGCATTCGCGCGATGGGAGTGCAGGTGACGGTTCTGGAGTCCGATCCGCTACGAACAATATTTACCCCCAACCCGCAATACGACGATCGGGATCGCGAATACTTCTACGGATCGCTCGCGTTCGTTGGCCGGGTTCTGATCGAACACGGGATCTCGGTGATATTTGATGCTACAGCGAACCGCCGATCGTATCGAGACCGGGCTCGCGGGCTGATACCCCGGTTCATCGAAGTCTTCGTGGATTGTCCGCTGGACATCTGCTCCAGCCGGGATCCCAAAGGCATTTATCGTAAAGCACGGGAAGGCAAATCTACCAATGTGCCCGGACTGCAAGCCAGCTATGAGCCGCCGGAAAATCCGGATGTCGTGATTCATGGTGAACGCGACAATCCGCCGGAAGCAGCGCTGAGAATCATTGAAGTGCTGTTTGCCCGCGGGTATCTCATCAGAGGGAAAAACCCTTAATCACTCGATACCGTTCATTGAAAGCTTTCACCAATGCCCTGTGCTTCCTTTGAAGTCTTGCGGCCACTGGGACTCCGGACTCCCCGGACCAGGCCACTAATTCCGACCTGAATGTATCCAGATCGTGAATTTGTCCCATGATTCCCTGCAGTTCCTTCAGCTCTTCGATCTGCTTCTTCCTGAGAATTCGCAGTACAGGCTGCGCAGCCTGAATGGCATATCGGAACTGTTTGAATTTGACGCGCATTCTGTGGAGTTCTTCCGCGCCGAGCATCCGCCGATAGGTGGCATAGGCGTTGGTCACTTCGTCGAATCTCTGTCGCACATGGTCCTTGATCGCTGCCCGGATTGCCGGCCGGCTCATGCTGGAGAGAATGTCCTGAAAAGATCGATTGGCGTCGTGAATGCCCGAATGCAGCGATTTCCTCTTTCGCTCCCGCATGTGGCGCTGGATATGCCGGACTTCCTTCTTTTCGCGATCCTTCAAGAAGGTATGGAATTGCCCGGGAATATCGGAGTGCCCGAAAAAAACGGCAAGCTGCAGGTGAACCTGCGTGTCTCGCAAAGGACCGAAGCGCTTCAACACCTCCTTGAATTGTCGAATTAACGAAGCAAATTCCTGATCCCTGGTCACCGCGAACGCCAGTTCCAATGCGGAGATCAGCCGCCGGGCGGAGACACGAAAATCGTGAACAGAGGATTCCGAAAAATCATGCCGAACCTTTTTCCATTCGGCTGAGAACTCTTTCCAAATCTCCAGGATATTCATTGAGTCGAAACTTTCTGCGATTCTGGCGAAACCCCGATCACAAAGCGATGAAACGTGGACGCATTGTCAAAACGAAAGGACCGGTCAGTTTTGGCGATGACACTTTGGCTCCGGCCTGTTATTGAAGCACAGTTTTGCGCCCGCTCAGCGGCGTTGAGCGAATCGGATTTTCCGCAAAAGGCATGAATCTGCCGCTTTCTTCTTTCAGATCGTTTGGTCCGGGACGTGCAGTTTAAGAAGCCATGAGAACCCAAACGAAACCAACACAATTCGCAAAATACGAACCGGCGGCTGGAAAAGTGCTCACCGTCGTTCTCAACGTGAATCAATCCTCCGCAGTGCACCGAAACCGCGATTTGAAAATTGCAATAAACTCGGAACTGCGCAGAATTGAAGCCGAAATAATGGACCAGGCGGAGTTGCAGCAGTTTCACCGCAGCGCGGACCTGGCACGTGAGTTCGTCAAGTCGTACCAGCCTCGCGCAAAGTCGCTGGTGGTGTTTTCTCAGGCGAATGGAAGCGTTTCTTCGCGGGAATTGAATGTGCCTGTGGAGACGGAGATCCGCTGGCAGGAGCTCCCGCACATTCAGCCCCTGGTGGATGCCGAGGATAAACTCGATGAATTGCTGATTGTGCTGATGGATCGCCGTCATTCCCGTTTTCTGACCAGCCTTGTGGGTACCTTAACAGAACATCCGGGGGTTCTGAACCCATACCCCACCGCTCACACGCAGGCGCCCGGCAACGATCACACCAAGTCGCAACCGGCTTTTCATCGAAAAACCGATGAACGCGAGCGGCATTATCTGAAGACGGTCGTGGAAAGAGTCGAAGCGATTGCGGCAGCCCGATCCATTAACCGGATCGTGCTTGCAGGAAGCAACGGACCATGCAAGGAACTCTATTTTCTGCTGCCGAAGAAGACACAGAAGCACATTATTTCGTTCGCCGTGTTGCCGTCCCAGGCGACCCACGAAGAGATTGCGCTCGGTGTGGTGAATGCGCAGGAACTGGCGGAACGCGATACCGAAGCCGCGAAAGTCGAATCGTTGATCGAGCGTGCGGGAGCGTCCGACAGGGCTGTTATCGGAGTGAGCGAAACCATGAAGGCTTTGACCGAAGGCCGTGTCCATGAACTGGTCTATTCGCAGGGAATTTCCTTGAAAGGCGCCCGTTGCAACAACTGCGCCAGCATCGTTGTAAATCAAAAACCCTGCCCGAAATGCCGAGCGTCAGCCGATCCGGTCGAAGATGCGATGGACATGATTATCGGCACAGCGCTCGACACTGGAGCCACGGTCGGGCAAGTCCATCACGAGGCGGCGGAAAAACTGATCCTCGCAGGTGGAATCGGAGCGTTCCTCAGATACTGAGACCAGGAGGAGGTTCGTCATGAAACGATCTAGAGCCATTCTGGCCGGCGCCGTCATCGGTGCAATTGGCTACGTCACGCTTGTCCGGCCACGAAGCCTTCGCTGGGGAAGCTCCTTCCGGGAACGGTCCCGCGTTTGGCCGGGCGATGAGTTCATGCCGGAACCCGTCACCCAATCCACGCGCGTGATTACCATTCACGCTTCAGCGGAATGCGTGTGGCCGTGGGTCGCTCAACTGGGCCAGGATCGTGGCGGATTTTACAGTTACACCCCATTGGAGAATCTTGTGGGCGCTGATATGAAGAACGCGGATGAGATCCATCCGGAATGGCAACACCGCAATGTCGGTGACAAGGTCTGGCTTGGAACACCCGAAAAGTTCGATGGAAAAGCGTACATGATTGTGGCCCGCTGGATACCCGGCCGAAGCCTTGTGTTGGTTGCTCCGCCCGATTGGGACCGGATCGGCACCGGAAAAGCGGCCGATCACACGGTGTGGTCGCTCATCGTCGAACCGCTCAGCCCGAAGTCCTGCCGTCTGATTGCAAGAAGTCTGGGCGGGCCAGGTCAAACGACCAAAGAAAAACTCACGAACTACATCTTCTGGGAACCCGCACACTTCATCATGGAGCGCGGCATGATGCTCGGCATCAAGAACCGCGCCGAAGCGGGAAACCGCCCCTGCCTTCCGCTCCGCCTTTACCAGACCGCAGCCAGCATTGCCGACACGGCGCAGAAGTTTCGAACGCTGTCGAGGAAATGAGTCCTGCCCAGATGCATTGCGATCGTGCAGGGGCATCCGGACCCGCACGGTGATCCTGAAGGGTTTCTTCGATCGCTGGTACTACCGGGCGCACAGCCTGAAAAGTCTGGAACGAAACATCCTCGGTTTCTGCGGCATCGCGCCGATAAAAGCCAACCTTATTGGTATGGTCGAATCGGAAAACGGCGCAAGGCGGGATCGCTGGATCGAAAAGATGCGTACGCTGGGTACCCGCGGAATCTGACCAATCCTAATTTCATACCGGTTATGGCATAGTAATAGTCGTAACAGGACAGGTCCCATTAGTGCATTCCCGGAAATTCAAGCTTCGAATTCGCGAGCTGCTGTTCAGTCTGATCAGGGAACGAGGATCGTTATGGGCCAATTACGAATGGATTTCGTCGCCGCCGTCCTATTAGCTGCCCTTGGTATTACATTTCTCGCCCGCCGGCCGGTATCGGCCCTGCCCTTGCCAATCGAACTAATCCGAAGAATTGCCGCCATTTACCTTGCTGTTTTTAAGCATTTTCGCGTCGTCCACGCCGACTACGTTCCGAAATCGGGTCCGCTGATTCTGGTTTCCAACCACTCGGCGGTCTACGATCCGGTGTGCCTTCAGGTCGCCTGTAAGCATCGCCCTATCCGGTTCATGGAAGCCCGGGAGTATTACGACGTAAGAGTGCTCCGTACAATCTATCGCATGCTCCGGGTGATTCCCGTTAACCGCACCGGAAATGACGTCGTCAGCATCCGAACGGCGCTGCGGGAGCTCGCCAACAATGAGTGCATCGGCATTTTCCCGGAGGGAAGAATCAGCGACGACGGACAGATTCATCAAGCCCGAAAGGGTGTGGCTTTGCTTGCACTCATGTCCAATGCTGTCGTTGTGCCAGCCTATTTTCAAGGCACAAAGCCATTTTCAGGAATGATCCGGGATTTCGTGCAATTCAACCATGTGACACTTCACTTCGGGCCGCCCATCCACTTTGATGATCTCGCCGGCCAGCATCGCGACGAGGCGACCCGTGACATCGCTCTGAAGCGTATTATGGACGCCATTCTCGTATTGCAGGACCAATCGAAAGCGAACACCGCTGCTTAACTTGGAATGGGAGACCTCCGATGAATGCCGGTCAGGATTCGATCTATCCACTTGCGCTCTTCAGCGAAGGCGGAGCGGGCAGCTATCTGCACGATCCGGCAGTGCGCACTCTCGTGGAGTTCTTTAAGACCAAGGGACTGGCGGCACTCAAGGAAGAAGACCGGTTGGAGAGTTGGTATGACGACTGGATCGCGTATCAGCGAGATCATGGCCTCTATGCCACGATGCTTTCGCCCGCCGAGTATTCGAGCCGTGGGAATGGATTCGATCTGCTTCGATACACCCGCTTCCTCGAGACATTTGCGTATTGCAGCCCGGCGCATGGGTACAGCCTGCAGGTTACTTTTCTTGGAATTTTCGCCATCCTGATGGGATCCAATGCGGAGTTAAAACAGGAAGCGGTTGCAGCGTTGGAAGCGGGGGAACTGCTGGGGTTTGGCGTGTCGGAAAGGGATCACGGATCGGACCTGTTAGCCAATGAGTTCACGATTGCCGATAGGGAAGCCGGCTCCATGGCCAACGGTTCAAAATACTATATCGGCAATGCCGACACGGCTTCGATCATCTCCGTTCTGGGCCGAAAGACGGATGATGGTCACAATGCGAAACGCAGCAGCCGGTCGCCGTTCATGTTCATCGCAATTCGGCCGAAACTTTCTCCATCGTTTCGAAGCCTTGGGAAAATCCGCACTCTGGGAGTGCGTGGCGCCAATGTCGGCGCCTTCGAAGTGAAAGACCATCCGCTGGCCAGGAGCGACGTCATTGCAGAAGGCCGTGCTGCCTGGGACGCTGTTTTCGGCACGGTTACGTTGGGAAAATTCTTCCTCGGATTCGGCTCGGTTGGCATCTGCGAGCATGCATTTGAAGAAGCCGCAGCCCATCTGAAAGGACGAACGCTCTATGGCAATGCCGCAATCGACATGGCGCACCTGCGGTACAACATGGCGCAGGCTTATGCACGCTTGACGGCAATGAAGCTGTACGCGTACCGCGCGCTGGACTATGTGCATGCCGCATCGGCAGCGGACCGAAGATATCTTCTCTTTTGTGCGGTCCAGAAAGCGAAAGTAAGCACGGAAGGACTGAAGGTCATGGCGCTCTTGCAGGAATGCATTGGCGCCAAAGGTTTTGAAAGCGACACGTTTTTCGAAATGGCTTTGCGGGACGTGCAGCTCATTCCGGGACTTGAAGGCAGCATGCACATCAACCTTGGATTGGCGATGCAGTTTATTCCTCGGTACTTCGAGCGGCCGGATCCGGCTCTCGGCGAGCCTCCCTCGCTCGTTGGCGGCGAAGCGCCGTCGCGAGAAAACGTTTATCTCATGTCCGCCAGAACGGGTGCCACGCACGCTATTGCATTTCGCCCCTTTCTGGATGCCTATCGTCCGCTGACGACGGTGGCAAACGTGGCAATATTTGCCCGTCAGTCGGAAGCATTTCGGGAGATCACGAACCGCGACGCTGCGGACAATACCGAATCACCGGACCTGCAGATCGCGATGGCCATGGGGCAGTGTTTTGCCACCATCGCCTTTGGGCAGCTGGTGGCGGAGAATGCGGCCCACCTGAAACTTCCGGACGAAATGACGTCTGTCATTTTCTCGCTGCTCGTCGGCGATCTCAGCACGCTCGCGCTTCAATTGGCGGCGATCCCGCGCATTGGCGAGACAAAGCGCGAAGGCCTTCGACGCATGATCGAGATTCCGAAAACGGGCGCCGCCGACTGGGATTTTGTCGGCCTGCGATGCGCAAGCCCATGACTTGACTGCGTGCACCCTCGAAAATTGCCATTTCGTCGCAGAATTCGGCTCGGTCCTCCCGTTTTTCGACAACTTAGAAAGGACCCGCGAGCAAGAGCGATAAGGCGGTCCAGCAACACTACGACCGGGCCTTGAGGCTGCTTTCGGCCATGATAAGTCCGAAGGATCAGGACGATCTGGACGTCCAAGTCCGGGCCCGTTCCGGTGATGTGGAGAACGAGATTCGATCCGCGATTTCCGAAGAACACGCCAGCATCGTTGTTATGGGAACACACGGCCGTGGGTTCGTTCGAAGAATGTTCATCGGGTCCGTGACGCAGGATCTCTTGCGCAAGATTCCCGTACCCGTGATTACGGTGTCGCACGCAAGCCATCCCACGAAGTTCTCCAGGATTCTTTTCGCGACAGACTTGGCTGAATCATTCCGCGAAGAGTTCGAGTTTGTTGTGAATTTCGCTCGAAGAATGGCTGCGGAATTGGTCGTCTTCCGTTCTGACTGATTCCTTGAGATTTTTCTTGAGGCAGACAATAGTTCGGAGAAACGAGAAGTCGCATGATTTGTCCGCGTCCCTCTTGTGGAAGGAAGAACCGCATCGCCGAAAACATCCCATGAAATGGCGAATCGGAATCCTCCTTCTGATTCTGTTCGCCGCCGTCACTCCCGGCTCTAAACAACAGACTCCACGAACCAGCAGGTCGATCGGAACTCCGGCGCGGGATGCTGCATAGAGTTCTTCGATCAATGTCGTATTTGATCGCCAGCACCCGGTCGATTTGTCCGACTCGATTCGCGTGCTTTGGACCTGAGTCGGCCTTGCGCCGTCTTAAATGAGTATCTATGTCTCCAGCGATTGCAGCAATTGATGTGGGAAGCAATGCCATTCGGCTCGTGATCGCCACAGTCAACGGAGCAGGCAACTATCAGGTCGTTCACAATGCACGAGAGCCGGTGCGCCTGGGTCACGACGTCTTTGCAACCGGACGAATCGCGCCTGCCACTATGAAATCGGCGTTGGAGGCGTTTCGACGGTTTCGCGAGCAGCTGAACCGGCATTCCGTCACACGATTCAAGGCCGTCGCGACCAGCGCTCTGCGTGAAGCCGAAAACGGCAATGTCCTTATCGCACAGATCGCAAAGCGGTACCGCATCGAAATATCCGTTATCGGACCTGAAGAAGAGGCCCGGCTCGTCCATCTTGCAGTGAAGGAGCACTTCAATCTCAACGGCAAAATGGCGCTGCTTGTGGACATCGGTGGAGGTAGCGTCGAGATCAGTCTTGGCAACCGAAGTGGAATCATATCCACTCAGAGTTATGCGTTGGGAAGTGTCCGTTTGTTGCAGATTCTGGACCAGCGGCGTTTAAGCGGAACTCAGTTTAACCAGATGGTGAAACGCTACGTCGATGTCACAAACAGGCGTCTGAAGAAGGAGCTTGGCGGCCAGAAGATCGAGATGTGCATTGGCACCGGTGGAAGCATCGAGTCGATGGGCGAAATCCGCCGCGAGCTTTTCAATAAACGCAGCTCCACAAGAATGTCGTCGATGGAGCTCGCTACGGTCGCGAGAAAGTTGCAGACATTGAGCGTTGAAGAGCGCGTCAATCAATTCCATCTCAGACCCGATAGGGCGGATGTGATCTCTCCTGCAGCCATAGTTCTTCAAAAGATTCTTCAGCAGGCCGGCGTACGGGAAATCCACATCCCCGGAGTCGGAGTGAAGGACGGCTTGTTGGCCGAAATCGTATGGGAGATCGCCTATCGCGGCAAACATCTCGATTACGATCAAGTGATGAGCTCTGCGTTTCAACTCGGAAGGAAATACGCGTTCGATGAACAGCATGGAGTCGCCGTCTCGCGGCTTGCACTGCAGATTTTCGATCAAACGCGATCGATCCATGGCCTGAATGGCGAGAGCCGCATACTTCTGGAAGTCGCCTCGCTGCTGCACGACGTCGGGCAGCATATTGGCGTTTCGAATCATCACAAACATTCGTACTATCTGCTTCAAGCCGGTCCGATTATCGGACTTTCAACGGTACAGTCTGAAATTGTTGCGAACATCGCCCGATACCATCGAAAGTCGACTCCGCGGCTGGAACATGTGCCTTTCCGAACTCTGTCGCCGAAGCAGCGAAAGCAGGTATCCACTCTGGCCGCTATTCTTCGTGTCGCCGACGCCATCGATCGTCAACACGCCGATTGCGTGCAGACCGTGAATCTGACTTTTAAGAGTCAGGGGATCATTTGCCGCTTGCGGGGAAAAGGGGACCTGCTCATGGCGAAATGGGCGATCACAAAACGCAGCGATCCCTTCGAAAAGATATTCGGCAAGCTGATAATCGAGCAACCGCCCGCGAAGCGACCGGCACGTTCCAGCCCCCGATCCTGAAACATTCCGCACCGAACATCTTCGAAAATACACGCGGCGTTCACACCTCTGAACAATTCCGGAGAAACAATTGGCATGTCCTGAAAAAATGAGACAAATCTGAAGGGAGACGTTACATGAATTCCAATTTGAGCGTTGCGATTCCGATACAGCAAGTCCACAGCGTGGAAGGCAATGTCGCCGACATTCGCGAGCGGATTTCAAAGCGCGCATACGACAAGTTCTTGAATCGCGGTGCAGCGCCCGGCAACGAACTCGAAGACTGGCTCTCAGCTGAAGCCGAATTGATTATCAGGTCTTCGGCGGACCTGCGCTTCGAGAACAATCAGGTTGTTATCGAGGTTGTTGTACCGAATGTGGACCCCACAATGCTTTTCGTGAATATTACTCCAGACGAAATGCTTGTTCTTTCCGGCCCGGATCAAAATGGAATGCGAGTCTTCCAGACGGTCCGATTCCAGCAGGAAATCGTACCCACGGGCATGGAAGCCGAATACGTGGTGGACACGCTGTTCGTAATAGCTCCAATCAGCGACAACGGCGCGTCGAGCCGAGAGGCCATGAAGGTTGCATGAACCAGCGTCCCTGTCAGTCCCTTCTGGCAGGGAGATTCACTTGCTCTGCTTGTTTTGTTCAGCGATGAATTTCGCGACTTGAGAGTCTTCATTGACAGGTTCGATGAAGACAATGTTCTGCCGGTTCAGCACCATATATTCGGGGCCGTGCAACTCTTTGCCGCGTCGAACGAGTACGTTGGTGACCTGCTTCGTTTCCGGGTTCACTTGACTGACAACATAGAAGACGTCCCGCAGTATGGGGTACGTGCCTGCCGCATTCTCCAACTTGCCAAAATAGACCTGGCCCCCTGTCAGGAGGACAGCCTGATAGGGGGTGCCAAAGTTGGGCGCGGCAGCCGAACGGATGTTATGGATAGCAAGTACGGCAACTATGGAAACAATGACCGTCAGCAAAACGGCGATGAATTTTTGCATGAAAGATTAGAACACAGCTCCCACTGTAGGCGCGGTCTATGACCGCGCACGATTTCTCATTCCACAGTACTGTTTACTCCGAATTGCGCGCGGTCATAGACCGCGCCGACAGGCGAAAAGCCGGCGTAACGCAAAAATGAAAATGCCGCCGGCGCCGATCAGGGCAAAGCTGGGCGGTTCCGGAGCCGCAACGACGTTGGTGTATGCGCCATCAAATTGGAACTCGGTGGCATGACCATTAATCGTCGTCGCACTTAACAGGGACTGGAAGCCGGCATTCGTGGAATAGTCGCCGAACACTCTGAAGGCATAATTCGGCGAAGCGGTATTCACGTAATCCAGAATTGTAAGCGTCTTCCCGGTGCCGACGCTACCAAGGCCATTGAAGGTGAGCGACGTCGAATTCAAATCAATCGTCGAACTGTCGCTCAAGAAGAAGCTGGCGAATGTCTGTCCGTTGGCGCCGCCTGCGTTCGCCATTTCCAGAGTTCCACCGTTCAGGTCCAGCGCGCTGCTCGCGGAGATCCGGTTTGTGCCGTCGAGCCTCAGGATGCCGCCGGTGATGCGAGTGGTGCCGGCGTAGGAATTCACGCCAGAAAGTGTCACGAGGCCGGTCTTAATGTCCACGGTGCCGAACATCGAAATCGCGCCGGAATAGGAGAAGCTGTTTCCCACGCCGGGATCGAACGTGAATGTGTTCGTTCCAGCGCCGCCGGAGACATTGCCGATGATGCTCGCTGCGCCGCCTTCGATTTTCAGCACGTCATCTCCGCCTTGAAGGTCGATTGCGCTACCGTTTTCGCCGATGATGGCGCCGCGATTGATCACGGTGTTGGCGCCGTTGCCAGTCTGGATCGCAGCGCCGGTGCCCGCGCCGCGGATAGTGCCGCCGGCATTGTTCGTCACACTGTCGGAGAAGGTGCTGACGATCCGGATGGCGGCGCCAGTCTTGCCTTGGATCAAACCATCATTCGTCACGGTGGTTACTGCTACCGCATTTCCGCCGGAGCTGTTGTCCGAGAGGATCCCCTCACCCGCGCGGGTGGCGTCGCCGTTTGGCGCGTCCACAAGCAGCGTGCTGCCGATGATCCGGCCGGTGGAGGAATTGATGATCGTGCCGCCGCCGATGGACACCGCCTGCGAGCTATTCGGCAGCAAGTCGCTGCCCACGCCCTTTGCCCCATAGCCGAAGATGTTGCCGGAGTTGTTCAAGGTGAGTACGCCGTCCACATCCACACCGTCGCCATCGCCGTTGGCAAAGGTCGCGCCCACGCCGCCCTGGATGGTCGCCCCGAATGCGTTGATCACGTTCGCCGTGGAAGTCGTGAACACGCCGTCAATGTTCACACCGGAGCCGTTCACACCGGTGATGATTCCACCGGCGTTGTTGGTCACGGTGATGTTATAGATAGTGTCTCCACCGGTGATGCCATGGCGCCCGCTGATGGTGCCGGTATTTGTGATGTTCACCCCGCTACGAAGCTGGGTGTCAATGCCATCGCTGGATGGAGCCAGATCCGCATTGTTTAAGGTGGCCATGACGGTTCCGGCGTTAATGACTGTCGCGTTGGCGCCAGGGCGAATGGCGTCTGCGGCAAATGCCAGGATTTGACCCAAGGCATTGTTGGTAATCGAGACGGTACCCGTGGTGACAGCGTCAAAGTCGATCGCCTGGCTGCCGCCCAGGCTGGGATTGAGCGATGTAATGATGCCGGAGTTATTGATCGTCCAGTTCGAGCCCGCAACATCAGCCCGGATCGTGTCCCCATCGGCGGATCGGATAAGCGCACCGTTGTTGTTCGTAATGGAAAAGCTGGGAGTGCCGCTGGTGTTGTTTCGGATAGTGCGTCCGGTGCCAGTCTGGAGAACGCTACCGTTGTTGATGATTGTGGTTGAGCCTGAGGTGGCACTCAGAGTAATGGCATTGCCGCTGCCGCTGACGCTGATCACGCCTCCGCTGCTGATCGTTCCAGTCCCAGACAAAATGCTTTGAGTTCCAACTGTACCCACGATGGGATTCGGACCCGGACTAAACTGGGCAAAGACGGGCGAGGTGAGCGTGAGTGCTGCGACGGCGATGGTAATGCGGCTGATGGAGATGCGCATATTTGAAGCCTCCTGCTTTTCCAATCTAAAACGAACCATAGTACGATCGCCAAGCCGTGCTGGTTTGTGAATTTTTGATGAATAGAGCCGATAAATCGTTCACGAAAAAAGGCCGGCGCTGGTGCGCCGGCCGCTTAGTACACAGGTTGCGTAGAACTAGAAGTTCAACTTCATCGCGAACTGAATCTGCCGGCTCGTTCCTAAGCCAACACTCTTTTCGACGGTCCCACCGATCTTACCGAAGGTGCCAATTCCCGACGTGGAAGACGAGAAGGCCTGACCCGGCTGAACCTGCCCCGATGCAGTTCCCAATGCGTTGGGAAGGGTGGACGCGGGATTTGCGAAGTTGGTGAAGTTGAAGACGTTGAATATTTCCGTGCGAAATTCGAAATTCGTCGATTCACTGGTCTTGAACCGTCTGCTGAACATAAGGTCCGCCTGACGCACCCTTGGTCCGTGCAGTCCATTGCGGGGGAAATTCCCGAACGTTCCTGGCTTTGGAGTCGTGAAGGCTGCCGGATTGATGTATGTGCGGCCCTGTGAGCTCAAAATGGGATTAACGCCTGGGATCAAATCGGGCCTGCGCGTCCCGCGAGTGTTACCGCCTCCGGGTGTATTGATGACCGCGGCCGCAACGCCGGCGCCGCCAGCATCCTTCTGGGTCTGGAACACGTTTCCAGCGGGATCCAGCCAGACAATATCCGGACGCGTGATGAGCACATTGATCGGAACTCCGCTGCGCGCGTTGACGATGGTACCCACTTCCCAACCTCCGAAAACAGAGTTGAGAGCCGGTCCCAGATCCTTCCTGTTCGGCCCTCTTCCGACCGGCACGGCATACACCGCACTGGTATTGAAGTTGTGTCGCACGTCGAACGAGTTTGAGCCTTTGTCGAAATTGTAGTCATTCAAAGTCTGAGCGTTGTTGCTTGCCGTGATTCCTTCATTGGAACCGGCACTTGTTCCGAAACTCTTGCCCAATGTGTACTGAGAGTTCAGGGTCAAGCCATTGTTGGAACGGTGGGAGACCGAGATTTGAAGGGCGTTATAACTGTCCCGCCCGCCGCTGGTTTTCAAGTCGATTTCCGCAAACGGAGTCAGTGGCTTTAGGCCGACACCCTGAGGAATATCGAATTCCCTGGTCACAAAGCCTGTACTGGGTTCCACGGAAACAATGCGATTCGTGATAGTCCGCAGGAATAGATTTCGGCCCTGGCTGCCGACGTACGCTACAGTCGCGACGAACTTACCGGGAAGTTCCTGTTGAACGGAGACATTGTACTGATAGATACGTTCCGGAACCTTATAGTCGGCGCTGTACGCCCGAGGAGCGAAAGCGCGATTGTTGGGATTGGCAATGAAGTTCGCGCGCACTGCGGCGACATCAAGTGGAAAAGCACTACCGGTTACAACGGTATTGATCAGATCGCTTTCAATGGGCTGAATCAGATCCTCCGTCTGGCCTGGCCCGTAGAATATTCCGGCGCCGCCATGGATTGCGGTCTTCGACGTCGGGGAGTAGCTCAACCCAAAGCGTGGACCGAAATTTGTCTTTACGGCCTGATAGGGCGTGTGGTCCGGAGGGAACAGCGTTCCTGTTTTTGGGTCGAATTGCACCGTCAGATTCCGGGCCTCGAGGAGCGGCGAATAATACTCGTATCGCAATCCATAGTTCAGCGAGAGGTTAGACCGCAGCTTCCATTCGTCCTGGCCATAGGCGATATAGTAATTCTGTTCCGCCTTCCGCTGGCCCGTGGCGCCGCCATTAAAGACGCTGGGGTCCGACAAGTCGGCGGTATACCGGATGCTCGCTCCGGCATTCAACAGGAAGTTGTCAATGTTGGTGTACGAATAGGTAATTCCACCATTGCGGTCCGTATACATCCGTATCTGCCGAAACTCGCCGCCAAACTTTAAGTTGTGGCTCCCTTTGGTCCAGGAAAGGTTATCAATATACGACAAGCTCCAAGGCGTGTAAGGCGCCCCTCGTCCGTTCGCCTGGCTATTCAAGCGGACCAAACCTCCCGCAACGGCAGAACCCGTCGTCGTGCCTTGACCTGGAATTCCGGAATTCGGCGCAGAACTTCCAAAGTTAATCGCAATCCCGGAAGTATCGATGCCGTTGACCGTGGGCGCGATGCCTTGTCCACGGGTTAGAGCTTCGTTGAATCCAAATTTGGCTTCATTGATCATGGTGGGAGAAAGGATCGACTGCCACGATAGAACAGCATTCTGAGGCGTCGTTCGGATAGCCAGAACTCGGCCACTGACGCTTTGCGGCTGAATCGTTGTGCCCTGATCGCGAAAGTACCGAATGTACACGGTATTGCTGGAATTGAGCCGATAATCCAGCCGCAGACCGGCGGAATTCTCGTTCACTGTATTCTTTGCCAGCAGCTGCACGATATCGAATTTCGGATCCGTCGAAGCGCCGGGAAGCAATACGGCCCTTGGATCGCGAAAGGCGTCAATAATCGATTGCACGGCGGGCACGGCTGCCAGCTTTGACGCCGCACTGGGAACGGCCTCAATCAGGTTGACGCCGGAGCGCAACCGGTAACCTTCAAAGCTGGCGAAGAAAAACGCCTTGTCTTTGACGATCGGACCACCAACGGATCCTCCAAACTGGTTCATCCGGAGAGCCGGCTTCGTCAGATCGAAGGTATTTCGTGCATCCAGTTTGTCGTTTCGAAGGTATTCAAACAGCGAACCATGGAATTGGTTCCCGCCCGATTTCGTGATGACACTGATCTGGCCCCCGCTGCCGGTTCCCAACTCCGCCGGATAGTTGTTGGATTCGACACGAAATTCCTGAACGTTCTCCAGACTGCTTTGCAGACGGAACGGCGACGCGAGTTCACCGCCAATAACTCCAGGAGCGGCATCAATGATGCCCGTGCTCTCAATTCCATCGTATCGAATGGCGTTTTGCTCGACGGCGCGGCCGTTGAAACGGATATCGCCATAGGTGCCTGCGCCGGTGTTTTGCGCTCCGGGCGCCTGCAGGTACAACTGCGACAGGTTGCGGCCATTGATGGGCAGTTGCTGCACTTCGCGCGTGTCCACGCTGGCGCCGAGGCTCGCTGAACTTGTATTGATCTGGGTGTCGTCTACTGCAACATCGACGGTGACGGATTGCGCGACACCCGAGGGATGAATCGTCAGATCCATTGTCCGCGTTTGACCAACCAGGACATCAATCTTTACTGTGGTTGCCGCGAATCCATTAATCGACGTTTCAATGGAATACGTCGATGGCTTCAGTCCATTGAAAAGATAATTCCCCAGGTCCGCAGTTAGTATGGATCGTTCTTCTCCGGTCCGCTCGTTGTGAATCGTCACGGTCACTCCGGGTACGAGACCTCCGGAGCTGTCCTTCACGCTTCCTTGAACTCGTCCCTGATCGGCCTGACCGTAAACGGCGCCGGCCAACAACGCAAAGAGCAAAGCGATCGACATGATTCGAAATGGTTCCTTTCCCAAGGAATCCTCCTTCTTAATTGAGACTTCGGAAGTTATTTGCTTTCGTAAACGGACAGTAGCCGACAGGGTAGGCGCAGGCGTTCACTGGGTTGTGAACGATATGTGAAGAAAGAGTGACAAACGCCGATCGCGTCTGCAGGAATTGTTAATGGCGGTGTTCGAGTTTGATCGTGGAGGATCGGAGCGCGTCATTGTCCGAAATCTGTTCGACCTGTCTCGCTTTCTCGATCAGGTTACGGACTTCGTCGAAGTGATCTTCGGTCAAATTACCCGCTGGAAGCTTTTTCTTATAGCCCTGGAGCAGCGTCAGTTCGAAGGAATAGGCAGGGGAATCCCTCTTTTCACCGGTGGCGTGAATCCATCCGTTTCCAAGGAAAGATGCAAAGATGTATTTCAGATACGAAACTCTGCCGTCCGTGCGGAAGGCAGAAACGGCATCTTCATTCGGATTGAAGTAAATCGGGAAGTCGTTGTGAAGGACAATCAACTCCTGCCGGAATAGAAAATTACGCGTCGACTCCGACTTGATGCCCAGGCAGTTGACGAACCCATTGAAGTCCGTCAGGTAAACCACCTGATCGGGCCGAAGCGCATATCGGTCCTTTGGAAACACCTTGATGGCCGCCTGAAGTAATGATGGCAAATCTGCGCCGGTCGTCCCAAAAGTCATGGCGCACCGGTGTTCGACGGTGGCATCCAGGTCCGCACCAAATACTGTTGTCCCGAAGACAACGAAACCAAGGATTGCGGAAATGAAAGCAGCAGGAACGCGCAAACTCATTTATTCATAATTTCGTAAGGACAATGTAACAGTCAAGTCATAGTTCCTTGTCGGCACGGGATTTTCGAAACTCCCAATGGCGGGAAGCGTTAGGACTGGGTCGAGGTTGGGTCAAGACGCGTGGTTCATCACTCGGCGGGCGGACCTGAATATTGCAATCGATCCTGTAACAAGTTTGTAACCTGGACAACGTATGGTGGAAGTGCCTGAACTAACTCCAATCGGTCCAGATAGAGAGATCGAGGTCGGGAGTCAGGGGCTGCGTTTGCTTCGGGCCTTTGCGGATGCAGTTGAATACGAACCGAAGGCCAATGGCAACCGCCTCCGCATCAGCTTTTCTTCCGCCTGCACCGTTGCCCAGAAGAAGTAAGCCACCGCTCCAAACCGCCGCGATCTTCTGGCGCACCTTTATCTGCGGTTCGTGGCTTCGGCCTGAGTCATTCAAATCGACCAACCTTAACAATTTTGAAATATCGGTACTGCAGGATGAACGAATGAACCAGCTCGAACCAGGCGAATGCCTTTTTCTGAACCGGGAGCTCAGCTGGCTGGAGTTCAACAAGCGGGTTCTCGAGGAGGCCATGGATGCAAAAATACCCCTGCTGGAGCGTCTGAAATTCCTTTCGATCTTTTCGACCAACCTGGATGAGTTCTTCATGATCCGCGTGTCTGGTTTGCAGGAACAGCTGGAGTCGAATCCGGACTCCTTGTCCACCGATGGTCTGAGCCCGGGCTCTCAGCTGAGTTTGATCTCTGATCGCCTGCGGCCCCAGCTCCAAATTCAGACCCAGTGTTTGCAGGAAGAAATACTGCCCGGACTGGAGCGGTACGGCGTCCGCATCGTCCTGCATTCCAGCCTGACTGGCGAAGAGCGTTCTTCATTGAAGAATTATTTTGAAGAGCAGATTTTTCCGGTATTGACTCCACTTTCGGTGGATCCGGGTCATCCATTCCCCTACATTTCGAATATCAGTCTCAATCTCGGAGTTCGTCTGGTTCCGAAAGGCGACGAAGGCCATGCCGAACCCCGATTTGCGCGCGTCAAACTCCCACCTGGCGTTCCACGCCTTATATCCATTGGATCCGGGTTTACATTCGTTCTACTGGAAGATCTTGTTTCCGCTCACATGACGTCACTGTTTCCGGGCCGGCAGGTTTTGGAATGTCAACCGTTCCGAATTACCCGTGATGCCGATATTGAGATTGAAGAGGACGAGGCCGACGACCTGTTGCGGTCCGTTGAGCAACAACTTCGGCAGCGAAGGTTCGGTTTTGGAGTTCGACTGGAGGTCGCCGCGGCGATGAGTCCAACAATGGTGGATCTGCTTCGCCGTTCGCTCGAACTCGTTCAGCAAGACGTCTATTCACTCGACGGACCGCTGAACATTCCTGACCTCACGGCATTATGCAAACTCGAATTGCCGGAGTTGAAAGACAAGCCGTTTGAGCCCTCCATTCCTCAGGCTCTGCATCAAAACGAAACCATTTTCGACGCGATTGGCCGGGGAGACATCCTGTTGCACCATCCCTATGATTCTTTCAGTTCTGTCATCGAGTTCCTGCGTGCTGCGGCCCAGGATCCGCATGTGCTCGCGATCAAGCAGACATTGTATCGTGCGGGACCGAACTCGCCGATCGTCGAGGCGCTCATTGATGCCGCAGAACGTGACAAACAAGTTGCCGTCCTGGTCGAACTTAAGGCGCGCTTTGATGAGGAGAACAATATTCTCTGGGCGCGGCGGCTGGAACAGACCGGCGCGCATGTGGTGTATGGAATGCTCGGCCTGAAGACCCACGCGAAGGTCGCGCTTGTCATACGTCAGGAGGGCTCGATACTTCGGAGATATGTCCATCTGGGAACAGGGAACTACAATCCGGTAACTGCGCGTTTGTATACCGATTTCGGATTGATGACTGCGAATTCCGACTTCGGGGCCGATTGCTCGGAGTTTTTCAACTATCTCACGGGATATTCGGGTCAACACCGCTATCGCAAACTGGTTGTCGCCCCTGTAAATCTCCGTACCCGCTTTGTCGAACTCATTCGCCGCGAGGTCGGCCACTGTCAGGCTGGCCGTCCCGCCGGAATCGCCGCGAAGATGAACGCAATCACGGATTCGGAATTGATCGAGGAGCTTTATGCCGCATCGCGTGCCGGCGTTCCAATCGACATGCAGGTTCGCGGAGTTTGTTGTCTCAGACCAGGGGTGAAAGGACAGAGTGAAAGTATTCGAGTCGGAAGCATTGTGGGCCGATTCCTTGAACATTCCCGTGTTTATAGTTTCGTGAATGGCGGAAACGACGAAATCTACCTCAGCAGTGCCGATTTGATGTCTCGCAACCTCGACCGGCGAGTCGAAGCGATGTTTCCGATCGACGACGCCGATATAAAAAGGCGCATTCGTATGGAAGCCCTGGCATTGCCATTTACCGACAATGTCAAAATGCGCTGGCTATCCTCAAACGGCGACTATTCGCGCGCCTTTAACGAGAATCAAACTCCTATCGACTCTCAGGCAAGACTGATTCCTTGATTTCCGTCTTGCAGACAGAATGATTGACAAGACTTTCACAGATTTCTTGTTTTTACGTTATATGGTTCCGCGATCCTTGGGGTGTCCGTCCTTCCTTCCTTAAGGGTCGGCGCTACCCCCGGCGCCGCCCACTTTTCATTAGTTCAGAACGCCGGCTCGCCCGCATCCGGCGGCGTGCGAGCCGCACTGGAACCAACGCAATCGCGCCAGCAAACATCATTGCCAGCGAGGAGGGTTCAGGTACAGGATTTGCAAAGACGGCAAGACTGCTCCCAACGAAGCGAGGAGCGCCGACTGAATTGATGATGCCGTCGACGTGAGTGGTCGGGTCTTCCATGGCCAATGTAGTCGATCCTCCACCATCCAAATTGATCAAGTTGTATATATCGTATGGGCTGCCAAGCAAGTAATTGGCCTCTTCGGACACAGTCATACCGTTGCTTCCGCCCGCGGCATCCACGGTAAAGATGAACATCGTCGTGTTGTCCTGACTCAAACCTATCGCTGTGCGTGCCGCAATCTGGTCGGTGTACCAGTTGCCCAGCGCTGGTGACCCGAAAGGAGGAACGGACTTGGTCACTATCTGATGAGGACCGGTCACGGTTGCGACTACCGCCGGTAATGATTTCATGCCATTCGTGATGATTTGATCACTGCCGGAAAGTGCGTTGTACGGGACTATCCCTCCCGACAACGTCGTTTGCGTACCCCCCACATTGACGATTTGCGCAACGTTCGTGGCGCTGATATTAATCGCTGGCGCGTTTGCGGTAAGAGCGTAAGGGAGCAACGCATTAGATAAAGGACCCGCTTCAAACGCGGAATAGACCGTGCCATTCGACGCGGCGAAACCTGTAAGCGTGGTGTTGACCGCAGAATTAGTCGTGAAATTGAAAAAATGGGCATTCACTGCCAGTTTCGCATTCTCCTGAGAGAGAAATGCAAGAGTCGTCTGTGTCAGCGTTTCACCTGCTGCGGCGCCATTGTCTGGAGACAATTTGAACCCGATTCCAGGAGCCGTCAAATCTATCATGATCAAGTTGATGTTGGCGGTATGGATCCCGAGTCCGGAGCCGGCCGTCTGATCCGATGGCGCTGGCAGTTGGATGGAATCCGTAATTCGCGTTATGCCCTGATAGGGAATCGTGGTAATCGTTGATGCCGAAGCGGAAACTGCGCGAAGAGTTAAAATCGCAACTGCAAGAAATAGTAGCAACCTGAACGCGCGACACCGCGATAGCGGCAAGGTGCTGGCATAGGACATGTTCATAAGCGTGATCCTCCACGAGTATGAATAGCCGGCGCCTTTGATGATCTCGTTACAGTACAGTCAATAAATAGTTGAACTGTTCATAACAACAACTCCATATGTAGCGAGCACCGTTCGGCCGCATGCGGCACATTCATCTGTTGTCGCTCACACTGCAGGCCGGAGCGTTTGGGGTATGTTCGGATTTCTCCGCCAGATAGTCTTTGATTTTCACCCGGATTTCATTTGCTGCCAAAGGTATCGACCACCAAAGGGCCGATAACGGTGGAATCACACCAATGGCGAAGACGGACGAACAGTGACGAGAATCCTGGCGGCAGGCATACTTTTTCGCACGATGGGCGTGCAGTGTGTCCGAAACAATGAGCACCTGCAGGGCGTCCTTGAAGTAAGGCTTCGAACAGCCCACGTTCTCCCAGGTCGAACGGGCGCGCCGCTCGATGATCCGATCGTTCGATGAGACGCCTCGGCTTTCCGCAATAGCTGCCATTGTGTCCGCTTCGGCGTACTGGTTCTCCACGGCGCCGCCCGAGAAGACGATCTTACTGCACTGAAACTTCCGAAAGGCCGCCACGCCGGCTTCGACGCGAAACTGCTGTATTGCATGCGGTGTTCCGTCAGAATGGGATGGATAACCAGGTACGAGAACAACGCACCCGAAGAGATGGTTTGGAATTTCATCCGAACCGGCGAGCCAGAACGCTGCCTCGGTAGCAAGAATGAGGAGGATTATTCCTGTAGCAGAATAGAGAGCTGCTCTCTTGAAATAACTAAGTTTCTTTGGGAGCTTCCAGATAGGTATACCCGTGCAGCCCTTCCTCGTAGAATTCCAGCAGCCGCCCCGACTCCTTGAAGCTGATGTTGCCTTGACGTACGGCGAGTTCCACGTCGTTGCGAAGTTTTCTCAGGAGCGAGGCCGCGTCGAATTCAACGTAGTCCAGAACTTCCTTGACCGTATCTCCCTTGATGACCGCATCCAACACCACATTGCCGTTGTCATCAAGGCTGACATGGACGGCGTGGGTATCGCCGAGAAGATTATGGAGATCGCCCAGGATCTCCTGGTAAGCGCCGATCAGGAAGATACCCAGGTAATAGGGGTCGTCGTTGATCGAGTGCAACGGCAGGGTCCTTTTGACGTCCCGCCGATCGATGAAAGTGTCGATCTTGCCATCCGAGTCGCACGTAATATCTCCAAGGACGGCGTGGTGTGTGGGCGGCGTGTTGAGCCGGTGAATCGGCATTACCGGAAACAGCTGCTTGATCGCCCAGCTATCGGGACAGGATTGGAAGAGCGAGAAATTGCAGAAGTACGTGTCCGCCATCACTTCGTCCAGACCCTGGAGGTCCTCCGGAACGTCGTCCATCTGGCCGACGAGTTTCTTGAGCTTCGACAGAATCGCGAAGTACAGGTTCTCCGCCTGACAACGTTGGTCGATGGGAAGGTAGCCGCCACTGAATAAATTCAGAGCCATGTCGAGCGCCTGCTGAGCATCATGGTACCCCTCGACAGCATTGCGCGCCGACAGGTTCTGATAAGTCTCAAGCAAATCAATCAGCGGCTGCTCCGCTTCGTTCGGGGCGATCGTTTCCGGGATTTTCTCTTCGCCGAAGGCCGACACCCCAAGCACGTTGAATATCAGCGCGCTATGGTATGCGACGATAGCGCGTCCGCTCTCCGAGACGATGATGGGATGCTTCACACCCGCGTCGTTGCAGACCGTCTGAATATGGTAGACGACATCGTTGGCATACTCTTCAAGCGTGTAGTTCATGCTCGACTCGAAGTTTGTTTGCGAGCCATCGTAATCGACTCCGAGGCCGCCTCCGACGTCCAGATATTCCAGCCCCGCACCCGCCTTGACCAGTTCTGTATAGATGCGGGCGGCTTCATCCAGCGCACCCTTGACGATCCGGATGTTCGGTATCTGACTTCCCAGGTGGAAATGCAAAAGCTTAAAGCAGTCCTGCATCCCAAGTTTTTTCAATTCTTCCAGTCCCCTGAGCACTTCGGCGATTGTGAGGCCAAATTTCGAGCGATATCCGCCGGAACCCTGCCAGCTTCCGCCTCCACGGCTTGCCAGCTTGACGCGCATTCCGATCTGTGGCCGAACGCCCACCTTCTCGGCATACTTCAGAATGAGGCTGAGTTCGGTGTATTTTTCCACAACCGGAATCACCTGACGGCCGATCTTCTGTCCCAGCATCGCCATTTCGATAAATTCGGCATCCTTGAAGCCGTTGCAGATGATAGGTGTGTCGTTGTAAGCCTGTGCCACAACAGCGAGCAGTTCGGGCTTGGAGCCGGCCTCGAGGCCGAAGCCGTATTCCCTGCCGAATTCCAGCACTTCCTCAACGACCTGGCGCTGCTGGTTTACTTTGATGGGATACACACAGATATAACGTCCTTCGTATTGGTGCTGTGCGATGGCGGCCTGGAAGGCGTTATGGATGTCTCCAACGCGGTGGCGAAGGATGTCGCGGAACCGAATCAGTACCGGCAGCTGAATGCCACGCAGCAGCAGATGGTCGGTCAGTTGTTTGAGGTCGATTGCGCGGGAAACATCCTTCGTCGGATGAACCATGAGATTGCCGGCGGATGAGATAGAGAAGTAGCCCTTGCCCCAACTCGCCACTTCGTAAAGCTCGGTAGCATCATTGACTGTAAAGGTTTCGCCATTGGAAAAATTGCCGCGGTGACCGCGTGTTGTAGATGTACTCACACCAGCATCATAAGACACTTTCCATAATATGCACGGAGCCTTCCTTGGTGTCATTGGACTGTAACATTTGGCGTCGATTGGAATGACTCCCGCCGCCCATGCTTGAATTCCCTTTGCCGCCGGATTTTCAGCTGCGATTGTCGGCGGAACTCGAGGAGCGAGCACGCGGTTAAGCCGTTACTGTCACATTTGGAATCAGCCCGTCCGAACTGCAGAGCCAACCCCTGCCTTAACGAACTTTTAATAACTCCGTAACTTCGACGCCAATCCCAATCTGCAACTATTCTTGCAGATGAAGGAAAACGGCCTCGCACCCCGCCAAGCCTTCCGGAAATCGAAATAACAAAAAATGATAGACTGACTTCAGTCTGCCAATAGAAAGTCGGTCTTCGACTCCACAAAGTGCTTCACCCTGTCATCAAAAAGGCCAGGAAGCCGGATTTACTTCTGATCAAGTCAGCGGAGCCAGCGGTTGGCGGGAGACACCATTGACGGGAGCATCCAATGAAAAAGTTCCCTGTGGGCAAAGAAGCGTTCAGGGCTATAACAGGAGATCTCAACCGCTCTCTGGAGTATTTGTGCCTGCTGGAAGCAGCGAAGAGCGACCCATTTAGCTCAACGGCGACTCGCGACGCATTTACACTCGCTGCGGTAGTTACATACTGCCGGCCGTTTACAAAACTTCGCCGGCGGGACGGGAAGAAAAGAGCATCGATGCCAAAAGACCTCATCAATGATCTATCCCCCGACTTTCAAGAATTGCAGAAGAAAATGCGAATCGACAGGAATCAGATGTGGTCACACCCGGATGAGAAGGCTTTCAATGCGAACAATCCCATAAGAGTATTGAGCCGAACCCTGATTGCGAGGTTCAAAGATTTGATAAAGGAAGTGACTAGTCGACTGCAGAAATAGAACCCCATTGGTCTTCAGGACTGGCAACCGCCATCCAAGCGCTCTTTACTTCACTTCAAGTCAAAAATTCTGCAACGTCCTTGTAACTTTCTGCAGTCAGTATCGAGTCCCCGCCGCGGTTTGGCAGGTGGCAGACCACTTCATGACGTCGCCGAGATGATGCGGTAGAAAAGTTTCCGCTGGATGCACCGTGCACGTCTGCAGAGACACGGAAAACGAGCGAAGCGTTTTGGACTGCACCCGAGAGATCCGCAGCGCAGGGATGCGCTGCGGACTCAAAGGAATCTGGAGAGCGCGCGTCCCGTCTTGTGAGTCCCGAATGTTTGCGAATTGTCATCAAGTTGGCACAAATCGTTTAACACCGATGTGTAAGCTTTGGGTGAATGCATGGCCTTCACAGCGACAGCGCACCGCCGGTGGGAGTCGTACGAAAGCAGAATGCTTCGGACACCGTCTGGCCCTCGGGGTCGAGACGATTTGCGAGTCTGCTGCCTGAGCATTTCAAGACTGTTTCGAAGAGCCCGGTGGTCTGGTTGAACGTGCCGCCAGCCTTCGTCTATCGATGTCGACGATAGTCATGGCCAGCGGCCTGCTCAAACCGACTGCACTGCTTTCCGAAGAGATACAGCCTGACATATGCTTGCAACCATGCCGGACATTGTACGCGGTACCTGCCATGCCATCTTGGCATACGACATTGCATTCTCGGTCGATCTGAACGAAGCGGAACGCCGAATCACGGACGTCAAGCAGCGGGAAACGATCAAGCATAAAAGACGAGCGCCCCAGTATTTTCAATATCAACCGCCGCCCTTGCGGGTCACACAGGAAGTGGAGAGCATTTCCATCGGGAATTTCCAGACGAACCCCGCGGTGGACGTCATTCTGTACGACTTTGGCGGCGCGTCCGTTGTTTATAACATTCCCCTAGCCGGGCCCCTATCAAGTCTGCTCAGCCTGAGTCACGATCTGTATGAGAATCCGATGCTGCTTGAAGACTCGCGACGGCGGGTTGAACAAATCCTGGCGGTTATCGACGGAGCAGTTTCCAAACCGAGTGTTTCAGAATCAGTAGAAGATTACGCCATCTACCAGATCGACGGTTTGAACCCGTCTATTTCTGTTTCGGAAATCGTTGCCGACTACCGGCAAACACTAGGGCAGATACTCCGGGCGGAGACTCGCGAACTTTCCGAAGATGAAGTCAGCGATGCGATCTCGCGCCGGATTTCATTTGGCCGGGATGATCTTACGGTGGTCGATTGGAACTCGGCAATCGTGATCGACTCGGAGGCGGAAGACATCGTCGCCATCCTCGAATTTGCGAACCTGGAACTGATGGAAATGCGCAATCTGGATTACCGGCTGGATAGCGCCCTGACGTTGGCTTATGAAACCCTGTCGAAGCGGCCCTGGCGCCGATTCCCGTTCGGCTCGAATCCGGCTCAACTGCAACGCGTCGCGCAATGGCAGGTCGATTCCGCAATACTCTTCGAAGGCGTAAACAACGCTCTTAAACTCGTTGGCGACCAGTACCTGGCACGTCTCTATCGAGCAGCAACCGACCGGTTTCACATGGTGGAGTGGGACGCGACAATTATTCGCAAACTGGAGACCCTGGATGGGATCTACGGCAAGATTTCCGATCTGGTGAGTGCACGACGCATGGAGATGATGGAATGGATCGTGATCATCCTGATCGGCATCGAAATCGGTGCGCCTTTCTTCAGCCGGTTCTTCGGTCATTGACCATCGATACCGCCTCACGCCCCGGTACCAGGTTCAAGAATAAGGGTAACGATTAGGATCGAGACTCGGACGGCGGCCGGGACCACTAAGGCCTGACGATTGTAGAATTTCGAAATGATATGGGAGGTCCTTGCGAGTTTCGTACGTCATCTGCTCCCGGACGCCTTGAATGCCGTCATTGGCGTAAATGATCTGGAGCCGCTCTGCGGTCAGAGAACTGAGCACGCGATTGCGAAAACCGACGTTATAGACGGCAACATTCGAAATTGAAGGTGCGTAGTCTAAAGGCACCATTTCCCAAGTTAGCAGGCACCGGCCGCACGATCTAAGAAGGGCATTCCAGCGACAAAATTGATGCTGGTTTCATCAACGAGTCATCGAACTGTAACCTTCCTCCCAAGAATGTAAGTGATGGAGTTCGTGAACCTTCGATCGGGGACCTTTTTCCCACCGCTTTAGCGAAACAACTGACTTCTAAACAATTAATGTCGAAACCAGCAGGAGGATTGAATGAATTTCAAAAGATCGGCAGTGCGTGCTTTACCCGCGCTGCTTTTAATCGGTGCGTTTGCGGTAGACGGTCTGGCTCAGACGCATGTACCAACGGCAAATACCAAATCGCCGGGTGTCGTAACTCCGAATATCCTGTCTCCCGAACTTACTGAAGTGGTTCTGGCGCAAGGCGCCATGCGACTGGAAGGCACGTCGGCGACGACTGGTCTGACAGGCTTCTATGGCTATGACAACGATGGAACGATGATTCCCACGGGTACGCCGGCCGCCGAGGCCACCAAGACAGAACCCGACAAGAATACGTATTTAATATTGAAGGGCCTGACCGGAGCGGACCCCAACTACAAATACGGGACCCACTTCCTCTATCAGGGCCATGAGAGTGGGCCTTCTACTCGCGTACCCAGAAACAATGGCGACCTGACGCATCCGGAAAGCAGCTATATTACCCGCATCAATCTTGACGCCGATGGCGCCCACCGCGTGACTCTGCTTGCAACCAAAGACACCAACGGAACGGACCTTCCCGATTTCGATGGTTCGATGTGGTATCCATTTTCGCAAAGACTTCTTTTTACCGCAGAGACCGGTCAGGATCCGGCAAGTCCAGTCGCTGCCAATTTGCTTGGGGGAGTATGGATGGCTACTCCGAATTACCCGTCCACCGTTGTGGATCTACGCGGTATTCTCGGTGCCGGTGGGTATGAGGGGGTTCAGTCCGACGACAATGGCACCCTGTACATCGTGGAAGACGTGGGCGGAGCAAAAGGCACGGGTACGTTTACCAACGGCCGTATACCCAACAGCTTCGTATACCGCTTTGTCCCGTATCAGACGGGGAACCTTCTGCTGGGCGGGAAGCTGCAGGTGTTGCAGGTGTTGAAAGCCGGAGTACCCATCGAGTTTCAAGCTGGCACGACCGATGCGGATCTTAAGTCCGCAAACATCGTGGCTCTCCATACCTACGGCAATTACCTGGACACAAAATGGATTACCATCCATGACACACACGCCAACGGGGCCGCGTTCGACGCCAACACTCTGGCGAAGGCCGCTCACGGCACCCCGTTCAAGCGTCCTGAAAACGGACAATTCCGCCCACATACGGGTTTTTCGGAGTTCTTCTTTACCGAAACCGGAGACACGAACCAGGTTAACGTGCCGGGCGCCCCGTATGGCAGCTACGGCGGCCTCTTTAGGTTGAAATATGCCAACCTGGATAGCGGGAAGCTCTCGCTGTTCTATCTTGGAGACCCCGCACATGCCGGTCTCGACAACCTGTCATTCTGGAACAAAGACAAGTTAGTCGCTGTTGAAGACGCGGGCGACACGCTGCACACGCAACGCAATGCGTTGGATTCCGCCTATCAGTTCGACCTCAACACGGATTACAGCAATCCGGCAATTCAACCGGTGCGCATCCTCGCCCAGGGGCGCGATGCGTCCGCCACAACGGATTCACTCTTTGGGTTGCCCTACAACGATGGTGACAACGAAATCACAGGCTGGCATACCTCGGACGGAGACGCGACAATCCATGGATTGATTGGCTCGAAAGTCCCGACCCCTTTCAAGGATGGATGGCGCGTATTCTATACACAACAGCACGGCGACAACATCACGTACGAAATCCTGGTCTCCGATCCGGACGACTTTGATGGCCACGAATTCAAGTCCAGAGACGAGCACAACGAACAGAGAGAGAGAGAGGACGAATAGTCGGGGCGATTGAAGTCAGGAAAAAGACGCGCACTGCAATTGTTCGAACTGCAGTGTGCGTCTCAACCGAATTCCGGAGGGCGGTTACATTTTCATTCGCCCGGGGTTGGCGCCAATTCATTGGAGGTGATTGAGCTGGCCAGTCTCAGTTCCCGAAGCATCGATTGCTTCTTGGTCTGATGGTTTTCCATCCGGTGAAGGATATTGTCGAGTGTTTGAACGGCCTGCACAATGAAGGGTCCCTTGTTGAGCATGACGCATTCGGCTCGATTACCCATGGCGGCGTCGGTTATTTCCGCGCGCGAGGGCACGCCGCTCTTGGCCAGGGACTCCAATACCTGAGTAGCCCATATGGCCGGACAATGGGCGGCTTCACAGATCCAGAGCATTTCTTCCTGAACCTCAGCCATTCGCTCAAAGCCGCTTTCAACTGCCAAATCACCTCTCGCGATCATCACACCGATTCGCTCGAACTTCATGGCAGCCAGTATCAGTGCCGGCAGTTGATCAAAGGCGCGACGAGTTTCAATCTTTAGAACGATGCCTGGGGGATTACTGGTCAATTTCAGAAGTTGATCTTGAAGGGAATGTACATCCGCGACGTCCTGAACAAACGACATGCCGACCATATCGGCGTGACTAACGACAAACGAAAGGTCTTCAATATCCTTTTCGGTCAAGGCCGGAAGTTTGAGATGGCTATCCGGTAGATTGATTCCTTTGTCCGCACGAAGTTTGTCTCCATCGAACTTTGCCTGGAAAATCCGTATCTCCAGCGTTTCGGATCCAACCCTTTCGATAATGCCACCTATTTTGCCGTCGTCCAGCCAGACTCGTTCTCCCACCTGAACGTCATTGAATATCTCGGGCAATGTGCACGATATTTTCCCAGGACTGAGAAGCCGTCCGGCAGAGTCCATCACTGCCGGGCGCCCCGGAATCGGGTCTTTAGTCAGAATCAGACTGTCACCAGGCCGAAGTACAATTGTCTTTTCCAGGAAGGGCAGATTCACCAAGGTTGTGGAGTCATCCTCAGTGGAGCCGTCGCCGGACGATATTCGTCGAAGGGATGTGCCATTGACGAGATATGCTGTTTGCTTCGACTCGGCCCAGCACCCATTGCCGCCGGCATCCACGATTTTCATTTTTCGCGACGAGTCACGGCAGTCTTCAAATTCGATAATGTCGTCAATTTTCAGTCTGTCGAACCACATTCGTGGAACTGGCAAATTTGCATCCGCAGACGCGGGCGGCGGTGCTGGATGGTCATCCGAAGTTAGCCAGATGCGAGCCGGTCCGGTGACCTTCCCATATTCATCTCGATTTGGACGCCATTTCAGGACCGAGGGGCCCGGTTCGAGCGGGCCGGTACGGAGTTTCGGTCCTCCCAGATCCATAAGTATCTTGCACGATCTGCCAAGGGTTTGTTCCGCTCGCCGAAGGTGTGCAACCATGCGGGACCATTCCTGCGGTCCGTCGTGCGCACAGTTGATCCGCATGCAATTCATCCCCTCCTGCAGAAGGTTGTGGATAATTCTGTAGTCTTCGGCAGCCTCCGATCCCATCGTCACCATGATCCGCACGCTCCTGCCCGGATGTGGCGGTCCAAGCAGCATTGCGGTGTGCTCCTCCAACAAACGCTTGCCTTCAGCAAAATCTATCGCCGGCTCTTCGCCCGCCGATGCTGCGGCAGGCTTCATTCCTGATGATCGATAGAGAGTCCTTATGACAGCATCGACGGTGGCCAGGACATGGGATTCCGCTCGACCGAGTGAAGAAAGACCCAGTTTCGCAAGTCTGTCCTGAAGTTGACGGAGATCATGCGTCCTGAAACCAAGGTATTGCAGAAGATTCCGCGCACTCTGCACATGTATCGAATGCGGTTTGCCACTGGTATGAAAATGCCGCTTTTCGAGCGCGATCATCTGAGAACGCAGCGCAGACAATTCGTTAATCAAGGCCGGAGTGTCTTTGTCTGCGGCTGCATGGTGCTTAGCGAGTTGATTTGAGCCAGACATATTCTGATTCTGAAAAATTGAGCCCGGACCCCGAGCCGGGGCTCAATAATTCCTCCGCCTCAGCTGAACTCTCCGCGAATGTAGTCCTTGGTGTGCTTTTCGCGGGGATCGCCGAATATCTGTTGCGAGTGTCCAAACTCCACAAGGTAGCCGGTGCGTCCGCCCTCGGAGGTGTCCACATAGAGAAATCCAGTTCTGTCGGCAACGCGCTGTGCCTGCTGAAGATTATGGGTCACGATGGCAATGGTATAGCGTTTCTTCAGCTGGAGCATCAGTTCCTCAATCTTGCGAGTGGCAATGGGATCCAGCGCAGAGCAGGGCTCGTCCATCAGGAGGACTTCCGGTTCGGTGGCGACGGCTCTCGCAATACACAGCCGTTGCTGCTGGCCACCGGAAAGAGACATTCCGCTCTTGTGGAGCTTGTCTTTGACTTCGTCCCACAGTGCGGCCTGCTTGAGAGCTTCCTCCACTCGGGCGGTCCTGTCACCTTTGTAACTGTTCAGACGCAGTCCGAACGCCACATTGTTATAGATGCTCGTCGCGAAGGGATTCGGCTGCTGGAACACCATTCCGATATAACGACGGACGGCAACGGGATCGACCAGCGGGCCGTATATATCCTTACCGCGATAGTGGACGTGACCATCAAACCGGAAACCACGAACGAGATCGTTCATGCGATTAAGGCATCGCAGGACGGTGCTCTTGCCGCATCCGGACGGTCCGATAAATGCGGTGATCGTATTCTTTTCGACGGGAATCTGAGTATCGCGAACCGCCTTGAAAGTTCCGTAATAGAGCTGTTTGATGTGACAATCAATCACAACGGTTTCTGTCTGGCTCAGCGCTTTTCTGGTTCCATTTCCGTTCGATGTCGACTGCATATGATGACTACTCCATTTTATTGAACCTGACGGCGAGACACGCTCTGGCCAATGAGATTCAGAATCAGTACAAGAAGCACCAGGACCAGAGCGGCCGCCCACGCTAATGCCACCTGGTTTGGAAACGGCGCGCCCGCAAAATTGTAGATAAGAACGGCCAGCGAAGCGGTCGGCTGCATCAGATCGAGATGCCCGCCCTGCATCGCCCAGTAGTTGCTGAACAGCGCCGTAAACAGCAATGGCGCCGTTTCTCCGGCGCCGCGGGCAAGAGCCAGCATGATTCCTGTCAGGATGCCCGGAAGAGCCGTGGGCAGCAGCACCATCCAGACCGTCTGCGTGGGTGTCGCACCCATCCCGATCGCCGCTTCCTTGATTTTTGCCGGTACCATGCGAATCGCATCTTCCGTTGTCAGAAGAATGGTCGGCAGCATCAGTATGGAAACCGCGACGCCACCGGCAATGGCCGAATAACCTCCGGTGAGCAGAACCACGGCTCCATAGGCGAAAACTCCAGCCAGAATCGACGGGAAACCCGTCAGCACCTTGGCTGCGAAGCGAACCGTTTGCGCGAGCCGGCTGCTGGCGGGCGCCTGGGCGAGAAAAACGGCAGTCAGTATTCCAAGCGGTATGCTGATCAGCGATCCAAAAGCCACCATGATCATTGTTCCGATAATCGCGTTGCCGAATCCGCCACCCATTTCGAGAGGACCTGGCGGCAATTGCGTGAAACTGGCGGCGCTCAGTTCTCTTCCACCACGCCAGAACAACATCCATACCACGGAGAACAACGGGATCAGCGCCAGCAAAGTCATTACTGTTACCAGTCCGCTCATCAGAACGCTGAATAAAGTACGGGGGCGTCGCAAGGATCGTTCCAGCTGTGAAAAATCCACATCCTGGAAGGGATTGAAATCCTGACCGGACAAGTTTCCAGCCATGTTTTCAACGCTCATGTCCTGGCTCCATCGTGTTCACCGGAGGCTCGCTGCAAAATCGCAGCGCCGGCGATGTTGACGACAAGGGTGATCGCCAGCAGCACCAGGGCGGCGTACATCAGGACGCCAACGTCCTTCGGCCGCGCCTCCGGAAAACTGTTGGCCAAAAGGGCGGCCAGCGTATTCGCAGGAGAAAACAACGAAACGCTGATCTTGTTCGCATTTCCAACGAGCATGGCCAAAGCCATGGTTTCGCCGAGGGCGCGTCCGAAAGCAAGCACGACACCGCCAAAGATTCCACGCAAAGCGGTAGGAAGGATCACCGCCAGAACTGTTTCCCAGCGCGTTGCCCCAAGCCCATATGCCGCCATCCTCAGCCTGGACGGCACCGCCGTGAGGGAATTCCGGCTGATCGCTGTAATCGTCGGAAGAATCATGATGGATAGAACAAGTACCGCCGGCAACATGCCCGGACCGGCAAGGTCCGTCCCGAATAAGGGAAACCATCCCAACTCGGCATGCAACCAGCCGGCGGCAGGCCGAATTGCGGGAATCACCACAAACAGTCCCCACAGGCCATACACAACGCTTGGAATGGCAGCCAGCAATTCAATCAGATTGCGGAGCAACTGCTCGGCGCGCTCCGGCAGCTTCCCCCAGACCTTATGAAAATGCAGATTGAAAATCTTGAGCGTGTTGAAAATGAAATCTCCGACATATCCCTCGCTGAGAAAAATTGCCACGGCAACGCCAAATGCCGTGCCGATGATCAGCGCAAGGAGCGAACTGTAGATAGTGCCCCACATTTCGGGGAGGATCGAATACGTCCCCTCGTTGGGGTCCCACGTGGTTCCCGTCAGAAAACCCAATCCATATTCGCGCATCGCCGGCAAGGCTGCCGATGCAATCCTCAGTACAATAAACGCCACGAGCACTATAGACAGCCAGGCGAATCCGTAACATGTCTTCTGAAAAACAATGTTGGTGATGCGTTGGGCCCGCGTCGGCGGCTGGGAAATCGGAACAGACGACATTACAATGCCTTGATGTTCTGCAGTGCTGCCTTGACTTTCTCAACCACGGGAGCCGGCAACGGGATATAGCCCAGGGCTTCGGAATCCTTTTGTCCTTCCGTCAGCGTGTAGTTGAGAAGGTCTTCAAGCACCGCAAGTTTCTCCTTATCGGCGTACTGCTTATAGCAGAGCAGCCAGGTGTAGGTAACGATGGGGTACCCATCCGCAACATCCGGATCGGGATTCCAGGCGATGAAGTTCTCCGGCATTTCGGTCGCAGCCAGTGAGGCCTGCCCGGCGGCTATGGTGGGGGCAATGAATTTGCCGGCTTTGTTTTCCAGAGTGGCCATCGCCATGTTCAGATTCTTGGCGTATCCATATTCGATGTATCCGATCGCGCCAGGTGTGGTCTTGATACTCGCCGTGACGCCCTCGTTGCCCTTGGACTTGGTGCCGATGGGCCAGTTCGGCATGTTGTTGGTGCCGGGACTTTTCTTGAACTCCTCGCTGATCGCGCTCAGATGCTGGGTAAACACAAAAGTTGTGCCGCTGCTGTCGGCGCGAACCACCACGTTGATTGGCGAGTTGGGAAGTTTCGCTCCAGGATTTGCAGCCGCAATCAGCGGATCATTCCAATTCTTGATTTTGCCCAGGAATATACCGGAATAGGCTTTGCGCGAAAGCTTGAGATCCGTCACGCCATCGAGATTGTAGGTCAGCACAACACTGCCTGCCGTCATCGGCAGCAGCTGCACGCCTCCTTCGACCCTTGCGATATCCTCGGGCTTCATGGCCGCGTCGCTGGCGCCAAAGTCCACCGTCTTGTCGATGAAACTCTTAACGCCGCCACCGCTGCCGATCGACTGATAGTCGATCTGAACATTGTTGTGCGTGCTGCTGTACGACTTGAACCATTTCGAATACAGCGGTGCGGGGAAACTGGCGCCGGCGCCCTGAAGCTTGACCTGTGGCGCCGCCGCGTCTGGCTTGGCAGTCCCGCCGCAGGAGGACAATAATATCGCTGCGATCGGAAGGAACAATACTGGTCTCCGACTGAATATCTGCATGCTGAATCTCCTTGTCGCAGAAAGCGAATTCCTGAAGCGCAAACGCAAGTCTTGAAGCAACACAGCGTAGCTTCTGGAAAGTCTCGTGACTGTTAATCGTCTATTACATTCTTGTGAACGGCTCTTGTTTCAAAAAGAAAACCCACGAGGAAAGAATTCCCCGTGGGTTGAGCTGCAAGGCTCGACGTTTGCAGCCGAAAGTGGACAATCGCTATTGAACGCAAGATGCCGGATCGGCGGCGCAGTGGCCGACTTCTTCGAGCAGACCCCTGACGCGCGAGTTCAACTTCTTCCCGTCGACTTCGTTGAAGTGCTGGTCGTGGAAGGCTGCTCCATCCAGGATCTCCTTCATCTGTGTTGCAATCTCGTCACGCAACGCGGTCCACCCGATAATCTTGTTTTCCAGTGATAGGTAAACGGCGTCGCTGGCTGAATTACTCGATAACGCCGCCGTCGACACTTTTAAGCTGTCCATGGCAAATTGCCCGAAAGGCGCGTTGATCTGTTTGTAGTTGCGAACGAACTCCTCCAGAGTGACTTCGTGACCCCGTAGCCGCTTGGGCTGAACATTCTGATCCAGGATCTCGGTCAGCACGCGGCCGTCGGACACGTACGTATCCTGGAGGCCAACGAGCGAAAGGATTGTCGGGCGCACATCGACATGATCCGTCCAGGTCTCTCTGTCTTCTCCCTCGTTGCGGACCCCGGGACCGACGATACCCAGCCAGTTGTTGGCAATGTCGGGCGCGTCATCGCCATGAATCCAGGCAAAAGCGGGATTAAGACAGGCATTGCTGCACGTGCCCGTCAGGTATCGAAACGTTGCTCCCTTTTGAAAAAAGAAATCCGGCTTTGCGAACATCGTAAATGACGGCGTCCGATTCGGGTCGGCATTGATCATGTGCAACGCCTTCAGCTGGGGCGCATCGGCAAGAGAATTCGCGACAGGAATCAGGTGCAACGGATCGATGAATGGATCGAATGCCTTTGCAGCCGCCGCCTCGCGTTCAAAGCGGCGAAGTGTCGTGTTGAGCGCAAGCTGTCCATTGGGGCCGAGCGCAGAGAGGCGGCCGTTGATGTAAAACGATGGCGCCGAATCGAAACTGATGTCGTATGTTGCCGGGTCCTCGGGAAACAGCCAGCTCATGTTGACACCAAT
>Ga0134122_10000163_pt1 | contig 39709 bp, 32 predicted proteins | sample KB302_FD_96461 | JGI IMG/M metagenome (GOLD analysis project Ga0134122, IMG submission 96461) | Terrestrial soil microbial communities without Nitrogen fertilizer from Kellogg Biological Station, Michigan, USA - KB3-0-2 | ecosystem: Environmental > Terrestrial > Soil > Unclassified ... | reverse complement strand
CAGCACGCGCATGTTCTCGCCGTAGCCCGGCCAGAGGAACTTGCCGGCCGCGTTCTTCCGGAACCAGTTCACCTGGAAGATCTTGGGCGGGTAGTCGATCCGGTGCTGCATGTTCAGCCAGTGCTGCAGGTACGTCCCCATGTCGTAGCCGCAGAAGGGCAGCATGGCCATCGGGTCGCGCCGCACCACGCCCACCTTGCCGGCCGCGGCGGCGGTGGTCTCCGAGCCGACGGTGGCGCCCAGGAACACGCCGTGCGTCCAGTTGAAGGACTGCACCACCAGCGGGACGGTGGTGCTGCGCCGCCCGCCGAAGATGACGGCGGAGATGGGCACCCCGTCCGGGTCGTTCACCTGCTTGGAGAGCACCGGGTTGTTCGTCATCGGCGCGGTGAAGCGCGAGTTGGGGTGCGCCGCCTTCTCCGCCGACCCGCGCTTCCACGGGCGGCCCTGCCAGTCGGTGGCCTCCTCGGGCGCCTCGCCGTCCATCCCCTCCCACCACACGCCGCCGTCCTTGGTCAGCGCCACGTTGGTGAACAGCGTGTCGCGGGCGATGGACTTCATCGCGTTGGGGTTGGAGGAGAAGTTGGTGCCCGGCGCCACGCCGAAGTAGCCGTTCTCCGGGTTCACCGCCCACAGCCGGCCGTCCTGCCCCACCCGCATCCAGGCGATGTCGTCGCCCACCGTCCACACCCGCCAGCCCTGGAACCGCCGGGGCGGGATCATCATCGCGAAGTTCGTCTTCCCGCACGCGGACGGGAAGGCGGCGGCCACGTAGGTCATCTGCCCCTCGGGGCTCTCCACGCCGAGGATGAGCATGTGCTCGGCCAGCCAGCCCTCCTGCCGCCCCAGGTAGCTGCCGATGCGCAGGGCCAGGCACTTCTTCCCCAGCAGCGCGTTGCCGCCGTAGCCGGAGCCGAAGGACCAGATGGTGTTGTCCTGGGGGAAGTGGCAGATCAGCCGGCGCTCCGGGTTGAGGTCGCCGGTGCAGTGCAGGCCGCGGTTGAACTGCTGCCCGTCGCCCAGCATCTCCAGCGCGGCTTTCCCCATGCGGGTCATGATCCGCATGTTGAGCGCCACGTAGATGGAGTCGGTCAGCTCCAGGCCGACCTTCGAGTGCGGCGACCCCAGCGGGCCCATCACGTACGGGACCACGTACATGGTCCGGCCCTTCATCGACCCCTCGAACCAGCCGCGCATCTTGGCGTACGCGTCCTGCGGCGCCATCCAGTTGTTGGTGGGGCCCGCGTCCTCCCTGGTGGGCGTGCAGATGAAGGTGAGCTGCTCCACCCGCGCCACGTCGTTGGGGTTGGAGCGGTGCAGGTAGCTCCCCGGGTGCTTCTGCGGGTTGAGCGGGATCAGCACCCCCGCGGCCACCGCCTCCTCCGTCAGCCGCCGGCGCTCCTCCTCGGAGCCGTCGCACCAGATCACCTTCTCGGGCTTGAGCATCCGGGCCATCTCGTCGACCCAGGCGGTCAGGTGGGCGTTCGTCGTCGGCTTCGTTTGGGACATGGGCGAACCTAGTAGAGCAGCCGCGGGCCAACGGCAAAGCGGCCGGGGCGCGGAGTCTCATTCGAAGCATTAGCGACCTCGTACCGCGCAGCGTCGCGACCTGACGTCCCGTTCAACTGGGCGCCTTGCCCAAGCGTGGCCCCGAGCACTAAGACGCCGCGGCCATGACCTCCGCCCTCGTTGCCCTGCTGCTCGCCGCCGGCCCCCAGAAGGTGGCGGTGATGACCATGGACCCTGGAGAGGGGGTCCCGGACAAGACCGCCTCCGCCCTCACCGAAGCCGTCATCGCCGAGGTGCGGCGCCAGCCCAACCTCCAGGTGGTGACGCCCCAGGAGATCGCCACCCTCCTCGGCTTCGAGCGCCAGAAGCAGCTGCTGGGCTGCCACGAGGACACCTCCTGCATGGCGGAGATCGGCTCCGCGCTGGGCGTGGATCGGCTGCTGATGGGGAGCGCGGCCAAGTTGGGCGCGTCCTGGCTGGTCCACCTCAAGCTGATCGACGCGTCCAAGGGCAGCGCGGTGGGGCAGTCGGACCGGCGGCTGAAGGACAAGAGCATCGACGACGTCCTCGACGCGCTGCCGCCGATGGTGGCGGAGCTGTTCGGCAAGGCCCCGCCGCCCGCGCCGGCCGTGGTCGCGCCGCCGCCGGCCGCCTCGCTGCCTTCCGTGACCACGGTGAAGACGGAGAGCGGCGGCGCCGACGAGCCGGTGGAGGTGCCGGCCGAGGTGCAGAAGAAGCTGGTGCTGATCACCGACGGGAAGGGTCACTACGTGGCGGTGGCCGGCTACGACCACTCCGAGGACGGCTTCTTCGCCGGGGACGGGAAGTCCTTCTGGCTGCAGCGCACCATCGGCGGTGGGGCGGAGGGGGACATCAAGTTCAACCTGGTGTTCTGGGACCCGCGCATCCCGGCGGCGTACCAGCGCGCCATCGACCTTCAGGACGGCAAGTACACCGTTCAATGCGGGGACAAGAAGGTCCCCTACCAGGTGGTGCCCAAGGGCCAGGCGGACGGGATGCTGAAGAAGGCGAAGTTCTTCAAGCCGCGCTGGAAGCGGGCGGCGCTGGCGCTGGCGCGCGACGACGCGGGCAACTACTTCGTGGTGGACGGGGCGCGCGAGGACAACGACGAGACGCGCAAGCCGCGCCTGTTCACCGGCCCCAAGGGCGCGCTGCGCGAGGTGCCGCTGCGCGACACCGTCTCCGACGCCAAGGGGATGATCCTCATCTCCGAGTCCGGCCGACTGCGCGTCCCGCCCCAGGGCGAGGAGGCGGAGTGGACGGACGGCAAGGGGGTGCTCAAGCTCACCCGCCTGGAGATCGGCCCGCGCGAGGGCAAGCTCATCTACAAGGAGCTGGGCCTCTACAAGGACGACCCGCTCCGCACCGCCTGCGACCCGCACCAGTAGCGGTCGGGGTCAGGCCGGCTTCACGGAGTCCAGCAGCGCGTCCCAGAAGGCGATCTTCTCGTCCTTCTGGGCGTCCGACCCGCGGAGCACCACGTTCATCGCCGGGTGCTTGCCGGACTCCTGCTCGCCCGGCGTGCGCCACTGGAAGAACAGGCTGCCCTCGTCGTCCTGCTTCCCCAGGAGGATGATCTCCTCCCCGGGGAGCTCCGCCACCTTGCGCTTCTTGCTGCGGATGGGGCGCAGGCCCGCCCCCATCGCGGCGACGCCGGAGCTCTCCATCATGTTGGCGAACTTCTGCATCAGGCTGGTGTCGTCGGGCTCGAACGTGGTCTCCAGCGCCAGCTCCAGCTCGAGGTCGAGCGGGCCGCCCTTGAAGTGGACCGCCGCCTCCTCGCCGAGCTTGAACGGCGCCGCGATGACGCCGTGCGGAAGGTGGAAGGCGCCCTTGGGGCGCGGGTGCCCTGGCTCGTCCGGGCGGTAGGCGGCGGCGACCTCCGCGATGCGCGCCGCGGCCTCGTCCTTGCGCTTCTCGCTGACGAGGATCTCCAGCCAGAGCCCGGAGCGACCTGCGTTGTAGATGGCCCCGAGCGCGGTGCGGGCCTTGGCCGGACCCGGGCAGTAGAAGACCGCCTTGAGCGTCCCCGGCTTGATCATCTTCTGATCGAGGATCTCCCCGTCCGCCGCCTTGGCGAACTCCCGGTTGGCCTTCTTCGCCTCGATCTTCCGCAGGCGCTCCAGCCACTCGTGCTCCCAGGGGTCCTTGGCCGCCTTCTCCCAGGCGACCTCCTCCAGCTTGACGCCCTGGACCTCCTCCTCGTCGCTGGTGCGCTTCATGGCGGCGGGGAGCCGCAAGCAGAAGCGGCCCACGCACTGGTCGACCAGGTCCATCCGACTAGCCCCCGGTCTCTTTCTTGATCTTCTCGATGCAGAACTTCTCGACCATCAGCGCGGTGTAGTCCAGGACCTCTTTGGACTTGTAGGCGTCGCCGTGCTCGATGCCCTCGAACTCCTTGGGGGAGCGGCCCTTCACGGCGCGCCCGGAGGATTCGGCGACGGTCGCGTCGCCGGTGCCGTCCGAACCGTCCAGCCTGGCCACGATGGAGGTGTTGCCCTTGATGACCCGGGCGGTGAACCCGCCGCGCGAGTGCCACCAGTCGCCCACCGCGGTGGCCTGCTGGCCGATCCACTCGCCCGCGCCCCAGACGCTGGACCAGATCTTGGAGAGCGCGCCGCGCAGCGACCCCTTCACCACGGTGTCGCCCTTCTTCTCGTAGGCCTGCTCCTCCACCGAAAACAGGACGCGGTCGGTGGTGGGGCCGCCGTTCACCTTGCCGGTGCCGTAGAACGACTCGCACGGCACCTCGCGCTCCATCTTCACCTTCTCGTGGAACTCCTTGGCCATGTCGATGAAGGCCTCGTAATCCGACCAGGCGGCGTCATCGCCCTCCATGCCGGTCTTCTTCTTCTTCTTTCCCGGGTCGAGGTAGTCCGGGTCCGCCGCGCGCCAGTAGTCCGTCTTGTTCTTGTAGATCTCCTCGTACGGGTCGCCGGTCTCCGGGCGCTTGGACTTCACCACCCGGTCGAAGTCGCCGAACTGGAGCCACTTCGCCTCTCCGTTGTTGGCGGTGTAGCGCTGGCTGGGGAGGAGCTGGAGGCCGCCGGGCATGTTGCCCACCATGGCGGTGGTCTCCTTGCCGTCCACCCCCAGCACCCAGGCGGCGATGCGGGAGGCGAAGCCGTTGCGCTCCAGTCCGCCCTTCATCCGCCAGTACAGCGTGCCGGCGCCGGTGGCGGGCATCACGCCGTGGACCACGCCCGCCACGTCGGCCTTCAGGCTGTGGATCCAGAGCGCGCCGCCGGTGACCAGGCCGCCCATGGAGTGGGTGACGATGATCACCTGCTTGGCCTTGTACTTCTTCTTCAGCGCGTCGACGTACTCCTTGAGCTTCTTGCCCGAGTCCGCGTTGGAGGCGCTCCAGTTGTAGCCCAGGGCATGGACCGGGAGGTCGAAGGCGGCCTTCACCGCCGGGCTCCACGCGTTGTTCTGCAGCCGGGCGAGGATGGGCTCGTAGAAGCTGAAGGCCACCGTGCCCCAGCCGCGCTTGCTGGGCGGGTCCCACTCCGGGATGGTGTGCTTCCCGTCGATCTTCGCGTTGTGCTTGGCGTCGTCGTCGAAGGGGACCAGGCGGTCCTTGTCGAACTTGTCGCCCACCGCCTTCTTCTTCTTCTTGGCGGCGGTGTCCCAGACCATCCCGTAGTTGGTGGCCATCCAGACCAGGTCGTCCGGGTCCCAGATCTTGTCGCCGCCCTTGGCCGCCTTGAGCCGGCTGCCCATGATGCCGGGCACGAAGACGATGGGGATGATCTCCTTCTTGATCTGCAGGCCGTGCGCGCCCGGAGCCAGGTTCTCCAGCGGCTTGAACAGGTCCTTCCAGTCGATCTTCAGCTCGCCCATCTAGCGCGCCTTCTTGAGGTCGTCGGTCAACGACGGGAACTCCAGCTTCGAATTCCCCTCCTGCTCCAGCTGGGCCCCCATGCCGCCCGACCCGTCGACCACGCCCGACTGCGATTTCCCGCCCGGCAGCGTCATCTTGTACTTGGCGCCGGCGAGCGATTTGGCCGCCCCGTCCGCCGCGGACACCACCACCGCCGCGGTGGGCTTCTTCTCCACCAGGTCCTTGATCTCCTTCAGCTTGACGGACTTGTCCTTGTCGGACCCGCCGCTGATCTTCTTCACCTTGGAGCCCTTGAGCTTGATGGGCATCACTTGCCTTCCACGGTGATGGTCTTGGCGTTGAGCTGGACGTTGCCGCTCTTGTCGATGGTCAGCAGCAGCTTCCCGCCGACGACGATGTTGAACTTGTCGTCCGCCTTGAATTCGATCTTCTGGGCGAGGAAGGCGGCGCCCTCCTTCACGCCCTTCTCCGCGTTCCCGTTGACCTCCACCTTGCCGTCGTTGCCGGTGCTCTGGACCATCCCCTCCTTGGTCTGGAGCTGGTCGTCCCCGACGATCTTGGCGGTGTTGTTCTGCTCGATCGACTCCTCGCGGGTGCCGGCGATGATCTCCGAGCGCACGCCGGCCACGGTCTCCGTCCGCAGCGCGCCCACGCCGATCGCGTGGGTGGCGCCCACCACGGTGAGCGCCGCGCCGCCCACCGCCAGCGTCTTCACCAGGGTGACCGTCTCCGTGGAGGCCGCCTTGCAGCTCAGGTTGTAGACGCCGCTGATCGTGGTGGACTGGCTGCCCTCCACCGTCTCGACGTCCCCGGCGGTGATGCCGGCGGTGCGGCTCTTGAGGACGGCCAGCGTCTGGTTCTTCGTCACCGACAGGGTGTCGTTGAGGATCACCTCGTGGGCCTGGTGCCGGTCCACCTCGGCGGTCCGGTGGCGGCCCACCTGCAGCGACTCGTCGTGGCCGACGTCCTGCCTCTTGTCGTTGACCGTGGCGAGGGTCTGGTCCTTCTGGGCGTGGAGGGTGATCAGCTCGCTGCCGGAGGCGTCCTCCAGGCGCAGCTCGTTGCTGCCGTTCCCGCCGGGCGAGCTGTTGGTCTGGAGGGCGCTCTGGGTCTTGTCGCCCGGGAGGCCGGCCGGCGGCGGGTGGCTGCCGTTGTAGACGCTGCCCACCACCAGCGGGCGGTCCGGGTTGCCCTCCAGGAAGCGGACCACCACCTCCTGGCCGATGCGCGGGATGAACAGCGCGCCGAAGCCGGGGCCGCCCCAGCTCTGCGCCACCCGGACCCAGCACGAGCTCTTGTCGTCCTTCTTCCCCTCGCGGTCCCAGTGGAACTGGACCTTGATGCGCGCGTGCTCGTCCGGCTGGATCTCCTCGCCCGCGGCGCCGGTGACGATGGCGGTCTGCAGGCCGGGGACGCGCGCGGGCGGGGTGCGGCGCGCGGGGCGGAACGGCGTGCCGTCCGGGAGGCAGCGCACCTCGTTGCGGTAGATGTCCGAGAAGGCCTCCGGCGTGCCCAGCGTCTCGCGCCGCTTGCCCCAGTGGCGGACCTCCACCGCCACCAGCTTGCGGTTGAAGCGCTCCTCCGGGTGCTCGGAGAGGCTGAACAGCGCGCCGGGAGCGAGGCGCGGGCAGTGGGTCTTCAGGTCCAGCGTGAGCTTCCCCTGCGCGCGCTCCTCCAGGCGGGCGGTGGCCAGCGCGGCGGCGTCCGACGGGTTGGTCCGCTCGGCGGGGTAGTCGTACAGCTCCAGCTTGCCCGGGGTGTCCTTGCCGCTCACGTCCAGCGCGGGGCGGAGCGGGTCGAAGTCCTTGAGCACCACCGCGTCCGTCCGCAGGCGGTGGATCTCCAGCGCGTCGTAGACGTACTCGTCCTCGGAGGAGCCCTGGCCCTCCCGGCGGAAGACGAGGGTGTCCCCGCCCTCCAGCGCGGCGAAGGCGTTGGGCCCGTCACCCAGCACCAGCTCGTGGTCGGAGTCCGTGTGGTGGAACCGGAACCACAGGCCGTTCGCCTCCGCGCGGTGGAGCACGAAGTCCCAGTCGGTGGAGGCGTACTGCACGCAGAACTCCAGCGAGGGGTAGGAGCCGGAGACGGCGACGCGGTGCTTGATCTTCCCCTCGTCGAGCACGCTCTTGATGACGTCCACCACCGACTTGGCCTGGAAGGCGCGGCTCCGCTTGACCAGGGCCAGCCGGTTCAGCTTGGGCCCGACGCGGACCTCGTAGCGGCGCCGGCCGCCGTGCTCGCCCTGCGAGCGCCCGGCGTGGACCTCCCCGTGGAACCAGCGGTCTCCGTTGGGGGTGGGGACCTGGAGCTTCACCTCCTGGCCCAGCAGCTCCTTGAGGTCCAGCGGCTCGCCGTCCCGGGGGTAGAAGGCCACGTCCAGCTGGAACGGGCGCGAGATCGCCTCCACCGCCTGGAAGGAGGTGACGAAGAGCTGGTCCGGGGAATGCGGACCTATCTCGAGCTCGAAGCCGACGGTGGACATGGATGTAGGTGAAGCGAGTGGATGCTAGCCCCAGGGCCGACGGGCGGTCTACTAGCGGACCTCTTCCGCCTCGATGCTGAAGAGCTGGAAGTTCCAGCCGGTATGGCAGTCCGATCCCGTGTACCCGGGCGTCGGGTAGACCCGGGTGCTCACCGCGACGTTCCCCGGCGCCACCCCGAAGCAGGCGCCGTTCTGCCCGGTGGTGCCCTGCGCGCCCTGAGGCCCCAGAGGTCCCGGATCGCCCGTGTCGCCCTTGCAGGCCAGCAGTGCCAACACCACGGCCACCAGGGCTTTCTTCATTTCGGCCCCTCCGAGCTGCTTCTAGTTGATCTGCACCGAACCGCCCTTGATGCGATTGGTCCCGGTGGCGCGCGTCTCCAGGTACGTCCCGCGCAGCACCACCTTCCCGTCCCGGCGGAGGGTGATGCTGGCCTGACCGCAGCGGAGGACGATCTCGTCCTTCCCTTCGATCGTCACCCGCCTGCCGTCCACCTTCGCCTCCAGCCTGGTCCCGGGCGCCGGCGCGGCGAGCAGCGCGTCCAGCAGCGGCGTCTGCACTGCCGGCTGGATCAACCCCATCAGCACGGGAAGCCGCGGATCTCCGTTCTCGAACTGGAGCACCGCACCCTGCTTCTCCGCCGCCGCGCGCTCCACCGCCGCCTTGTCGAGCGGGACGATGCTCCGCGCCGGCACCGGGCCGCCGCTGCCGGGGAAGTCCACCAGCAGGCCGCGCTGGACGTCGAACCCGGCGATCCACCCCACCCGCACGCCGGTGATGGGATGACTCGCGCGCTCCAGCAGCTCCGTGGCCGCGGGGGCCGCCGCTCTCCTCGGGGGCGGAGGGCTCAAATCTCCTTCTCGCACGCCAGGCACTTCGCCGGGCCTCCGCCCTTGCCCATGGCCATCACCGGGGGCTGGAGCAGCGGCGAAGGCGGCGTGTTCTTGTCGTTGTGGAGCATGGGGTCCATGGCGCGCGCCACGGCCTTGCCCTCCGCCTGCACGTCGAACGAGCAGTTGACGAACTCCGCCTTGCCCTTGGTCTTGCTGGACGCCACCCCGCCGCCCGCGGTGCCGGCCTCGTCGCCGGTGCTGGTGCTGAAGTTGGAGTCCTTGGTGCAGATGGGGTTCCCCTCCACCACCACCGAGCTGGCGGTGGACGCGGAGTCGGACGACATCGCCATGTTCGGGTAGGGGATGGGGATGGGGCCGCCCGGGCTGGGCGTCTTGCACACGTCCGGGAAGGCGATCGTCTTGCCCTGGCTGTCCTTGTGCACCACGGACAGCTTGTTCACTCCGACGAAGTTGCCCATGGCGCCTCCGGCGCGGATTCTACATGGATGGCGGTCACGTCGTGAGGGCCGTCGGCCAGCGGCACGCGCCCCCGCCAGAGGAGCAGGACCTGGTCCGCGTCCGTGTCGACGATCACCGTGTCCAGCGCCATCGGCGGCGTCGCGTCCTCGGCCCCCATCAGCGCCACGCGGACCTTGGGCGGCGGCGCGGCCGGCAGCCGGAAGGCGAGCTTCCCCCGCGGCGACCCGTTGACGATCGCCACCTGTTCGCCGCCCTTGAAGAGGCCGGGGGCAGTGAGGCCGGGCGCGGCGCCGTTGTAGAAGCGCGGGTCGAAGTCCTTCGGCAACAGCGGCATCCGGTCCTTGCTCCACGCCTCGTCGTAGGTGCCGGCCAGCTTGGGCCTGGGCTCCCAGTCGTAGCCGACGAAGCCGAAGCCGGCGGGCGCGACGCGCTGGCCGAAGGACTCCAGCGGCTCCGCCGGGTCCTCCAGGTTGGGCAGCTTGAGGCCCTCCTCGAAGTGCTTCGAGCTGGAGCGGAAGCCGACGCCCACCGGGTTGCGGCCCTCGCACCGGTGCTGCTTCGGGTCCTCCGGCGCGCGGTCCCAGCCGCCGAACGCGCGCTCCCAGACCAGGGGGATCTTCTCGAACGGCCGGGGAGATGTCTTCCCCACCGACCCTATGGTCTTGAACCACCCCCGGTCGCCCAGCACCCGCACCACCTTGCGCAGCGGGCCGGCCTGGAACGCCACCATCACCTCGGTCGCGCCGCGCGGGGCATAGGCGTGGCCGATCAGCGCCACGTCGGTGGCCAGCTTGGGCGGCACCGCCTCCGGCTCGTACTTGTAGGACGACTCGCCGGGCTTGCCCCACGGCTCGCCGGCCACCGAGGCGGGCACCTGCTTTGGGGCGAGCACCAGCTCGCCCTCGCCGATGGTGAAGGTCGCCTTCACCAGGGGGACGAACAGCGGGCGCCCCTCTTCGTCGGTGAGGAAGACCGGCTCGACCACGAGCTGGGTGGCGTTGTCGATGAAGGGCTGGCCCATGCGGGTCTACTTCGGCAGCGGGATATCCGGGAACCCGAACGACTCGAATGGAGCGTACTTCGGGACGCGCGCCAGCTTCGGGCAGTACCGGTACTCGCGGGCGGTGGGGAGCTCGAGCGACTCCGCCAGCTGGAGGATCGCCAGCCCTTCGATCATCACCCGCTTGTTGGGCAGGTAGCTGGCGTCCAGCGCCAGCGAGGTCTTGTCGCTCTTCTGATACGCCTGCTTGTGGTCGTCGAGGAGCGCGTCGAACGCGTCCTCGAACGCCTTGGCGTCCCGGTCCCGCAGCGCGCGCACCACGTCGAGCCTCGGGCTGGCCTGCCCCTCCAGCGCGCGCTCCAGCTGGTCGATGGCCGCCTCCAGCGCCTTGGCGTCCGCGCGGTCCGCCACCATCAGGTAGAGCGCCCGGCTGTAGGCGAAGTCGTCCTCGTACTCCTCGCCGTCCCACCACCTGGTGGGCGAGAGCGCGGCGATCTCCCGAGCCAGCGGCCATTGCGCGGCGGCCACCGCGTCCAGGAACGGCCCGTTGATGCTGGCCTTGCGGTACGGGTCGGCGCGCTGCTCCTTGCCGTTCTTGGAGAGGTAGAGCTTCCGGGTGAGGGCGGAGTGGATCAGCAGGTGGAAGAACTTGTCCCGGTCGCCGCCCAGCAGGAGCGCGCAGATCCCCAGGCCGCGGTAGGCCTCGGAGATCCGGTTGCACATGTCGTCGAGCGGCCCAGAGGCGGGCTGGGCGTTCACGGCCTCGACCATCATCTCGATCGTGCCGATGAACTGCTCCGGGAGGTCGGCGAGGTCGCTCACCGCGCGCGGCTCAGAATGTCCACTCGATGAGCGGGATGAACTCGAAGCCGGTGAAACCGGCCTTCTTGATTTTCTCCGCCAGGTCGGCGCGGATGACGAGCGGGATCCCGTAGGACTTCAGCCGGAACAGCTGCGCCTTTTTGTCGATCTTCTTCTCGTCCAGGGTCAACTTCCGGACGTCGGTGATCTGCGAGTCGTCCAGCGGATTCTTCTTCCACTTGGTCTTCTTGAGGTCGATGCAGTCCTGGAGGCCGACCTGGTGGATCACGAAGTAGGGAGCCTTCTCCTTCCGGCCCTTGTGGTTGAAGATCGTCACCGGCAACATCTCCTGGCCGGGCACCTTCTCCGCCTCGAGGAACTTCTTCACGCGCTCGGAAGCGACCAGGAGCATGTCCATGTTGTGGATGGCGTCCTCGAGCCGGATGTCCTTCGGGAACGAAGGGGACATGCGGAAGTTGGCGTCATCCGGAAAGTTCGCGGCGCGGGAGACGCCTTCCTGGAACTCGTGCAGGTCGTCGACCTCGCGGAGCCCTCCCAGGACGCAGGCGCCGTCGGAGCCTTCAGAGCGGGCGATCAGGTAGTTCATGGTTCACTTGCCGGTGAGTGGATTCTTGGTGACCGGGGCCATCAGGAAGGGCAAGTACCACGTATTGTTCGTGCGGTCGTGGCGCTTCTTCCAGGCGGCTTTGTTGGCCTTGGCCCGCCCCCGGAGCCCGCGCCGCAGCGCTCGAGCCCGGCCTGTCAGCAGGGGAGGCAGCTTGGCGGCTTCGTTCAGGGCCTTGGACTCGTCGTTCTGGTGCTGCTTCTGCGCCTTCGTGATCGATTTCCAGATACCCTTCATCCAATTCTGGATTTGCGACGAGTACTTGGGGTGCCCCCAGCTCCGCGGGTTGTGGACGGCGTACCCTTCGGGGCTCTCGCCGCGAAGCAGGTTCAGGTACTGCTGCCGTTTGCCCTTCTTGAACCTGTTGTTGAACCCATTGGTTATCTTGCGGAGCCCCGGGTGGCCCGTGACGTCGAGCGTGACCTTGTCCTGGAGGAACTGCTCGTAGGAGTGGTCGGTGGGCAGGCCGATGAGGTTGGCGCTCAGGTTGAGGTCCCAGTCCGCCACGTGCATCACCCACCGCACGTAGACCAGGTCCTTCTTGTCGACCTCGGCGAGCGAATTGTCGAAGGACTCCTTGGGGAGAACGTGGTGCGCCTCGGACCGGCCTCCCTGGAACCCCGTCGTGCAGCGCTTCTGGTACGTGCCTTTGCACTTCCGGGTCTTCTGGGACTTCTTGTACCCCTTGATGTACCAGCCTTGCTTCTTGTACTTCCTCAGGTCCGCGTGTTTGACGGCGGGCATAGGCCCCTCAGTTCACCAGAAGTGCCGCGTAGCTTCCATCGTCTCCGCTGAGCCAGACCAGGCAGCGCCCACCGCGCTCCTCCGGAGGCGGTCCGAGCGTAGCGAGGATGATCGAGGCCGGGCCCATGGCGGCGCCCAGCTCGCCGAACGAGGCGGCCGGGAGGAGATCCGGCACGCCCTCCAACCCCGCCGAGGCGCGCAGCCGCACCTGCGCGTTCCCCCAGTCCATCGCGCGGCGGTCGTCGCCGTTGAGGTGCGAGGCCAGCACGCTCGGCCGGACGGCGCCCGCCAGCGTCTCCTTGATGCAGGAGGCGAGGAGCTTCCCATTCGGAGGAACGCCTGACTTGCGGTGGCCCGGTCCGGTCGCCGAGTGGAAGCCCGACAGCCAGGCCAGCGCCTCCGTTCCCTCCTTGCCCCGGCCCTCCAAGTCTACCACCAGGAACGCCGCCGCCTCGCCGGGCATCATCCGCGCCGGTAGCTCTTCGTTCTTGAGCAGGAGGAGGTCGTCCAGCGCCTCCACCACCGCGGGGTCCACGAGGCTGTCGATCGCGCCCACCACGCAGCGATCGAACTCCCGGCGCTTCAGGCCATCGAGCGCGTCGGCCAGCGCGCGCGCGAAGTCGACCGCCGTCTCCTGGTAGGCGCGGACGGCGGCCATGGGACCCAGATCCACCAGCTTCAGCATCTCCTCCAGGATCTTCTCGCCGGGCTCGCGCGGGGGGAGCTCTTCGCCCAGCTCCTCGAACTGCTGCTCGAAGTAGTAATCGCTCGGGAGCGCGACGAAGAGCGCCGTCCGCCGGTGCGGGTCAGTCCGGAGGACCGGCTCCAGGTCCGCCAGCGCCGAGGAGCCCAGCTGGAGCAGGCGGCCGCGATCTTCGAAGCCCACCGCGGACGGCACCTGGTGCCCGACGGCGAGCGCTTCGCCGGTGTCCTCCAGGGCCTCGACCGAGCCCGCGGTCATCGTGCCGTCCATCTCGGCCGACCGCCGGACCCCGGCCATGGCCGCCGCCGCGCCCTCCTCCGCCGTGTCCCCGATGGCGGAGACCATGGCCGCCGCCAGCACCCGAAGCGCGGCCCCCGCCGGCCGGTCGGGAGCGGTCGCTTTCGGCGCTGGACGGCGGGGCACCGGCAGCGGTTCGATCATCCCGCGCCGGCGCGCCTCCGCCGGCGCGCGTCCGGAGGCGGCTTCGCGGGCGAGGGCCTCCAGCTCCGCCGACTGGACGCCCCGCAGCGCGGTGGAGCCCAGCTGCCAGCGCCCGCCGCTCGACAGCCGCAGCCCCAGGGCCAGCGCGTGCCGCCGCCGGAGCGGAGCGACCTCCAGCTCCTCCAGGCGCTCGGCGAGCGCGACGGCCGGCCTCGCCGCGGCGCGCTTCTTCTGCCGCTCCCGCCACCGGGTCTCCATCGCCTGCGGATCCGGAACCGGCAGCTCCTCTTCCGGCGAGTCGTCGGGGACCGGCTCCTCGCCCTCGCCGTCTTCGGGCCGGGGCGCCACCAGCGGGCCCTCGATGGCCTGGCCCGTGAGGGCGGAGAACGCCTCGCCCGCGAGCCGCGCCAGCGCCGGGTCGCGCGCCAGCTCCAGGCACGGTTCGACCAGGTCGGGGTCCCTGGAGAACCCCGCGGCCCAGAGCGCCGCCGCCGCGGTGGCCGGGTTCCCCGTCGCGCGCCGCAGCGGCTCCGCGCCGTCCGGCGCCGCCAGCGCCCAAAGGAGCAGCGGGTGGCCCGGCGCCTCCTCCCCTCCGGCGATCACCTCCGCGCACCGCGAGAAGGCCTCCGGCATCCCCAGCATCATCCCCAGCTCCAGCCCCGCGTCGCGCTCCGCCACGGACGGAGAGCGGAGGGCCTGGGTGACGGCCTCCTGGGGAACGTCCAGCGCCACCCGGGTCGCGTACGACAGCACGGCGGCGGGCGCGGACCTCAGGAACGGGCCGGCGACGAGCGACTCCATCGGACCGGGGTGGACGCGGCGGGCGGCCAGCGCCGCCAGCATGAGGCCGTGGAGCGCCCGGGGCGTGGTCCGGAGCGCCGCCAGCAGGGCCCCGTCCATGCCGTCGCCCGGCGCGACCTTCAGGGCCTCGAAGATGGCCGCGGCCACCTCGGGCGGCGCCGCTCCCGCCGCGGCGAGCGCCTTCTGCACGGCGGCGTCCGCCGGCCCGCTCGCCAGCGCCAGGGTGGCGGCCGCGGCCTGCTCGGCGTCATCCCCCGCGAGGGCCGGTTCGAGCAGGCGCTCCGACGCGGCCGGCCCCGCCCGGCGGAGCCCCTCCAGGTGCGCGAAGAGCCTTGCCTCCAGGCCGTGCAGGTCCGCGAGTAACGCGCGCGGGGAGCGCAGCCGGGCGGCCCGCTGGGACCAGAGGAAGGCGGCGCTCTCCAGGTGCTCCTCGACGATGTCCCAGCGCATGGCCCTCGCGGTCACTGCGGCAGCGTGGGCCCACCGTAGTGCAGCGGGTTGCCGAAGACGATGGCGGCGGCGATGACGGCGGGCACGTACTCGCGGGTCTCGTCCGGCAGCAGCTTCATCCGGTAGAGGTGCCAGAAGTCGCGCTTCTTGTAGCCGCCCGGCTCCTTCGCCACCTTGTGCAGCGCCTTCCGCACCCCGTCCTCGCCCTTGTTGTACGAGGCCAGCACCAGCATGAAGGACTGCTCGCCGAACTCGATCAGCAGGGCGGAGAGGTACTTCGCGGCGGCGTCCGCGGCCTTGTACGGGTTGGTGCGCTCGTCCATCTGCGAGTCGACCCGCAGGCCGTAGCTCTTCGCGGTGGCCGGGATGAACTGCCACATCCCGCGGGCGCCGGCCTTGTCGTTGAACGCCTCGGCGTCGAACTGCGACTCCACGTAGGCGATGTAGCCCAGCTCCTCCGGCACCCCGTTGTCCTGGAACGCCTTGCGGATGCTGGGCCAGTACTTCTTCCACCGCTCCTGCGACTGCGGCCAGTTCTTCCGCGTCACCAGCCAGTCGATGTGCCAGCGCACCCGCTCCTTGAACACCGGGGGGATGGCGTAGGTGTCGGCGCCGAACTTCCCGAGCACCGCGCGCATCTCGCGGTCCAGCTCGTCGCCCTGGCCCTGCTGGGCGAGCGCCTCGCGCGCCTTCTCGTTCGTCCGGGCGGCCTCGCCCAGCTCGTCCAGCTTGCCCTTGGCCTGGCCGGTGAGGCTCTGCAGCTGCGCCTCCAGCGCGAGCAGCTTGTCGGGGTCCGTCTCGCTCGTCATCTGCGCTTCGACGGCGGCGATCTCCTGGTCGATGTCCTTCTTCGCGTTGACCAGCGCCTCCAGCTGCTTGCGCTGCCGGACGATCACCACCCCCAGCCCGGAGGTGATCAGCGCGCCGCCCGCCAGCACCGCGGCCACGATGCGCACCCACCGCTTGCGCGTGCGCTGCCGCTCCACCTCGTTGGCCGACTCGATGGCCTCGGCCATGATGAAGGTGGTCTGCCCGGAGCTCTGCCCACCGGCGAGCTTGCGCTGCGCGGCCACCTTCGCCGCCACCTCCTCCGCGAGCTTGGTCGCGGAGGTCGTCTCCTTCTTCGGGGGCTTCGGCCGCTCCCGGCCGTTGGCGCCCCGGTGCTTCGGAGGCGGCGCGGGGGCCTCCTCTTCTTCCTCCTCCGCCTCTTCTTCCTCCGGTTCCCCGGCTTCCGCGTCCTCTTCCGGCGCCTCTTCCTCGCCCTCCTCGTCCGCCACGCCGCGGGTGGTGGTGATGCTCTTGTACGCCTCCTGGCGCATCGCGGAGAGGTCGCCGTCCGCCCCGGCGCCGGCCCCGCTGCCGTCCGCCGCCTCCACGCGCACCTCGGGCCCGCCCTGGCCGAAGGCGATCCGGTCGCCCGGGCGCAGGGGCTGGCGCTGCACGCGCTTGCCGTTGACCAGCACGCCGTGCTCGCTGTCCGTGTCCACCACGAACCAGCGGCCGCTCTCGAAGACGAGCTCGGCGTGGTGGTACGAGACGCGCGGCTCGCGGTCGGCGTCGTAGCGGAGGTCGCAGCCCGCGCTGCGGCCCACCCGGATCAGCGGCCCCGGCGAACGGAACGACTCGCCCTTGAGGCTCCCGGAGACGTGCGCGACCTGGATCATGTCCACCGAAGTTTACCGCAGCCGGAGCCTCCTTCGAGGTTGCGCCACGCCGCTCAGAAGGTAAGGTGCGGCGGCCCCGCTATGCACACTCTCCTGGTCACACTCACCGTCCTCTCCATGGCCGCCGGCGGCAAGCCGCCCCCGGCCGGAAGCAGCACGCCCCCCAAGGGAGGGAGCAGCTCCACCTCTCCCGCCCCGCTCGCCCCCACGAGCCCGCCGCCGCCGGCCAGCTCGGGGGCGCCGGGCGCCGGCACCTCCCCCGGCCCGGGCGCCTCCTCGGGCACGCCGGCCGCCGCGAACATCAAGCCCAGCGCGGCCACCGTGGGCTACGTCGAGGCGCTCTACAAGAAGCAGCAGTTCGAGGCGGCGGACGTGGTGCTCGGCCTGGCGCTGAACAACCCCGAGACCACGCTGGCGGACAAGGTCCAGCTGCATGTGCTGGAGGGCATGCTCCGGATGGAGTCCTTCCAGGAGCCGCAGGCGCGCAAGGCGTTCACCGAGGCGTTCAACCTCGACCGCGACGCCAAGCTGCCGGACTTCGCGCCGCCCGCCACCCGCCAGCTCTTCCTCGACGTGAAGGCCACCCTGCCGGCGGTAATCACCCCGTCGCCGGGGATGCCCAGCGGCTCCTCGCCGGGGTCCCGGCCGAAGAAGGTGGTGCACCAGGAGCCGCCCGGCCAGTTCGACGCCCTCCTCCCGTGGATCCCCATCGGCGCGGGCGCGGTGGTGGCCGGCGTCGGCGGCGGCTTCGTCTTCGCCAGCCACCAGGTGAACGGCTCGCTGCTCACCGGGAGCGCGACGATCACCACCCCGGACCAGCTCCACTCCGCGGTGGCCAGCGGCAAGCTCTACCAGACCACCGGCTACACCATGGTCGGCATCGGCGGGGCCGTCCTGATTGGCGGCCTCGTCTGGAAGCTGGCCCCGGAGGTGGCGCCGCTGGTGTCGGTGAACCTGGCGCCCTCCGACCACGGGGTGGCCGCCGTCGTCTCCGGGAGGCTGCCGTGAAGCGAGTCCTTCTCTTCGTCGCGGCCGGCCTCTGCGTCGGCTATGCCGCCTCCTGCATCGACTTCGACCAGAGCCAGAAGGCCTACTGCGACAGCCTGCAGTGCCGGCAGCGCGCGCAGATCTGCCAGGACGGCCCGCAGATCACCCAGGTGGTCCCGGACAAGAACGCCACCGGCGTGGCGCTCAACACCGCGGTGACCGTCACCTACGACAACCCGGTCAACTGCACGCCCCAGGGCATCTCGCTGGTGCAGTACACCGGCGGCGAGCCGGCCGTCCCCGGCAGCACCGCCTGCGCCGGCGGCAAGACCGCGGTGTTCACGCCGTCGGTCGCGCTGCTCAGCGGGCGCGTCTACAAGGTCTACGTGAACGACTGCCAGGTCTTCAGCGACGCGGGCGTGGGCGGCCTGGACGCGTCGTGGACGTTCACCACCCAGTAGACGTCGGGGCGAGGGCGAGGCGACCTAGCTGTCGCACTTGCCCTTCACGCGGACCTGGGCGCCCGGCTTGACCTCGATCTTCTGTACGTCCTTCTTCTTGTCGGGCGTGCTGCACTCGAAGGTCACGGTGTGGGTACCCTCGTAGCCCTCCCACTTCTGTGGCGTGGTGCCGAGCGACTTGCCGTCCACGCTCGCGGTCGACCAGGGGAAGGACGAGATCAGCATCACGCCCTTGCCCACGGTGAAGGTCTCGTGGACCGAGTCGCCCTTGGCGGTGATCTTGTCCTCGTGGGAGATGCCCTGCGCCTCGTCGTAGACCTCGATCTCGTAGTTGCCGGGCGGGACGTGGGCGGAGAGCGGGCTCTTGCCCTGGGCGCGCACGCGCTTGCCCTGGATCACCTTGATCCGGAGCGGCGGCTCCGACTTGAGCACCAGGTGGACGCCCTCTGACGCCGGGCTGGTGGTCTCCGGGGTCTGGTGGTCGGGCTCCTTCACCGGCTCTTTCCCCGGTTCCTTGACCGGTTCCTTGACCGGATCGGTCTGGGTGACCGTCGGCTGGGTCGGGTTCTGGGTGGTGGTGGGGTTGGTGGTCTCCGGGTTCTGGTGCGCCACCGGGTCGGTGTTCTCGATGGGCGGCGGAGGCGGGGGCGGCGGCTTGCCGGTCGGCCGGGTCGCCACCACGACGCCCACCGCGGCCAGCACCACCACCAGGCCGCCGCCGGCGGCGATCAGCGGGACCTTGGACTTCGCCTTGGGCCTGGGCGGCGGCTCCGCGGCCGCGGCGGCCCGGTCCTCCTTCTTCACCTTCTGGGGCGGCTGGCTCTTGTGCTGCTGCGCCGCCTTCCGGTTCGCCGTCGGCTCGCGCTTGGGCGGGGGCGGCGGCTTCGCCTCGGAGGGGATGGTGGTCGGCTCCGGCGGGAGCTGGAGCGCGGGCATCTCCAGCTCGGTGGCGGCGCGCTCCTCCTCCTTCATGGGCGGGAGCCCGCCCTTGGACCGGATGGTCTGCGCGTCCCCTTCCACCTCGCCCAGGAGCGCGCTGACCATCAGGTTGCCGGTGAGGAGGAGGGGCGCCTGGCCGCCGTCGGTGCCGGTGGCCTTCATGGACACGGCCTCCGCCACGCCGGCGGGCTGGGCCGGCGTGTTCTGGCGCCGCTCCGGGCCGGGGGTGGTGCTGCCGCGAGGGGCGGAGGGCGTGGCCACGCCGCGGACGCCGGTGCCCGCGGCGGCGCCCACGGGCTGGGCCTGGAGCTCGGCGATCAGCTTGGCGATCTCGAAGATGCCCACCGGGTCGCGCCCGGAGGAGATGATGAAGCGCTCCAGGTCCTGGTGGAACGAGCGGCAGTCCGGGTACCGCTCGTCCCGCTCGTGGGCGAGCGCCTTGTTGACGATGGACTCCAGCTCCGCCGGGACGTCCGGACGGCGCTGGCGGATGGGCACCATCGGCTCGTACAGCACCGCGTGCATCATCGTCACTTCGGACTCGGCGTCGTACGGCTTGGCGCCGGCCACCAGCTCGTAGAGCACCACGCCCAGCGCGTACACGTCCGCGCGCCGGTCGATGGACTTGGTCTTGAGCTGCTCCGGGGCCATGTAGGCCAACTTGCCCTTGATCAGGCCGGTCTTGGTCTGGTGGCTCTGCGTCACCGCCTTGGCGATGCCGAAGTCCACCACCTTCACCGCGCCGCTCTTGGACAGGATGATGTTGTCCGGGCTGATGTCGCGGTGGACCAGCTGCAGCGCCTGGCCGGTGGTGGGGTCCGTCAGGTCGTGCGCGTAGGCCAGCGCCTCGCACGATTCGGCGATCATCTTGGCGCAGATCCGGAAGTCGATGGGCCGGTGCTGCTCGTGGGCGCGCGCGGCCAGGGTCCGGAGGTTGGGCCCGTCCACGTACTCCATGGCCAGGTAGTAGACGCCCTCCGTCTCGCCGAACTCGAAGATCTGCACGATGTTCGGGTGCGAGAGCTGGGCCGCCAGCTTGGCCTCGCTGAGGAACATGTCGACGAAGTTCTGGTCCTCGGCGAGGTGGGAGAGGATCCGCTTCACCACCACGGTCCGCTCCACGCCGCGCGCCCACTCCGCCTTGGCGAGGAACACCTCGGCCATGCCGCCCGTGGCGAGCTTCCTCACCAGCTCGTACTTTCCGACCTTCGCCAACCGGTTACTCCCTTTGGACGCACCCTGATGGGGGCCTCCATCGTACCCGGGAAAAGGGCGCCGCGCCCGTTTCCCAGGCCCCGCTTACTCGCTCTCCTGGACCACGGCCGTGTAGGCGCGCCAGAACGCGGTCCCGAACAGCTTCCGCGTCAAGGTCTGCTCCTCCGCCAGATCTTCGTAGATCTCCACGAACTTTTTCCACTTGCCACCGGCCCCCAGAAGCGAGGAGCCGGCCTCCTCGGAGATCTTCTCCGGGTTCATCTGCTCCATCAGCTCCTGCACGCCGGCGCGGAGGCCCTGGAGCAGGGCGATCTCGTGGACCATGAACTGCTTGAACCCGTCCTTGAGCTCGTCCACCCGGGCGTGGCCGCCCTTGCGCCAGTCCAGCACGTAGGCCAGCACCTCGCGGGCGTCCTTGGCGTCCTCCAGGGGGCCCTCGCGGCGCTGGGTTCGGACCGCCATGTGTTCCGCGAACTGACCGTGGCCCTTGCGGAACTCCACGAACATCTTGGCGCACGTCTCCAGCACGTCCGCCACCCGCTCCATCATCTTCTCGGATTCGGTCGGGGGTGGCGGCTGCGGCGCGCCGGGGACGTAGGAGCGCGCGAACCGGCCCACCAGCTTGAGCGCCGCCTCGCCTTCGGGTGAACCCTTCGAGGCCGACGGGGCCGGAGCCGGGGCCGCCGCGGGCGCGCCGCCGGACGCCTGGGCGTGGTCCAGCCCCATCCGCTCCAGCGTGCGCCGGGAGGCGATGCCCAGCGCGTTGAGCATCACCTGGAAGTCCTCCTCCTTGAGGACCTGCGGCATCCGCTCCTTGATCTGGTCCAGCGCGCGGGAGCGCTCCTCCTTGGTCAGGCTCTTCAGGCCGTGGCTGAGGTCCAGGCGGAGCGACTTCCAGGCGTCGCGGAACTTGTTGTAGTCCGCCATCGCGTTGTCGATCAGCGCGGTGGCGTTGCCGGGCGTGACGCGATCCCGCCGCGGTTCCTCCCGGCGGGGCTCTTCGCGGCGAGGCGGAGGCTCCTCCCGCCGCGGCTCCTCCCGGCGGCGGTCCAGGGCGGGGCGGGCGCCGGGCAGCTCGCGCAGCGGGATGGGGTCGGGCCGGCGCGGCGGAGGCTCCGGCTCCGGCTCGTAGTGCACGGAGGGCGGAGGCTCCGGCTCCATGCGGCGCGGAGGCGGCGTCGGCTCGCGCTTCGCCGGGGCGGGGGTGGACTTGGGGAGGACGAGGTCCTTGGGCACCTCGAAGAAGCGGGTGGAGACGCTCTCGGCGGGCGGCTGGTCCGCGCTGTCGCTGGAGAAGGCGGTCTGCGGCTCGCGGTCCGCCGCCTCCGCGAGCGCCGAGTCCCGGGAGAACTCCAGCCGGAGCTCGCCGATGGCGACCGGCATCTGCGCGCCCACGTCCACCGGCTTGTTGGGCTCCACCCGCGCGCCGCCCACCTCGGAGCCGTTCTTCGACCCCAGGTCGGTGTAGCGGATGGTCTCCTCCTCGAAGCGGATGACCGCGTGCCAGAGGGAGACGTAGCCGTTGGGCAGGGGCAGGTCGTTCAGCTCGTTGCGCCCCACGTGCACCGGGGAGCGGTAGAACGCCCGCAGGCGCTGCTCCCCGGTGGTGACGTTCCGGATGGTGATCACCAGCGGCTGCATGCGTCCCTCAGGCGCCTCGCGTTCCCTGGAAGTCCATCTTCCAGCTGCCCTCCGCGTCCACGCTCACCGAGAGCTTCTCCGGTGGCGGGCCGCCCGTCAGCTTCTGGAGCAGCTCGCGGGCCAGGGCGGGCATCAGCGACCCGCGCAGGGTGTGGTCCACGTTGCGGGCGCCGCTCTCCGGCTCGGTGCAGCGGGAGGCCACCAGCTCCACCAGCTCCTGGGCGAAGTCGGTCTCGATGCGGTGGGAGGTGCGGAGCCGGTCCCCCAGCGACTTGAGCTTCATCCGGACGATGTCGCGGAGGATCTCCTGCGAGATGGGGGCGAAGGGCACCACCGTCATGCGGCCCAGCAGCGCGGGCTTGAAGTGCTTGGAGAGCGTGGGGCGGATGGCGGTGGCCACCTGATCGGCGGTGGGGGTCTTGTCGTCGAACATCTTCATCACCTGGTCGGAGGCCAGGTTGCTGGTGAGGATGACGACGGTGTTCTTGAAGTCCACCACGCGGCCTTCGCCGTCGGTGAGCACGCCCTTGTCGAACACCTGGTAGAAGAGGTTCATCACCTCCGGGTCCGCCTTCTCGCACTCGTCCAGCAGCACCACCGAGTACGGGCGCTGGCGCACCGCCTCGGTCAGCATGCCGCCCTCGCCGTAGCCCACGTAGCCGGGGGGCGATCCGATGAGCCGGGAGACGGTGTGCTTCTCCTGGAACTCGGACATGTTGATGGTGGTCATGAAGCGCTCGCCGCCGTAGAGCGCCTCCGCCAGGCCGATGGCCGTCTCCGTCTTGCCCACGCCCGAGGGGCCGACGAAGAGGAGCACGCCCACCGGGGTGCCCGGGTTGCGGATGCCGGCGTTGGCGATGCGGATCGCCTCCGCCACCGTCTTCAGCGCCGCGTCCTGCCCGCGCACGCGCGAGCGGAGCCGCTCCTCGAGGTTGAGGATGGCCTCCAGCATGTCGGAGCGCATCTTGCCCACCGGGACGCCGGTCCAGGAGGCGACCACCTTGGCGACCACGTCCGGGTCCACCTCGGAGTGGACGAACGGGGACTCGCCGCGGACCTTGGCCAGCTGGGCCTTGGCGTCCTCCAGCGCGTTGGCGGGGGCGCCGGGCTTGCGCGCCTCGTGGAGCGCGTTGACCGCGGCGCGCTCGTCCTCCCAGCGCTGGCGGAAGGTGGCCAGCTGGTCCTGGACGGCGCGGATCTTCTCCTCCACGTCGGTGATGGCCTTGGGCTCCACCGGCTGGCCCTGGTCGCGGTCGCGGGCGAGCGCGCTCTTCTCGCGCTCCAGGCCGGCCAGCTCCGCCTCGAGGGCGACGATCTCCTCGGGGCGGGAGTGCAGCTCCATCTTCACGCGCGCGGACGCGGTGTCGAGCAGGTCCACCGCCTTGTCCGGCAGCAGGCGCCCGGAGATGTAGCGCTGGGAGAGCTTGACCGCCTGGACGAGCGCGTCGTCGCGGATGACGACGTTGTGGGTCTGCTCGTAGAGGTCGCGGATGCCGCGGAGCATGCCGATGGCGTCCTCCTCCGAGGGCTCCTCCACCTTCACCGGCTGGAAGCGGCGCTCGAGGGCGGCGTCCTTCTCGAAGTACTTCTTGTACTCGGACCAGGTGGTGGCGGCGATGGTGCGCAGCTCGCCGCGGGCCAGGGCGGGCTTGAGGAGGTTGGCGGCGTCGCTGCCGCCCTGCGCCCCGCCGGCGCCGATCAGGGTGTGGGCCTCGTCGATGAAGAGGATGATGGGCTTGGGGGAAGACTTCACCTCCTGGATGACGGCCTTGAGGCGGTTCTCGAACTCGCCCTTCACGCCGGCGCCCGCCTGGAGGAGGCCGAGGTCGAGGCCGTACAGCTCCACGTTCTTGAGGGATTCGGGGACCTGGCCGTTGGCGATCTCCACGGCGAGGCCCTCGACGAGCGCGGTCTTTCCCACGCCGGGCTCACCCACGATGATCGGGTTGTTCTTCCGGCGGCGGGCGAGGATGTCCACCACCTGCCGGATCTCCCGGTGGCGGCCGAAGATGGGGTCGATGCCGCCCTTGCGCGCCTTCTCGGTGAAGTTCTGGGCGAAGCGCTTGAGGGCCTCGTCGCCGCGGGCGCCGGGGACGCCCGGGACGCCGGCTCCGGCGCCGCCGCCGGAAGAGGTGGAGATGGCCGCCACCTCGGCGGACTCGGGGGACTGGGAGACGATCTCCTCGAAGTCCCTCTTCAGCTCCTCGAACGGGATGCGCTCCAGGTCGCCGAAGGTCTCGGCGGTGTACTTCTCCGGCCGGGCGATCAGCATGGTGAGCAGCGCGCCGGAGCGGAGGGTGACCGCGCCCAGCTCCACGGAGGCGAAGAGCCAGGCGTCCTCGAACAGCTGGAAGACGGTCTCGGAGAAGACGGGGCGGCCGGCGTTGCCGGTGCGCATGCGCTGGAGGACGCGGTTCACCTGGCCGCGGAAGCGTTCGCGGTCCACGTCGAACCGGTGGAGGAGCCGGGCCCCGTCCCCATCGTCGGGTCCGAGGATCTGGTCGAGCACGTGCTCCACCACGACTTCGTAGAACTGGCCGTTGGCGGCCCGGCCCACCGCACCTTCCAGCATGCGGGTCGAGGTGGGAGTGAGCCGCCGGATGAGGGCTTTGCGATCGACGCGAATGACGGGCCTCGGGGGAGAGGGGAGGGGCCGAAGCTACCTATAGAGGGGGGCGGGAGCAATCGGTGGCGTCGGGGTCCCGGAGGGGGATGGAGGAACACGTCCCTGGCTCCCCCGGACGCTGGGCTGCCCCGCCGAACCAGCGCTCCAAGAGCCCTCGGATGCTCGGTCAGAAAGCGAATCCGCCCGAAATCTCAGCGTAGGGGATGGGGCCTACTCCATGGATATTGATGGCCAGCATCATCCCCAGGCCACCCCCCAGAACGAGCCCGTTTTCGAATACATGTTGGTAGCCGCCGATCGCGATGGGCAGGAGCGTGGGGGATGTCAGAAGGCCGGCGGGCACATTGCTGACGGCGAGACCAGTCCCTGCTGCCAGGTAGAGCCCGGCCGGTGCGGTTCCGGAAAAATAGATCCGGATCATGCCCGCCAGAACGATCCCGTACGGGCTGTATTGATCCAACGCGACAGCGGGCAATGCATATACAAGTGCCGTCACATTGGGGTGAAGCACCCGTTCATATCCAGCCTGCAAGGCCAGGGTGTGCAGGTCAACCACGAGAGCCAGGGCCGGCAGTGCCAATGACAGACTGTTTATCGTGATGACGTTGCTTCGGACGGAGGCCACTTCCTCGTCGGCTGGGCGTTCGGCTTCCGCGATCGGCGGCGACGAGGAGGGCGGCGGAGGCGGCAGCAACTCCGCGCGCAGCTCATCGAACTGACGCACCGTGTCCGGTGGCGCCCAGCCAGGCAGCTTGGCCGCGCGGTCCAGCCTCAGCGCTGCCTTGAAGGCCCTCCTGGCCTCCGCATCATCAAACAGGCCTGCCTTCACGGTGCCGCGGCGGACCCCGAGCTGCACCTGTTCCTCGGCCGTGAACGGCAAATACTGCCACCCGACCTGAAGGACGATATCCGCCGCTTCCATCTGCGCGTTCGAGCCCAATAGGTCGACGATGCGGACGAGGGCTGCAGCCGGCTTTTCGCGACCGCTGCTGCTGGAAGGAGGCGTTGGACCCGAGGAGGGGGGCAGCCGCGAGCGGGCATCCTCCAGCAACGCCTCGAGGCGCGTCGACACTGGAAGCTCGAACGTCACTGCCGGGTCGAGGCTCAAGGCGTCGCCAAGCTGCTTCTTCGCTCCCGCTTCGTCATTCGCGCGGGCCAGCCGGGCCGCGTCGGCGAGCCGGAGCCGGGCGAGCTCGGCGCGCGTCAACCCGGGAGAGGCGAGCGCCGCGCGGATGACGACGCTGGCCGCGTCTCCGAGATTGTGCTGGACCAGCGCCTCCGCCGCAGCGACCAGGACATGAGGCGTCTCCCCGGGCCGGTCGGCCGTCACGAAGAAGGAGGAGGCCATGACCAGCGTCACGCCGAGCATCCGGGTAAAGCTAGCGCGCCAGCATCTCTCGGGGCCACCATTCGCCGCTCCCCAACCACCGGGCCTGGAAACCGCCGCGGAGCTGCTCGCGGAGCGGGGCCTGGCGGCGCCGGCGCGCCTGTTACTGCTGCCCCTCGTACTGCTGCAACAGCACCTTCACGTCGCCGGCCAGCGGGTGGTTGGGCGCCAGCCGGAGGAACTCCCGGTAGTACTTCGCCGCCTTCGCCTGGCTGCCGAGGTTCGCCCAGGCGCTGCCCAGGCCGAGGTTGCAGTCGGCGTTGCGCTTGTCGAGGTTGAGGCAGCTGTTGAAGAGGGCGCTGGCCTGCTTGTACTGCTTCTGCCGGAGCATCTGCTTCCCCTCCTCGCACAGCGCGGTGGAGAGCTCCTGGTTGGAGGGGTCGTTCGGATCAGGTCCGACCTCTTTGGGAGGGTCCTTGGTGTCCCTGGCGACCGGTGTCTTGGTCGTCTTCGGCGCCCGGACCGGCTTGGGGGGAGCGGCGCGCACCTTCATGGCCTGCAGGTCCTGGAAGATGGGCTGGGCCTCCGCCGCCCGGTCCGGCGCGAGCTTGAGGAACTTGAGGGCGTGCGCGCGGGCCTGGGTGCGGTTCTTCAGCTGCACGTACATCGTGCTCAGCGTGAGGTGGCAGTCCGCGTTGGTCGGGTCCAGCTGGAGGCAGGCCATCAGCAACGGCTCGGCGGACCCGGGGTCGCTCCCCCCGAGCAGCGGCGTCGCGTTGGCGAGCAACTCCCGCGCCTTGGCCTGGTCCTTCTCGCTTCGCTCCAGCTCGTCCTGGGCTCGAGCCTGCTCCTCGGCCGGGTCCGGCGCCGCCGTGGGTGGAGGAACGGTAGCGGTGGGAGTCGGCTGCGCGGGGTGGGTGGGCGGAGGGGCGACCGGGCGCTCCGGGATGTTGCGCACCAGCAGCACCAGGGCCAGCGCGGCGGCGAAGGCGCCCAGCGCGACGGGGATGGCGACCATCGGCCGCCTGCGGATCAGCGACGCCAGCTCCGCGCTGGTGACCCGCGGGCGGGCGGGCGTCGAGCGCGGCTTCCCGCCGGACGGGGCCCTCGCCGCGCCCACGCGCGGCCGCTCCATGACGGTGTTCGCTTCGGGCGGTGGTCGCTCTCCGGTGACGTCCGGGGCGGAGACCTCGCGCGCCCTCGACGGCGGCGGTCGCGCCCCTGTCACGTCCGGGTCGGAGGCCTCGCGCGTGGCCCGGGGTGGAGGGGCGCGGGGCGCGGTCACGTCCGGATCCGACGCCTCCTCGGGCGCCGCGCGGGTCGGCGGAATCTCGACCGGCCCGGACCCGGCTTTGGCGTCGCCCGAGTAGCGCTTGATCAGCTCCGCCAGCTCGAACGCGTTGACCGGCTGGTGCCAGGAGCGGAGGAAGCTCTCCAGGTCCGCGTGCATCATCCGGCAGTCGGGGTAGCGGCGCTCCTTGTCGCGCTCCAGCGCGCGGGTGGTGATGCGCTCCAGCTCGGGCGGCGCGTCCTTCCGGCGCTCCCGCATGGGGATGCGCTCGCCGTAGACGATCTCGTGGAGCAGCTCCGCCTCGCTGAGGTTGTCGAACGGCTTGGCGCCGGTGACCAGCTCGTAGAGCACGACGCCCAACCCGTAGACGTCCACGCGCCGATCCAGCGGCTGGGCGCGGATCTGCTCCGGCGACATGTACGAGAGCTTCCCCTTGATGACGCCGGTCTTGGTGTGGTGGGCCTGGTTCACCGCCTTGGCGATCCCGAAGTCCATCAGCTTCACCGCGCCGGCCTTGGACACGATGATGTTGTCCAGGCTCACGTCGCGGTGGACGAGCTTCATCGGCACGCCCGTCGCGGGGTCGGTCAGCTCATGCGCGTAGGCCAGGGCCTCGCAGGCGTGGGCGACGATGCTGGCGCACTGCCCGAAGGGGAGGAACTCGCCGGCCTGGTAGGCGGCCACCAGGAGGTCGCGGAGGGTGAGCCCGTCCACGTACTCCATGGCGAGGAAGTTGGCGTCCTCGGACTCCCCGAACTCGATGATCTGGACGATGTTGGGGTGGTCCAGCCGCGAGGCCAGCTGCGCCTCGGAGAAGAACATCGCGATGAAGTTCGGGTCCTGGTGGAGGTGCTGGAGGATCCGCTTCACCACCACCGTCTTCTCCAGCCCGTACGCCCACTCGAACTTGGCCAGGAAGACCTCCGCCATCCCGCCCGAGGCGAGCTTCCGCACCAGCTCGTATTTGCCGATCTTGGCCACGCGGGAGGGAGGAGGCGACCGGATCCTACCCCAGGGCCTGGTATCCGCAGGCTCCCGGCGTGACACTGCGGGTGAGGGAGGGGAACGTATGCGGACGACTTGGCTGCTGATCGCGATGACCGTTGGTCTCTGGGCATGCAAGGGAGACAAGGGCGATCCAGGGCCAGCAGGGAATGATGGGCGCCAAGGCCCTCCCGGCCCCTCGGTGACCATCGACGGACTGGACGGCGGCACCGTCCACGGCGACTCACAGGTGGTGGGCAGCCTCACCGTCTCCGGAGGGCTCGTCGCTGGCGGGACGATGCTGACGTACGCGCGCCCGCCCCTCGTGCTGGCCGGCGTGGCCTCGGACGGGTGCCGGATCCAGCCCGCCGCCGGCTCCGGGAGCTACAACGGGAACGTCACCCTCCCCGTCAGGTTCCCGGCCAACCCTGTGGTCCTGGCGACGATCGACGAGACGAACGACGACTACGGCCCGAGTTGGGTGCGGCTGCTGCACCTGGCGCCCAACCGGATCTCCTTCCTGTGCGACCTGCCCGCCGACGCCATCCACTGGTTCGCCATCGAGCCCGGCGTGCACACCATCGACGGAAAGCGGGTCGAGGCGGGAATCGTGTCCGGCCCCGTCAGCGGCGGGAACGTCTCATTCCCGGCCGCGTTCCCGACCCCGCCGGTGGTCCTCCTGCAAATCGACGAGTCCGGCGACAACGTCGGGGGCCAGAAGAGCCGCGTCATCGGAAACCCGACGACCAGCGGGTTCCAGTACTGGATCGACAGCAACTCGGACGCGCTGCACTGGGTCGCCTTCGAGCCGGGCACGTACGTGCACGGGCGCTACCGCTGGACGGCCGGGACCATCCCCACCAACAACACCTGCACCGTCCCGTGCACGTTCTCGTTCCCTACTGCGCTCTCGACCGCTCCCGAGGCGCTGGTGACCGTCAACGACGTGGACAACGCCGGGGCCGGTTCGGCGCGCCTGTACAAGGTGACGCCGGCGCAGCTTCAGGTACGGCTGAACGGTGGCTCGACTGAGAACCTCTTCTACCTCCTCCTCGAGGACCTGAACTGATTCCGATGCCCGCAGCCATCTGGGAGACTTGTGAAGAGCTCCTGGGGGACGCCGGCTTTCTGTGGACCCAGCGGGCGGAGCGCCTTCACGACCACCGGTACCGCCTCGCGGACATCGAGCGCGGTCCGGAGTCCCGGCTGAAGGCGAGCGTGGACGCGCTCGTGCTCCTGGGCGCTCCGGCCGAGGAGAGGGCGCTTCTCCCCGCGCTCGAAGGAGGCGATCCCGAGCTGTTGGCGGCGGCCGCCCTGGCGCTGCTTCACCCGGACCGCCCTGGGCTCGCGTGCGAGCCGGTGCTCGCGCGGCTCCAGACGGTGGAGGGTGACGGCCTGGCTGCGCTGACGCGCGCCATCCAGCTCTCTCCTCGGGATGACCTCGCGGCGTCGGTCTTGGGCGCGATGACCGGCAAGGCCGACCTGGTGTGCGCGGCCTCGCTCGACATCGCGGCCTGGTGGGGCGTGGAGCCGCTCTTGCCCCTGGACCGCTTGACTGGCGGACGTGGAGAACCGGTGACGCTCGCCGCCCTCCGCGCCGCCCGCGCCTTCCCGCGGCGCGCCGACGCTGCCTGGCTCCTGGAGCTGTGCCGGGGGCCGGCGGGGCCCGTCCGAGACACCGCGCTCGAGAGCGCCCTCCTCTTCGACGCGCCCTCGGCCTGGAAGCTGCTGCAGGACATCGTCTGGTCGGAAGGCCCGGGATGGGACCGGCCCGCCCTCCTCTGGGCCATCGGTTGCGGCGAACGGGAGTTGCAACCCCTGCTCGACGCGCTCGGCTCGAACGACCGGGCGCCGGGGGCGGCGCGCGCGCTCGGGTTCGCCGGCAGGAGGCAGGCGGCCGACGCGCTCGCCGAGGTTCTCGAGGATCCGGCGGTCGGGCCGATCGCGGCGGACGCCCTCTCCCTGATCGCCGGCATGGAGCTGGAGGAGCACCTGGTCCAGAAGGAGCCCCTCGACGAGGCCGAGCCACCGCCGCTCGACCCGGTGCCTCCGCCGTTGCCGCGTCCCGACGCGCTTGAGGTGAGGCGCCGGTGGGGTGAGGCGCGCGCCCGCCTGCCCGCCTCCGGCCGCCTCCTCCGCGGCCGACCCTGGAATCCGGACCTCCTGAGGGCGGAGTTGCTCGGTGGGCCCGCACACCGCCGCGCGGCCCTCGCCCTGGAGCTCTTGCTCCGCACCCACGGAGCCGCGCAAGTGGAGCCGGAATCCTGGGGCTCCCACCAGCGACGGCAGCTCGAGTCGATCGCCGGGCATGTGCGCCACGAAGCACTCGGCGATCTGGCGGCTCGCGCGCCCTCGGCGCCGGCGCTCCCCGCCTGCAGAAGCCCCTGGCCTGCACCCACGCCTGCGCAGGCCCCGGCCGGATGGAGCGAGGCCCCCGTGGTTACCGCACTCGGCATGGTGACCCCGCTCGGAGACTCGGCCGTGGTGAGCTGCGCCGCCGGCCGCGCCGGAGTGCGGCGCATCACGGCGCTGGAGGGCCTGGTCGCGTGGAACCAGGAGAGCGGGCGCGCGGAGCCGCTCGCCGGGCACTGCATCCCGCACGTCACGCTGGGCTTCACCGGGCTCGGGAGGGTGGCCGCGCTCGCGGTGGCGGCCCTGCGCGACCTCCTGGCGTGCGCGGGGCCGCTGGACTGGGAGCGGAGCGCCATCTACCTCGCGCTCGCGGACGGCAGCGCGCTCGGCGAAGGCCCCGGGCTCGAGGAGCGCGCTGAGAACCTGCGGGCGCGCCTCCCGGGAGCGATCCACGCCTTCATCCCCGAGACGGCCCGCGCCCGGGTTCACCTCGGGTTCGGCGGCGCCTGCGGCTTCCTGGAGCTCCTGGCGGACGCCCAGGCCTCGCTGAACCGGCGCGAGGTCGACGCCTGCGTGGTGGGAGGCGCCGGAAGCCTCGTGGAGCCGAGCATGGCGGAGTCCCTGGCCGCCCGGAACCGCCTCAAGTCCTCGCAGCAACCCTCCAAACCGCTCCCCGGGGAGGCAGCCGCGTTCGTCCTGGTACAGCCCCCCCGGCGGGAGCGAGCCGCGGCGCGGATGCCGCAGCTCTTCCTCGGCCGCCCCGGCATCGCCCGCCTCCAGAGATCCAGGCCCGCCTCCGGGGCCCTGCTGGCCCAGGTCATCGAGACCGCCGTCGCCCACCCGGGCGAGCCTCCCGGCTACGTCCTGGGAGGCCTCAACGGCGATGACCGGCTCGCCTACGAGTGGGGCACCGCCCTCTCGCGCGCCCGGATGCCCCGGGCGGTGGCAGACGCGCCGGCGAGCAGCGCGGCCGAGTGGTTCGGCGAGCTTGGCGCCGCCACCGGCCCGGTGTCACTCTGCATGGCGGCGCGAGCGCATGCTCGAGGGTATGCCCCCGCTCGGACCGGGTTGCTGTGGCTGGCGGACGATGACGAGACGCGCGGGGCCCTGGTGATCGCGGGGCCGGAGGTCGAACGGAGATGACCGGTCACATACGTGCGGTGACGGGTGAGCTGCACAAGCAAGCCAAGGGCTGTGTCGCCCGGCACGAGCCCAACTTCGAGAACCCGTCGCCGTCCTACCCGAACTGCGCCTATCGCGTGAACGGGTACAACGAGGCGCTCTCGGGCTCGGTCACCGGTGCCCTCCCGCCCACGTCGAAGCGCGCCCTGTACGAGTTGGACTTCACCCAGACGATGCCTGACGGCACTCCAGCGGACCAGTACCCGCGCAAGCGCCTCCCTGCGGCGATGGAGCCGTTCAAGCAGACCGGTCGCCAGAAGAAGGCAGACAAGCTGGCCGGGGTCGCCCGGCAGATGTTCCGGGCGAGCGATCCCCGCCAGAATCGGACCGCCTGGTTCTTCGTGGGGCGGAACTACAAGGTCTGGAGCACCCCATTCGGCCACGAGTACCACCACATCATGCCGGAGGAGGCGCTCCTGGAGTCGCTGAGCGACACGGAGCTCGATCTCCTCGTGGCCGCCGAGTACAACATCAACGACGGCAAGAACATCATCATCCTGCCGATCACCCGGGACGTCGCGTATGCGTTGATGCTCCCCCGGCACAAGGGATGGCACAGCTCGTACAATCGCGAGTGCGCGGCCATCATCGAGAGCATCCGGCGCGAGCTCTCCGAATCGCAGCCAGAACACGAGGTCACCGAGGAAAACAAGGGCGCTGTGGCAAACACTCTCGAGTCCTGGTCGGACATGACCTACTGGCACATCGTCGAGCACGGCCGCGCCTCCGCCAAGAACGGAACCTTCACCACGCTGAACAAGATGTTCCAGGCATGAGCTCGACGACCGATACCAACATCGGGCGCTACTTCCTTCTTCGCTGGGAGGTGCAGCCTGGCTACTGCGCGGTTTTCCACATCCCGAGAGAGATGCCCTTCATCCACAAGCCCGCGACTGGCCAGCGGATGGGCGCCGAGTATCAACCGGGCGTGCAGTTCAAGATGACGGACAAGGAGAAGGGCCTCCGAATCGCCGATGTCGTCCCGAACGCCTGCGGATATTTCATGGTGTCCGCGCGAATGAAGACGCTCCTGGAGCAGCACGCGCAAGCCGAGATCGAGTTTCTCCGCTTCACCCTGCTCAACCACAAGGGCAAGGTCGCCAGCGACGACCTCTACATCGCGAACGTCATCGGCATGTTCGACTGTGTCGACATGAATCAGAGCGTGGGGACTCCCCACCCGATGCGGCCTGGTCGGTTCATGTACGTGCGCCGTCTCGCTCTGGACGAGGCGCGCATCCCACCAGACCGACGCTTGTTCCGGACCAAGGTGGTACCGACGGTCTTGATCATCCGCGACGACCTGAAGGAGATCTTCGAGCGCGAACAGGTGACGGGCCCGACCTATCCGCCCGTCGGCTCCGACGTCAACTTCACACCGTGAGCCACGACTACGCCCAGGTCGCCCGGTACAACGCCTCGCTCACCCTGGAGGAATGCCTCCCCGCCCTCGGCGCACCCTCGCCGGCGACCGCGGACCAACTCGCGAACCTCGCCATCGCCTCCCGCGTCCTGGGGATCTGCGCCATCCTCCTCGATGCGGACCAGGGCTCCTTCGCCACCATGCTGCGTCAGGCCGGTCAGGCGCGGCTCGCGCTCCTCCGGGTGAGCCGGCAACCTCCGGGCATCACCCCGCAGCCGATGACGAGCGAGACCATCGGCTTCTCCGACGCGCTGGCGGGCGGCGATCTCGACCTGGCGCGTGAAGTCGCCCGCCTGTCTCCGTTCCGGCACTTCCCTGGTGAGGAATACGAGGAGGATTTCCTCTTCGGGCGCGCGCTGCACCTGATCGCGCTCCGGCCGATGGACCGGACCCTCCTGCCGTCGCTGCTCGATCGCTTCGAGGCGCTCGACCCGTCCGGAGCGGACGCCGCCAAGCTGGCGGTGTGCCGCGCGCTGGCGGAGCGGGCCGCCCCTGCGTTCGAGGAGGCCTTCGTCGAGCTCTGCCGCGAGCGGGACCTGGAGGCCCAGGCCTACCGGAAGCGGACCGATTTCGATCCCGAAGTGCACGCCACCACGTTCAAGCTCTACGTCGACGGGCTCGCCGTGCGAGCGCTGGCCCGGGGCCTGGGGCTGCCGGAGCCACCGCTCATGCCGATGGTGCCTTCGCTCGCCCGCGTCGACGTCGGTACGTGACGGTGTACCCCTTCGCGGAAGGCCGGCTCACACGCCGCCGTGCCTGGGCGTGCCGCACTCGGCGCAGAACTTCGCCGCCGCGGCGAGCTCGGCGCCGCACTGGCGGCACTGCGACGAGGCCGCCGCCAGCGGCTTGCCGCACTCCGGGCAGAACTTGCCCCCGCCGACCCGGGCGTTGCAGTGCGGGCAGGCGGCGACGGCCTGCGCCTTCACGTCCAGGTCGCCCACCTGGTCCACCTGCCGCATCTTCTGCCCCAGCTGCTCCACCGCGACGTGCGCCTGGATGGAGGCGGCCTCCTCCCGGAGGTCGGGCGCGCAGCCCTCGCAGAGGGCGCGGCCCTCGTTCCAGCAGACGTCCGGACACACCCACTTCCCGCAGCGGGTGCACTGGCGGAACTTCGGCTTCGCCTCCTTGATCGCCTCCTGGAAGGCGCTGTCCCACCCCTCGCCGCGGAGCGCGTCCTTGGCGTAGTCGGCGCCCCGGGCCACTCCCCCCAGCACGCCGCCGAAGATGCTCGACGCGGCGTGGAGCAGGCCTGACGCCACCCCGAGCGCGTTGGCCTGGAAGCTGGACCGGAAGCCGGTCCCGCACTTGTCGCAGAAGAACTCGAACTGGTAGCCCTTGTCGTTCGAGTGGTCCGAGTAGTTCCGCGTGAATTGGATCAGCGTCATGGACCGCCACCTTCAGTACTTGATGATGTACTCCACGTTCACGTTCACCGGCCGGGTCTCCGCCACGCCCGCGCCCGTGACGATGATGGACGCCGCGCCCATGTCGGTGTTGACGCCCTGTGGTCCGATGCACGCGTCGGCGCCTCCGTCGAGCGTGAAGTCGCGGATGACCACGCCAGAGCCCGTGCACGTGTTCCCGAAAGAGAAGTTTTGCCCGTGCATGTGCCCGGTATCCGTCGCCGTGTGCGTGTGCAGGCCGATCTGGCTCGTCTGCAGCGACCCCACCGCATCGCCCGCGGCCCCGCCGTCGGCGCTCGCGATGCGGGTGCCCGCGTCGGGGTCGTGACCGGCGCCGTGGTCCGTCCCGCGGAGGAAGCGGCCGCGGAGGTCCGGCACGTTGAAGGTGGTCGTGCCGTTGCCGCTCCCCCACGCGGTGCCGATGGCCGCGAACAGCGCCCCGTACTGCATCCGGCTCACCTCCACCCCGTCGCACGGCAGCCACCCCGGCGGCGCGTTCGGCCCCGCGAAGGCGATCACCATCCCCGCCGGCAGCAGCCCGGGCACCAGGACCGCCCCGCCGTCCAGCGAGGTGACTGTGCCGCCGACGTGCACGTCCCCGGTGAAGGTGCCGCCGCCGTCCAGGAAGCCGGAGAAATCACCCGGCGGCCCCCGAGGGCCCGCGTCGCCGTCCACCCCGTCGCGCCCCTGCGGCCCCGGCTGGCCCTCAGGACCCTGCGGGCCCTGCGGCCCCGGCTGACCGACGCACGCCGCCGCCGTCACCACCAGCGCCAACACCACCAGCCACGCAGCACCACGCGTTCCCATCAATTCCCTCCGCGCCGGGCATCCTAGCCACACTCACCGCCGGACCCGCAGCTCCTTGCGGGGAACGTCCTTCCCGCCCAGCCACGTGTCCCGCCCCAGCCGCGCGCCGCCCGCGTGCTGCAGCCGGAACCCCCTCCCCGCCTCCTTCCCCAGCACCAGCTCCAGCGTGTACTCCAGCGGGTCCGCCAGGTACGTCTGCACCGCCTCCTGCACCACCGGGCGCAGGTCGCCGTCGGGCAGGAACCGCCGGTACGTCTTCTCGTCCAGCGGCCCCAGGCGGATGACGAAGCTCCCCGCCCGGAAGTACACCCGCGACCCCAGCACCGCGCTCTTCCCCAGCACGTGGTTGGCCCGCCCCAGCTGCAGCCGCTGCGCGACCTCCAGGTCCGCCCACGACCCGGAGAACTGCTTGATCTCCACCCGCCCGTCCCCCAGGTCCACCTCCAGCACGTCGCCCAAGAACCGCTCCAGCCCCATCGCCGTCCGCGCCCGCCCCGACAACAGCGGCGAGAGCCGGAGCAGCCGCCACGCGGGGATGAGCGACCCGGGCTGCGGCTGCGGCAGCCCGCCCAGCGCCAAAAGCCGCCTCGACCAGCGGTCCTCCGCGGTGGCGGTGAAGCCGCTCCCCAGGTCGTACCGGGAGCGGATCCGGAACACGAGCGACACCAGCCGGTGGTGGAAGACGTCCAGGAAGTCGCGGCGGACGGTGTTCTCCTGCTCCGCCTCCTTGGCCACCTCCTCCGCCACGTAGAGCGGCAGCGGGGTCACCGCGCCGGTCAGCCCGAGGAACGCGGTGGTCACCTCGAACAGCTTCCGCATGGGCGACGCCGGGTCGTGCGGCCGGACCCGCTCCTCCCGCACCGTCACCCGGGACACGTCGCCGGAGCTGAACGTCATCGCCGGGTCGTGCCGGAAGCGGATCCCCTCCTCCGACGCCGGCCCGTCCCCGCCCAGGGGCTGCGCGCCCGCCGTCAGCCGCTCGAGGAACTTCACCAGCGGGAAGAACGACGCCTTGGGCGCGGACTTCGCCAGCTCGTCGGTGACCTCTAGGAGATCGTCCGCCAGCCGCTTCTCGGAGGCCACCGGAACTCCAGCTGTGAGGGTTGCAGCCGCAGCGTCAGCTCGGCGAAGGCGTTCAACGTGACGTGGGTGGCGAACAGCTCGTCCAGCACCGCGCCCATCAAAAAGGCGTCCCCCACCCCCGCGTAGCCCGACTCGCTGGCGTCCACCCGCACCTGCCGCCCGCGCACCGGCGCACCCTGGAGGAAGCGCGTGCACGGCTGCGAGTCCACCGCCCGGATGGACTCCGCCCGGAGCTGGTTCGCCCGCGCCGTCGGCTCGTCCGCGCCGGTCTGGAAGTTGTAGATCTCCAAGAGCGCCGTCAGCGCCTCCGCGTCCAGCAGCGAGCGCTGGTTCAAGGACAGGTGCGACAGCAGCCGCCACTGCAGCTCCGTCCCCAGCGGCGGCCGCAGCGGGCGCGTCACCGCCACGATGTTCCGGAACTTGGCGATGGTGGGCGAGCTGGCGGTGGCGGCGCAGATGTCTCCGACCTGGAGCCGCGTGGGCAGCGACCGGTTGGTGCAGGTCAGCTCCAGCGACAGCGTCTCCTCGGTCAGCTCCTGCGAGACGACGTCCGCCGGCGTGCCGATGGAGAGGTACGTGTCCACCCAGTCGTCGATGGGCGAGAGCGTCCGCCGCAGCCGGTAGAACGCCGGCTCCTCGGTGCCGGGCGCGGCGTGCGAGAAGTCCAGGAACGGCTGGAAGGTGCGGCGGTTGGCGCGCCCGGGCCGCACCCCGGTCACCTGCTCCACCGAGTAGACCTCTCCGTGGCGCAGGTCGATGCCCGCCACCCGCACCAGGTGCTCGTCCTCCAGCGGCCGGTGGACGATGGGGTCCGCCGTCCCGGAGAAGAGGTTCACCACCGGCACGCAGTGCACGCGCAGGGCGTCGTTGTTCAGCCGCGAGGGCAGCGGCGGCGGGCGCTCCAGCTCGAAGTGGAGGTCGAAGCGCTCGCCCTGGATCTGCTCCGCCGCCGCGTCCAGCCCGCGCACGTCGAAGAAGAGCAGCTTCTGCGGGAGGGTGAAGTACTCCTGGAGCAGCCGGAAGCCCGGCGGCGCCAGCTTGGGCAACGGCAGCAGCGGGCACGCCGCGTCCAGCCCGGAGAGGTGGATGCTGGACGGCGGCAGCCAGACCCGCTGCCCCTCCGGGCTACGCACCTGGACGCCGCGGCAGTAGCGCGCCACCCAGAGCAGCAGCAGCCCGCCCACCGCCGGCTCGGCGTGGATGAACAGGCGCAGGCCCTGGGGCTGGAACACCTCCAGCCGCCCCTGCTCGGTGGTGGTGAAGCTGGCCTTGAGCACCGGCGCGGAGGAGACGGACTGGTCCAGCGTCGTCTCCTGCGCCGCCACCGGGATGAGGTCCAGGTCGAAGGTGGTGCGGAAGGTGCAGCGCGTGCCCTCCACCGGGTTGGTGGCCAGCTCCGTCCCGGCGGGCACCCTGGACCGCCCGCGCAGCGCGCGCAGCGGCGGGCTGAACTCCACGATGGAGGCCGCCGGCACGGTGCGGAGGTAGTGGGGGAGCAGCAGCTCGGTGAGCCCCTCCACGATCTCCGGGACGGCGTTGTCCATCCGCTCGCGGACGCGCGCGGTGAGGAAGGCGAAGCCCTCCAGGAGCCGCTCCACGTCCGGGTCGCCGCCGCGCTCGGCCAGCAGCCCGGCCACGCGCGGGTTGGCCTCGCCGAACGCGCGGCCCATCTCGCGGAGGTAGGCGATCTCGCTCTGGTAGTAGCGGCTGAACACGAGGGCGGGCGTTACTCGGTGCCCACCCGGAACTGCCCGCCGGGCGTCACCTGGGTGTGGAAACGCAGCGTCCCCGCGCTCCGGCCGTTGCGCTGCACCGGCTGCGCGGAGATCTCGAACTTCAGCACCAGCGGGTCCTGGTCGGGCACGGACCGCACGGTGACGTTCTTCAACCTCGGCTCGAACTCCAGGATGGTGGCGCGGATGGACTGCTGGAGCGTGCTGATGGACGCGGGAAACGTGTGCACCAGGTCCGAGAAGTCCACCAGCCCGAACCCGGGCACCGTCACCGCCTCGCCCTTCCGGGTGTTCAGCAACACCCGGAGGTGCTCGATGATGGACGCCAGCTCATCGGGTGGCTCCGAGCCACCCGACGTGAGCCGATCCAGTAGTCCGCGCACCGCCATGTCGCGGAGGCGCTACCCGGCTAGCTCTGCTGCCAGGAGTCCTGGTGCTCGATGCCGCCGTCCACGAACGTCCAGGTGATGTCCTGGAACACGAAGTGGACCTCCTCCTGCGGCGGCGAGGCATGCGCGTCGCCCGGGCGGGTCCACTCGTTCGTCAGCTTCTGGACGGCCACCCGGCCGTTGGTGATCTTCACCGTGAAGAACTGCTGGGTGGTGCCGTCGCCGCTGGGGTTCGGGCGGTAGAACTTGAACTCGCCCTCCAGCTTGGAGTTCTTGGTCAGCGCCTTGGCGATCAGCGGGCTGGCCTTGTCGATCGCCTTGCGGATGACCAGCGGCTTGTGCTGCCGGCGGCCCGTGGCCAGACCGCTCTGCACCTCGCGCGCGGTCATCGCCTCCGACTCGAAGTAGGTGCACTCGATGGAGTTCTCGCGCCCCTCCGACACCTGGGAGCTCTCCCCCTGCACGTCCTCGCCGTTGACCTTCAGGAACAAGTGAACGGTCTGTGCCATCTTGCTTCGCCTTTGCGCCAACGGCGCGGTTGTGGTCCGGGGTCACCGGACGTGTTCCTCACTACTCCTTGTCCAGCTTCCCCACCAACGAGAGCGTGAACGCCGCTCCCATGTACTTGAAGTGCGGCCGAACCTGGAGGTTGCACCGGTACCACCCCGGCTGCCCCTCCACGTTCTCCACCTTGATAGCGGCCTGGCGCAGCGGGCGCCGCGAGCGCACGCCGGGCGCCGGGTCGTCCATGTCGGCCACGTACTGGTTGATCCACTTGTTCAGCTCGCGCTCCAGGTCGGACCGCTCCTTCCAGGTGCCGATCTGCTCGCGCTGGAGCACCTTCAGGTAGTGCGCCAGCCGGGACATGATGAACATGTACGGCAGCTGCGTGCTGAGGCGGTAGTTGGTCTCCGCCGCCTTGCCCTCCTCGGAGTTGCCGAAGGTCTTCGGCTTCTGCGCCGAGTTGGCGGAGAAGAACGCCGCGCCGTCGGAGTCCTTGCGGAAGGTCAGCCCGATGAAGCCCTGCTCCGAGAGCTCGAACTCGCGGCGCTCGGTGAGCATCACCTCGGTGGGGATCTTGGTCTGGATCTCCCCCATCGCCTCGTACTGGTGCAGCGGCAGCCCGTCCACCGCGCCGCCCGCCTGGGGGCCGATGATGTTCGGGCACCAGCGGTACTTGGCGAACGAGTCGGCGATGCGGGTGGCCATCGCGTTGGAGGCGTGGCCCCACAGGTAGCGGCCGTGCTCGCCGACGACGTCCTCGGAGAAGTTGAAGGTCTTCACCGGGATGGTCTTCTCGCCGTACGGCAGCCGCAGCAGGAACCGCGGCATGCACAGGCCCACGTAGCGGGCGTCCTCGCTCTCGCGGAAGCCGCGCCAGCGCGCGTACTGCGGGCCCTCGAAGAGCGAGTCCAGGTCCTTCATCGCCGGCAGCGGGAGGAAGGACTGCTCGCCGAAGAACTCCGGGCT
>Ga0134122_10000162_pt1 | contig 39724 bp, 34 predicted proteins | sample KB302_FD_96461 | JGI IMG/M metagenome (GOLD analysis project Ga0134122, IMG submission 96461) | Terrestrial soil microbial communities without Nitrogen fertilizer from Kellogg Biological Station, Michigan, USA - KB3-0-2 | ecosystem: Environmental > Terrestrial > Soil > Unclassified ... | reverse complement strand
GCGTCCTTGATCTTCAGCGACACGAAGCCGGAGTGGGTGTGCTCCGAATCCTTCAGGGTGCTGTCCACCGCGAAGGTCGTCCGCGGCGTCAGGTACCGCTCCCACTCCACGCCCGCCGCCGCCCGGTAGAGCCCGTCCGCGCCGCGGGCCTGGTGCTCGCCCAGCGGGTACAGCACCCGCATCGCGATCCGCGTCCACAGGCAGACGCGGAGCGCCTCGCGCAGGTTGGCGTGGAAGCGGACGCCGCCGCGGTCCTGCTTCACCTTCGCGGCGCCCAGCTCGCCCAGCTCCGCCGCCAGCAGGTCCTCCGTCCCCAGCGGGGTGGTGGCGTAGAGCGCCAGGCGTTCGGGCATCCTTCAGCGCCCTCTACATCGCCCCGGCGCCGGGCATCTCGCCCACCGGCCGGATGAGCACCTCGCGCGGCTTGGCCCCGTCCGCCGCGCCCACCACCCCCTCGCGCTCCATGCGCTCGATCATCCGCGCCGCGCGGTTGTAGCCGATGCGCATCTTCCGCTGGAGCATGGAGATGGAGACCTGGCGCATGTCGCTCACCACCGCCAGCGCCTGGTCGTACAGCTCGTCGGAGAGCTCGTCCTCCTCGGCGCCGCCCTCCAGGTCCTCCTCCCGCGGCTTGAGGATCGACTCGTCGTAGACCGGCTTGCCCTGCGCCTTGAGGTGGTCCACCGCCTTCTTGATCTCCCCTTCGGAGACGTAGGCGCCGTGGACGCGCTCCAGGTTCGCGCTGGTGGGCGGCATGATCAGCATGTCGCCCATCCCCAGCAGCGCCTCGGCGCCGATGGTCCCCAGGATGGTCATCGAGTCCGGCTTCGACCGCAGCATGAAGCTGATGCGGGTGGGGAAGTTGGCCTTGATGACGCCCGTCACCACGTCCGTCGACGGCCGCTGGGTGGCGACCATCAGGTGGATGCCGGCCGCGCGCGCCATCTGCGCCAGCCGCGCGATGTACGTCTCCACCTCGCGCGAGGCGACCATCATCAGGTCCGCCAGCTCGTCGATGATGACCACGATGTACGGCAGCTTCCGGAGCGGCTCGGGCTCGGGCTGGGCGGCCGCGGGCTCTCCCGCCGGCGCCGGCTCCGAAGCGATCTCGACGGCGGGCTTCTCCTCGGGGTCGGCCTCCAAAGGCGCCCGGATCTCCTCCACGGGCTCCTTCGGCGCCTCCACGCCCACGGACGCCGCCGCGCGCTCGCGCGCCTGGTCCTCGCTCTCGCCGTCCTCGACGTCGACGATGAGCATCTTCTTCTTCAGGCCGGAGCCGCCGGCCGCGGGCGCTGGAGCGGACGCGGACGCGGGAGCGGGAGCCGCCGCTGGAGCCGGCTCCGGCGCGGGCGCCTTCAAAACCTGCGTCTTCAGCAGCGACTTCGCCTCGCCGCCCGCGCTGTCCACCAGCTTGTTGTACCCGGCGATGTTCCGGACGCCCGCCTCGGAGAGCAGGTGGTACCGCCGCTCCATCTCCTCCACCGCCCACCGCAGCGCCAGCGCGGCCTTCTTCGGGTCGGTGACCACCGGCAGCAGCAGGTGCGGGATGCCCTCGTAGACGGAGAGCTCCAGCATCTTCGGGTCCACCATGATGAAGCGGACCTCCTCCGGCGTGGCCTTGAGGAGGATGCTCATGATCATCGAGTTGACCGCCACCGACTTGCCGGACCCGGTGGTGCCGGCGATGAGCAGGTGGGGCGCCTTGGCCAGGTCGAAGACGTACGGCATGCCCTCGATGTCCTTGCCCAGGCACATGGTCAGCTTGGAGGCGGACTTGTGGAAGCCGTCCTGCTCGGCGATCTCCTTCAGGTAGACGGTCTCGCGGTCGCGGTTGGGGACCTCGATGCCCACCACGCCCTTGCCCGGGATGGGGGCCACGATGCGCACCCGCATCGCCTCCATCGCCATCGCCAGGTCGTCCGCCAGCGAGGCGATCTTGGAGATCTTGATGCCCGGCCCCGGCAGGAACTCGTACATGGTGACCACCGGGCCGGGGCGGATCTCCACCACCTCGCCCTGGATGCCGAAGTCCATCAGCTTGGCGCGGAGCTTCTCCGCGGTGGCGAGGAACACGTCCTTGTCCAGCTCGGTGCGCTCCTTCTTGTCGCACTCGAGGACGTCGATGGGCGGCAGGGTGAAGCTCTTCCGGTCGCCGACGAACTGGAACTGCTCCTGGTCCTTCTTCTTCGTCGGCTTGGGCGGCGCCTTCGGCTCGACGATGACCGGCATCCGGGACGCGACCGCCAGCGCCGCGACCTCGGCCGCGGGCACCGGCGGCATGGTGACGGACAGCGACTCCGGCCGCGGGATGGGCACCGACTCCAGCTTCTCGGCGGGGATGGCGGGGTCGGTGACGGCGGCGGTCTCGGGCGGAGGGACGATCTTCGGGGCGGCCGGCGGCCCGGGTGGCAGCGCCAGCATGGGCGCCTTCCGCCCCTTCTTCACCGGGGCCGCCGGCGGCGGCGCGAGCTGGGCGGCCCACGCCGGGTCTCCCCCGCCGAGGTTGACGCCGCGCGGGTCGGTGTCGCGCTCGGAAGCGTCCGGCTCTCTGTCCTTCTCCTTCTTCTTCCTGGCGTTGGCGACGCCCGCGAGCCGCACCGCCTCCTCGGCGACGGCGTCCGCCTCGGCCGCGGCCAGCTCCTCCTCGTCCGCCTCCAGCTGGGCGAGGAACGCGGCCTCCTCCAGCTTCTCCTTCGCCGCCGCCTCGCGCCGGGCCTGGAACGCCGCCCGCTGCGCCGTCCACATCGCCGCGCCGCGCGCCTGCGCCGCCTTGCCCATCGCCATCGCGGCGTGGAACCCCACGGAGCACAGCTTGAGGAACGCGAACTGGGTGCCGACGATCAGCGCCGCCGCGCACGCCGCGCCCACCACGATGAGCGTCCCCACGGTGGAGAACACGCCGGTGAGCGCCGCGGAGAGCACGCCGCCCACCGCGCCGCCCGGCGCGTACGCCCAGCCGCCGCCGGAGATGAGCAACTCCGCCAGCACCGACCCGGAGGCGCACAGCAGCAGCGCCGCCAGCACCTGGGGCCAGCGCCGCCGGTCCTTGCGGCCCACGAACAGCACCAGCGCCGCGTAGAGGAACGAGAGCGGGACCACGAAGCCGGTCACGCCCAGCAGCCCGAACACCTCGTCCGCCAGCGCGTGCCCGGCCGGCCCGGCGGCGTTGTGCGCCACCGCGCCCGCCCGGTCGCGGGCGTCGTAGCTGACCATCGACACCAGCGCGATGGCGGCAGCCCCGAGCAGGAACACGCCCGTGAGCGCCCGCCGCCCGGCGGAGCTGGTCTTGAGCTTCTCGTCCGCGACCTGTCGCTTGCGAGAGACGATTTCCTGGCGCGCGAGCGACTTCTTCCCGGCCGCGCCTCGCCGTGCACCCATCGGCAGCACCTCGTCACAGCTCTGTAGCTGGCTGGAGGTACGAGGATAGGAGTGGAGGTCGGCCGGTCAATTTTCCGGCCGGTTCCGCAGGTTGCCCCCTCTCCAGCCGGTCTGGCGCCAGGCCCGCAGTTGGTGTGCCGGCCCCGGCGGGGCGGTATGGTCTCGCCCGGAATGGACGTCGCCTGCGAGAAGTGCAAGGAGAACTACGAGTTCGACGACTCCCGCATCACCGAGTCGGGCGTGACCGTGAAGTGCACCACCTGCGGCCACGTCTTCAAGGTGAAGCGGAAGGCGCCGGTGGTCACCATGTCGGTGAATCCGCCCGACGGCCAGATGAGCGTCTCTCCGGCCTCCGCCACCGCGCCACCCTTCGGGGCGGGCACCTTCGTCCCGTCCGTCCCCGGCGCCACGCCCGCGCCCGGGCATAAGGAGTGGAAGGTCCGCCAGGCGAACGGGAACGTCTTCCAGTTCCGCGAGCTGACCACCCTCCAGAAGTGGATCGTGGAGCGGAAGGTCTCCCGCGACGACGAGATCAGCCTCAACGGCGACACCTGGAAGCGCCTGGGCAACATCGCCGAGCTGGCCAGCTTCTTCCAGGTGGTGGACGAGGCGCAGAAGGCCCAGCAGTTCCAGGCGCTGCAGTCCGCCGGCGCGCTGGGCTACGTCCCGCCCGGCGCCACCCCCGCCGGCGGGTACGCCATCCCCTCCGGCGACGCGATGCAGCCCCAGCTCTCCTTCCCCGGCCCGGCCGCCTACCGCTCCGCCCCGCCCATGCAGTCCGCGGCGATGAGCGCCTCCAGCATGCCGATGCAGGCCCAGCCGCAGGTCAACGTCACCGTCCACAACCCCGTCGCGCAGCCCATGGCCCCACCCGTCTCCATCCCGGGCCCCGCCGCGCAAGTCGCGCCCACGCGCGCGGCGCGCACGGCGACGGATGACGACCTCGCCGCCGCCAAGCTGAGGAAGGGCGGACCCAGCGGGGCGCTCATCGCGCTGCTGGTGCTGGCGGTGCTGGGGGGCGGCGGGTACCTGGGCTACTCGCAGTGGTGGGTCCCGCAGCAGGAGGCCAAGGAGCGCGAGGCGCAGGCCCTGGCGGACGCGCAGCGCAAGGCGGTGGAGGCCGAGAAGGAGAAGAAGGCCGCGGAGGACAAGCTGGCCGAGCAGGAGAAGGCGAAGAAGGCCGCCGAGGAGGCCGCCCGCGCCGCGGCGGCCGCCGCCACCGCCGACGCGGGCACCACCGTGGCCGTCGCCGCCAAGCAGCCGCGCGACTTCGACGGCTGGATGACGCTGGGCGACAAGCTGCGCGAGCGGGAGAAGGCGGAGGCCGCGCTGGACGCCTACGGCCGCGCCGCGGACCTGAACCCCGACCGCGCCGAGCCGCACGCCGGACGCGGGCTGGCGCTGATGGACATGGGCCAGAAGCTCCCGGCGGAGGCCGCGTTTCTACAGGCGCTCCGGCTCAATCCGCGGTATGGGGTGGCGCTGATGGGCCTGGCGGAGACGTACCGGAACGAAGGGAAGAACGACGAGGCGAAGAAGTACTACGAGCAGTACCTCGACGTGCTCCCCTCTGGACCGGAAGCCGCGGTGGCGCGCCAGGCGCTGCAGAGACTCCAGCAGTAGGCAGCACCAAGGCAGGACGGCGCCGATGTCGAACTACGATAAGCCCTCGCAGCAGGAAGAGGATTACTTCGCCCGCGAGGAAGTGGAGAAGAAGCGGAAGCTGGCCCTCCAGCAGCAGCAGGAGACGGCGCAGCAGGAGCGCGAGCGGCTCAAGCAGCTCCACTTCATGAAGTGCCCCAAGTGCGGGATGGACCTGCACGCCATCACCAAGGGCAAGGTGGTGGTGGACACCTGCTTCAACTGCCACGGCGTGTTCCTCGACGCCGGGGAGCTGGAGCGGATGCTGCACGGCGAGGCCAACGAGACCGCCGGCAGCGTGATGCGCGCCATCCTCAACATCGTGAAGCACAAGTAGGGTCCGACCCCATGGCGCTCACGGTGGAGCAGGTCCGCCACGTGGCCGCGCTGGCCCGCCTCCGCCTCACGCCGGAGGAGGAGCAGCGCTACGCCACCCAGCTGTCCGCCATCCTGGAGGCGATGGCGGAGCTGCAGCGGCTGGACACCTCCGGCGTGGAGCCCACCTCGCACGCCGCGCTGGAGGAGCCGCGGCTGCGCGCGGACGCGGTGAAGCCGTCGCTGGACCCGGAGCGGGGGCTGAAGAACGCGCCGGAGCGCTCGGGCACCAGCTTCGCCGTCCCCAAGGTGATCGAGTGACCGCCGCCGCCGCGGAGCTGTCCCGGCTCACCGTGCTGGAGCTGGCGGCGCAGCTGGCGTCGAAGGACGTCTCGGCGGTCGAGGCCACCCGCGCGTGCCTGGAGCGGGTGGCGGCGGTGGACGGGAAGGTGAAGGCCTTCCTCAGGGTGGACGAGAAAGGGGCGCTCGCCGCCGCCGAGGCCTCCGACCAGCGGCGGAAGGAGGGCGCCCCCGCCTCCGCGCTGGACGGCGTCCCCATCGCGCTCAAGGACATCTTCTGCACCGAGGGGCTGGAGACCACCTGCGGCTCGAAGATCCTCCAGGGCTTCGTCCCGCCCTTCGACGCCACCGTGGTGCGGCTGCTCCGGCGGGCGGGGATGCCCATCCTGGGCAAGCTGAACCAGGACGAGTTCGCCATGGGCTCGTCCACGGAGAACTCGGCGTTCTTCCCCACCAGGAACCCGTGGGACCTGTCGCGCACGCCGGGCGGCTCCTCCGGCGGATCGGCGGCGGCGGTGGCGGCGCGCGAGGTGCCCGCCGCGCTGGGGACCGACACCGGCGGGTCCATCCGGCAGCCGGCGGCGTTCACCGGCACCGTGGGGCTCAAGCCCACCTACGGGCGCGTCTCCCGCTCCGGCGTCATCGCCTTCGCCTCCTCGCTGGACCAGGTGGGGCCCATCACCCGGACGGTGGCGGACGCCGCCGCGCTCCTGCAGGTGATCGCCGTCCCGGACCCGGAGGACGCCACCTCGGCGCGCCTGCCCGCCGCGGACTACCTGTCGAAGCTGGAGGGCGGCGTCCACGGGATGCGGCTGGGCCTGCCGCGCGAGTACTTCGTCCGGGGCATGGACCCGGAGGTGGAGTCGGCCGTGCGCGCCGCCGCCGCGGAGCTGGAGAAGCAGGGCGCGCGCATCGAGGAGATCTCCCTGCCGCACACGAAGTACGCGCTGGCGGCCTACTACCTGATCGCCCCGGCGGAGGCGTCCTCCAACCTCGCCCGCTACGACGGCATCCGCTTCGGCCTGCGCGCCAAGGAGGCGAAGGGGCTGCGCGAGCTGTACTCGGAGACGCGCGAGCAGGGCTTCGGCCAGGAGGTGAAGCGCCGGATCATGCTCGGCACGTACGCGCTCTCCGCCGGCTACTACGACGCCTACTATCTCAAGGCTCAGCAGGTCCGGACGCTCATCCGCCGCGACTTCACGGACGCCTTCCAGAAGGTGGACGCCGTCCTCTGCGCCACCGCGCCCACGCCCGCCTTCCCGCTGGGCGCCAAGGTGGACGACCCGCTGGCCATGTACCTCAACGACGTGCTCACCCTGCCGGTGAACCTGGCCGGGCTCCCCGGCATCTCCGTCCCCTGCGGCTTCTCCGGCGGCGGGCTCCCGATGGGGCTGCAGGTCATCGGCAAGCCGTTCGACGAGGCGACGCTGCTGAGGGTGGCCCGCGCGCACGAGCGCACCCAGGAGCTGTATAAGCGCGCCCCGCCGGTGTGACCCCTCGGGGGTCGGCCCTCCCGGCGCTGAAGGTGGCGCGCGCCGCGGGCTTGGGCTAACTCAGCGCCCGGTACGAATGTCCGCGAGCGACTTCCAGCCGGTGATCGGCCTCGAGGTGCACGCCCAGCTCCTCACCCAGAGCAAGATCTTCTGCGGGTGCTCCACCGCGTTCGGCGCGCCGCCCAACCACCACACCTGCCCGGTGTGCCTGGGGATGCCGGGCGTGCTGCCGGTGCTCAACGAGAAGGTGGTGGAGCTGGCGGTGCGGGTGGGGCTGGCGCTGGGCTGCCGGATCCGCCCGGTGAGCCTGTTCGCCCGGAAGAACTACTTCTACCCGGACCTCCCCAAGGGCTACCAGATCTCCCAGTACGACCAGCCCATCTGCGAGGACGGGAAGCTGGAGGTCCAGACCGCGTCCGGCGAGCGCGCCGTCCGGATCCGCCGCGCGCACCTGGAGGAGGACGCCGGCAAGAGCGTGCACGACGCCGGTGGCGAGTCGCTGGTGGACCTCAACCGCGCCGGGGTGCCGCTTCTGGAGATCGTCAGCGAGCCGGACCTGCGCAGCTCGGAGGAGGCGGCGGAGTACCTGCGCACCATGCGCGACGTGCTGGTGTACCTGGGCGTCAACGACGGCAACCTCGAGGAGGGGTCGTTCCGCTGCGACGCCAACGTGTCGGTGATGCGCAAGGGCGCCACGGAGTACGGCACCCGCGCCGAGCTGAAGAACATCAACTCCTTCCGCTTCGTGCAGAAGGCCATCGACTTCGAGATCGAGCGGCAGGTGGGGGTGATCGAGGGCGGCGGCAAGGTGGTGCAGGAGACCCGCCTCTACGACCCGCAGCGCGACGAGACGCGGTCCATGCGCGGCAAGGAGGAGGCGCACGACTACCGCTACTTCCCGGAGCCGGACCTCCCGCCGGTGCGGGTGGGGCCGGCGCTGCTGGAGCGGGTGCGCGCCTCGCTGCCGGAGCTGCCGCGGGCGCGCGTGCTAAGGCTGCAGCAGCAGCACGGGCTCTCCGCCGCGGACGCGCGCACCCTGTGCGGCGACCGCGCGCTGGCCGACTTCTACGAGGCGGCGGTGCCGGGGGTGAAGGACCCGAAGAAGCTGGCCAACTGGATGATGGGCGACCTGCTCCGCCAGCTGCACGAGACCGGGGCCGCGCTGGGGGAGCTGAAGTTCTCTCCGGCGCAGCTGGCCGCGCTGGTGTCCGCGGTGGAGCAGGGGACCATCTCCGGCGCGGCGGGCAAGGACGTGCTGGGGGAGATGTTCCGGACCGGGAAGGACCCGCAGGCGATCATCGCGGAGAAGGGGCTGGCGCAGGTCAGCGACACCGGGGCGATGGAGCAGGTGCTGGACGAGCTTTTGGCGAAGAACGCGGGCGAGGTGGAGAAGTACAAGGCGGGGAAGAAGCAGGTGCTGGGGTTCCTGATGGGTCAGGCGATGAAGGCGATGAAGGGCAAGGGCAACCCGCAGCTGCTCAACGAGCTGCTGCGGAAGAAGCTGGGCGAACCGTGAGCGACGTCATCAAGTTCGGCCCCCGACTGGGGGGTACCGTGGTGAACCTGTCGAAGCGTTCGGTGAAGTACCGCTTCCGTGCGGCGTGCTCGCTGGACGAGGTAAAGCAGCTGCGCGTGCGCGAATACTTCAGCGCGATCGAGGAGGAGCAGCTGCTCAACCGCAACCCGGCGGTGCAGAAGTCCCCCCGCGACGCGGAGCTGTACGCGGAGACCAAAGACGGGCGCACCGTGCTGATCGGCACGCTGGACCAGGCGGGGCTCCTGCTGGACCTGGCGATGGAGATCGCCCTCGCCGCCGGGCGGGTGCCGGTCCAGACCGAACGGGTCCACATCGAGCAGGTCCGATCGTGAGCGCGCCCGGTCTGGCTCACGACTGCGGCGGCCGCGGTCCGGCCGCGAGCGGGAAGTCCCTCGCGGCCCGCTGGCTTCTGGCGTTCGCCGCCGCGGTCACGGTGGCGGTCGCGCCCGGCTGCAAATGTTCGCGCTCCGGCACCCAGGACGCCGCCGAGGACCGCGACCGCGTCCGCCCGAACTACGACCTCACCGGCCCTGAGGATCCGCTGGCGGCCAAGCTGTGCGACGCGCTCTACAAGATGCCCGAGGCGCGCCGTGCGCAGTGCTGCCCGGGCGGGCCCACCACGGCCATCAACCTGGCCACCAAGTGCACGCCGATGCTGTCGGCGGCGCTGCGCCTGGGCGGGGTGAAGTTGGCGCCGGAGGCCGCGGACAAGTGCATCGCCGCCCTCGGCGCGGCGTACCAGGGCTGCGCGTGGGTGGGGCCGAACCCGGTGCCGCTGCCGGCGGCGTGCCTGGGGGTGCTCACCGGGACGCTGGCGGAGGGCGCGCAGTGCCGCTCGTCGCTGGAGTGCCAGGGGACGCTGCTGTGCGCGGGCGTGGGGCCCACCGACCTGGGCAAGTGCACCCCGGCGCGGCCGCCCGGCGGCCACTGCGCGACGGCGGTGGACGCGCTGGCCTCGTACACCCGGCAGGACGCTCCGGCACTGCATCCGGAGTGCGACGGCTTCTGCCTGCGGCACGTCTGCCGGTCGCCCATGGGTCCGGGCGGGCAGTGCGTGCTCGACTCGCAGTGCAAGTCCGGCCAGCACTGCGCGAAGGAGGCGTGCATCGACGGCCCGGTCGCCAAGCTCGGCGAAGCGTGCAGCGCCGGCGGCTGCGAGGCGCCGCTCCGGTGCATCAAGGACACCTGCCGCGCGCCCGCCCCGGACGGAGCGCCCTGCGGCAGCCACCTGGACTGCACGGGCGCCTGCATCCCCGGGGACGCCGGATCACAGTGCGGGTCGGGGTGTGCGTTCCGCTAAAGCCTGGACGGGACCGGACGGAATTCGGCAGAATTCTCGATGCGCAACTGAGCGCATCAGCCGACGAGAATTTTGTAGTTAGACCCTGGAGTCGTCCCCGGTCCCAGCCGGGTTCGTGCCCTACCTCCCGAGGTTTGTCCCCATGGCCTCCAAGCCCGTCGACGGCCACCAGCGCGCGCATCACCACGCGCACCACGCTCATCACCACCATCACGCCCAGTCGGCGCACAAGAGCGCAGAGAAGCCCACCAAGGCTGACAAGCCGACACAACCCAAGCCGCCGGGGCAGGCCGCTCAGCAACCCGAGAGCGCTCCACCACAGGCCGCCGCAGGGGCGCCGGTTCCGAAGGACAAGTTCACCCCACCCACCACTCAACCTGTGAACATCACCCCCGGCGCCACGGGCGAGCACAAGGCTCCGCCGCAGGCCGCCGCGGGCGCGCCGGCCCCCGCTCCCAAGACGGGGACAGGGACCGGGGTGGTCGCGGCGCCGGCGCCCGCGACGGGGAATGGGACCGGAGCGGTCGCGGCTCCGAAGACCCAGCCTCCCGTCGCGAATCCGGCGGCCCTTTCATGGATCGGCCAGCTGGCGCCCACCGGCGCATCCACGGGCTACGACGGCGCGATGAACTGCGGCCCGGCCGCGGGGGCGATGATCGCCCGTGCCACGGGGTATCAGCCCACGATGTCGGACGGGGCGCTGGTGGAGCAGTTGGCGGGCTTCGGTCAGACCAGCCCCGAGCTCGGCACCACGGGCAACGGGATGATCGCCATGTACCAGGAGATGGGCATGGAGACCGCGGCCATTCCAGGCGCGGATATGACCTGGATCAACAATCAGCTCACCTCCGGCCGCTACGTCACGGCGCTGGGCGACTACTACCAGGTGCCGGGCCGCATCGACGACTCGAAGACCGCCGGGCACTACCTGGACGTCACCGGTTACCACAAGGCCACCAAGCACCAGGACGCCCGGTACGTGGTGCGTGACCCGGCGAACGAGGCTCTCAAGAAGATGACCGCAGCCGAGCTGCAGTCGTTCATCACTGCCGCCCCCCAGGGTGGCTTCGCCATCGCCTGCTGGCCCGACCCCACGGTCCTCTAGACCGCGATCCGGGCGACGAACCACACCATCGCCGGCACCACGATGGCCGCCGACAGCGCGGGGACCGCCCGGCGCTTGAACCACTCCGCCCGCGAGAGCGCGTTCAGCAGCGGCAGCACCAGCGCCAGCACCGCCAGCTGACCCAGCTCCACCCCGGCGTTGAAGCCCAGCAGCGCCAGCGGCTTCTGCGCGGCCGGAAGGCTGATCTGCGCCAGCGCGCCCGCGAAGCCGAACCCGTGCACCAGCCCGAACAGGAAGGTGAGCCGCCACCGCTTCTTCGGGTCCGGCTTGAACAGGTTCTCCACGCCCACGTAGGCGATGCTGAGGGCGATCATCGGCTCGGTGAGGCGGGGGGAGGGCGCCAGCAGGCCCAGCACCGTCGCCGCCAGCGTGAGCGAGTGCGCCACCGTGAAGGCGGTCACCACCTTGGTCAGCTCGCGGAACCGCCCGCCCACCAGCAGCAGCCCGAAGAGGAACAGCAGGTGGTCGATGCCGCTGAGGATGTGCTCGAAGCCCAGGCCGACGAAGGAGAAGAAGCTGGGCCGGGCCGGCGCGACGGCGCTCACCTCCAACTGCGCCTGGCCGCCGAAGAGCACGGACTCCGCCGCCGGCCCACCCTCCACCGCCGCCCGCGCGATGTGCCGGTGTCCCGGCGAGAGCTTGTCCAGGAGCGGCAGCGCCACCGACGCGCGGCCCGCTCCGGAAGGGCACGAGAGCGACGCCTGCGCCCGAGCGCCCCCGTCGTCCATCCGCGCCACCTGCCAGCTCCCGCCGCAGCGCGCGCCGCCGGCGGTCACCACCACGCCCTCTTGCACGAGCGCGGCTTCCTGGCCCGCGGGCAGCTCGCCCGGAGCGAACTCCAGCACCGCGCGCAGCGTCCCGCCCTCCAACCGGTACTCGCCCCGCGACAGCCCCACCGGGTGCGCCGCCGCCGCCGCCGCCCAGAGTGTCGCGATGACCGCTGCCCACGTCCGGGCTCGCGCCAGGCCGGGCACCCGCCGTGCGACCTGGTTCCCAGCCATCGCGCTCGCGGCCGGCACCGCCACCGTCCGGAGCGCGCGCCCACGGCCCCAGGGGACGCTGATCCTCAGCCGCATCACTTCGCCCCCGCGACCGCGCCGGCCGCGCCCGACTCCAGCTTGGCGACCAGCTCGCGGCACTCGCGCGCGCCGTTGAGGTCGAACGCGGGGTTGAGCTTCAGCGCCCGCTCCAGCAGCGCCCGTCCGCTGGCCGGGTCGCCCGCGGCGGCGCGGATGGCGCCGGCGTGGAAGAAGTACTTCGGGTCCGGCGTGCCCACGGCCATCACCTGGTCGCTCTGCTGCCGCGCCTCCTGGAACCGCCCGGCGCGGTAGAGCGCCCAGCTGTACGCGTCGCGCACCTGCGGGTTGGGGCGGACGCGCAGCTCGCCCTCCAGCTTCTCCAGCGCCTCGGGCAGCCGCCAGCCCTTGGCCGCCAGGAGGTTCCCCAGCGAGAGGTGGTCGGTCTTCTCCCCCATCGCGATGGCCGCGTCCCAGGACGCCCGCGCGCCCTTCTCGTCGCCCGCGGCGGCGCGCGCGTCGCCCAGCAGCCACCCGGTCTCCACCAGCTGGACCTTCGCCCACGCGCGCTCGAGCAGCTTCACCGCTTCCGGAGCATGGCCCCGCGCCAGCTCCACCTTCGCCTCGCCCACCAGCGCGGGCGGGTAGTCGGGCACCAGGTCCAGCGCGGCCTTGAAGCCGGCCTCCGCGCCGTCCACGTCGCCCTGGTTCCAGAACACCAGCGCCGCCTGCACCATCATCCAGGTGCCCGGCTCCGGCTCGCGGGTGTTGATGCCGGCGTCGATGGCCGAGCGGTAGAAGCGCTTGGCGGTGGCCAGGTCCCCGTGCAGCCAGCGCAAGTGCGCGGCGCGGCCGTAGGAGGCGAGGTCGGGCTTGATCTCCACCATCTTCTGGACGGTGGCGGCCGCGCCGTCCAGCTCGCCCAGCTCCAGCTGCGCGTCCGCGAGCGCGCCCATCGCCACCAGGTTGTCCGGCTGCGAGCGCAGCAGCGCCTTCGCCGCGTCGCGCGCCTCGGCGAAGCGGTGCTGGTTCACCTGCACCACGATCCGGAGCCCGCCGGCCATGGGGTTGCGCGGGTCCATCTTCAGGGCCAGCTGGGCGGCGGCGTCCGCGGAGAGGTAGTAGCCCGGGTCCTGCGTGCGGCGCGCCTCGAGGATCCACGCCTGCGCCAGCGTCGACCACCATTCTGGGAGGCCCTCGCCCTTCTCCAGCTTGGCCTCCTGCTTGCGGATGGCCTCGTCCAGCGAGCTGGTGCCGGGCGGCTTGGCCATCGCGAGCGCCCGGAGGTCCGCGTCCGCGCGCGCTTCGGCGGTGGCGGGAGCCGGGGTGGCGGGCTCGGAGGGTGAGTGGCAGGCGGGGAGGGCCGCCAGGGAGAGGGCGGCGGCCAGGAGCGTGGAGATGGAGCGGGTGTTCATTGCGACCTCCGGGGGCTGCGGTGCAGCGAGGCGTTGGGCCCAGTACGCCGCCAGCGGGGCGATGGATCTGTGGCCAACCCCGCGAAAACAGGCGGCCCCGGGCACCCGGAACCGCGCCCAGAGCCACGAAAAAAGGCGAGCGGCCCCGGGCGCTTGCCTCGCCCGGAGCCGCTCTGGTGTTCCGCTGTGCTGCGTCAGCTCAGGCGCTTACGGCGCCGCCCGGCCGTGACCCTGGTCCAGGCCGCGCCACGGGAGCGCCAGCCACGGCGACTGGGTCAGGTAGTTCGCGTCGTTGTGGTTCACGCCGTCCGACACGCCGGAGAGGTTCCGGGTGAGGAGGAGCGAGAGGAGCACGTCGGTCACGTCCGCCTGCTCCACGTTGGTGCCGCCCACCAGCGGCCGGCCGTTCGGGAAGCCCGAGTCGACCGCCATGTCCACGCGGAGCACGTCACCGATCTGGGTGAAGGCGTGCGCGCCGGTGGAGGGGATGTTGGTGAGGGAGATGGCGTCCACGATGTCGGTGCGGCCGCTCTGGTTCGCCTGCAGCGGGAGGCCCAGGAAGATGGCGTCGCGCACGATGACCGGGTTGAGGAAGTACGCGCCGAAGTTGTCGAGGTCGTCGTACGGCTGGGTCCGGTTGTACTTGTCCTTGTCCTGCAGGCCGATGACCGCCTCGTTGATCAGCGGGAGGCCCAGGCGGGAGACCTGCACCCAGGGGCCGTAGGCGTACGAGTCGCCGGCCTGCTCGAGGATGTTGACCTTGCGGCGGCTGGCGGACGCCCAGACGCCCAGGGTGGTGTTGTTGCCCGGGGTGTTGCCCGGCGCGCCGCCGTTGGTGGTGAACAGGGTGGTGGGCAGGTCGAGCGCGATGGTGTGGCAGTTGTAGCCGGCCACGCCGTCGGTCGGGTTGGTGCGGCCCAGGCCGTTGGTCGGCAGGGTGGCCAGGTCGAACACGCCGCCCAGGTCCACGTAGAAGCCGTCATCGCGGGGGCCGGCCCACACGGTGCCCTCGGAGCCGGAGGTGCCCATGTTGGTGACGAACTCCTGGGTGAAGGCGTCGTTGTAGGAGGTCTGCGAGGTCGCGAACTGGACCTTGGTCACGTTGTCGAACGTGCGGGGCCCGATGTTCGGCGGCATCACCCGGACGTTCTTGGCGATGACGCGCGACCGGCCGTTCTGCACCTTGGTGACGGTCATCAGCTGCTGCTGGAAGCCGCCGCCGCCGCCCGCACCCAGCTGGGCGAAGAACTCCTTGCCGCCGCCCACGCCGATGCTGAGGTTGCCCGGGTCGATCTCCGCGGCGTCGGAGGTCTTGAACCGGAACTGGTAGGTGACCAGGTCGTGCAGGTTGTCGCCGCGGGAGACGTGGATCTCGTACAGCACCTCGTCCGAGAACTTGTGGAAGTTCGGGCCGCCGGCGGGCTCCTCGAGCGGGTTGTAGGACGCGACGATGTAGAGCCGGTCGTGCGTGCCGGGCTTCACCCACGCCCAGAGGTCGGTGTTGTCGGCCGCCGGGTCGAAGGAGATGGCGGGCGCCTCGCGGTGGCTGGACGCGAAGGCGGTGCCGGAGAACATGGCCAGCGCGCACAGAGCGGCGGTCACGATGGGACGGATCTGCTTCATGGTGTGGAATCCTCTTTCGAAGTTTGGAATCGGGTTGGGATGCGTTTGGGGTTGGTTACTGGACCTGGTTGATGACGTAGACGGTGCCGCCGCCGTTGGCGCGCGAGTCCGCCCACACGTAGCTCTCGACGTCCTTGGCGCGGTGCAGCCCCGCGGACTCCTCGAAGTCCTTGATGATGTCGCCGGCCAGCGGGTCGCCGTACGCGCCGAGCTTCAGGTCGTAGCGGAGCACCAGGTCCTTGCGGGTGACCGGATCCAGCGCGGAGACGGTCAGGATCTGCTGGTCCTTGGAGATGGAGATGCCGGCCGGGTAGCCCACCTTGAGGCCGGAGAGCAGCTCCACCGGGTCCTTGCCCTTGGGGATCTGGATGACGTTGGCCAGCAGGTCGCCGGTCTGGGTGTCGACCACGTAGATGTCGCCGTTGTCCGCCACCACGATGCCGCTGGGGTCGACGAACAGGTCGCTCTTGCTCTTGGCGGTGACCGCGCCGGTCTTGATGTCCAGCGCGAACACGCCGGGCAGGCCGTCCGCCGGGTCATTGCCGGTGAAGTAGGCCGTGTCCTTCCAGTCCTGGTTGACCACGGCCATGCCGCGCGCGCGGTAGCCCACGGTGGCGTCCACCTGCTTGGGCGTGCCGCCCGCCGCGTCGAGCATGAACAGCATGCCGCGGTCGGCGTCGCCCGCTCCCGCCGCGGTGTCGGCGATGATCAGGGTCTTGCCGTCGGCGGTGATGTCCAGGTTGATCGGCGAGGCCAGCGGGTCGCCGGAGGCCAAAAGGGTGTTGGTCCCCTCGGAGCCGACCTTGGTGGAGAAGATCCCGGCGTGGGCCGGCATCGGGGTATCCGAGACGTCGGAGGTGATCTCCGGCAAGACGGCGATGAAGTAGGCCATCTTTCCGTCCGGGCTCAGCGTGGCGTCCAGCGGCGAGCTGAAGTCCGAGTTCGTGCTCGACTTGGCCGCCGGGGCCAGCTTTGTCACGTCATGGCTGGGCGGACAGCCCGCCAGGACCGCCGCGGCGGACGCCGCGACGAGGATGCGTCGGTGCATGGATGCTCCTTTTTCCGGCCGGGGAGGAAATGCCGTTTCAGGGCCGGGGTGCGCCACGTACGGCGGGTCCAGGAGCTTGGATTTCCGCGCGGCGAGAAAATCTGAATGTGGCGCTACTTCAGGGACTTGGAGGAGCCGAGGAGGAGGTGGGTGAGGGCGGGGAGGAAGGGTTTGCGGAAATGGTGGGGGAGGCCGGCGCCTTCGAGCTGCAGGCTCTGCCCTGATTGTAGGAGGGCGAAGCACTCAGGCCCGATGAGCCGCTCCAGATCGGGGAGGAGGCGGTTCACCAAGGCGAGGTGCTCGAGCCCGGTGTCGTCCAATTGGAGGATGATGGAATGCCAGCTCTTGAGGGTGCCAAACGGGCGCCAGTACTGGCGGCAGAGTTGAAGCCAGCGATCATCGATGCCCAGGTATCGAACCGGGACGCCGCGGCTCCGCAGGTCCGCGAATCTCGTCAGGCCGATGGGAGTGAGGTCGCCGACGAAGAAGAAGGGCCGCCCGACCTCCCGCGTGTAGCGGATGAGAAGGTCGCACGACTGCCGGGACGAGAACCACGACTCCCAGAATATGGCGAGGTCGCCGGGCAACTCCGTGGCTCCAGACCAGACCTCGGGGAGGGATCGCTTGGTAAAATAAAGCAGTCGTCTCGGCTTGCGGGGGCCGATCTGCAGCCGGAGCGGTCCCGGCCGTGCGCCGATGCCGATCTCATCGCGATAGTGCGTCTTCCCGGCTCGGGCGATGAAGCGCCGCCACTCGAGGTTGGCTTCAATCATGTCGGCACCTACAAGTACTGCGGGAAGCGCTTGATGTGCCTCCATTTGACAGGCCCGTCCAAGCCGGGGCACGTGCCCATCTCATCGGGCAGCTTGACCTTGATGTGGTCCGCCACGCCATCGCACTTGTAGATGCAGGCGACCGGCCTGCGAGAGTTTTGGCCGCCGTGCAATAGGCACTCGACGTCGTCGGCGAGTACCACCGGTCTCCACTGGGGCCGCTTTGCAGCCGCCGCTCGCTCGTCCACCACCCGCCGCGTCGCCGCATTCAGCTCCTCGACGCTCTTCGCCAGCTTCTCCTTCGCGGCGCGCACCGCCGGCTTCTCCTCTTTCATGCCGGGGGCGTGCGCGGTCGAAGGCCAGAAGAGGAGGAACAACGGAAGGGCCTCCACCACACCGCCGAGGAGCGCCCGGCCTCCCGTCGCGGCCGCCGCGCTAGCGCCCGCTTCAGCAGCCGCGGCCTGAGCGCCCACTTCCGTCAGCGTGGTGAGCTCGACGTAGGCCTGCTCGGTCTGGGCGAGCTTGCTGCTGAGCAGCGCATACTCCTCCGCCGAGAGCTGGGCCCGGTACAGGTCCAGCATCGACTTCGCCTTCGCCAACTCGTTCACGCCGAGCGGCGTCTGCGCGAGGCCGACGGAGGGCGCCAGGCACGCGACGACCGCAAGGCTCCTCACCATCCGCAACGGCGCTCCCATGCTTCCGACTTAGCACGGGAGCTCCACCAACCCGGCCCTACCGCGCCGGCTGCGTGAACCACCCCGCGTCCGGCCGCGGCGCGATCGACGGGGCGCGCATCCCGGCCGGGGCGGCGGCGGGCGCGACGCCCTGGCTCGGGAACTCGTACCAGCCCTCGGTGGAGCGGGCGGCGGGCCGCGGCGCGTCCTTGGCGATGATCGGGATCTGCTGGTTGGGCTGCCCCGGCAGCGTGAGGTCCGCCATCGAGGTCTGGTACTTGTGGAAGTCGCGGATGATGTCGTGCCCCGACTTGAACATCCGCGCCATCTGCAGGACCAACCCCGCCGGCCCGGTGAAGCTGTTCACCGCCGGGAACACGCCCGCCACGTCCAACCCGAACTGCGCGGTCGCCAGCACCTTGTCCAGCGTGTCCTTGTTCGGGTCCATGAACGTCTGGACCATGTCCTTGCCGGAGAAGACCGCGCTCACGCCGGAGATGATGTTGCCGATGGCCGGGATGGACTTGAGGCCCACCCGCCCGGCCTCCTTCGTCGCCAGCTCCGCGATCTCCGACTTGAGCTGCGTGGGCAGCACCTCGAAGAACCGCATCGCCAGCCGGCCCATGTTCTCCAGGCCCTTGGCCGAGAACGGCAGCTTGTGCCCGCCGATCTCCAGCGGCCCGCCCTGGGTGAGCAGCGCCATCCCGGTGTCCGCCAGCGAGCTCATCGCGTCGCCCAGCTTCCCGAGCGCGGCGTTCTCGAAGACGTCCATCAGCTTGGTCTGGGCGCCCGAATCCACCATGTCCGAGTTGAACTGGCGGTCCTGGAAGAACTTCGCCAGGTTCCCGGGGATCTGCCCCAGCGCGTTGAGGAACGCCTTCGCCGCGTCCGGCGCGGTGGCGTTGAGCTGGCGCCCCGTCTCGGCGATGCCCTTGATGAAGCCCTCGTAGTCGTTGCGGCGCAGCGCCTCCAGCGACGCGCCCAGCGGCTTATAGACGTTCTGGTTGCCCAAAAGCTCGCCCACGGACGTCATCACGTCCTTCGCCCACGGCGGCAGGCCCAGGTTGTCCGCGAAGGAGCCCAGCAGCCGCGCGCGCAGCTGCGGGTTCAGCCCCTTCACCCCGTTGCCCACGGCCTTCAACGTGCCCTGGATGTCGCCGTGGCGGAGCGCCTCGCCCGCCTCCAGCATGTCCACCAGCGAGCCGCCGATGTCCGAGAGGTCCTTCCCGTTCTGGATGCCGAACGGCTGGAGCATCTTCATCAGCTGCTGGTCCTTGGCCAGCGCGTTCCCCGCCGCGTCGCGGAACGAGGAATCGCCCATCGCCTGCTTGAAGCCCGCCTCGAAGTCGCCGCCCACCATCTTCTGGAAGGCGCCGGAGACGTTCGGGTTGGTGAACAGCTGCCCGATGAACGCGCGGTCGGAGAGCAGCGACTTCACCAGCCCGGCGGGGCCGTCCGCCGGCAGCCGGTCCGCCGCTTCCATCAGCAGCCGCGTGCCCACCACCGGCGCCACCTTCTTCGCCGCCGAGGTCAGGTACTGGAAGCCGTGCTGGTTGTCGTTGTCGGCGAACGCCACGCCGGCGCGGATCAGGTCCGGCAGCGCCGCGCCCATCTGCTTCACGTCGTCCGGGCTGAGCTTGAGCGCGCCCAGCGCCCGCTGCACGTCGGCGTTCTTGAGGAGGGCGTCGGTGACGGCGGAGGCGGCCTTGGTCTGGCTGAGGTCCGCCAGCGCGTTGAGGTCGCCGTCGAACAGCCGCGCCACGTCCTGGTGCGCGTCGGTGTCCGAGATCAGCGCCTGCGTCGCCGCCGGGTCCGTCAGGATGGAGCGGAGCAGCCCCTCCGGCCCGGTGGGAGACAGCTTGGAGGCCGCCTTCATCAGCGGCTGCGAGAGGGCCTCGGGCGCCTTGGTGGCCGCGGTGTAGAGCGAGCGCAGCGCGCCGCGCATGTCGCCGTTCGCCGCCGCCGTCGCGGAGTCCACCAGGTCCGGCAGCGCGCCCACGCCGTTCTTCAGCGCGTCCGCGGTCAGGCCCAGCTTGTCCATCCCGGCCTTGAGCTGCGGGTCCGCGGCCAGCACGTCCACCGCCGCTCGCGCCGCGTCCTGGTTCTGCGAGAGCAGCTTCAGCCCGTCGCCGACCTTGCCCTGCGCGATCTGGCCGATGGCCTGGTAGGTGCTTGGGTCGCCGGCCACCGCCTGCATGAAGGCCGGGTCCTTGAGGAACGCGCGAGCGAAGCGCGCCGGGCCGGTCGCCGGCAGACCATCCGCCAGCTTCGCCGCGGCCTGCGAGACGAGCTGCGGCGACTTCTGCGCCGCGTCGCCCAGGTGCCCGAGCGTGCCGGCGATGTCACCGCCCGCCGCGGAGATGCCCGCGTCCACCAGGTCCGGCAGCGCCGCGGTGGCCTGCTTCAGAGCGTCCGGCGTGATGCCCAGCTTGTCGAGCCCCGCCTTCACCTGCGGGTCCGCGGCGATGACGTCCACCGCGGCCTGCGCCGCCGCCTGGTTCTGCGACAGCGTCTTCAGGCCCTCGCCGATCTTCCCCTGCGCGAGCTGGCCGATGGCCTGGTAAGTGCCCGGGTCGCGCGCCACCGACTGCATGAAGGTGGGGTCCTTCAGCAGCGCTCGGGCGAAGCGCGCCGGGCCGGTGGCCGGCAGCCCGTCCGCCAGCTTCGCCGCCGCCTGCGAGACGAGCTGCGGCGACTTCTGCGCCGCGTCGCCCAGGTGCCCGAGCGCGCCGGCGAAATCACCGTTGGCGGCCGAGACGCCCGCGTCCACGAGATCCGGCGCCGCCGCGGTGGCCTCCTTCAGCGCCTCCGGGGTGATGCCCAGCTTGTCGAGGCCCGCCTTCACCTGCGGATCGGCGGCGATGACGTCCACCGCTCGCTGCGAGGCGGCCTGGTTCTGCGAGAGCGTCTTCAGGCCCGCGCCGATCTCCCCGCGCGCGAGCTGGCCGATGGCCTGGTAGGTGCCCTTGTCGCCGGCCACCGCCTGCATGAAGGCCGGGTCCTTGAGCAGCGCCCGGGCGAAGCGGCCGGGACCGGTCGCCGGCAGCCCGTCCGCGAGCTTCGCCGCCGCCTGCGCCACCACCTCCGGGGCCTTCTGCGCCGCGTCGCCGAGGTGACCGACCGCGCCGGCCACGTCGCCGCCCGCCAGCGAGACGCCCGCGTCCACCAGGTCCGGCAGCGCGTCGGTCCCGGCCTTGAGCGCGTCCGGGGTGATCCCCATCTTGTCCAGCGCCGCCTTGAAGGACGGGTTCTTCGACAGCGCGTCCACCGCCGCGTTCGCCGCCGCCTGGTTCTGCGACAGGCCGCGGAGCGCGTCGCCCACCTTGCCCTGCGCGAGCAGCGGGAGCGCCTGCCGCGAGGCCGGGTCCGCCGCCAGCGACCGCACGAAGTCCTTGTCGCCCAACAGCGACTTGGCGATGCCCGAGGCGCCGCCGTCCGGCAGCTTGGCCGCCGCCGCGTTCACGCCCTTGGTGACCAGGTCCGGCGCCTGGCCCACCGCGTCCGCCAGGTGCGAGACGGCGCCGACGTAGTCGCCCTGCCCGGCGGACTGCACCGCGCTCACCACGTCCGGGAGCGCCTGCACCGCCTGCTTCACGTCGCCGGTGTTCAGCCCGAGCTTGCCCAGCTGCCCGGTGAAGTACGTGTTGGTGCCCAGCGCGTCGACGGCGGTCTGGGCGATCGACCCGTCCTGCGTCAGCGTGGTGAGCCCGCCGTGGACGTCGCCGTCCGCGAGCTGCTTGATCGCCGGGAGCGTGTCCTGGTCGGTGATGACGCGCTTGACCAGGTCGCGGTTGGTCAGCAGCGTCTTCGCCATGCTGCCGGCGCCGTCGTCGGGCAGCTCGGCGGCGACCTTGGTGGTGGCGGTGGTGACCAGGTCGGTGGAGAGCTCGGGCGCGGCGCGCACCGCGTCCGCCAGGTGGCCCAGCGCGGCCTTCGGCTGCCCGTCGACCAGCGACTTGGCGGCATCCACCAGGTGCGGCTTGGCGGCGCCCAGCTCGTCCAGGTGCGCCGGGTCGATGCCCATCTTCTGCAGCGCGGCCTGGACCTTCGGGTTGTCCGCCACGCCGCCCAGGCTCAGGGGCTGCGAGTCAGGCGCGGCGGTCTGCGCCGCCGAGCGGGAGGAGCTGGTGGAGAACCACTCCATCGACCCGCCGGACTGCTCGCGCTTGGTGGCGTCCTTCGCGTCGAGCGGGAGCGCGGTCGGGGCCGCCTCGGACCAGTCGGTCTTCGGCGCCTGGGTCTGGTTGAAGTCGTCCTTGGACTTCGCGGGCGCGGGCGCGGGCGCGGGAGCGGCAGCGGCAGCGGCTTCCGGCGCGGGCGGAGGCGCGGCCGCGGGGGCCGGCTTGTTCACCTCGGAGGAGGCGGCGGGAGACGGCGCGGACGACGGCTTCGAAGAGGTCGCTGGGGTGACGGCCATGCGGCGATTATCGACCACACCTACATGCCAGGCGCCGGCATACGAATTCCCTACGAATTCCAGATGATTGCTAAGTCGGTCGAAATGATCGCGGAAACCCGTGTCAAGCGGATGGACAGCGTCCCTCTCGGCCCTTGGTAAGTGGGACGGCGAAGGGGCAGATGCTTGACGCGGCAGGCGATCTTCCGTAGATCCGCTGCCCTTTCGCGTTCCTACGCGCCCAGCACCGAGGTCGGTCCGATGTACGCGGTCATTCGCACAGGGGGCAAGCAGTACCGGGTGGCCGAGGGCGACGTGCTCCGGATCGAGAAGATCGCCGGAGACGTCGGCTCGGAGGTCACGTTCAACGAGGTGCTGCTGCTCGGCGGGACCGAGGCGCCGAAGATTGGCCAGCCCACCCTCGGCGGGGCCAAGGTGGTCGCGAAGATCCTCGCGCAGGACAAGCACCGGAAGGTGCTGCACTTCCGCAAGGAGAAGGAGGGCTGGACGCGGCGCCGCGGGCACCGCCAGCCCTTCACCGAGGTGAAGGTCACCTCGATCAGCGGGTAGCCGTTTCGCGCGAACAACGATTCCAGGATCCAGGGTTCAGTCATGGCTCACAAAAAGGGACAGGGTTCTTCTCGCAACGGGCGCGACTCCGGCGGCCAGCGGCGCGGGGTGAAGGTCTACGGCGGCGAGGTCGTCCAGTCCGGCAGCATCCTGGTCCGGCAGTTGGGGACCGTCATCCACCCGGGCCGGAACGTGCGGCTGGGGCGCGACTTCACGCTCTACGCCACCGCCGACGGCGTGGTGAAGTACGAGCGCCTCGGGCGCGACCGGAAGAAGGTCAGCGTCTACCCGCAGGCCGCCCCGGCCCAGGCGTAGCGCCGCCCATCTTTGAAGTTCGTCGACGAGGTTCGGATCCACGTCAAGGCAGGCGACGGCGGCAACGGCGCGGTCGCCTTCCGGCGGGAGAAGTACGTCGAGCGCGGCGGCCCCAGCGGCGGTGACGGGGGTAACGGCGGCTCGGTGGTGTTCGAAGCGGACCCGCAGCTGACGACGCTGCTCGACTACCGCTACCAGCAGCAGCACCACGCGAGGAACGGCGAGCACGGCAAGGGGAGCGACTGCAACGGCCGATCCTCCGAGGACCTGGTGTTGCGCGTGCCGGTGGGGACGCTGGTTCGCGACGAGACGTCCGGCGAGGTGCTGAGCGACCTGTCGTCCCCGGGGCAGCGGTTCGTGGCGGCGCAGGGCGGGAAGGGCGGGCTGGGGAACATGAACTTCGCCACGTCCACGCGGCAGACGCCGCGCTTCGCGCAGGAGGGGACGAAGGGCGAGGAGCGGCCGCTGGTGCTGGAGCTGAAGCTGCTGGCGGACGTGGGGTTGATCGGCTTCCCGAACGCGGGGAAGAGCACGCTCATCTCGCGGGTGTCGCGGGCGAGGCCGAAGATCGCGGACTACCCGTTCACCACGCTGGTGCCGAACCTGGGCGTGGTCCCGTACAAGGACGGGCGTTCGTTCGTGGTGGCGGACATCCCCGGGTTGATCGAGGGCGCCAGCGGGGGCGCGGGGCTGGGGCACCAGTTCCTGCGGCACGTGGAGCGCTGCCGGGTGCTGGTGCACCTGGTGGACCTGGGCGCGGAGGGCGAGGGGCGGGAGCCGCTGAAGGACTGGGAGATCATCAACCGGGAGCTGCAGCGGTACAGCGCGGAGCTGGCGGAGAAGCCGCAGCTGGTGGTGGGGAGCAAGAACGACCTCACGCATGCGCGGGAGCGGCTGCCGGCGTTCGAGAAGGCGATGAAGGCGCGCGGGGTGCCGGTGCTGGCCATCTCGTCGGCGACGGGGGAGGGCGTGCAGGCGCTGCTCGACAAGGCGGCGCGGGTGCTCTACGGCCGGCCGGAGGTGGCGGCAGAGGTGGCGCCGAAGCCGAAGAAGCCCGCGGCGAAGAGGACGAAGCGGAAGTCCTCACCGGCCAAACCGAAGAAGCGAGCGAAGTGATGTCCGGGGGCGGGCCGAACTACGAGCCGAAGGAGCGGGCGGAGCCACCGGAGCCGGGGGAGCTGGTGGTGGAGGACCGGCTCCGGCGGATCGACGACGTCGTATCGAAGCGGACGCGGACGCTGGCGGTGGTGCTGGACCAGCTGGAGGACGCGTTCAACATGGCAGCGGTGCTGCGCACCTGCGAGGCGATGGGCATCCAGGACGTCCACGTGGTGCGGAACCCGGAGGTGGCGTTCCAGCCGAACGCCACGGTGACGCAGGGTTGCGACAAGTGGCTGGACATCCACCGGCACGAGACGTTCGACGAGTGCCGGGCGGCGTTGAAGGCGACGGGCTTCTCCCTCTGGGTGTCGGCGGTCCGCGAGGGCGCGACGTCGCTGTTCGAGATGAGCTTCGACGGCAAAGTCGCGCTGGTCTTCGGCAACGAACGCCACGGCGTCTCTCCCGAAGTCCAGACCCAGGCGGACGGCGTCTTCTGGATCCCGATGCGCGGCTTCACCCAGAGCCTCAACATCTCCGTCGCCGCGGCCGCGGCGATCACCCGCGCCGTCTCGTGGCGGATCGAGCGGCGCGGCCCTGGCGGCGACCTCGCGCCGGACGAGGCGCGCGAGCTCACCCGGAAGTTCCAGGTGCTGAGCGTGAAGCAGCGGAAGAAGTTGTACGGGGACCGGTGACGCTCACCGCTTCTTCCTCTTCGGTGACAGCTCTGCCTCGATCTGCTCGATCGTCGGCAAGCTCCCTTTGAGCTCCTTCGGCAGCTTCTCGACCAGCTCGGTCTCCCATGCGGCGACACCGACGGGACGTTTCAGGTGCCGGAGCGCGTACTCGACGACGAGCTTGTTCTTGCTCCTGCACAGGAGAAGGCCAATCGTTGGCTGGTCGGCCTCGTGCTTCAGCAGATCGTCGACCGCGGAGAGGTACAAGTTGAGCTGCCCGACGAAGGACGCGTCGAACGGGACGGCCTTCAGTTCGACGACGACGAAGCAGCGCAGCTTGAGGTGGTAGAAGAGGAGATCGAGCTTGAAGTCCTGGTCGCCAACTTCGAGCTGCATCTGCCTCCCGACGAACGCGAACCCCGCGCCCAGCTCGAGGAGGAAGCGCTCGAGGTGGTCGATCAGCGCCTGCTCAATCTCACGCTCGCGGCGAGGGTCGGTCGTGCCGAGGAAATCGAAGAGGTAGGGATCCTTGAAGGCCTGCGCCGCCAGGTCGGAGGTCGCCGGCGGCAGCGTGAGCGCGAAGTTGCTCTGCAGCTTGCCCTGGCGATGGAACGCCTTCCGCGCGATGTGGTGTACGAGCACCGGCTGCGACCACCCGTGCTCGATGGTCTGCTGAGCGTACCAGGTCCGCTGGTTTGGCTCTTCGAGGCGTTCGAGGAGTGCGATGTTCTGGCGCCAGGGAATTCGTGCAACGACCCGTTGCACAAATTCAGCGTCGGGCCACGCCGCAGCGAACGCCCGCATGTAGTTCAGGTTCCTCGGCGAGAGGCCCGCCATGTCAGGGAACTCCTCGCGCAGGTCGTGCGAGAGCCGGTCGATCACCTTCGTCCCCCATCCCTCGCGGGATTGACGGCCGAGGATCGTCCGCCCGAGCTCCCAGTACAGCCGGATCATCGCCGCGTTGGCGGCGAGGACCGTGCGCAGCCGCGTCTGCTGGATGCGAGACTTCAGCTCGCGGAGGACCTTGGCGTACCCGGTGGGCAACTCAGACTTCGGCGGCGGCACGGGGAACAGTGCCCCGCCATCGTTCCTCCTCCGCAGGAGCGCACGCCGCGCGTCGTCGTTCGCCTTGCTCCGCTCGAGGGCGGGCTTGCGAGCGGACGCTTGGCGCGAAAGTCCGACGTCGGTGCTGGTCTTCTTACGTGTCACGGTCGTCCATGCTGCCCCGACGCTACTGGAGCTTCCTCAGCGCCTCGATCTTCGACACCCGACTCTTGGGGCTGTCCAGGCTGAAGCTGCGCGCGTCCCCGAGCTGCTCGCGGACGTAGGCCCCGGTCTCCTTCACCGCCGCCTCCAGCGCCTTGTCCTTCACGCCGAAGCTGCCCCAGGCGATGGACCCGGTCTCGGTGGCGGACTCACCCAAACCAACCAGACGGCCGCGGTCGAGGATGGCGTGGTTGGGCAGGTCGTAGAAGCCGCCCAGCTGCCCTCGCTTCGCGCCCACCAGCACCGACCGCTTCCGGTCCGCCGGCTCCAGCAGCGCCTGGATGTCGCGGCGCGCCGCCGCGATGGAGTCCAGGCTGCTCACCAGCACGTACTGCGGCTTCGACGGCATCTTGAAGGAGGCGAACTCGTCCGCCGCCTCGGGCGTCGCCAGGAAGTCGCTGTCCTTCGCCAGCGGCACCAGCTTCAGCGGCTCCACCGCGGCCTTCACCGCCTTGCCGCTCACCGCCAGGAACTCCTGGAGCTCCGACAGGCGCGCGGCGCCCAGCCACCCGAAGAAGCGCTTCGCCACCGCCTGGAACGCCTCCTCCCCGGTCGTCTTGTCCCCCTCCAGCGGGCTCTTCTTCCACGCCGCGTACAGGTACCGCTGGTTGTCCAGCCGCCCGTTCGTCGGCACGCGCCGGATCCGGCCCTGCGCCTGCAGCCGCCCGATGGCGATGGGCAACGTGGTGGTGAGTCCCTTCTTCTTCCCCGCCTCCCCCAGGCTGCGAGACGCGCTCCCCGTCGCCTCTCGAATGTCCTCCGGCTCCAGCGCCGCGTCCTTCAGCGCCTTCACCACCGCCTCGCAGAGCTTGTCGATCTCCTTCTCCGTCACCCCCAGCTTCATCGCGGTCTTTAAATCCGCGCCGGAGAACCCCTGCCCCGCCTTCAGCGCCACCGCGTAGTCCGCCTTCGGCACCACGTACGTGCACCCGCGCACGGCAGGCAGCTCGTGGATCTCCACCGCCGCCACGGCAGCGTCCGCCTTCTCGCGCCCGAGGCCCGCCCGCGCGAAGAGCGTCAGGTACGGCCCCACCCCGCCCACCGACCTCGCCCACCCCGACCGCTCCAGCACCTCCGCCGCGCTCGCGCCCTTCAACCCCCCATCCAACCCCTGCCGGTGCGACCACCACGCCCTCAGCTTCTTCTCGTCCACTGGCATGCGCCGCTCGGTAGCACACCAGGTGGGCAGGTGTCCTTCATGGCAGACTGAATGACCCTCCTCGCGCCGCGTCGAATTTCGGCAGGAGCAACCAGAACAGGAGGAAGCCCGTGGGCTTCTGGACGACCACCATTCTCACGACGTTCTGCACGTTCGCCGCGCCGGAGCCGGGACCCACCACGGTGGTGCCCGCTCCGGCGCCGGCCGCGGAGGCGAAGCCAGCTCAGGCTCCGGAGACGAAGCCAGCTCCGGAGGCGAAGCCGGCGGCGGAAGGGAAATCAGCCTCGGACGTGAAGGCGCTCGTGGACCGCATGCAGACCTTCTACGAGAAGATCCAGGACTTCACCGCGACCTTCTCGCAGACCTACTCGTACAAGATGGCGAAGCGCACCCAGACCTCGACCGGCAAGGTGACGTTCAAGAAGCCGGGGATGATGCGCTGGGAATACGAAGCGCCCGCCAAGAAGACGTTCGTGCTCGCGGGCGACCGCGCGTACACCTACGACCCGCAGGCCATGCTGCTCACCAAGGCCGCCTTCGACCAGAGCCAGCTCTCCGCCTCCGTCACCTTCCTCTTCGGCACCGGCAAGCTGGAGAAGGAGTTCACCATCTCGAAGGTCGACTGCGCCAAGTGCACCGGCACGCTGCTGGAGCTCCTCCCGCTCAAGCCCGACCCGCGCTTCAAGAAGGTGCGCCTGGAGGTGGACCCCAAGACCGCCCAGGTGCTGCGCAGCATCGTCTTCGACCCGGACGGCAGCGAGAACGCCATCACCTTCTCCAACCTGAAGACCAACGTGGGCGTGAGCAAGGAGGTGTTCGTCCTCGACGCTCCCGCCGGCACGCAGGTGCAGGACCTGACCGCGCCGAAGTAGAACTGCCACCGTGGCGCGGTGGCTCGTCGCGGTCTTGGTGGTGGTCAGCGCCGGGTGCGCGACGCTCAAGTCCGGTGCCGTCGCGGGCCAGGAGCTGATCGGCCTCACCGCGCGCCTCTCCGCCCGCTCCGGCCCCGCGCTCTCTCTGGCGGTGGACGGCGCCGCCGCCGGGCACCCGGCCGTCATCCGGATCGACGTCGCCTCGCCGCTCTCGCGCGCCACCGCCGGCTGCTTCGGGACGTCCACGCCGAAGTCCCGCGGCACCGTCCGCTTCCGCCGTCCCTGGGGCGCCAAGGCCGAGCTGCCCGAGGCCTGGCTGGACGGCATCGAGCTCTCCGGACGGCGCCTGGGTAAGAAGCTGGTGGCGGTGGAGCAGGGCGACGGCTGCGACGTGTGGCTGGGCACGGACGCGCTCGGCGCGGTGGCGATGGAGGTGGATCCACCGGCCGGCACGGTGACCTTCACCGCCTCCCGCCCGCGCGCAGGCTCCACCGACGCCATCGACCTGGACCGGGACCCGACCACGGACCGGCTCCTCCTCCCGGTGCGCCTCCGCTTCGGCGACGTGGAGCTCGCCGCGCCGTTCGTGCTCTCCACCGCGGACACCCGGTCGTCGCTGGGCGGGAGCGTGGCCGCCGCGGCGCATCTCCCGGACGCGGACGCCTACGGGCCCTCCCTCCTCGCGCTCTCGCCCGGCGCGTCCCTGCGCTACGCGACGCTGGTCACCCGCCACGACTGGACCAGCACCGCCGCCGCGGGCGAGCTGGGCGCCGACGTCTGGGGTCGCTTCAAGCTCCGGATCGACCCCGCCGCGCTCACGCTTCAGCTGGTCCTCCCCACGACCATCGAGGCGGGAGGCCGCTCGCTCTGCACCTCGTCGAAGGAGCCCTCCTGCCTCGGCCTCCGCGCCGAGCACACCGGCGACCGAGGGTGGCGCCTGTCCTTCAGCACCGGCCGCGACCTCCCCGAGGGGGCGGTCGTGTGGCTGGACCTCCAGCACGGTTCGACCGCGCTCCCATGCCGCGCCGCGTTCAGCGTCTGGCCGTCCGACCAGGGAACCTCACTGGCAGTGGAGCTCCCGTCCGCCGGGCTGAAGGAGGCGGGCTGCGACGCCGATCTCCAGGCGGCGACCGCCGTCACCCCCGCGGCGGTGGACGAATCCGGGCCGGAGATCGCATGCCCAGGCGAGTGCCTGCTGCTCCAACGGGGCAGCGGGGGCGACTTCACCTGCCAATGCTCCACCTACGGCGACCTCCGGGCGCCGCCGGCCAGGGGGAAGGCGATGTTGGAGGAGGGGCTACCACCCGAGCCTGAGCCCTCCGACCCAGACCCGGGGACACCTTGACGGGCCATTCTCCCGCGTTACTCTTTCTCTGCTGAACGCACGCAAGGAGGTCCGATCGAGGTTCATCAAGGCAGCGACCACATGTTCCTGTTCGATGTCGGATGACACAACGTAAAGCTGGCCTCGTGGCCGGCGATCTCGAATCAGCGTTCACCGAGGGGTCCCGAGCCGTTCGCTCGGGACCCCTCAGCATTTGCGGGCCACGGGACCCCGCCCTGATCCGCGTTCGCTTGACACACGAAAATCCATGGTTCTCTTGGGTGCCGAGGCGATCACAACGCCGATTTCCAAAAACAAGGAGACACCCATGCTGGCCAGACTGAATCCACCGCTGTTCGACGATCTCTTCCGGGGCGCCTTCTTCAACGACTTCGTCCTCCCGCGCGGCAACGTGAAGGCCGCCACGTTCGCGCCTCCCGCGGACATCGTGGAGACCCAGGCCGCCATCGAGGTGACGGTGGACCTGCCCGGCCACGATCCGAAGAGCCTCGACGTGAAGCTGGAGAACGGCATCCTCACCATCCAGTCCGAGCGCAAGCAGGAGCGCCGCGGCGAGCAGGACGACGTCCTCCGCGCCGAGCGCAGCTTCGGCCAGTTCGTCCGCTCCTTCGAGCTGCCGGACACGGTGGACCCGGAGAAGGTCGCGGCGAAGCTCGAGCACGGCGTGCTCACCGTCACCCTCCCGAAGCGGGAGGAGACCAAGCCGCGCAGCATCGCGGTGAAGGTCCAGTCGTAAGCAGCTCAAGGTCGAGGCGGCGCGCGGAGGGGCTCGAGGGAACCCTTGCGCGCCGGAGCGATCGGCGTACCGTGCACATCGCACGCGTGGCCGCCATTCCGGCAGCCCGACACGTCGCGGAGGTGCCCGTACGAATTGACCGCTCCAGCTGGCGCAGCGCGCCGCCTCACCGTCGTTCCCCTCACCGCGGCCCTGTACTTCATCGTCTCCGGCGGGCCGTACGGACTCGAGGACCTGATCGCCGCCACCGGCTATGAACGGGCCCTCCTCCTCCTCTTCCTCACCCCCATCCTCTGGAGCTTGCCGACCTCGCTGATGGTCGCGGAGCTGTCCACCGCGCTCCCCGAGGAAGGCGGCTACTACGCGTGGGTGCGCCGCGCGCTGGGCCCGTTCTGGGGCTTCCAGGAGGCGTGGCTCTCCATCGCGGCCAGCGTCTTCGACATGGCCATCTACCCCACGCTGTTCTCGCTCTACGTGGGGCGGCTGGTCCCGCGGCTGTCGCAGGGCTGGGCGCCGCTCGCCATCGGGGCGGGGATGATCGCCGTCGCGGTGGCGTGGAACCTCCGCGGCGCCGAGCAGGTCGGCCGCTCCGTCCTCGGCTTCGGCTTGCTGGTGCTGGCGCCGTTCGCGCTGCTGGTCCTGCTGTCGTGCAAGTACCAGGCCCTCCCGGAGGCGATGACGGCCCCGCGCGGCGGCGGCCTGGTCACCGGCCTCCTGGTGGCGATGTGGAACTTCATGGGCTGGGACAACGCCTCCACCTTCGCGGGCGAGGTGCACCGTCCCCAGCGCACGTACCCGCTGGCGATCCTCGGGGCCCTCTCGCTGATCGTGATCACCTACGCGCTCCCGGTCTGGGCCGCGCGCGCCACCTGGTTCGACGCGGAGAGCTGGAGCACCGGGTCATGGGTGGAGGCGGGGCACGTGCTGGGCGGCCCGCTGCTGAGCTTCCTCATCGCGGTGGGCGGGGCCGTCTCCGCGCTCTGCACCTTCAGCTCCCTGGTGCTCTCGTACTCGCGGGTGCCGGGGGCGCTGGCGGCGGACGGGCTGCTCCCGGCGGCGCTCGGCCGGAAGAGCACGAAGACCGGCGTGCCGGTGCTCTCGGTGCTGCTGTGCGGGGTGCTCTACACCGCCTGCCTGGGCCTGGGCTTCGAGCGGCTGGTGGAGCTGGACGTGGTGCTCTACGGGCTGAGCCTGGCGCTGGAGTTCGCCGCCCTGGTGGTGCTTCGGCGCCGCCAGCCGGACCTCCCCCGGCCCTTCCGCGTCCCCGGCGGCCTGCGCGGCGCGGTGGCCGTCTCGGTGCCGCCGATGGCGCTCATCCTCCTCGCCATCTGGATGGGGATGGGCAGCGGGGAGCCGGAGCGCGTCCGCGGCACCGGCCTGGGCCTGTTCATCGCGATGCTGGGCGCGCCGGCCTTCGCGGTGCTCTCGCGAAAGCGCGGCGCGCCCGTGGTCGCGGCCGGGTGAGTCGCTACTTGGACGGCTGGGGCGGAGGGACGAAGGACGCGTGGTCGACGCGGATCTTCCACTGCCCGTTCACCTTCACGTAGACCTCGGAGGTCTGGACCTGGGCGGTGATCTTCTTGCCGTCCGGGCCGGTGAAGGTGTCCTCCCAGAAGCCCATGCCCATCGCGGTGTTCGGGCTGGTCTGCACCACGTCGTAGGACTGGAGGGTGACGGCGATGTCCGGGGTCATCTGGAACGACTGCTTCCAGAAGCCCTCGAGCGCCGCCTTGCCGGAGCCCTCCTGGCCCATGAACGCGTAGATGAACTTCGGCTCGGCGTCGTAGAGGGTGACGATCTTCGCCACGTCGTGGGCGTTGCACGCGGCGGCCCAGGCGCGGGCCTGGGTGGTGATCTCGGACTTGGCGTCGCCCGCGAACGCCGACGAGGAGAGGAGCAGCGCGGCGAGGAGTGTGGTCTTCATGATGAGTAGTCCTTTCGTTACTTCTTCTGGGCGGGGGCGGGAGGCGGCGGGCCGAACGAGGTGTGCTCGGCGGAGATCAGCCAGCGGCCGTCCTTCTGCTTCGAGAGCACGCGGGTGCAGCGCAGCGGCAGCGGCATCGGCTTGCCGTCCGGGCCGGTCACCATGTTGTCGAAGTGGCTGATGCTGAGGATGGTGTTGGGGTCCAGCTGCATCCCCTCCACGGACCGCAGCGTGCCGGCGCGGCTCGGGTCGGCGAACACCTTGGGGAGGATCTGCAGGAGCTCCTTCTTGCCGTGGACTCGGCCGAAGACGCCGATGTGCTGGGCGTCCTCGGTGAAGAGGGCGAGCACGGCCGGCACCGACTTCTGCGGGTCCTTGATGTTGACCGCCGCGATGAACGCGTCGTTGAGCTTCTGCGCTTCGGCCTGGGCGTCCGCGCGCGCCGCGGGAGCGAACGCAAGCAGCGCCATGGCCACGATGGCGTACTTCATGGGTGAGTCCCCTTTGCCGGAGTCCGGCGGTTGGAAATGACGCGCGAAAAGACGGCGGAGCCCCGCGAAACTCATCGGTGCTTCGCAACCGCCTGGACTGGCTGGGGACCTACATCCGTGCCGGGAAGCCGAAGCGCTCCGGCAGCGTGGGGTCGAGGAACGAGGTGACCTCCGCGAGCTGTTCGCCCTCGTACCGGAGGACCTGGATCGACCGCGGCGCGTAGGTCCCGCCCGCCGCGGGGTCGCGCTCATACACCGCCAGCGCGGGCGCGCCGTTGGCCCAGGTGACGGACATCTTGTAGCGCCCGGGCGCGTCGTGGCCGGCGAGGAGCGCGCCGGAGAGGAAGGCGCGGATGGCGTCGCGGCCGCTGAACCAGGTGTAGAGCGGCGGCATGGCGAAGGCGGCGTCCTCGCGCAGCAGCGACACCAGCGCGCCGACGTCGCCCTCCTCCCAGGCCCGGATGTAGCGGCCCAGGAGCTTGAGCAGCTCCGGCTTGTCCTCGGCGATGGCGGGGCGGGCCTCCGAGCGCGAGACGCCGCGCGCGTCCAGCGTCTCCCTGGCCCGCTGCAGCGCGCTGTTCACCGCCGCCACGGTCAGGTCGAGGATCTCCGCCACCTCGGCCGCGGACCAGCCCATCACCTCGCGGAAGACGAGCACCGCGCGCTGCTTGGGCGGGAGCCACTGGAGGGCGGCGAGGAAGGCCAGCTGCACGCTCTGGCGCAGGGAGACCTGGGCCTCGGGGCCCAGCGGAGGCTCGCCCAGGGCAGAGTCAGGGTAGGGCTCCATCCACAGCACGCCCTCCGCGGCCGGCTCCAGCGGCGCGGAGGGGTCCGCGGCCGGCCGGTCCGAGACGAGCTGCCGGCGCCCGCGCGACTCCAGGTGGTCGAAGCAGGCGTTGGTGGCGATCTTGTAGAGCCAGCCGCGGAGCGAGGCGCGGCCCTCGAACCGGTCGATGCTCCGCCACGCCCGGAGCAGCGTCTCCTGGACCAGGTCCTCGGCGTCGTGGAGCGACCCGACCATCCGGTAGCAGTGGGCCTGCAGCTCGCGGCGCATCGGGCCGGCGAGCGCGAGGAACGCGCCTTCACCTCCGGCGCGGGCGGCGGCGATCTGCTCGGCGGCGGTGGCGGCGGACATGGGCGCGAAGGTTAACGGGCGCGCAGCTCGTGCGCACGGTTGTGCTCCCGCCGCCGATGCTTATTGGTTGAGGACGAACATGGAACGCGCCCAGCTCATTCACGCCCTGGAGGAGAGGTTCAGGCGGATCATGCACCTGCTCTACGACACCAGCGTGAGCCCCCCGGACCTGGACCGGGAGATCTCCCCCTACCTGGCGGACGACGTCCGGTTCCGGGACCCGTGGCAGGGCGAGACGGGGAGCGAGAAGTACCGGCTGGGCGCGGCGGGGTTCCACGCCATGTTCCGCTTCCACTTCGAGCTGTACCAGCTCAACGTCCACCTCGAGGCGGACGGCCGGACGGGGCGGGCGCTGGCGGACGGGGTGATGCACCTGAAGCCGGTCCGGTTCCTGCCGTCGTACCCGCTGCGGACCATCCTCGCCTACGAGTTCGAGGTGACCGCGCCACCGGACTTCCTCATCTACGACCACGAAGAGATGTGGAGTCTGGCGGACATGATCGAGGCGCTCCCCGGCATCGGGTGGTTCTACGCGAAGGTGTTCCGGCCGGCGTTCAGCAAGGGGTTCCTCGCGGCGTCGCGGCTGAGCCTGCGCGCGAAGGACGAGCTGGTGCGGATCGGGTAGAATGCGACGCGATGCGCACGCAGATGGCGCCACCGATTGGGGTGTTCCTCGCGCCGCTCATGCTGCTGCTCTTGCTGGACGTCGCGCCTTTCCAGGAACCGGTCGTCCTGTTGCCGGTCAGCCGGAGCTTCGCCGGTCCGGATCACAGCTGCGGGTTCAAGGATGGCGTGATGCTCTCGTTGACGGCCGATCGCCGGCTGTTCATGAACAGCGTGCCGGTCGACCTCGACGCCGTTCCGCGGGCGTCCGGCGTGGTGCTCATGGCTGACGCACGGCTGTCGTATGGCGACGTGGCGCCGATCCTGCGGAAGCTGCGGGGCCAGGGCGCCTCCGTGTGCATCGCCACGGCGGCGCTCCTGCCCCGTTGAACCCGAGCCATCGCTCGTATTGACCCCCTCGGATGGAAACTCTGCGTCCGGACGTGGAGCTGAAGGAGGTCGCCGGCCAGATGGTGGCCGAGCTGATGAAGACCTTCCCCTCCGGACGGCCTGGAGACCGGCCCGTTCGACTCCAGCGACGGGACCAAGGGCCTGATCACCGGCTACCGCTTCGCCTCCATGGGCACCGGCGCCGGGGGACACGAAGGCCAACCCCGCGCCCACGGACGCGGCCATCTCGGCGCAGATTCACGAGATGATCGAGCAGCGCTAGCGCGAGCCCAGCACGCGCATCGCCAGCACCAGCAGCAGCCCGGCGGCGGCGAGGATGGCGAACACCGCCGCGCCCAGCTTGAACATGGAGAAGGCGGAGTCCTGGTCGCGCTTCCGCCTGGGCGCATCCTGCGTCCGGCGTGGAATCGGGGCCTGGCCCTGGCGCGGCCCCCCGCGGTCCGACCGCTCGTTGCGGTCCACGCGTTCGGCGCGGAGGTCGCCGCGCGCCTCCCGGCTGTCCCTCATCTCGCCGCGCGCCTCGCGGCTGTCCCGCATGTCCGGCCGGCGCTTGGGCGGCGGCGCCGGTGGGCCGCGCACCACGGTGGAGTCGTCGAACTTGGGCTCCGGCGGCCGCTGCGGCTGCGGCGGGCGGGAGATGAGGCCGGCGCGCAGGTCGTTGGTGGCGTCGTCCATCGACTCGCCGGAGTCATCGACGTCCTCCACCGCCTTCTGAGCAGGGCGGGTGGACGGTACGCCGCTCCACCCGGCCCCGGACCCGCCGTCCGCCTTGGCGGGCGGGATGACCGGGAGGCTGCCGGCGATGTTGAGCTGCTCCAGCTCGCTGTCGCTGATGCCGGCGGCGATCTCCGCCAGCTGCGCCTTGAGCGCCTCGGCGGCGGCGCCCTTGGGGAGCACCGGCCGGGCCACCCCCGCGCCGCTCGAACCGCCCCGCTGCGCCTGGGCCGAGGCCCGTTCGGCGCGCTCGCGCTCCCGCTCCCCGGTGTTCCGGCGCGGCGAGCGCGGCTCGGCCCTCGGCTCTTGTCGGGCGGGCGAGGGCGGCGGCGCCGGCGGCAGCACGTGCCGGGTGGTCTCGTGGCTGGCGGCGAGCGCGTCGCTGGAGAGCAGCTGCCGGGTCTGCTCGCGGCGGTCGGCGAAGTAGCGCTGCACCAGTTGGCCGATCTGCTCCTGATGCCACATCCGCTCGGCGGAGATGCGCTCGATGGCGCGGGCCATCTCCAGCGCGTTGGGGAAGCGCTCGTCGCGGTTGCGGCGGAGCGCCTTGAGCACCACCGAGTCGATCTCCGGCGCGACGTTGGGGTTCTGCTCCGAGGGCGGGGCGGCGTCCGTCTCCAGGGCGGCCATGATCTCCGCCTCGTGGTCCTCGCCGTGGAACAGGCGCATCCCGGTGAGGCACTCGTGGAACACCACGCCCAGCGAGTACACGTCGGTGCGCGCGTCCAGGTCCTTCCCGCGCAGCTGCTCCGGGGACATGTAGCCCAGCGTGCCCTTCACCATCCCCGCCGCGGTCCGCGTGTTGCGGTCCTTGGCCTTGGCGATGCCGAAGTCCAGCAGCTTGGTCGTCCCGTCGTACGTCACCATGATGTTCTTCTCGGCGACGTCGCGGTGGATGACCGGGTGCGGGCGGCCCAGCGGGTCCGTGAAGGTGTGCGCGTAGTGGAGCGCCATCGCGGTCTCGTGCACCACCGCCATGGTGAAGCCGATGGGGATGGGCTCCTGCGACTCGTGGCAGGCGCGGGCGATCTCCAGCAGGTCGGCGCCGGCGATGAACTCCATCGCCAGGAACAGCTCCTCCGAGGCCACGTCCAGGTCGTAGACGTGGGCGATGTTGGGGTGGTTGAACGCGGCGGTGATCTTCGCCTCGTCCAGGAACATGTCGACCAGCTCCTGCTCGGCCTTCACGTCCGGGAGGATCTGCTTGAGCACCACCAGCTTCTGGAAGCCGGCGTGGCCGCGCTGGAACGCCAGGTAAATGGCGGCCATGCCTCCGGTCGAGAGGCGGCACACGATTTCGTACTTGCCAAGCTTCCGCCCGCTGTAGCGGTCGGGGGCGAGGGTCACGACCGGGCCAGACGACATCGGCGGCGCAGAATGGCACAGCCGAACGACCGCGACTACAGGGCGCGAATGAAGAGTGCCTTCAGGTACTCGGTCTCCGGGAGGGTGGCCAGGGCCGGGTGATCGATCCCCGCACCGCGGCGCTCCAGCACCTGCACCGCCCGCCTGGCGTCCCGGGCGGCCGCCAGGACCACCTCCTCGAACGCCTCCCGGCTCACCTTGTGCGAGCAGGAGCACGTCACCAGGAGCCCGTCCGGCCTCAGGCAGCGGAGCGCCCGGAGGTTGAGCTCCCGGTACGCCCTCAGCGCCGTCTTCACCCCCTCGCGCCGCTTGGCCAGGCCGGGCGGGTCCACCACCACGGTGTCGAACCTCCGGCCCTCGCGGTCGAAGGCGTGGAGCACGTCGAAGGCGTTGGCCTCCCGGACCTCGACGGTGGACCGGCCGTTGGCGGCGGCGTTGGCGCGGGCGCGCCCGGCCGCCCCGGGGTCCTGCTCCACCGCCAGCACCGACGTGCAGCGCCCGGCGGCCAGGGCCAGGGCGAACCCGCCGTGGTAGCTGAAGCAGTCCAGGGCCTCGCCCGCGCCCAGCTCCCCCGCCCGGAGGTGGTTGTCCGCCTGGTCGAGGAATGAGCCGGTCTTCATGTCCTGGAGCAGGTCCACCTCGAAGCGGTTGGCGCCCTCCTGGAAGGCGAAGCGGAAGGGCGGGTCGCCGTGCAGCGGACGGGCCTCGCGCGGCAGCCCCTCGAAGTCGCGGCCGGAGGCGTCGTCGCGGAGCGCCGCATGGGTGCAGCCGGTCAGCTCCAGAAGCCACCGCGCCCACTGCTCCTTGCGGACGTCCGCGCCCTCGGACAGCGACTGCACGGTGAGGCCGGCGCCGTACCTATCGGCGAAGAAGCCCGGCAGCAGGTCGGCTTCCCCATGCACCAGCCGCAGCGCCTCGCGCCCGCGGCCGGCCACGGCGCGGCGCCGGGCCACCGCCCGCTCCAGGCGCTCGCGGAAGAAGGCGTCGTCCACCGGCGAGGCGTCGCGGGTGAGCAGCCGGAGCGCCAGGGGCGACTTCCGGGCCCAGAACGCCTGGCCCACCGGGTTGCCCTGCGGGTCCACCACGCGCACCACCGCGCCGGGCGGGAGCCGGTCCGGGGCGGAGGCGACGTCCTGCCGGTAGCACCACGGGTGGAGCGCGCGCAGCCGCTGCGCCCCCTGGAGGGTGACCGAGACCTGCTCCACTACTCCAGCCCGCGGGCCGCCAGCTCGAAGTCGTCCTCGCCGCGGAGGTGGCCGACCTCGTGGAGGAGGGTGACGCGGATCTGCTCGCGCAGCTCGTCGCCGTTGCGCACCGCCCGCTCGAGGTTCCGCCGGTAGAGCGCCACCGACCGGCACGGCGACTCGTCCGCCGAGCACTTCTCGCCCAGCGGCGGCCCGCGGAACAGGCCGAGGATGGCGGGGGAGAGCGGCGGTTCGCCGGAGAGGAGGTCCTCGTCCTTGGGGATCTCCTCGGCGGTCACCGGCACCCCGCCCAGGTCCTTGCGCATGTCCGCCGGCAGGTCGCCCACCGCGCGCGCCACCGCCTCCTTGAACGCCTCCGGCGACATCTCCACCGGCGCGGGGAAGTCCTCGGGGGACAGCTCGCGCGCCTTGGCGAAGTGCTTCTCCGACAGCTTGTACTTGCCCTCCCGCTCGAAGAGCAGTCCCAGGTGCTGGTGGGCGTGCGCGGCGCGCTCCTTGTCGTCCAGCATGGAGCTGAAGGCGGCCTTCGCCTCCGGGAAGCGGCACAGCTCGAACAGGGCGATGGCGCGCTCGTAGGCGGCGTCCTTGTTGCCCTTGTCCAGGGAGAGCACCCGCTCCGCCCGCTCCAGCGCGTCCTTGGCCTGGCCCAGGTCGTTGAACGCCATGGCGGCCACCAGCGCCAGCTCGACCTGCATGTCCTTGTCGCCCTGCTTGTCCGCCTCCACCAGGCCGTGCTCGGCGTAGACGGAGGCCAGCTCGTCCCGCTCCCGCGAGGAGGGCAGGTGGATGGCGTACAGGCGGGCGGCGCCCAGGAGCGCGTCCAGGTGGTCAGGGTCCAGCGCCAGCGCGCGCGCGTAGGCGAGGGCGGCCTCGTCGAAGCGGCCCAGCGCGGTCAGCGCCGCCCCCCGCTCCGAGTGCGCCTGCGGGTCGTCCGGCAGCAGCGCGGTGGACTGGGCGGCGCAGGAGAGGGCGTCCTCGTACTTGCCGTCGTCGTAGAACTTGCGCGCCGCGCCCAGCGGGTCGGAGCCTTCCGCCTGGCACACCGCCAGCGGGACCACCTTCTTCGCCCCGGTGGCGGGGGTGGAGAGTGGCGCGTTGCCGGAGCCGCCGGTGGCGGGCGAGGTCTTGGCGGCGGTCTCCGCCGACTTCGCCGCGGCGGCTCCCTTGTCCTTGGACGTGGTGCTCTGGCACGCCGCGGCCAGCGCGAGCAGTGCGATCGTGGTCCAGCGCCGATGCATCGACCCCCCATCGTACGACGGATCGGCGGAGGGCCGTAAAGCGATCGGCGCGCATCCGTGAACGCCCGGCTGGTGAGCGGCGCGTCAGATCAGGGGGCTCCGTCCAAGGACCCAGGGGACGCTGAGGCGGCGGCCCGCGGCCGCGACCGATCGAGGCTCAGCCGAACAGCCCCAACTGCGTCGCCGCCGGGGCCCGCTTTGCGCGCGGCGCCTGGGCCTGCTCCGCCCGCTGCAGCCCCAGGCTCCGGCAGAGCAGGTCGAAGCCCTTCTCCAGCGACGCCAGCTCCTCCGGCTGCGGCGTCCTCCGGCCCAGCACCCGCCGCACCCGCGTGGCCGCCTCCGGGTAGGCCTCGGTGACGCGGCGGAGGAAGTTGTCGCGCACCGCCTGGGCGGGGGCGAAGAAGCGGATGCCGGCGAAGCGCGCCCCGGCGTTGGCGGCGCGGGTGAGCATGGCCTTGAGCTGGAGCTCGTCGTCGTCCAGGCCGGGGAACACCGGCGCCACCATCAGCCCCACCTCCACGCCCAGCCGCGCCAGCGCCTCCATGGCGGCGAGGCGGCGGAAGGC
>Ga0134122_10000160_pt1 | contig 40033 bp, 39 predicted proteins | sample KB302_FD_96461 | JGI IMG/M metagenome (GOLD analysis project Ga0134122, IMG submission 96461) | Terrestrial soil microbial communities without Nitrogen fertilizer from Kellogg Biological Station, Michigan, USA - KB3-0-2 | ecosystem: Environmental > Terrestrial > Soil > Unclassified ... | reverse complement strand
GGTATAGCCATAACCCCTACCCTCCCAACAGGCCGCGGCTAATGGACTTTCAAGGACAAGAAGAGGCGCAGCGACCACCAAGGCGGCGGCAATTGTTCGTATGCGCATCTGATCACTCCTTTTGGTTACTCTCGGATTTGCACAAATGCCAGTTGCTCGGCCGCAAAACACTCAGGGGAAACCCCGAAAGGGTATTCAGATCCGCCGGGATGATCATCGTCGCTGGTGAATGGATTGAGCAACCTCAGATATGACGTAGGGCAGGCAACCTCTCCGTCCGTCATAGGTCAGTCGGCTACATACCATTTGTCTACGAACTATTGCAGTCGCGATGCATCTCACCGCAACAATCGGAGACCACATCAAAGTTTCGGGATAGATGGGTCGAATACGGTCCCGTTGGTTTTATTTGCCGAAAGGTCTCGTGCCCGCAGGAGGCGCTACGAGTGCCGCGCTGCTTCTTCCACCTTAAACGTGGCCAAGTCACCGTCCTGGACCAGGAAGGAATCGACCTTGCAAACCCTGCCCAGGCTGAGGAAGAGGCAGCACGCCGCGCACAACAGTGTTCGACGGATGACGCCTTGAACGGAATGCGTGTCGGCCGCGTCATCAACATTGGAATGATTATCGTCGCTGACGAAAACTGGCAGCGGCTCCTTGAATAGCCTTTTTAGAACTCGACTGGGGTCTAACCTTCGTGTCCAGGGCCGCAGCGGAGAGCAGATGGGCGGGAGTGTCTTATATTACCTGTGCTCTTCAAAGATATAGTAGCCGACTTTCTTCAACTGGCGGCACGCCTCCTCAAAGTCAGCGATGCCCAGGGGTGGGCGACTGTTGTCGATTTGGAGCGCCTTCACGAACATCCAATGGCTGGCAGCCGTGCGGGCCGGAATGTTTCGTCCGGTTATGTCAGTTGTGAGCGCACGGTCGGCATTACGCTGCCGAAACAGATAAACGAACATCGCCTAAGCCTTCTATGGAAGGCATTGTCAAGAAATGTACAATTGGCGTGCGCTGAGTGATTAACAATTCCCACTTTAGGTGATGGCATTACAAGGCGTACCGCCCTGATCAAGGCGACTAACGGGAGGGGCGGATTGCCAGCCCGTTTGCCGTTTCCCCGCGCAGCCTGCCCCCCGAATGTGGAGGCACCGGGCGGTTACACCCACCTGGCGCGAGCAATTGCTGAGGAAGAAACCCGGTAGGCACTCTACCTGTTGCCGGGCTTCCTCGTCGGTCATTTCGGCTCGCGCCGTTCCTCGGCTTGCCGCCGCTCGGCAGCGCGGACGCGCGCAGTGGCAGGCCAACGAGCTTCATGCTCGTGGCCCTTCCGCGCCGCCAATGCATGACGGCAGTGTCGAGGGCTTCGTTGGCTTTGCCTCGACGGCCGCACGGGGCGACTTACGGTATTCTTCTCGCAGGTGTTTGATGTAGCGCACCCTGCTGTTAGATAGCCGGCGCTGGTGCGCTCAAGAATTCCTTCGGCCGTCAACCGCGCCGCGTTCTGCCGTGTCATGTCGAGAGGTGCGCAGCAAACACAACAGTGCCAATTTGCTCTGGTTCGCGCTCTACAGAGCGCCACTGCCGCCGCGGCAGTGGATCAAGCGTCACTTTTTGCTGGTTTGGCGCTTGGGGGTGAGGATCGAGGGGCTAGCGATTCGCCCGTGTTTCGGCTTCACACTGCTTCATGACGCTAAACGGACATTGATCCATCCAGGCACCGATATTGCTGGGTCTTTGGTGTGTGCAGGGTACACCAATAGGGAAACCACGATCAGCAAGGCGACAATCGCCAACATTAAAGCGGCCACGAACAAAAAGCGCGGGGTCCGTCTCCTCGCCGGTGACGGACGCCACCCGATCCTGCCGCATTGGCAGGTTTAAGAAGCATTGAACCTCGAAGTGCCCTCAGGGCTTGAAGACAAAACCTGGTCCGATCATCACGGTGTCGGGGATTTTGGGCAGATCATCGAACAGCTCCGGGTTCTTCTTGATCACATTCAGGATGTGCTTGGGCTCAATGTGTTTGTTGACGTCGAAGGTGGCCTTGAGCACGCCAAGGCGTAGCAAGGTGTCCTGCGCGCTCCATAGGGCGCGATAGTTGTTGGCCGAAAGCCGGCGGTCGTTTTGCTGGATGTTGAACTCCATCGCGACCTCGGCGATCTCGAGTTTGAGCCCGGGAATCCATCGGGTAGCGATCTGTGCCGCCTGTTTCGGATTGGCGCGCATCCACTTGTCGGCCTCCGAGACGGCGCCTAGGAATTTCTCGATCGTCTCACCATTCTTCTCGACCCACGGACGGAGCCCGACGTTGTATCCGAGGTAGGCGATGGTATCACCGCCTCTGACCACCTCGATGGCACCGGGCACGTCCTTCAATGCCACGATCGGCCAAGGATCCCAGCACGAAAAGGCATCGATGCCCTTGGCCAGCAGCGCCACCGTCATCTCCGGAGGCGGCGTGTTGACCAGCGTGACGTCGCTGGGCGTAAGGCCCACCTTCTCCAGCACGGCGAGTGCGTAAAGATGATTGATGGTGCCGAACGAGGCCGCGATCTTCTTACCCTTTAGGCTCTTGAGGTCGCCCCTCGCCACGCCTGAGTCCTTGCCGGCGATGATCGCCATGGTGGCATCCGAGCCAAGCTTGGTGGCGTTACCGCTGTAGTTGCCGAGCGCCACCAGGTCCATGCCTCGCAGTACGGCACCGATCATCGGTACTCCGACCTGCACGATTTCGCTTTCACCGGCCTGGAGCGCGTTGAGCGCGTCGACGCCCGTGGCGTAGGGTCGCGCGATCGTCACGTCGAGGCCTTGCTTCTCGAAGAAGCCACGCTCAAGCGCAATCGGCAGGCCGACCTGATCGATGCCAGTCACCATCCCGGCTTTGAGCTTAACGGGCGACTGCGCCGCGGCCGCTCCGGGTACTCCAGCCAGCACGCACAAGAGCAGTAGCAGGCGTTGCAAAAGGCTCATCACTTTCTATCCTCCCGGTGGTAGCGGCTCGACCCGCCTCACCCAATAGGGCCTCGCCACGGTGTCGAGCTCGCTTCGCTTCACTCCCCTAACTTCAACGGCATGGTCGCGGGTCCCAGAAACCCTGCCGTAGCTCTGGAACTTTTGCACATGGAAACGCTCCGGCGGGAACGGCAGGGTCACGAGAATGTTCACGCGCTCGCCAGCAGCGGGAAACCCGGCGGCGACCTTACCCGGAGCGGCCAATGTCAGCCAAACCTCGAAGGCAATGTAGCACGCGAGGGCAGCAACGAGCACATGCGTCTTTCGCGAACTGAGCGCGTCGATGAGCATGGTCAGGCCGAGCGGACAAGCTGCAGGACACGGCCCGTGAGCGCCTTGAAGCGATCGTCCTCGTTCAGCGCATCCCAGGCGCGAGGACGTGGCAGGTCGACGCTAATTTGCTCGAGCACCTGCCCCTTGGAGAGCACAATGACGCGGTTGCCGAGAAACACCGCTTCGGCAACATCGTGGGTGATGAAGAGTACGGTCGGGCGCTTTTGCTGCCAGATGCGCGTCAGTTCCTCCTGCAAGGTCATGCGCGTCTGTGCATCGACGCTCGCGAAGGGCTCATCCATCAGCAGCACGTCGGGCTCGTTGGCGAGCGCACGCGCCACGCCAACGCGTTGCTGCATGCCGCCGGAAAGCTCGTTGGGGTAGCGTCCCGCCGCCTCCGAGAGCTTCGCCAGGGCCAAGTACTCGCGGGCAATCTTTTCCCGTTCGACCTTGCCGATGCCCCGCATCTTCGGTCCGAAGGCGACGTTGTCTAGCACGGTGCGCCAGGGGAAAAGGGCAAACGACTGAAACACGACGCCACGATCCCGCCCGGGGCCCTTTACCGGGCATTCGTCGAGCAGGATCTCCCCGCTGGTCGCCGGAATGAAACCCGCGACCAGGTTGAGGACCGTGGTCTTGCCGCATCCCGAGGGACCCACGATGCAGGCAAACTCGCCCGCTGGCACCTCCAGCGACACGTCGCGTACTGCAGTAACTTTGGTTCCGGCGTAGGGATCGAAGTAGGTCTTCGACAGGTTGCGAACCTTCAGACTCTTCACCGCGTCACCAATCCCCAACGCTCACCGGTGGCACGTTCGACGGGCGCCAGAATCCAGCTGTCGACGATGTACCACAGCATGCCGAGAATGACCATGCCGAGGAGGATCTCGACCACGGAGCCGGCGCGGCGCGCATCGAACATCAAAAAGCCGATGCCGCTGGTGCCGACGATGATCTCGGCGGCAATCAGCGCCCGCCAGCCATAGCCCAGTCCGTTACGCAGGCCGGTGATGATGTTGGGAAGCGCGCCGGGAAGCACCACCTCCCACAGCATGCGCGGACGCGAGGCGCCGAGACTTAGCGCCGCGCGATGCATGTTGATGGGGATCGAGCGCACGCCCAGCACGGTATTGAGGACGATGGGAAAGATTACGGTGTAGACGATCACAAGCGTCATGGTGGTGAGGCCGTAGCCGAACCAGATCACCAGGATCGGCAGCCAGGCAATGTCGCCGATCGCCTGGAAGAAAAGCAGCAGGGGCCACAGCACCCGGTGTGCGGTCTTGCTGAGGCCGATGAGAATTCCGAGCGGAATACCGAGCGCGATGCCCCAGGCGGCGCCTACGGTCAAGCGCACCACGCTGTCGGCCAGGTACTCGGGCAGGATGCCCTTGTAGACCAGGTCGGCAAACGTGCGCGCGACCTCGGCGGGGCCGGGGAGGAATACGCGCGGGAAAATCTCAAGCGCGGTCACGGCCCACCACAGCGCTACCACCGGAATGAACGGGACGATGGAGGCGATGGCAGGCCACCGCGATGAAACACGCACGTAGGCGCCCCAGGCCTTGAGCAGCAGGGTCATGCGCGCTGCACCATGCCCCAGCGCTCGATGGTGGCGCGTTCTAGCGGCGCCAGCAGCAGCCGGTCGATCAGCAGCCACAACACGCCAATCACAATCATGCCGAGAACGATCACCTCGGTGCGATAGAAGTCGCGCGCCACGAACAGCATGTAGCCGAGCCCAACATTGGTCGCGATCATCTCTGCGGCAATCAGGCCGCGCCAGGCAAAACCCAGTCCGGTGCGGATGCCGGTGACGATGTTGGGCAGCGCGCCCGGCAGCAAGACCTCCGTCAACATGCTCCAGCGGCCGGCGCCGAGGGAGGCGGCGGCGTTGCGCAGCGGCTTCGGGATGGTGGCAACGCCGAGCAGCGTGTTGTAGGTGACGATGAAAAAGACGGCGTTGAAAATGACGAACGTGATCGCCCCGAAGCCATAGCCGAACCACAGCGTCGCGATCGGAATCCAGGCGATGCCGGCGAGCACGGAGAAGAAGCGGAAGAGGGGTGTCAGAAACGTCGACAGCGCCGGACTTACCCCCATCGCCACGCCGAGCGGGATGGCAAGCAGCAGGGCCAGCGCCGTGCCGACCATCACGCGCAGCAGGCTCGCACCCACGTGCGCCAAAAGCGTGCCGTCGCGACCCGCCTCGATGCCGGCGTCAACCACCGCGCCGAGATGAGGAAAGAGGCGGGGGTTCACCTGAAAGTAGGGAACGAGCACCGCCCAGAGACCGAGGAGGACGGCAAAAGGCGCCAGAAACATCAGCACCGAGGTGAGCGTGGAGCGCAGACGCATTTTGTCCCAGGAGAAAGCGACAACCCGCACGATCCTCGCATAGTAGTTGAGACGAACGACAGTGTCTGCGTCGCCAAAGCAGCCGCCAGCCCTTACAGCGGCGCCGCGCTCAGACGCCGCGCCGCAAATAAGGGACCGGGCAACCGAAGGATTGAGCGCGCGCCCGCATCGGCGGCGACCGCCTGCGGCGCGCGTCTCTGGTCTTTCCGGCGTTAGAAGGTCACCGACACTCCCGTTACAACGCGCACCTCGGGCTCCGCCTGGATCCCGTTTTGGTGGTTGATGATGGGAATGCCCACAGACACGAAGCTCGACCAGTTGTCCTTGGAGAAGCGCAACCCCGGTGCGAGGTAGAGCGTATTGCCCCCCGAGTTCGGGTCCGTGACACCGCTTTCGACCTGCTTTGCGTGCCACTCACCGTTCAGCTCCAGCACCAAGTCGAGGCTCGGCCCCGTCGAGGCCTCCTGAGGCGCGCGGCTATGTTGATGCGTGCCGGGGCCACCGTGCCACATCGGGTCCGGTAGCGCACCCAGCTTCATCGGTGCCACCGCTGTCGATGCCCCGCGCATCAGGCGGTACGAAACGGCAGCGTTGTAAAGCAAGCGATCGCCCAGATCGGTGCTCTGGGTGCCTTCGGTCACCAGGACGTAGAGAATGTTCGCATCGAAAGACCATGGCCCGATCCGCTTGGTGGCCGCTAGGCCGAACAACCCATCCCAAGAACCGCTGCCGGGCTGGAACTCGGCATCGAACAACTCCCCAGTGTCGGTATGGCGGTCCGTGACGCCCGTCGGCGTCTTGACGCCGAGCAGGAGCGCTAGTTCTGTTCGCGTGGCGCGGTTGTTATAGAACCGATACTGGCCCAGCAGCGTCAGGTCGCCGATCCCCGCCGAGTCGCCGAGGAAATCCACCGCGCCGACCGCCGGAGCGCCACCGCCAGGGTGCTCGTGTGCGGCCTCTTTGATGTCGGTCCGTACAACGACTGGCAATCGCGCACTGATCGTGAAATCGGCCGTGAGCCCATAACCAAAGGAAATGGCGGGCGCCATGATGGATGACAGGCTGTGAACATGCACGTCGTGGCCATGCGTGGCCCCGAAGTTTGCAAGGAAGGCATTGCTCAAGGGATCGAATTTGATCCACTCGAAGTCAATCGCGGCCGCCGTTTCCCCCTTGTCGAGCGGGGATGCACTGATGGTGTTGATCGGACCGGCTCCACCGGTCGATCCCACGCCAGAGGGGTGATGGGCGAACGCAGGTTGGGCGAGCAGCAACGCTGCTGCGGCCGCCGTGATGACGAACTTGGTCGGCATGAGGGTGTCCCCTGGTAAAGCGAAGTGAAAGCGTGGGCAGTGCCCAAACGCTCTGCAACAACACAGGAAGCAAAGGAGGTCGAGAGATGGCGCGCTAGGCGCTGACCGTCCCAGGCGGTCCGCGCGGCGCGTGGGCCGGCCAATCGGCGGGGGCCGACGGCGCGTCGGAGGGAAGCGCAGCAATCAAATGCTGCCGCAGCTGAGGCAGGTCGAAATGACCCATTTCGCCGGTCGCGAGCGCTGGCAGCTTTGCCGCCGATCCTCCGCCGACGGCGCACCAGGTACACGATGGGCTTTCTTTGCCGGGTTGCGGCACCCCCGTCGGCTCATCGATGACCACCGGGCCATGCGACGTACAAATAACGATCAGCTCGGCCGCAGCCGGCATGCTTGCGGCGTGAGCCAACGCCAGGGCGCGCACCAACGGGTGCGCGGCCACCGTGAGGGAAATCACGAGCAGCAGGAACGTTCGCAATCCTGCACAGCGGCGTCGCATCTGGCATGCATCGTACATTCCGGCAGGGAAAGCTATGGTCGGAACACCACAGTCAGCGCAATTTAGAATCCGAAGTTGCATTTGCCGCACGCCGCCTAGGGCGCATGCCGCGAGCCCCATCGTCCTCGCCTCAGGTCCCGGCGCGCGCGGTGTCCCAGCGACCGCCGGCGCCTTGGCAGACGGACCACCCCTCGGCAACCATGTGGCAACCGAGCCGACCTCCGGATTTTTTTAAGCCGCCTCGCGGTGCACCCATGCCTGCCCTGGCGCCAACCGACGCGGGCAATAGCCTCCGATGGCGAAAGAAGCCAAACGGCACCGCGGTGGCGGCACTATAGCTCGCGTTTGTTGCGACCGGGACCGACCCAGCACCGGCCGTTCCAAACCGCGCCAAGCTCCACCAGTTCCTGCTCGGTGAAGAGCGCCCTGGCGGTGAGCGCGTTCAAATGATACGCGCCCTCGATCGTGCCACCACAGCAACCAAGATACCCCTTGATCGTCTCATGGCTGCGGTCGAGGCTTTGCGCAATCTCGCGGCTCGGCATGCCCTGCAACCGTGCCTTGATTGCCCAACGCCGTATCTCGTCTGCTGGACGCTCGCGTTTCATCCTGCCCTCAAACGCTTTTGCGGCCCCCGCGCCTGCCTGTTCTCGCGCAACCCAAAGCTCGCTTACAAATCACGAGACGGTGAGTGCACATGGCTCAAGCTAACAGGGCGGTAGTGCTGAGCGGCGCGCCGGCCGGCAGGGGCTAGGACGCGCGCTCGGCGCCTGAGGCCTGGTCGGGGGGTTGGTGGCGCCGCGCCGCCGAAAATCAGGGGCGAACAACCCTCCGGACAAGGACTTATGCGGCCTCACCGCGCTCGCCGCCGGGGCTTACGGCCCAGCCGCGGAAAACCAATCGGACCACACACACCCGCCAATGTAGCAGCTCAAGGCCGGTGGCAGCTTCCTCGCCTGCCGCCCGGCCGCGAGCCTCCTAATCCGGGCTTCGCAATCGGGGCCCGGTAATCCCGGTCGGTACAGGGGCTTTGGCTGCGAAGGCTGCACGTATACACTCAAGGGGGGTGCCGCGGGCAACCACAGCCGCTGGAGGCTGACATGCACGGCCGTAGAACTGGCGTGGCAACGCTGTTGCTCAGCCTCATGGTCCTCATTGCCCTCTTGAGCGCCTTTTGGTGGCCCGATACCGACAATGCGACCGCCAATGGGCCGCGCCTGCCCTGGGGTTTGGCGGAAAAGCGATTGGCCTTGCGGCTGGCTGACGAGGTGCTCGTGGCGTCCCAAGCTCTGGCAAGCGAGCGCGGATTGGCCCTTGCGACCCTGAGCGCGCTGGAGCCGATCGGTGCGGCCGAGGCCAGTACCGTCGCCGAGCGGCGCAGAGGCGCCGATGTGGCAGTTGCCAGTGTCGAAGCGCTTCTCAAACACATGCAGCCGAGCCCGCTGGCGCAGCACCTTGATCGGGTCGCCGCCGCCCAGGCGATGGTCCTATCGCAGCGCCAAGAGTTCGATCGGGACGCGGGCAAGCCCGCATTCCTGCGGTCCATCCATACCGTCTCGAGATCGTTCGAGACGTCGACGGCGCTCATCGCCGCCATGCAAGACCTGCTCGGCAGGATCCACGCCGAACTCAAGGCCGCCGACAGCACCATCGCCGGCTGGCTGGAGGTACAGCGACTGTCGCTCGAGATGGCAGAATATGCCGGACGCGAGCGCGCGCAAATCGGCGTTTTCCTCGCCGCCTCCGGGCGCGCGGCCGGCGGCAACTGACGAGTGCCGACTACAATCGTCATCGCGCCGTGTCCGTTTGGCAGCAAATGCAATCGACCTTGGCGGGGCTGGCGCCGCAGCCGCGTCTGACCGAACAGACGCGATTGGTGCAGCAGAAATATTTCTCAGACCGCGAACGCGTGCGCGGGCTGTTGCTCACGGCGGGCCCACAAGCCCAGCCGATGACAGCGCCCGAATGGTTCCAGCACGCAACCCTCGCCATCGAGGCCATGATCGAGTTCGGCCGCAAGGCGGGTGCCCTCGCGGCTGAGAATTTGAGCCGCGCGGCCTAAGGACGAGACCTTAGGGCCTCCGGCCCCGGCGCCGCGTAGCTTTATCCTGGTTGAGCGCGGGGGTCATTACGGGTGATTTGCCAACACCGCACCCATCCAATTGACGTAACAATCACATTTGGCCAAGCTTCCAAAGCGTGTTGTTGGCTTCAGTCCCCCGGTGCTGTCACCGGTCCCGTTGGCTGCGGCGGCCCTTATCGATCGGCGAGTACCCCATGTCACCCGAGATGCTCTATACGGCCTCCACCTGGGTGCTGCCGGTCATTATCGCCATTACCCTGCACGAAGCCGCCCACGGCTTTGCCGCTTACATGTTAGGCGACAGCACGGCCTGGCGCCTGGGGCGGGTGAGCCTAAATCCCCTGAAGCATATCGACCCATTCGGTACCCTGCTCCTGCCGGCGATGCTGCTCTTTCTGCGCGCCCCCTTTCTGTTCGGATACGCCAAGCCGGTGCCGGTGAATTTTTCGGCCCTCAACCACCCGCGCCGTGACATGGTCCTGGTTGCCGTGGCCGGTCCCGCGACCAACATTGTGCTTGCCACACTCGCGGCCCTGCTCTTTCACCTCGTCGCCTTGTTTCCAACCGAAGCCGCCCTGTGGCTGGCACAAAACCTGCGCAATGCGCTGATCATCAATGTGGTCTTGGCGGTCTTCAACATGATCCCGCTGCCCCCGCTCGATGGCGGCCGGGTGGCCGTCGGCCTGTTGCCCAATGCTTTGGCCTTGCCGCTGGCCCGGCTCGAACCTTACGGCGTCATGATCCTTCTCACGCTTATGTTGTTTGCACCGATCCTCGGCGCCCAAATGGGCGTTGACCTCAACATCATCTCGCGCCTCATCAGCGGCCCCACAGAGGCCATCTTGGGCGTGATCCTGCGCTTGACAGGCAACGGTTGACGCCATCCCGCGGGACGGTGGGCTACCTCGCGACCGTGCCTCTGTGGCATGCTGGACGGCGGCTTGGCAGCGGGCGGGCGCTCGAGGCGGAGAAAGTGCATGCAGTTTGGCCTGTTCGGGGGAGCCAGGTCGTCCGGTGAGGGGCCGGTCGGGGACAGCATCGGCTACCGTAAATACATTGACTACGTGCTGCGGGCCGAGGACTTGGGCTTTCACAGCGTGTTCGTGGTCGAGCACCACTTCACGGGCGTTGGCCAGCTCTCTGCATCCTTGAACTTTTTGAGCTATCTCGCCGGCCGCACCCAACGCCTGCGCCTCGGCACGGCGGTGGTGGTTCTGCCCTGGCACAATCCGGTGCTATTGGCGGAGCAGGTGGCAACGCTCGACCTGCTGTCCAACGGCCGCCTGGATTTTGGCGTCGGCAAAGGCTACCGCGATGCCGAATTCGCCGGCTTCTCAATCCCCATAGAAGAAGCGACCGCGCGCTTCGATGAAACCATGGCTTTCCTGCGCAAGGCTTGGGCCGCCAAGGATCGCTTCTCCCACAGTGGCCACTATTGGCGGTTTGAGAACGTCATCATCGAACCTCGCCCGGTCCAGCAACCCCATCCGCCCCTGTGGATGGGCGCGGGCAGCCTTGACTCGATCCAGCGCGCGGCGCGGGAAGGCTTCAATTTACTGCTCGACCAGATCGCGCCGGTCGAACTCATTATCGAGCGGGTTGCCGCCTATCGCCACGCCTTGCAGCTTGCGGGCCGCCCCGACCGCCCTGGTCAGATCGGGGTGGCGCGCGCCTTGCAGATCGTGCGAACCGAGGAAGAGCGGCAGCAGGCCTACGATCTGCGCCTGAAGGTTCTCAAGGCGATTGGGGGCCTGGCGCGCGGCCGCGGCGCCGAGCGCTATCGCAATATCGGCTCACATGCCGAGGCCGACCTTGCCAGTGAGGAGGCCGCCTTGCTGGGCACGCCCCCAGAGATCATCGCGCGCCTGAAAAAGCTGGAAGCCGGCGGCGTCGATTACGTGTTGCTGGTCGACCCGACGGGCTCGGTAGCGGTACTGGACACCTTCGCCAAAGAGATCATGCCGCATTTCGCGCGCCTGCCCCCGGGCGCAGCTGCCGTCGAGGAGGAGAGGCGATGAAACACGCCGTCGCGTTCTACAGCGAAGGCTGCAGGCTTTCCGGTGATCTTTATCTGCCGCAGAACTTGCACGCGAGCGATCGGCGCGCCGGCATCGTGCTGTGCCACGGCTATACCGGCGTCAAGGACCTCTACTTGCCGGACAATGCCCGCATCCTCAACGAAGCGGGCTACATCGTGCTCACCTTCGACTACAAGGGCTGGGGAGCAAGCGAGGGCCCACGCAGCCGTCTGGCGCCCTATGGCCGGGTAGCCGACGTACAGGCGGCGCTGACTTTTTTGTCCCTGCAGCCCCAGGTCGATCCCGGTCGGCTCGGCCTCTACGGTACGAGCTACGGCGGTGCCACCGTCGTCTGGGCCGGCGCCGTCGATCCCCGGGTCAAGTGCATCGTCAGCGTCGTCGGCATTGGTCACGGCCAACGCTGGATGCGCAGCGTGCGCCGGCCCGACGAATGGCACGATCTTCTCAACCGCGCCAAATTGGACCGCGAACAGCGCGTCATCGATGGCAAGTCGGCGATGGCCGATCGCACCCAGATCCTCTTACCGGATCGTCAGTCCGCCGAACTCGCCGCCGCCGCGCGCCGCGCCAATCCAGCCGCGGTCAATGAACTGCCGCTCGAATTCATCGACGAGACCTTGGGCTTTCATCCCGAGTGGGTCGTCGACAAAATTGCCCCGCGCCCAATTCTGTTCATCACTACCGATGACGACCGCCTGGTCCCGCCCGAGGAATCCGAGGCGCTGTTTGCCAAGGCCGGCGAGCCCAAGAAACTCGTGACCTTGCGCGGCTTTGGTCACTACGAGGTTTATGTCGAGCCTGCCTTCAGCCAGGTCATGGCAGAGACCACCGCCTGGTTCCGCAAGCACCTCGCCCACGCTTGACGACTTGGGCGTCGGGATCCGAGCGGAAGCTTGCTTGGACTTAAACGCGCACCGGCGCGCCACTCGAACCATGGCGCGCGCCTAATGCTTTGGTGTGCGCCGTCACCTTGGCCAGCAATGCAGGCCTGGCGGACCTCGCCTGACCTTCTGGCGGCTTGACCGGGACCACTCCCTATTTCAAAGTCTGACCACAAAAGCAACAACAGCGCCTCGGCACTGCCGCGGACGCGAGCGAGGAGGAAATCCATGTCCAAAAGGCGCAACAATCGCCGCAGCCGGCGCGAGGTGTTGTCGGGTGCCGTGGCGGCGGCGGCAGTCGGGAGTTTTCCATTCGTCTCGCGCGCGCAAAACAAACCCATCAAAATTGGCATGCCCACCATTCAGTCGGGACGCGCGGCCATGGTCGGCTCCTCATCTCGCAACGGCTGCTTGCTGGAGATTGAGAAATTCAATGCCGCCGGCGGACTGGGCGGCCGCATGGTCGAACTGGTGGCACGCGACACCAAGGGCAAGCCCGAGGAGGCGGCGCGCCTGTCACGCGAGCTCGTCAACAGCGACGGCTGCGAAATCCTGTTCGATTCGGAGTCGTCGGCTGGGGCCTTTGCCATTCACGAGGTCGCAAAGGACTTGGGCGTCGTCGTCATGCACATGAACTCGGAGACTTCAGCGCTGACGGCCGATCCGAAGCTGCGCATTCCAAACGCCTTCCGGGCGGCTCGGCAGGGCATTCACGATTCGATCGCCGCCGGCTCCTACGCCGGCAAGATCGCCAAGGCCAAAGGCCTAAAGAAGTGGCTATCGTGCTCGCCGGACTATGCCTACGGCCGCGACTCCACGCAGCTCTTTCTCGAATACCTCAAGCATTTCCAGCCCGACGTCGAGGTGGTGGGTGAAGCCTGGCCGAAGCTGTACCAGCCGGATTACACCGATGCCCTGACCAAGATTTTGCAAATCAAACCGCAGGCAATGTATTCCTGCTTGTGGGGTGGCGACCTCACCGCCTTCATCGATCAGAGCGCAATCTACAATCTCTTCGCGCAGATGGAGGTCTTCACCATCAACGTGGCCGACTACACCATCCTGACGGCGGTCAAGAACCTGCCGAAAGGCATTCATTCCGGCAACCGCTACCTGTCGACGTTTCCGAACACGGAAGCCAACGCCAAGTGGGCCGCCGAGTACCGGGCAAAATTCAACGAGTTTCCCATCAATTGGTCCTGGGAGAATGCCACCGGCGCCAAGTTCGTGCTCGAGGGTCTGAAAAAGGCCGGCAGCACCGAGGCCAAAAAGTTGTCCGACGCCATCCGCGGCATGACGATCGAAAGCCCGTTCGGAGCCGATGGAACGCTCACCATGCGGGCCGAGGACCAGACGCTCGTCAATTACGCCACCGGCTGGGGTCAAACGATCCCGACCGAACCGTTCATGCCTGAGGTGACGCCCGTCGACTGGCAAGTCATCTACGAACTCGAAACGGCATGGAAGAAGAAAAACAACTACATTTAAGGGTCGCGCTCGCGTTGCGGCGCGGTGGCGCTTTGTGCAGGAGGCGCTAGGCGCGGCGGCAGCTACAGATCTGATCGAGGTGGTGCTTGGACTTGCCGGCTTTGGCCAACTGCGTCACGTCGCTGTCCTGCATCGTCACGCAATCGACCAGTGGCTTGATCATCGGCATGCTGCTGTTTTTGGTAGCCGCCGGTGTCTCGCTCATCTTCGGCGTCCTCAAGATCATCAACTTCGCCCACGGCTCCTTCTACATGCTGGGGGCCTATCTGGTATTGACCGTCTATGGCCTCAGCGACAGCTTTCTGCTGGCGGTGATCACGGCTGCCCTCGGCGTCGCCGTATTTGGCCTGCTGTTTGAGCGCCTGATCATCAGCCGGGTGTACGGCTCCCAGGTTTTGATGCAGCTGCTCGTCTGCTATGGGGTGATCTTGATTCTGGACGACTTGGTCAAGATCATCTGGGGTCCCGAATTCAAGTCGCTGGGGATGCCCGCCGCCTTTCGGAAGCCACCCTACCTTGTGGGCGGCGGCGTCGTGCCCGTCTACTATCTGTTCCTGATCGTGCTGACCCTGCTGATTGCCCTGGCGCTCGGGCTCGCGATCACGCGCACCCGCTTCGGCAAAATCGTGCGTGCCGTGGCGATCAACCCGGGAATGGCGTCGGCGCTCGGCATTAACACAGGATACGTCTACGCCGGCGTCTTCATGCTGGGCGGCCTGCTCGCCGGCCTGGCCGGGGCACTCGCGGCCCCGGTGCGATCCATCGTGTCGGGCATGGGCCTGTCGGTGGTGGTCGAATCCTTCATCGTCACCGTCATTGGCGGCATGGGCTCGGTCGCCGGCGCGTTGGTCGGATCGCTTCTGATCGGATTGGTGCGCAGCTTTGGCACCATCGGCTTCCCACTGTTCACCGAAGGCTTGATGTTTCTGCTGATGGCCGTCGTGCTGGTCCTGAAACCCAGCGGCTTGTTTGGGCGTGAGGGCTGAATTGGTGCGCACGTCCTCCACCCTACGCGACTGCCTGATTGCGCTGGTGATCTTCGCACTGCTCGCCGCCCTGCCGATAGTTTGGCCGAGCAGGGGCATGTCCGACTTTGTCATCCGGCTCGCGGCCTTCGGCATCTTTGCAACCTCGCTCAACCTGCTGGTCGGTTATGCCGGTCTGGAGAGCTTCGGGCACGGCCTGTTCTTCGGCCTTGGCGCCTACAGCTTTGGCCTCGCCATGCAGAGGCTCGGCACATCTATCCCAGCGGCCCTGGCGCTGACCGTGCTCTTGTCCGTCGTCGTTGCCGGCATCGTCGGGGCAATTTGCGTGCGGCTGAAGGAGATCTACTTCGCCTTCCTGACCTTGGCTTTTCAGATGCTGCTGCACAGCCTCATTATTGCTTGGACGCCCTTGACGGGCGGCGACCAGGGTTTGACGGGCGGCGTGCCGCGCCCGCCGTTTTTGGGGATCAGCCTCGACCAGCCCTATCACCTCTACCTGTTCTCCGCCGGCCTGTTGGTGGCGTGCCTGCTGCTGATGCGCCACATCGTGCAATCGCCGTTCGGCTACACGCTCCGCCTGATCCGCGACAACCCCGCCCGGGCAACGTCGCTCGGCATCAATGTCTGGGGCATGCGTCTTGCCGCCTTCATCATCGCCGGTGCCTTTGGATCGATCGGCGGCGTGGTAATGAGCCTGTTCGTGTCTGGTGCCTTTCCGGACTTCGCCTACTGGACCATTTCCGGCGAAGCGATCTTCATGATCATGCTGGGCGGCACCACACTGTTTCTGGGGCCGGTGGCCGGTGCCGTCATGCTGCTGATGCTGAACGACGTGGTGACCAAGCTCACCGAACACTACGGCCTGGTTCTGGGGCTCATTATCTTGTTGTTCGCCCTTGGGCTAAGAAAGGGGCTTGCCGACTATCTGGCCGAGCTGTGGCAGGAGCGCAGCGCGGCGCGAGGGGCAATGCAATTGCCAGCCGCCCCGTTCGCCGAGCCATCCAACAAGCTGAGCGGCGAATGATACGGGCAGGCCAATGTTGCTGATCGAGAACTTGAGCAAATCCTTCGGCGGCGTCCTCGCCATCAGCGAGGTCAGCTTGAACTTCACGCCAGGGTCGCTCACCGCCGTAATCGGGCCAAACGGTGCCGGCAAGACGACCTTCTTCAACCTGATTATGGGGACCTTGCTGCCGGACAGAGGCCGCATTCTGCTGGGCGGCGAAAATATTGCCGGCCTGTCTACGCCCGCGATCGTTCGACGCGGCATTGCCCGAGCCTTTCAAATCGCCAGCATCTTTCCGAGCCTCACCGTCCGCGAAGCGCTGCTTGCCGCCGTGAACGCTCAACGCCAACAGCACGCCAGGTTGCTGGCCCGCTTTCCGCTTGCCGCCTCGCGCCACCGCGCCGAGGAGATCATGCATATGGTCGGACTGGCGACCAAGGCCAACATGATCTCCCGCTCGCTCAGCCACGGCGACCAGAAGCTCCTGGACATCGCCCTCGCCCTGGTGCTCGAGCCGCGAGTTCTGCTGCTCGACGAACCCACGGCCGGCATGGGCCCCGAAGAGCGCTGGCACATGATCGATACCGTGCAGCGCCTGTGGCAGCGGGAGAAGATGACCCTGGTGTTCATCGAACACGACATGGATATCGTCTTCAAGATAGCCCAGAGCATTGCCGTGCTGAGCTATGGTCGCGTCCTGGCCGAGGGCACCCCCGCGGCAATCCGCCGACATCCCGCGGTGATCGAGGCCTATCTCGGCAGTGAGTATGCGGCGGGCCGCGCATGAGCCAACGGGCGATCATCGAAGCCGAGGGCATCGACGTATACTACGGCTCGAGCCAGATCCTGTTTGGCCTCGGCCTTGCCGTCCTCGAGGGTCAGACCACGGCCCTGCTTGGGCGCAACGGCGCCGGCAAGTCCACCACCCTCAAGGCGCTCGCCGGCCTGGCGCCTCCGCGCCGCGGACGCGTACGCATTGCCGGTACCGAGTTTCAGGGGCGAAAACCGCATGCCATCGCCCGCGCCGGGATCGGCTACGTTCCCGAGGATCGACAGATCTTCCCCGAGCACTCGGTTGAGGACAACTTGCTGATCGGCACGAAGAGGGGACCCGGCGGACAGGACTACTGGACGCTGCCGCGCATCTACCAGATGTTTCCGCTACTCGAGCCGCTCAAGCACCGGCTGGGCGGCCGCCTGTCCGGTGGCGAGCAGCAGATGTTGACCATCGCTCGCACGCTGATGGGAAACCCCATCGGCCTCTTGCTCGACGAACCGAGCGAGGGGCTGGCACCGGTGATTGTGGCACGCATTGGCGAGCTTTTGCGGCGCCTGCGCGATATGGGTGTAACCGTCTTGCTGGCCGAGCAGAACATGCATTTCTGTCTTGGCATCGCCAGTCACGCCGCCATCATCGACAAGGGGCGGATCGTTTATGGCAACAGCATCGACGCGCTCAAGGGCGACGACGCCGTCAAGAAGCGCTATTTGGCCTTGTAGGGAGCGCCATGCCTTCGCCGCCAGCGCCAGGTGGTGACGGCGCAACGAGTGAGGAGACTAGGGTGATGGGAAGCCGGCTCGACCCCGATCTTGCAAGGATCCTTTCGCTCTTGCCGCTCAAGGATGCGGCGAGCCTCACGTCGTCCCGGGCCCGCCACGACCTGGTGGCGTTGGCGGATTCTCGCAAGGACGTGCCGTTGCCGCAGCCGGCCGCCGTCGCCGACACGCAAATTCCCATCGCCGGAGGCGCGCTCGCCGCTCGCCTCTACCGCCCAACGCGGCTGCCGACCGGGACGCTGATTTATTTTCATGGTGGCGGCTGGGTCGCCGGCGATCTTTACACGCACGATCGCCTTGCCCGCACGCTCGCCATCGAGCTTGAAGCGGTAGTGGTCAGTGTCGACTATCGACGCCCGCCGGAAGCACCCTTCCCCTGTGCTTTTGACGACTGCTTTGCCGCGACGCGGTGGGCCGCAAGCAACATCGCCATGCTGGGCGGTGACCCCGCCCGGCTGGGCGTGGGAGGCGACAGCGCCGGGGGAAATTTGGCGGCCGCCGTGGCCCTGGCGTGCCGGGACCAGGGATACCCACTCGCGGCCCAATTCTTGATCTACCCCGCGACCGACCTTGTCGGCTGCTATGGCGCGGAGGCCGAGAATGCCAACTATCCGTCGCGGACCCAGAACGCCGAAGGCTATTTTCTCACCCTCGAGGCCATGCGCTTCTTTGCACGTACCTACCTTGCCGATCCGCTCGCCGGCCTCGATCCGCGCGCCTCACCGGCGCGCGCTGATCATTTCGCGCGGCTGCCGCCGGCGGTGATCTGCACGGCCGAACTCGACCCCTTGCGCGATGAGGGTGAGGCCTACGCAAAGCATCTCGAGCGCGCCGGCATTCGCGTCGCCTACTTTCGCGAGCCGGGCATGATCCATGGCTACTTCGGCATGGGCGGCGCCTCGCCCGCAGCGGAGGCGGCCCGGCGACGTGCCTCGGCCCAATTCAAGGACCTGCTCGTCGGTCGGCCCTGACGAAGACGCGCGTGGCGTCGGGGCTTGTGCCCGCAACAGAATTGACTGCGCAACGTGCCGGGCAACGCCTGCGCCCCTCACCAACGCCGCGCCAGCACGCCCCGCTACGCCGCGGCTGCGGAGCCACCGATGACACGGGTCCAGCGGGCGCGCCGGCTTCGCCCCTTGTCGTTCCTCGATCCAACCTGTCGGCGAGATCGGGCGTGATAGAATTGCGACAGCGAACGGATTTCTTTTTTTGCTCGGAACCGCAATCGGTCTTAAGAATTCACTTTCCCGGTTAATTCGGGGGGCGCGCACATGTTTGTTTATCTTTTCCGCGATGAAAGCGGCTGCAATACCTTTGCCTATTCGACCGATGTGACGGGTCGAAACATTCCCCAGTCAACGTCGCGCACAAAGTGGAGTTTTGTTGCGGCGCTGGCGGATCGAGATATCGAAAACTTTGAGGACGTTAGGCGCCGCCTGCGACAGCAGGGCTACTACGTGTTCCAAAGGTGAGCCGCGTGCGCCTGGTCATTGCGCCCACACCTGCTGCTAGCCCACGCAGGGCTGCTTGATTTGCCCACCCTCGGCAAAGCTGTTGCGTGCCAATTCCAGCGCAGGTTCGTCAGCCCTCTGTAGTTCCTCCGGCTTGAAGCAGCGGGTCATGACGTTGCTGCCCTCAGACCGTCGGCAGATGACGCCATGCCGCCCTTGCCCCACAACGCGCCATGGCAACGTGGGCGCTGACCCCTTTTCCCAAACCTGGGTCCCCTTCGTCAGTAAGCTCAGCATTATTGTGGTCCTTCCTGCGAGGCCCACCCGTCAGGTATGAAAATATCGTCCCAAGGTAACGCTTCAGTGACAGAACTCCCGAGTTTGCTCGGCACTTGGTAAACAGTTCTCAATCGAGGTTGCCGCCCCGTGCGCTCCCGACCAGGGCACGGTTTTGGTTAGCGCCCCTCGCCCGGCGCGCCGGGCTGCTGGGCCCACGTTGATCGCCGACAACGGACAAAACAAAGGCTAGGCAGCACCCGACCACACGCGCGCGTGATGGCGATCCGCCACCGATGCCTCATCCGCCCTTGGTAACCTCGGTGCCGTGATCTCTCAGCGTCCCAAAAAAGTGCTTCCAGATCGCCGACAAACGGCGCTTCGCAGGCACTCACCAGCTCGCCAATAGGGGCCCCAGGGTGACCGCGGGAGGGCGTCCGCGCTCGGCGGCGCAGCCCCCGAGGCGCACGGGGCGCGCGAGGCCACCGCTGGTAGCTTGGTCAAAGCCTGACGGGCCCCAGCCGCAAACCTGGCCTCGAGGCGGCACCTTGCGTGGCAACCCAACCGCGACCCCTGCCCAGCGCCAGGCGGCGCGCTACTGGCTACCCATGCCTTTCACAAATCCAGCCACTGTCGGGCCGCGAGGCCTCGGACTCCGACGATCGCGCGCCGAGGTGCCGCGTGGCGCAGCGCCCGCAAGCGTCGGTGGAGGTCACCGGAGCTGCCGTTGGCAATGTGGTTTAGCTCATTGTCGCAACACGGATTTTTTCTGAGAGCCGTGCCCACGTACCGAGCTCGTCCCGATCCCGGCCTCGACGCGTGCACGCCGAGGTGGTAGCGTGAAATCTCCTCCGCAGTCTGCACTGTAGACTGACTTCCCGAGGACCGGGGAACTCTCAAGAGGCGCACATGTTACCTTCGCGGCCGCTCGTCACGGCTCTAACCGTCTCGTCGGCAATCCTTTTTCAATCCACGGCGGTGCTGGCGCAGCAAGATCCCTATCAACGCAAACTGCCGCCGCGCGCGCCGGCCGCACCCATGGTGCGACCGCAGCAGCCGGCCGCCCCAGCGGTGCGGCCGCAAATGCAGCGCACCACCACCTACCTTCGGCGCGCGCAGGAGTCGGCGCGGCGATCAAATGCAAATCAAGAACAGCAGAAGGCTGCGAACCGCCGGCACCTCGAAGAATTGCGCGCCCAGGAACGCGCCAAACAGCAACAGGCCGAGCAGCAGCGCCTGCAAGCAGAGCAGGCGCGCAAAGCCCAGGAACAGCAACGCCTACAGGCCGAGCAAGCGCGCAAAGCCCAAGAACAGCAACGCCTGCAGGCCGAGCAAGCGAGGCTTCAAGCCGAGCAGGCGCGTAAAGCCCAGGAGCAGCAACGCCTGCAGGCCGAACGCGAGCGCCAGGCCGCCGAGCAACGCGCCCGCGACAAGGCGGCGTGGGACCAGCAAGCCGCCAAGCTGCGCCAGCAGTCTCCCCCCGCACCCGCCCCGCAAGGCGGCGGCTCGCCTCGCACGATCATGGGCGCTCCTCAGCCGACACCACCGCCGCCATCGATGGGCGCGCCCCCCTCGCAAGGTGGGCCCAAGTCGGTCATGCAAACCAAGCCCGAGCCGCCCCGCTTCGGGGCGCCGCCGTCCCCGGGTCAACCCAATCCGGGCGCGGCCACGAACCCGCTGCCAAGGGTGCCCGCCGGATCCCCGCCAATCGTTGGCAACACTATCCCCCCGACGCCCGGGGCGCCGTCCCCCGGCTTCGGGGGCGGGCCGAGGGTACCCGCCGGAGCGCCGCCGATCGTGGGTGGGACCTCCCCAGTGCCGAACCCTGGCGTAGGTTCAAGGGGCCCTACGCCCAATCAGCAGCCGCCCCTCGGCGGCCAAAACCTCGGGCCATCGCAGCAAGCGCGCCTACCCGTCGGTCCCAACTCAAGCATCATGGACCCCAACAATTCCGGCAAGGGGCGAGGCAACATGGGGATCAACTTCGACCAGGGTGGTGGCGGTGGTCCCGCGTCGGGCGGGGGTGGCGTCGCCTCCTCCTCCGGTGGCGCGCGCACGGACAGCGTCATGCGCTCGGGCAAAGGTTCCTCGGGCAAGGACAGCGGCGGCGGCGACAGCGGCAAAGGTGGGGGCGGTGAGGCCCGCGGCGCGACCGCCAAGGCCGACCGTGACGTTCAACCCAAAGGGGCTTCCGGCGATGCTCCGGCCAGCCAGCCACGCGGCGAAGGGGTCGCCCGCGACGGCGCCAGCCGCGGCGACACCGTTGCACGCGGAGAAAACGATCGAGGTCCCGCAGGTCGCGCGGAGGATAGCGGCCCCGGTGCTCGCGCTGCCGCCGGCGATTCCGGCCGCTCGGGGGGACCCTCGGCTTGGTCGCTGGCATCCGAAGGGCAGGGGGCGCCGGCCGATCCGGCGCGCCTGCGCGGCAAGGGCGACGCGCCGTCGCGTCCGACCTCCACCACGGGCAGCGTTCCGCTGCCAATTCAGGGAGGCGGCGGCGTGGTGGCTTTGCGTCCCGGAGATCGCTTACTGCCGCTAGCAAGCTTCGATCGCGGCGCCGCCAGTCAGCGCCAGTTCGCCTCGGAGATGACGGGCGCGTTTATCCTCAGGGTCGCTACCCGTGTTGGGCCGGTGCAGGCCGGATCGACGGGTCGGCCGCCCCCGAGGCTACTCCCGCGCTGGCGGGGAGAAAGGGCTCTACCGGCCGTTGTCGTCGTCCACCCGGCGGTAACAACGGATCGAGGGATTTTGGGTCAGGCGATCGCGCAATACCATCAGTCGGGCGCGCGCTAGCGGTGACAGCTCGACGAAAGGCGTCGTGTTATGCTGCGGCTCGCGCTTCGCCGGCCGCAACAGTGTGGGGAGGACACCGTTCGTGCAGGCGTTGTTGTTTTCGCTAGTCATTTTGGTTGCGAGCCAAATTGGACTTGGCGGCGCGGCGGCCCAGGACGCCGTCGTGGCAATGGTCAATGGTCGGCCGATCACCGAAAGCGACATGCGCTTCGCCGAGGTCGATCTTGGCGGCGACCTCGAGGCGATCGCCCCGGAAAATAGACGGCGGGTTCTGCTCGAATACCTGATCGAAAATCAGCTGCTGTCTGAAGCCGCCGAACAGGCGAGGATCGACCGCGAGCCGGAGGCGGAGGCGCAGCTGCGCTACGTCCGCCGTCGCGTCCTGCGCGATCGCTTCTATGATAGCCGCTTTGCCGCCAGCGTGACGGAAGAGGAGGCGCGCGACCTCTACAATCGGGAAATCGCCAGCACGAAGCCCGAGGAAGAAATCCACGCCCGTCACATTCTGGTTTTGACCGAACAAGAAGCGCGCGAACAGCGCGCACGCATAGTTGCCGGAACCTCCTTCGCCACGGTGGCGCAGGAAGTCAGCCAAGACCCTGGCAATGCGGCCGACGGCGGCGATCTTGGCTATTTCACGCGCGGCCAGTTCGACGCAAGTTTCGAGGAGGCCATCGTCAATCTCGAGCGCGGCGTGCTGTCGGAACCGATCCAGACTAGATTTGGCTGGCACCTCGTGCTCGTCGAGGACAAACGGGCAAGGCCGATCCCATCGTTTGAGGAACTGAAGGCCAGCATCATTTCGCTCCTGATCCAGCGCAAGGCCTTGGAGCAGGTGTCCGACCTGCGGGGAAAGGCGAAAATCGATATCCGCGACGCAGAGGTTGGGGGTCAACCAGCAGCAGCCAATCCAAGCCCGCGCTGATGCCGGTCGTTGGCAGCCTAGGGTGATGCGCCCAATCGCTTGAGGCTCTCGCGCGCGAATTGGTTGTTGCGGTCAAGCGAGAGCGCCTTGCGAAAATCGGCGATGGCGCGGGTCTTGTCACCGCTGAACTCGTAGGCCCAGCCGCGATTGTTGTAGGCACGCAAGTCGCTCGGTGCCAGACGGATCGCCTCCGCGAGATCGGCGACCCCCTGCGCGGCACGCCCCTGCAGCACATGCGCGCGCCCGCGGTCCTGATAGGCGTCGGCCTTGGCGGGATGGTCCAGCCGAATCGCCTCGGTCAGGTCAGCAATCGCCCGCTCATAGTCGCGCTTCTCCAGATAGGCCGTGCCGCGTCCATAAACGGCATACTTGTCCGTGTTGTCGCGGTTCAGCGCCTCGTCCAGATCGGCGATCGCTCGGTCGTAATTTTTCGCTTCAAGCTGCAACAAGCCGCGGTTGCTATAGGCAGCAGCCGATGGTTGCAGGCGGATGGCTTCGCCGAAGTCGTCGATTGCCAGCTGCGTGTCCTTGCGTTTGGCGAAGACGCGGCCGCGCTCGAAGAAAGCCTGCCGCAGCGTCGGAGCGAGCCGTATGGCCTCGCTGAAGTCGACGATCGCCCCATCCGGTTTGTCTGCCTTGAAACGCGCCAGCCCGCGTTGATAATAGGCGTCGGCCAGCACCTCGCGCGTATTGGCGCCCAAGGCCGCCGCTTGCGTAAGATCGGCGATGGCACGGTCGAGCTCGGTTTGCTTGAGCAGCACGTTGCCGCGCTGCAAATAGGCCGAAGCGTTTTTGCCGTCACGCTTGATCAGCGCGTCCAAGTCGGCAATCGCGCGCGCCGGCTCGCTCTTGGCCGCGTAGACCATGGCACGGGTCAATAAGATCACGTCATTGCCGGGCTCGCGCTTGAGGGTTTCCGAAAGATCAAACAGGGCCGCATCGAGGTTTCCCTTATTGAAATGGGCAAGGCCACGCGCGGCGATTGCCCTGGCATTGGAGGGCTCAAGCCTCAGCGCCTCGGCGTAGTCGGCGATGGCGCGATCGTAGTCGTACTTGGCGTCATAGGCCGCGCCACGATAGATGTAGGTCAATGCCGTGCGCTCGCCGAGACCGATCGCGCGCGTGAAATCGGCGATGGCGCGGTCCCACTCGCGACGCTCCCCATAGGCCCGCCCCTTGAGCACATAATCGGCCGCACGGACGCCGTCGATCTTGAGGGCGCGGTCAAGGTCGGCGATGGCGAGATCCCAATTGCGGCGTTGCAGATGCGCAGCGGCCCGGCCCGACAGGGCGTCGGCGAAGTCCGACTTGAGACGAAGCGCCATGTCGTAGTCGGCGATGGCGCGACCTTCATCGCGCCCCCGCCAATAGGCCGCGCGCCCAAGGTACGCCTGGGCAAGGTTGGGGTCCCGGCGAATGGCTTCGTTGTAGTCGGCCAGCGCCTGCTCCGTATCTCCCCGCAACAGATGCACGGCACCCCGATTAAGGTAGGCCATGGGCGGCGAGGCATCGAGGCTGATCGCACGGTCGAGATCGCTCAGAGCACGAGGCGTATCGCGCTTGCTGAGGTGGGCAGCGCCACGGACGATATGCGCCGCTGCGTTGCCGGACTCCAGGCCAATGGCCTGCGTGGCAGTATCGATCGCGCCATCCGCATCACCATTGGACAGTAGCGTCGCCGCGCGTGCCGTTTGCGCAAACGCCGTCTTGGGGGCGAAGTGCACGACCTGCTCGAGGTCCGATTGGGCCTTGGCGCGGTCCAAGGCGCGGGCATGGGCCATCCCACGCAGAAAATAGCCTTCGATTGCCTCTGGCCCGCCGCCGCCGCGCTCGATCAGCTCTCCGCAGGCCTTGATGGCGAGGGTAGTATTGCCGGGCTGACGACATTCCTGCAGCAGCGCTTGCCGCTCCGTGTCGCTCAGGCCGGCGGATCGCGGCGGCGCGCCCGGGGCCATCTCACCAGCCAGGTAGACCTCGGGCAAGGTGGAGGCGGACATCCATGGATCTTGTCCGATCTCACGATTGACCCGCAGCGCCACGCGCCGGAACATGGTCATCGCCTCGACGCCGGGCTTGCCGAGCTCATCCGCCAGCGCTTTGGCATAAGGTCCGCTGCCCATGCCCCGGTCGTCGGCAGTTTGACCCGGCGCCGTGGCATAGGCGACCATCACGCCCGGGGTATAGGCGATTGGCACAAAACCCTTGTCGCTTAGGGCCTTCTTGCCCTTTCGCGTCAGCTTGAGCTCATTGCGGCAAGCGTCAAACACCACGTAGTGGGTGGCGGCGGGCGCCTGCCCGCGCAGGCCTTCGATCACGGAATTGAGATTGACGGAGTTGGTCCACAAATCCTCATCTTCCGCATTGGCAACATCGACCGGGATCAAATAGTTGATCTTGGTGTCGGGATCGGCGGCTCCATGCCCCGAATAGTAGACAAAGCTGATGGTTCCGGGACCCTCGCGGCGGACATTCTGGATATGCCGTTTGATGGCGACGTCGATAGCCCGATAGTCCGCGTCTTTGACGAGCGTGGTCTTGAAGCCGAGCTTCTCCAGCGCGGCCCCAATCAGGACGATGTCGTTGTGCGGGTTCTTGAGAGGGCCGACCGCGGAGTTATAGGCTTGGTTGCCAATCAGGAGCGCCAGCCGTGCCTGCGTCGGTTGCGCCGCAGCGCTGCCGCAGCAAAAGAGGAGGGCACACAGGCACAAAAAGACGGCCCAAGCGGGCCTAACAGCCATCCTCATGCGCACCCCCCAAACCGCACTGGCGCGTCAATCAACCACGCTCGCAAGGCTCACAGCGACCCGGTGAGTTATATAAAGCGGCCGAGAAATTGTCAGCACCCTGCGGGACCTAGCCGCGATAGCATTGCCCGATCCGGCAAAGGTACGCTGTGATGTGCGCCATAGCGCCGGCCGGCCCATGCCTGGGACGGCGGGCTCTACCAGGAGGCCTAAAAAGCACCAACGACGACCGACGCCCCACCAATGGCGTTTTTTTCGGCACAGGCGTGAGCCCGGCGGCTGGACACGGGGCCTGTCCCCCAAAGGGCGCGGCCCCGCCGGGCCGCGACCTTGGCGTTCGGTCAGGTGTTTCGATACCCCGAGCGCAGATCGGTCTGATTGGGAAGTTGCCCGTTCGGCGTCAACTTGTCGATGACGCCCGGAAGGTACCTGGAGAGTTGCGAAAGCAGATCGTCCTGCGGGGCACCCGACTGGCGGGAAAGATCGTTGATGGTCTTTTGCCCGAGCGCCTGGCGCAGCTGGTTGGGCGAGACCGCCTGGTTCTGGCCGGTGCCGATCCAGGAGTTGATCACGTCCTCCAGGCCGTTTTGCTTGAACTGATTGACGAGCACGTCGAGACCCCCTGACGAGGCCTGCGGCGCGGACGGTGCCGCTTGTCCGGCCGATGCGGCGCCCGGTCGAGGCGCCAACAGTGCCATCAAGGCCGCGGCAATTTGCGAGAATTGGTCCTGCGCCGGTTGGCCCTGAGCGGTCTGACCCTGTGTTGGTTTGGCTCCCAGCGCCGCACCGATTACGTCATCGAGCAATCCCATTTTGAGCTCCTCCAGGAAACGACGCCACCGCGCAGCCACCGATGCGTGCTGCGCGATGGATTGTGCGCGCAGGCGCGGCAAACAAAATCGGCACAAACCCTGAATAGGGGTCCTGAGTAGGGGCCCTGAGTATGGGCCCTGAGTATGGGCCTCGAGTATGGGGCCTGAGCACCTGAGTTCGTGGTATGGGGCTCTTCCCCTGAAACGCTCCGTTTGGCTGGCAGCATCGGCTCAAGGCACCGCGCCCGCGCGCCCTCTCGCGTTCGCGAGACAAAAGCGCGGGCGAGGGCGTGACGGTCCGTACGCTCTGCTTGGGGTCGATTGCCTAGGACAGGGGCGGGCGCGCAACCGAAAGGTTACCCCAACTCGTGACCCGGTGGATACGAAGGGCGATGACCGGCTGTTCGGCGATCTGCATGGCCGCAAGTTGCGGGTATCGTCCGCACAGTAGGGTCTGGGCCTCATCGTGCTCGCTGCCGTGCGCCAGGATGTCGGCGCGGCCGTGCAGCATCACCCAGCCGAGCCGCCCCCAATCCTCCTCATAGCGGTCGACCACGACGGCGGCCATCGGGTTCTCGGAGATATTCCGCAAGCGCTTGAGGAAGCGCGTGGGTCGACGCTTCGGCTTCTCGTCAATCGTCACGTAAAGCGTCGGTGCCAAGACGACAAAACAGACCGGTACCACATGCGGAATGGCGGCCCGATCGGCCGTTGCCAGATGGGCGACCCGGCGGTCGGCCAGGAACAAAGCTTCGCGATCCGATAGCATGGGGACCTCGCTGCCCGCTTCGCCGACGGCCAAATTCTAAAGTACGCCCCGCGCCTGGCCCAAGCCCCCCGCACGCGATCTCGAGGCGCACGCCGTCACCGCCTTTTTACCCTGACCAGCGATAGAACATCGGCGCCGAAGGAATAAATCAGGAGGGCCAGGCCGGCGAGGCAGAGCGGCGGCACGGCCTCGGGGGGAAAGATCGGCGCCAAGGTTGCAATCAAAACCGCGCCCTGGACGGCACAGATGACTTTTCGCCGCCGCAGCGGCTTGAGGGGCGCCGCCAGCGTCGGTTGCAGCCACCCGGCAGCGACAAAAAGGTAGCGCATCAGCCCGTTGCTCAGGACCCAAACACCGACTTGCCCCGTGCTATAGACCAGCAACGCGAGCGCCAGCATAAAAAGGCAATCGACTTCCAGATCGAAATCGGCCCCGAACCGACTGGTCGTGCCGTTCCGGCGCGCAATCCAGCCATCGACGCCGTCAAGCACAAGTGCCCATGTCGCCGCGACGGCCAGCAACCAGCGCAAGCTTTGGTCGAGGTCGCGCGCGCCCAACATCGTCTCGCCCACAACACCCCACAGCAGGGCGGTCAAAGCTGCGCGCGCCAACGTCACGGAATTGGCCGCGCCGAAGCGCTGGTGGGGCGCATGGCGGTCGAGGTCAATGACCACAAAAGCCGCGACAAGACCGTAGCAAGAAAACGCCGCCAGCAGGCCTCGCCAGCCGATGGCCGCCAGCACGCGCAAGGCCATCGCGGCGGCCATGAGCCCGACGGCCACGGTCAGCAACTGCATCCCCGCAACAAACCGGAGCGGCCTGGTCTGAGGCAAGTTCATCGAACCACATGCTTGGCTGCGCGTCAGGGCAGCCGCTTCCCACAGCCGTCATTTCGTTCGCTCTGGGGCCGATCCCTGGCAACGCCAATCGCAACAGGCGTGCAACCCTAATGACCCCAGTCGGCGCGACAGCGGCCACTCGATCAACCGGGGGGCCACTCCCCGCGCCGTCCTTGCGGCTAACCGCGTCCCGCGCTGCGGAAGCCCTTCGCCGCCTTCCCGGCCGCTTCAAACGTCGCGGCCGCGTCCTTGGCTGTCATGGCCACCGTCGTCTCAATCTCGGACAGACTGCCACCGGCGGCGGCGGCGAGGATCGCAGAGGCCGCCGTCCTTTCATCGGGGAACTCGCCGATCACCAACCAATCATGGCGGCCGAAGGTCAAATACCAGCCCAACAGCTTGCCACCGACACTCTTGAACAAGTTGGCGACGTGTTCCTCGCGATTTTCGGGCTTGGCAAGCATGCCCTTCACGGCGTCGGTCGTAAATTTCCCGCGCGATATATAAATGGGCATGGGTTTCTCCTAACGAAAAACGCCTCCTCGGGGGCAACAGTATTCCCACCCTTCCCCTCGGTCAGATCAACTCTTTGCAATAGAGGTAACAACCTTTGTGCACGCCCGCCCCAAGCCTGGCGTGGTGAATTGATTTCGATCAAATCGCGGCACGGCAAGACCTGCAAACGTCATCCAACCTTATCGCGCTCGCAGCGCGCGGGGTGGGGTCACCCGACAGGGCGGGAGACACGGCCTCGATCCCGTGCGCGATTTCTTGCTGGCAAGCGTACACGATGTTGGCGGATCCGACCTTAACCAACTGGCCCGGCGCCCGAGCTTTTGCGGCCGGGTTCTACACGCCCAGAGTTTAAGCCGAGCCGATCTTTTCGGCTCCGTGCCAACTGCCGCGCAAACGACGCGGCTTGGTTGCAATGCACAAAACCGCGCTCCTAGAGCCGCGGCCGCCCGCCCGAAAATGAGCCTGCAGAGCAACGAGCACATCCCCTCGATCATTCCTTGCAGGCGCGCGCAGCAGTCACCGCAAGGCGAGGCTATGGCAGGAGCAACCGCCTACGCCAGCGCTTGCTCAATTATGGGCAGATATTGATTCACCAAGCCGGACGCTGAGCCTCGGCGTTCTCATTAGCGGCGGCCTCCTGGCCGGGATCGCCTGCTGGGGTGCTTTCACTACCACCCTGGAAGCGGCCCACACCGAGACCTTCTGCGTCAGCTGCCACGAAATGCGGAACAATGTCTTTGGGGAACTGAAAACCACCATCCACTATTCGAACCGCTCGGGCGCGCGTGCCAGCTGTCCCGACTGCCACGTGCCGCCTGCTTGGACCCACAAGATCGCTCGCGAGATCCAGGCGTCGAAGGAGGTCTGGGGCAAACTCTTCGGCTCGCTCAGCACGCGCGAAAAATTCCTCGACAACCGCTTTGAGCTGGCGTCCCAGAGTGGGAACGGTTGTAGGCCAATGCTTCCCTCGAACGCCGCAACTGCCACGCCGCGACCTCCGATGGACATTGCCAGCAAAGCCAACGCGCCGCCAACGCGCACCAGCCTTCCCGCATCGGCTGCCGAAGGGCACCTACGACTTCGGCATGACGCAAGAGACCGCAGCGCTGCGCGATTTGCTGGCGCCGCGCGACCAATTACCCGCTCTTGGACTGGCATGGTCGACCGTGGCGACGCCGGCGCTGTCCCGGCCGCGGGCCCGGGCTCAGCACCGAAGTAAGGATGCACAGCGGCCGCACCGCACGACCGCGTGAGCGGCTCAGGTTGGTACCGCCTCAGGGAGCCGCAAGGGCAAGACGCCCGATGCAGTGCTTGAGCTGCTGCACGGCCGGATGTTCCTGCTGGCGCTGGCGCAAGGCTCTTTGGGTGGCAATGACGACCATGCGCTCGAGGCGTTCGTGCAGATGCCCGCAAAACACCACGTCAAGCTGATCCTGAGCGAGGCCAATAATGGCGGGCACGTGATCGCCATGCTCCCGATTGCCGCCGTCGAGTACGACGCCAACGCGTGTGCTGTGGCGCACACACAGCGGTGTGCCGTTGCCCAGCAACAGAGCATCGTTGCCCTCCTCGACCCGTTCAGGCGCCAGCATCGCTTGCGCGTAGCTGCGCCGATGATCGAACAACACCTCCACCCGACCGAGATCATCGTTGGCGAACGGTGCCCCATGGATGGCCTGTTGGACCAGGTGGCGGGCGTGGTCCGTGCTAAGGGCACCATCGCCGAGAACGACAGGCTCGAGGCCCTCGCCGCTCTTGGGGCCGCCGGCACTGAAAATCTGACGCGCGACCCTGACATGGCGGCGCTCCACCACCACGCTCGGGAATTTGCCAAGGACCTCGACCAGTTCGTCAAACATGCCGTGCCCCACAACAAGGGACGCCGCCGAGGCGGGTCGCTTCAGCAAAGAAAAGACCAGGAAAACATGAATGCCGCACGCGAACAGTGAGACCGCGCCGAGCTCACGGCAAATCAAAAGCGCGTAAGTCGAGCATCGTGCCGGCGCGCCGCCAGGACTTCGTCCGTCCTCGCGCGCCGCTAGCTTGTATCAACAATGCGCCAGGCGATGCAGCGCGCCAATGGCCTCGTCAGCAGCTTAAGTGTTGGTGAGGAGGTCGCGCCTGGTGGTGCCACCAACGCCCCTCGCCCGGCCAGCGCCACGGACATCATGGTGTCTCCGCTCGCTGTTGAGGCGCTTTAAGACCGACTTCTACACGGTCCTCCGGATGGACAAGCTGAACCCCAAAGCTCACACAGTCGACGGAGCGCTGGCGTATCGGACACACGTCAGAGCTGGCCTCGGCAGATTTGCAAACCCTACGCCCGTTGGGTCGCCGCTTAACGCGTAGTATCTGCCGAGGCCTTTGCCCCCTCGCCCGGCGCCCCTCAAGCTTGCATCCCCCCGCCCCTAGCTTTTCCCGGCTGAAGTGACCGTCCGGGGGTCACGAGCATAGCCGCGCAACCGCCGATCTCCCCCATTCCGGTGATCGGCGCTGAGGGCCCCAACCCCACCTGATAGCCGACCTGATGGCGCACCAGACGGTGGTGCAGCAACAGCGGAGCCGCGCGACATGGACGTCTTCGCCCTGGTGTCGTTCTTCATTATGGGAACGGCAACGCTCTCTAGTCTTTCGCTCTTGGTGTGCCTTGTCGTGTTGGAGACGGACCCCCGGCGCCCGGCAGCCGTCCCGGCCAAGCCCTACCGCCGCCGCAAGGGATTGATGGAGCGACACGCGCCGACGGCGCGGCGAGCCGCGGCGCAGGCCAAAGCCCCGCGCAAGGCCGTGCTACCCAGCTCGCACAAGAGGCAAGCGCCAACGCGCGGATCGGGCCGAGCCTGACGGCGCCCCCGCACGATCAATGCCGGAGCACAGACGCCAGGCAAGGCCAACCCGGGCGCCATCCCTGCGATCGCAATGCAGCAACGAGGGTCGCTGCCAATGAGCGGCGCCCCAACGCGTAAAGCGGTGCTCAAACAAAGCCGGGCGGGGTTTGGACGATCCAACTCGCCGTCGCTGTGGCGGCGGACGACAGTATCCATCAGCTGAAACTGCTGCAGGGTCACGCCGACCGGGACATCGAGCCGCCCCCGGGACACTGCGGCTGGGCCGGCACCACTCGCTCAACGACTGCGACAGGTAGCGCATTGAAGACCCTGTCGGCAGGTTCGCACGCCGCACGGATTGGCCGGCGGCGCTGCGTGCGCGCTCGCGATACGAACGCTTCGAGCGCCCTCTCAGCGACAGGGAAAGCCGCCAGCTTGCCAACCTGGCGGGCGCGGCGCTTCTGGTCGCAGCTGGAATGCTCGACATCACCGAACAACTCGATGCTTGGTATGGCGGCGGCCTTGCCATCACGGCAGTAGCCGTCGCGCGGTCGGCCTTGAGGAAAGTGACGAGCCAAGGACACCGGAGACGGGCCGGCAGGCTCATGCTCCGGCTCGAGGAACTCTGCACCAATACGCACATCGCCTGGGCGTTCGCTGCACGCGCTCAAGATCGACCGCAACCCTCGCGGACGCTGCACTGACCTCGATACGACCTTGACGACGCCTTGCCGATCGCCTTGCCGATACTGGCCCCCAGCCCACGAGGCCTGCGGGGAAGCGCGCTAAGCTGCCCGACTTGGGGCGCGCGCTCAGAACAGCGGCGAGACGCCCACCACCCGCATCTCAGAGCAGACTGGACCCGGGACGGCGGATCCGGTATTGCGCGGCTATGAGAATGAGCAAGCTCGCCCAGATTGTCCTGCTGTCGGCCATCCTGGAAAGCTTTTCGCCGTTACCGCTGCTGGCGGGGGAGCGCGCGACCCTGCAAGCGGCGTGCTGGCCACCCTCGGCGCTTGCGGGCAAACCCGGAGAGGAATTGGTCGTCCGCGCCAGTCGGCAATTGCGCGTTCCCGACATTACCGGCCTCAACGCCCGCATTCCCTTGCCTACCGCAGGTACGGTTCGCCGGGTTCTGTTGCCGCCCGGCCAAAAGCTGATCGCCCTCACATTTGATCTATGCGAAACATCCGGCGAAACCGCCGGCTATGACGGCGGCATTGTCGACTATCTCAGGTCGCAGCAGGTCAAGGCCACGTTTTTCGCCGGCGGTCATTGGATGGCTTCGCACAAAGCGCGCACACAGCAGCTCTTGAGCGACCCGTTGTTTGAGATTGGTACGCACGGCTGGGCGCATCGCAACACCCGTCTCATGAGCGGTTTGGAGTTGCAAAAGGAGATCCTCGGACCCTCCGCCGTTTATGCCAGCATTCGCTCCGAGCTGAGCCAGGCGCAGTGTGCGGCGCCGGTGCGGTCGGCATTCTCGGCCATCCCGGATCGACCCAACCTGTTTCGCTTTCCATTCGGCGCCTGCAGCGCGGAAAGCCTTGCCGCGGTCGCGGGGGCGGGCCTGATTGCCATCCAATGGGACGTTGCCACCGGCGACCCGTCGCCGCACCGCTCCGCCCGGGCGATTGCCGATGCGATGATCCGCAACGCGCGGCCCGGCTCCATTGTTGTTTCGCATGCCAATGGGCGCGGCTACCACACCGGTGAAGCCTTGCCGCTGGCAATTCCGGCGCTTCGCGCGAAGGGCTTCACCTTTGTCACGATCTCCGAGCTAATGAGCGCAGGCAAGCCCGTCATGGCCGAGACCTGCTATGATGCCCATCCGGGTGATACCGACAGGTACGATTTCCCAAAGGGTCCCACGCCTACCGCCTCCCCGTCCTGGGAGTCCACAACGCATGTCCGAGCCGGCCCCTCCCTTCCGCGCTGAACGCTATCTCCTGCGCCCTCTGCCTGACGGCCGCAGCTTGGCTTTGGGCCGCTTCACCGCCGCAACGGCGGACGTGCTTGGTCCGGCGACCGCCGCCGTCGGGCCGTGGGCGCACTATGGTTTCGACGGCCGAAAAATTGCCGCCGGGTTTAAGACCAGCACCGAGGGGACCTGCCGGTTGCAAATCGAATGTGACGGTGAGCTTGCAGGCGCCATCGTCGTGGTCTGTCCCTGGTTGGCCGGGCCCTACCTGCAAATGCTCGCAATCCTGCCGGCGCATCAGAAGCTCGGCATCGGCGCCAGAATTCTTGCCTGGTACGAAGGCGAGGCGCGGGCGCTGTTCCGCAATGTTTGGCTGTGCGTCAGCGGTTTCAACGTCGCCGCCCAGCGCTTCTACCAAGCCCACGGCTACACGCTTGCTGCAACCCTCGATGGGCTGATGCGCGACGGCGATGCCGAGTTGCTCATGCGCAAACGCCTGGTACCGTAAGCCTCCTCACGAAGCTCCCCGCGTCCAGCTGCGCGCGCGCCCAAGCGTGTCCGCGCGCGTCTGAGGCGATGGCGTTGCAGCGTCAATCGGTTTCGATCGGCAGCGACGGGTCGCGCGCCCACTCGCCCATCGACCCGTCATAGAGCGACAGCTGGTCGTAGCCCAGCTGATACAGCAGGAACAAGTCAACGGTGGCCGAAATGCCTCCGCCGCAATAGCAGATGACGGGCTTGTCCTTGGCCAGGCCTTGGGCGGAGAATTTGGCCGCCGCATCGGCGAGCGTCGCGAAGGTCTTGTTCGGTCCAACGAGGCTCGCTGCCGGAACGTTGACGCTGCCGGGGATACGACCCGGTCGACCATAGCGGCTCGGCTCCAAGCCCTTGTGGAACTGCGGCCCGAGCGCGTTGACGATCCTCGTCGTCGGGCTGCCGAGCGCGGCCGCGACGACGTGGCGGTCGCTGAAATAGCCCGGCCGTGGCGCGGCGGTAAAAGTGGCGAGCGGATAGCCTTTGGCCACTCCCGCCTCGATGGCGCGCCCCTCGGCTTTCCATTTGTCGAAGCCGCCGTCCAGGACCGAAGCATCGTCAAATCCCAGCGATTTGAGCATCCACCAAAAGCGCGTTGCCCACATGCTCGTGCCGATGCTGTAGAGCACGGCATGCACCCCAGCCCCGATCCCATGCCGGCCGAACGCGGCTTCGAGCGCTGCCGGTGCCGGCATCATGAAGCGAAGCCGCGTCGTGCTATCGGAAAACTCGCCTTGCAAATCGAGGAAGTCCGCGCCGGGGATGTGCCCCTCCTCAAAGCTGCGGCGACCCGCGACCGCACGATAAGGTTGGTCACTATCGGCGGGCGCGGGCTCGAGATAGGTCGTGCAATCATAGATCCTGAGATTGGGCTGGCCGAGACTGGCGGCCAGGTGCTCGGTGCTCGTAAGGGCCCAGGGGTCGCGCATGGCTTTATCCTCATGGTGGCTAGCGGCGAGCGCACGCTGCCCAGCCAATCTTGCCTGGGCCAACATGGCACAGCCGTTCCGCGTTTGCATCGGCTCGATAGCCAGCACGCGCTCAGAGCCACAAGACCTTGCGGCGCAGGTCGAGGTCCTCCGATAGGGCCTTGGAGGGTCCGACGTGAATAATCTGACCCCGCTCGAGGGCAACGGTGCGGTCCGACAGCGCCAGGGCGAGATCGAGATGATGATCGACAATCAGTATTGAGATCTCCTGGCGGAGTTTGTCGAACGCCTCGAACAACTCCTCGATGACGGCTGGCGCCAGACCCTCGAACGGCTCGTCGAGCAGCAGCACGCGCGTATCCCCCGAGAGAGCGCGCGCGACGGCCACCATTTGCTGCTCGCCGCCGGAGAGGTAGTCGGCCGGCGAGCGCCACCGCTCCTTAATACGCGGAAAAAAGGCAAAGATCCTGTCTTCGTCCCAGTAGGTGCCGGCCTGGTTGCGTCGGCGCAGGCGACCGAGCTCCATGTTCTCGGCCACGCTCATTCCGGCAAACAGTCCACGACCCTGGGGCACGTAGGAAATGCCCCGGCGCGTGATTTCGGCCGCGGCGCGACGCGCGAGCTCTTCGCCTCCCAGCACGATGCTGCCCGCGGCCGGGGGCGCGATACCGACGATCGTCTTAAGCAGCGTCGACTTTCCCGCGCCATTGCGGCCGAGCAAGGCTACGATCTCCCTTTCGCGCACGGCGAAGCCAACGTCGTGCAGGATGTGGCTCTTGCCATAGAACGTGTTGATCCCGTCGAGAACGAGCAACGGCTGGGGCTGGGCTGCGGATGCTCGGGCCTTACCGGCAAGCGCGTGGCTGCCCGAGCCGATATAGACCTCCTGCACCTTGGCGGAGGAACGGGCCTCTTCGACGGTGCCATCGACCAAGACCTGGCCGTCGTTCATCACGGTGACCGCATCGGCAAGCTGGAACACGCGGTCGATATCGTGCTCAACCAGCAGGACCGGAATGTCCGTCGAGATCTGCTTGATCAGACGGCCGATGCGCTCGCGTTCGGCGGCGGCCAGCCCCGCCAGCGGCTCATCGAGCAGGAGAAGGCGCGGTTTGGTTGCAAGCGCCAGTGCCATATCGAGCAGCCGTTGGCCGCCATAGGACAGCGATCCGGCCTCGACCCGCTCGATGCCGGCAAGACCCATGGTGCGGATCATGGCGGCCGTTTCGGTGTTGACCTGACTGAGGGTCTCGGCCGCCGTCCAAAAATTGAAGCGCTTGGGATCACGCGATTGCACGGCGAGTCGCACGTTCTCGAGCACCGTTAAAGCCGGAAAGAGATTGGTAATCTGGAAGGATCGACCGATGCCGGCCTGGGTAACGGCGCCGGGCGACAAGCCGCCAACCGGGCGCTCCTCGAGCACGACCTTGCCCGCATCCGGCGTGTACATGCCCGAGATCACATTGAAGGCCGTGGTCTTGCCGGCACCGTTCGGCCCAATCAGGGCGTGTAGGCTACGGTCCTTGACGCGGAAGCTGACGTCCTGGACGGCTTTGATCCCGCCAAAGCTCTTGCAAATTCCCTCGACCGCCAAGATCGCGCCCTGCCGGTGAGCTTGCGGCCTCAGGAAGGCCGGCAGCTCGACGCTGCCGGCCTGCCGACCTGCCATGGCTGCCTCTGCCACCGTCTTTGCCGCAAACGGCGCCCAAAGCCGCTCACCCAAGCCGATCAGACCCGTCGGCGAAAACACGATGAAGGCGACAAACAACAAGCCGAAGTAAAGCAGCCAATTTTCGGTGATACTGGAGAGATAGTCGCGAAAGATTACAAAAAACAGGGCACCGAGGGCGGGTCCAAGGAAGGAGCGCATTCCCCCAATAATCACCATCGCCAGCAGTTCACCGGAGAAGGCCACCGAGATCGGATCGGCCGAGGTCATGCGGTTGTTGAAGAGCAGCAGCGTGCCGGCCAGGCCCGTGACCGTCGCCGAAATCACGAAAGCCAAGAGCTTGTACCGATTGGCCTGATAACCAATAAAGCGCGCGCGCGTCTCGTTCTCGCGGATCGCCACCAAGACGTGTCCCACCGGTGAGCGATGAAAGCGCCACAGCACGTAGACGACGGCAAAACCCACCGTAGCAGCCAGCACATAGAAGGCCAGCGAGCTATCGAGCGAAAACCCGGCAAGCGTCGGTCGCGTGATACCGCCCAGACCATTTTCGCCGCCGGTCACGTCGGTCCATCGGAAGGCAATCGTATAGAGCATTGCCGCCAGGGCGAGCGTCAGTAGCGAAAAATACACGCCGCGCCGGCGGAGAATGACATAGCCGAACACCAGCGCTATGACCGCCACCACCGCCAACGCCACCACGATGGGCAGCAAAATCGAGCCCGGAAACAGTTTGAGCTGCGCCAATCCGGCCGCGTAGGCGGCCAGGCCGAACCAGGCGCCGTGACCGAAGGACGTAAGGCCGGTGTAGCCCACCAAAACGTTGAGCGCCGTGCAGGCAATAGCGAAAACCACCACCTCGGTGGCCGAGGTGATGCCGAGCCCGAGCGAGGTGAGTGCGAACGGCAAAAGCACCAGGGCGGCGGCGGCAAGCAGGAGGTCGCGTGCTTGTGGCATTTTGCACGCCTCACTCGAACCGCTGGATGCGCTCGCCAAACAGGCCGCGCGGGCGCACCAGCAGCACCAACAGCATGAGCAGATACATGGCGGCCTCGGAGAACTGCGGATAGCCGAAGGCCACCACCAGTCCCTTCACCAGACCGACGATCATGGCGGCGACGACCACACCCCAGAAGGAGCCAAGGCCGCCGATCACCACCACGACGAAGGCCGCCGTTATGATTTCATTTCCCATCGCTGGATGGATTGAGAAGATCGGCGCCAGCATGACGCCGGCCAGGCCGGCGAGCCCAACACCGAGGAAGGCTACCGCCACCATGTAAGGCTCGAGCGAGATGCCAAGGGCACCGACCATGTCCGGGCTCTGCACGCCTGCGCGCACCACGCGCCCGAAGGCCGTGCGCTGCAGCAGAAACCAAAGACCAGCGACGCAGCTTGCCGCAACCAGCAGCACAAGCAGGCGGTAGTAAGGATAAATGAAACCTGCAACGAACAGTTGGCCACGCAGTTCGGGGGGAATGGAAAAAGACAGAGGTGGCGCACCGAAGATCATGCGCAACACTTGCTCGGCCACCATGGCCAGGCCGAAGGTGAGGATCAAGGACAGACTTGGGTCGGCCTTGTAGAAGCGGCGAAATAGCGTGCGTTCCACGACGATACCCAACAGGCCGACCAGCGCCGGTGAGACCACGATCGATCCGCCAAAGCCGATCGTCGGCGACAATACCACCGTCAGGTAAGCGCCGATCGCATAGAAGGCACCGTGGGCAAGATTGACGATGCCACCGAGGGAAAAGATCAGGGACAATCCGAGCGCAATCAGCAGGTAGTACGTGCCGGCCAGCAGGCCGTTCAGCACGTGCTGCAGGAAGAGAACTGACTGCACCCGGCTCCTCCATACCCATCGCGACGAGGAGGCGCGACGCCCGCCTCCCCGTTGGCGTCGTACCGATCAGGCGAAGGTGCAGGCGTTCTCTTCCTTGGTCGGGGCGATGGCCTCGAGATCCTCGTTCGCAGCGGGCACCGCTGGACTCGGCCGGTAGATGTCCCACTGATTTTTCAGCTCGGAGGCCTTCAGCGCCTCGACCGCATACATTTCGTGCATCAGCTGGTGATCCCAGGCTCTGAAATAGCCCGGTCGCGTTTTGAGCAGGTCGAACTTCGCACCCTTCTCCCAATACTCGACCAGCTTTGGCGCCTCGGTCGATTTCACCTCGTTCATGGACTGGGCGAGGATTTTCAAGGCCATGTAGTCGCCCCAAGCCTGGTTCTCGGGGGGCTTGTTGTACTTCTTGGTGAATGCCGCCACGAACGCCTTCGAGCCTGGCGTGTCGATCAGGTGATGCCACACCAGCGGCCAGGTGCCAAAGAAGTTGCCCTTGCCCGCCCCCCAGGCCACGGCGGTGTCGAAGCCAAAGCCCGCGACCGGAAAGTCGAGGCCAAACTCCGAGTATTGCTTGAGGAAATTCGTAATCTGCAGACCGGCCAAGTTCGACACCACGAGGTCAGGCTTGGCGCTGCGGATCTCCAGCAGCAGGGCTGAGAAGTCGGTGGCATCGGTAGGCACCAATTTGTCGGAGGCGAATTGCCCGCCATTGCTTTCCATGAAGCGCTTGGCAACGCGCAGCAGATCATGGCCGAAGGCATAGTCCGCGGTAAGCGAAAACCACTTTTTGCCCTTCACGAGGTTGTTGGCGAGCAGCGCACGGCCTACCGTCTTCACATACATGGAATTGGCGGACTCGACGTGGGCCATGAATTTTTTGCAGCCCTTCCCCCTCAGTTCGTCGGAGTTGCAGCCGGTGTTGACGAACAAGGTCTTGGTGCGGTCGGCCACCTGCGAAATGGTGAGGCCCGAGGCGGAGGAGATTTCCCCGACAATGCAGGCGACCTTGTCGCGTTCCACCATCCGCTCGGCCTTGGTCGAGGCGGTTTGCGGGTTGACCGAATCCTCCTTGATGAGGTCGATCTTGCGGCCCATCACCCCACCGCTGGCATTGATCTCCTCAACGGCAAGATCCGCCGCCTGCACGGCGAACTCCCCAAGGGTGCCGAGAAAGCCGGTGCGCGGCGTCAGATGGCCGATCTTGATGGCGTCGGCCTGGGCATAGGAAATCGCGGGAAATGCGCTGATCGAGGCCGCGCCTGCGCCCTGCAGCAGGCGACGGCGTGACAGTAAACTCTTGCTTTTCATGAGCGTTCCTCTTTGCACCGATTTGCCCGGCCATTTTGCCGATCTTGGGCGACGGTAGAGCAATTCGGGCCTTCAGGTCCACAAGTGCGCGCGCAAATTGCACGCGCGCCGCGACATGGCAGAGGTGCGCCCCGGCACGTGGCAACCGCCTCGGTGGTGCCAGCGGCTCTGGTGTCTGGCCCGGAAACCGTCTGTTGGCGCCCGACCGCTTCCCCACCCCCGCACGGCCGCGCGCCCACAACGCCACAGTCCCGCGACCCGACCAGCTCATTGACCATGAGCGGTCTTGGGCCTTGAGCAGGCCTCGGGGCCTTGAGCAGGCCTCGGGGCCTTGAGCAGGCCTCGGGGCCATCAGCAGACCTTGGCGCCGCGCACCCTTTT
>Ga0134122_10000159_pt1 | contig 40102 bp, 65 predicted proteins | sample KB302_FD_96461 | JGI IMG/M metagenome (GOLD analysis project Ga0134122, IMG submission 96461) | Terrestrial soil microbial communities without Nitrogen fertilizer from Kellogg Biological Station, Michigan, USA - KB3-0-2 | ecosystem: Environmental > Terrestrial > Soil > Unclassified ... | reverse complement strand
CACCCATCACATGAGAGACAACATGATAAAAGATTTCAAGCAAGACGACAGGCCGCACCGCAGAGCTTGGGCGCCGGGCGGATACACATGCACCTGCACAACATGCAGTGCGGAATTTATTGGAGATAAGCGTGCGCTGTCGTGTGCGGATTGCGCCTACCAGGACTGGAAGCCTACGCATCGGCACGGCAAGACTGGCCATCTCTATCGCTTGGTGCATCACGCCGCAACCATCGAAGCGACCATGACGCCAGCCGTTATCTATGAGGGGCAGGATGGGACGCTTTGGGTTCGGCCACAGGCCGAGTTCCACGACGGCCGATTTGCTACTCTCACCTAGCCACTCATCTCAAAGGGGTGACATAGCAATGCCGAAGCGCATACAGCGAAAACGAGCGAAAGGCTGGCGCATGCCAGAGAACGCCGTCTATGTCGGCAGGCCGACGATGTGGGGCAATCGCTGGAAGATCGGCGAACGATCCAACAGACTGGGGCGTAACGTCGAAACGCAACAGGAAGCCGTTGATTGCTACAGGGCGCTGATGTGGCCAGAGCCGCACCATCACGCATGGGTGCAGGAAAACTTGCGCGGAAAAGACCTCGCTTGTTGGTGCGCGCTAGATCAACCGTGCCACGCCGACTTCCTGTTAGAAATCGCGAACGCATAGGCACTCACGATGACGGTGGAAACACTACTCCGCAAGCATAACCAGATGCGCATGCAATGGTCCCAGGATCGCGGGCTAGGCTGTCCGCCATGTGCCTCCTGCGGCGATCCGACCGAAGAATGGTGGAGTTATTGCGCGATGTGCGGATATCACATAGCGGCCGGCACTCTCGGTGAGGGTGGGACGAAGGAGAAGTAAATGCCCTGGACACAAGACGCCATCGACGCTGAGATGTTGGCGGACGAGTGGCATGAAGACGGCCCGGAACCAGGTGAAGAATGCGGCCGATGGATAAACGGCCGACTTTCCAGATCATGCACGAAGGCGGGTAGCGAGGAATGTGACTTTGAGTGCCCGCACCGTGACACTCTTACCTGAGGTGATGACACCATTCTACGGCAGGAGAACGCGCGCTTGCGTGGCCTCATTCGGCACATGGCCCGCCATTGCCCGGAGGAAGTTTCTAAGCCAATTATTGATGAGCTTGACGGGCTACCGCGACACCGCGATCCAAAGAAACCCGACGAACATAAGCGATGAGGCACACCGTGAACGAGAACATCAAACTCATGGCCTCAGACTTGGCCCCGGAGCTTGATCGCCGCATTCGCGATTGGCTATCCAGCGACATGATACTCGGAAGCAAAGAATACGTCTCGCTCGAACAACTTCTGTGGGACAACAAGATCGGAATCTTGAGAATTATTCAGACCGCAGCACACGGAACAAGGTAAGCGATGAGCACCATGCGCAGAGCAGCCAAGATGTGCGAGGATTGTCCTTTTCGGCTCAAGATTTCGAAGGCAGAGCGTATTGAACTCGCTCGAATAGAGCCTGAAGGCTTTCCATGCCACACAATCGCCGGCTATAATTACGCAACGAGCGATATTCAGTGTCGGGGGCACTGGCAAGTTAGGCGTAAGTTTGGCCACGCAGCACACGGTGAGAGTGTGAGCAAGGAGGACGCCAAATGAGCCGACATCTTTTTTGTTTGAAATTTCTATTCGTGCGAATTAGGTGCTTTTGGATGCACGGAAAATACCACGAATATAGACCGATCTATCATTCGTATTGGAGAACGTGCTCCAAATGTCACTACGGAAAACTAATTGAAGACTGAACACACATACCTGAGGAGAGTCCACCCAATGGACACGCCAATCCCACAAATCCCGGATGCGTTTATCAGCCTCATAAACGAGAAAGCACAGAAGCGAATTGCCGAGCTTGAGACCGAGAACGCGCGCCTGCAGGAAGCCAAGCGGGCGGCCATGGCCATCGCCGATCAGAAGTCAATTGAGAATGTCGGGCTGCGGGCGGCGCTCAAGCCGTTTGCCGACTGCGTCTACAACGACAATGGCGACATGACGATAGACCGGAGCACTGTCGACCACGACGATTTTGTGCGCGCCTATCATGTCTTGCGCGCACATGAGCAGGGAGTGCCGACCGATCAAGTCGTGGGTGGCACCAGATACGGATACGACGATAGAGTTGAGCAGGGTGTGGCGACCGTTCCTCAGACGTACAGCATCGATAGCACGCCCGCACGAGAGCTTTCGATTCATCAACTAGCCTCAGAACTCGCGCGCCTCGAAAAGAACTGGGACGACATGCGCGCCAATCTGGACGGCATGTCAGGGTCTCCAGGCGAGTGGATGGCAGAAAGAATGGACGAACTCAGGGCCGAGCAAAAGCGCCGCGAAGCGCTGCCGTTTTGACACACCTAAACAGGTGAGTGTCATGAAGCTTTCAAAGCGCAAGCTGGAAAGCTACCGCCGCGCTGAAGTCGTAGCCCAGGCGTCGCGCTATCTCATAACGGCTGGCGCAAACCCAAAGCAGGAAGTATGGGACCTGTGGAGCGGCGCTGTTTTGGACTGGATGACAGTCACAGGGAGGATCAAGTATGAAAAACCAAAGCGCCGGGGTCGGCACAGGTAAGCGATGAGTGATATGACGCTTGAAAAACGCACTTGGTGTTACGTCCAACCGCCCGCCACTTACGAGATGGCGCCGTGTGCTTGTGGCAACCACGACACGCAATGGTCAGAATACGCCAAACACCTGTGGTGCGATAAATGCCAGATCGACTTTATCCCGAAGCATGCCGGGATATTCGACGGGCCTATCCCCGTGACGGTTTGCAAAATGCTCGGTATTTCGTTTGACCGTTTCAATCTCGAAACCAACGAGATTGAACCATTCGACCTGCACGCTGATGGGCAAGGTGCGGCTAGTTCTGCCGCTCCTGCTCCCGATCCATCAGCTGATTAATGCGCGTCTGCAGATCATCGACGCGCTTGCCCTGCAGCAGATTGACCTGCTGCATGGTGTCAATTCGTCCGTGCACGTCGGCGAGGCGACTCAGCACAGTTTGCATGCCCGACATTTCCTTCTGCATGTTTTCCATGTGCGCCTTCAAAACTTTGCCGTCCGCCTCGATGGCCGACGTTGTTTTCATGTGGGATAGCCATTGAGCGGCAAGGAACACTCCAATGGTAACGATTTGACCAAGATAGGGTTCCACTGGAGTTATTCCCATTACTGCCGCACGGTGCCGCCAGTGACGTTGTTGTCCTTGGCGAACAGTCCCTGCATGCCGGCAAAGATCAGGCCGGCGTCCGCCACGACCATGTTGAAGTCTCCACTCACAAACGAGTTGAGAAGGTGCGCGGCAGCAGCGAAGATGGCAGCGAGGCCGGTAAACGTGGTCTTGTAGTTCACAATTCCGAACATGATATCTCCTATTTGGTTGGTGGTTTTATCTGGGCGTTTTGCCACATTTGGTACGCACTTGACGCAAACTTGCCGAGCGGCCCGAACATCCCCGTGGCGCCGAGGGCTGCGATGCCACCTGCCGCTATGCCAATCAGCCCCCCGGTGTCTGGCGTTATCATTCCGGTCTGCCAGCCGAGCGCTGCCGCAATTGCGCCGAGCACCCCGACCTGCACAGACGGGCGCTGCGTTACTGGGTCAGTCGGCTGGCCAGCCGGCGCCCCGGTTGGGGGTGAGACTTTGTAGGGCGACGTGGAGTTGTTGAGGGCAACCGCGAACGTCAGCAATTGGTGCAGGTTCCCCTCGTGGTCGACGAGGAATTGCAGCGCGCGGCTGGCGTACAATTGCAGATCGCCCCCGCCTGGCACGGCCGGAATAGGCGGCAAGACGGGCGGCTTGGCCGGGGGCGTGATTGGATCTGGTACGGTCACGGGCGGAAGTCCTTTGCGGATGTCACGGTATTTGACGGCCTGCTGCTGTGGCGTGAGGCCTGCGACTTCCTTCGGTGGGTCAACAGGCCAGAAAGTGAAAATGCTGTCGGTTGGGAAGTTCTGCGGGCTGTAGCCGAACCGTTCCGCGGCCGCGGCGCTGATGTCTATCGTTCGGCCGGTCGATGCGCCGGGCCCGTGGTCCGTCTGTTGCTCGATCGATACCTTGCCGTTGGGGGCCCGGACCATAAACCACGTCCCGATGGTCCCAAACCTCTGCGGCCTGGCGATGCCTTGCGCGTCGTCGGGCACCCCAAGCGCTGCGGAGTTCGGCTTGTCCTCGCCGTCATGCCAATCATATTTACCGCGGTATTGGCTGTACCAGCTCCCCTTGCTGGTCTGGGTATTCATCGGCAGCGGCTCAGCCGGCGCGCCGCCAAGCAACGCGGCCCACGTCAGGGGCCCAACCTCCCCGTCAGGATCAAGACCATGCGCGAATTGATACGCCTGCACCGCCGCAGTCGTGGCTGGTCCGAATATTCCATCCGCATCGATTCCGCCGAGCAGCGTTTGCAGCTCGACCACGGCGGGCCCATGGTCGCCAACCTTGAGCAACACATGCCCCTCCTTCGGCGGGGGAGGCGCACCCGCGCCCTCGATATTCCATGGCCGCGGGTCATCGCCGCGATCGTCCGCCCTTACCGTAATGTGGATGTGATGGTCGTGCGGGTTCTCTCCGCTGTAGACGCGCCAGGCCTTGGCACCGACATCGATATTCGCGATCCGTCGATTGGATATGATGTATTGGACGCGATCATCCCAATTCTCGCGGAGGAAGTCAGCAAAGGCATATGAATCGAACCCGTGCGTCGGGTCGTGCGTGATGTCCATTGCCCGGACTACCCCATGATCATCCGGGTTATGCTCACTCTTGCGAGCGGCGTGCGCGGCGTCACCCAACGTGCCATCCCATGATTTGTCACGGTTTGGCCATTGCGCATTGACCTGCGAGCGCAGCGTTTCCAAGCAGCGGGCCAGTCTCCAATCGGCCATCCATCCTCCAACTATTAAGGATTGCTTAAAGGTTCAAATTCCGCTGCCGAGCACCGCGCAAAACACGTTGTCGAATCTGCTGCACATGTGACTGCGGCCGTCCGGGCTGTCCCGCGCATCGTCGTGGTTGCTCTCCAGCCGGTCGGGCGGGATTGTCAGCCATTGGCCGTCGCTCTTGCGCAGCATCTGGATTTGGCCGTTGAACCGGCGCACCTGCTCGACGACCTCGCAGTCCTGGTTATTGCAGCAGGAGACCGTGCGGGTGCCAGGCTGCATCCAGCGCATGTAGAACTGGCCAACCTCCCCATCGTGGCTATGTCGCTCTTGCCCCATGAGGGGCATGACAGACAGGGACAATAGGGATATGGTCGCCAGATAGGCGAGGATTTTCATGGGGCGCTCCGATGAACCGTCAGATAGAAGCTCTCGTATCGATCGCTGGAGACAGACTTGTTAGTAAATTTAAAACGCAAACATGGGATGCTGGACAGATCGCATTCGAAGTCTGGCAGACAAACGAAATTACAAAAGCCAACGCAAGAGACGTGAAAAAAGCAATTGAACAACTCTGCAAGCGCATGATCCCGAGCTAGTTGTAATATTCCTCAACAATTATGAGGCCCGCCCCACCATCACCGCCTGCGCTGCCGCCTGCCGCTCCACCAGTTCCTTTCGCGCCCACAGTGTAAGTTGCCGTCGTCATTCCAGTGACCCAGAACTCTACATATTCTCCAGCACCGCCACCGCCGCCACCTTTCGTCGTGATGGAGCTATTGCCGCCCGCACCACCGGAACCGCTATTCGTCTTTGCTGACCCGCCCGTAGTTGCGGCCGGCATTCCAGCGCCGCCTCGTGACGACGAACCGCCAGCCCCGCCGGTAAACACTGCCTGCCCGTCACCGGTCGCATCAGTCTGCATTGTCGATACGCCGCCATCGGCACCGGCGGCGCGATCAATCAGAGTTCCGGTTGACCCATCAGTACCGCCTGACCCACCCGCGCCGCCTGCGCCTGCTATTGCCCCGCCGGCGCCAAGCGCTGCCGTCCAAGCCGTTCCTGTGCTGTTGACCTGAAATGAACTGGCAGTTCCATTCGCGCCTGCATTGGTCGTTCTTGCACCGCCGCCGCCGCCAGCTCCCCACATGCGGACACGCCAGCGCACCGCACCCCCGCTTGGTGTAAAGGTTGCGGCCGTGCCAGATGTAAGTCGCTGCGCCCCAGGAGGATATCCGAGCAATAACCAGATTGTGCCGTTCCAAAACTCCAAGGCGTTGATAGACGTGTTGTATCCGAAGTCCGTTCCAGCAGTCGGAGAAACGTTGCGCCCTGCGGTAGTCCAATTTTTCAAAGCCGTAACATTGGCAACAGTCCACACCGCCGCAGCAGCGTTGCCCGTCGTGGTGCAGATGTAGAGGGCATTATTGGACCGATCCCACACCATATCGGCAGGAACAGCCCCAGCCGATGCTGTACCTGCCACATGCGTATTGGGATTGCCGGAATACCCCTGAACCTTGGCCGTTGTTGAATAATCAGAAGTGAAAACGGGGTCTGCGGTGAAAATAATATTCCCTAACGAGTCCTCCAGCGTCATTTTGTAGAGGGACGATGAAAGGAATATGTCTTGCGATGGCCTTCCGGCCGAATTTAGGGTAATCGTTGTTGACGCACCTGTCACGCCATCGGAGTTTGAATAGACGCTTAGTGGCGTCGAAGTGCCAGAAGCGTAAAACCGCAGGATGCCACCGGAATAGGGCAAACCAGCAGAATTGGAGAACTGTGGGCGCGGATTCGTCAGACGATTGACCATTTTAGGAGCCCCAAATCATGAGTTTCGAAGTTTTGGATTTGATCTCAAACGAGAAAAAGGCAGCTAAGAGAGCCACCTTGTTGAGGCGATGGGGATGGATATCCGCCATCGTGATCTGGGTTACGTTAGTTAGCTGGCCCTGGAACTGGTTCTTCGTTGTTATCGGCGCGCACTATGCTGCGGGCAGTTTCACCCGCTACCCCGCCGGCTTGTTGGGATGGCCCTCGGGAGGCGATACGGTCGACCGCGAGGCGGAGATTATCGAGGAGCTGTCGAGATCGTGCGAGAACTTGCACCCCTCCAGCGAAGACTTGCGGGTCATTGGAGGAAAGCATTTGCCCAACATGATTGGCCAATCGCGCCTGGGCTCCCCGCATGACATGCCGCCCACTGGCAGCCGCCCCGCCGGCGATAAGGCTTGATACATCCCAATTCCCGGTGATGGCACCATAGCCAAGCGATCCTGCCATGCCCGCCGTCAATAGTTGCAGTGGTGTTGTTGAATTTCCCGATACTGCATTGCGTCCGTAATTCATCACAGCCTCAACATGCAGATAGGCTTCCATCTCGTGAGCAAGTCGAGGGCCAAGCGAGTCGACGATGCGCGCCCGCGCCGCCGGTGAATTGTATATGCGGCGCACAACATCAACGCCGTCTCCAGTCTCACGAACCCGCGCCATAAGAGATTGCGCGAACCCAGCAGCGAAAAGGTGCCTTTCTTGGGCTGTCATGCCAGCGATTTGACGCTGCAGCGCCTCGGCCTCGCGCCCTGTAGCCGTCGATGAAACGTAGTTGATGCCGGCATCGTAGGCATTATCGGCCCTGAATCCGCGCCAAGCCGTGCCGCGCGCCCGCTGGAACGATGGGGCTATTCTGTCAAGTTCCGCGTTGAGCCGATCGCGCAAGAGACCGAGTTGCCGCGCTTCATCAGCCCCGCCCGGCGTGGTGGATGCCGCGCGCGCCCGCGCACCCAAAACGCGCTGCACTTGGTCCCACGCCTCAAGGTCGGGAATATCCCTGTTGCCGCTCGGAAGTTCTCTTGCATCAAGCCGGCCGCGCTGATTGCGAGCGAATGGTGTTTGTCGTGGCGATTGGAAACCTTCGATAATGCTTTGATTGCCCAGCTTGCGTTCAACCTGCCCAAATGCATCAACAACATCGGGGGCGCTAGCAAGCCGCTTCAATTCCGGCGTCAAGAATGCTTGGTTGACATCTCTGCCCGGATTAGCTCGTTCCCAAGCAGCAATGGCCTGCCGCCCCTCCGCATACGCCCGCGCATAGGCTGGCGCATTGGCGGAACGATTGGCCTCAAGGATACGATCGAATGCCACTCCGTTTTTAAATGGGGTGTGCCGATCGAGCCAGGCCGCGGTGCGTTCAGCCTGCCCTCTGAATCGGTCTTGGACCATTCCTTGCAGCGCCTGCGTACCCTCATCGGCGCCAGGCGTGTTTCGAACGGATCGCGCCATGTTGCGCCCGCCCTGGCCGGCAACATCAAGCACCGTGACGGGCTGCCCTTCGGCTTGCAGCGCACGCATGTTCTGGATGGGCACAACATCCTGTCCGCCGCGTGCTTGGGCATCGATGACGGTTTGCGCAACCCGCCGCTCAGCCTCTTGTGCCGGGCTGGTAATGCCGCGGTAGAGCTGCCGCACATAATTTGTCGCCGCGCCCGCCCCACGCGTAAGGAGTTCACCGAGAGGGACAGCAGCAGCCCCAGCCGCCCCGCCTATAACTGCGCCGGCCGCGCCCTGCGTTGCCCGATCGCCTAAATCTTCCCCCGCACCGACGCCAGAAACGCCGCCCACACCCGCTCCAGTGATGGAGCCCCTTACAGCGCGGATCGCCAAAGGTGCACCACGGGCCGCCGCAAGGCCAGGAAGGGCCGCCCCGCCAGCCACGTTACCAACTATATTCGCGACCGGGTGATCTTCCTCGGCTTGAGCGGTTTGCCGTCGCCATGCGACGCGCGCTTCCTCGTATGCCTTGGTCGCCTCGCCTGCTTGGCCGGTCAAATGCTCGTAGCCGAGCCGAGCCAGGCCCACCATACCCTTCGCGGCCGTTCCGGCTGGATTGACGCCCATCGTCGCCACGTCTGGAAGACCGCCGCCGCCAGCCCTCAGAAGACCGTAGAACTCATCGGCAAAGTTGGCCGTCGCGCCGTTGACCGCACCAACGCCAAGCGCCTTCGTAGTCCCCATTTCGGGCCGCATGGAATTGTTCTGCAGCACAGGCAAATCAGTGCGAGGGCGGACGGTAATCCTGGTCGGCCGACCATTGCCGCCAATTTCCTGCTCTGGAAATTCTTGGCCGCCAGTCGGCTTGAACTGCTCGAATGGATTTGCTGGAGCGGGCGCGTATTGTTCGAACGGATTGGCCATTTATTTTATGACCCCAAGAATGCGCGCCGCCCGGCCTACACCGAACACCTCGTCGAATTGCTCAGCCAGTTTCGGATTTGACTTGAGGAGCTTGATAGCGGCGTCCCATTTCGCCGGATCGGTTCCAGCCGGCGCCTCTACGCTGTTTCGGGACTGCCCGCCATTCGTCTTAAAGTACGTGCCGCCCCGCAACTCATCGGCTTGCCGCTGCGCAAACTCGCGACGCTTCTCGACAAGATTAATTGCGCGATTGTATATTCTCTGCCTCTCAGAATCCGGCAATTTCGACGACCCCGCGATATCAAGAAGAATCGCACGCTCTCCTTCGGTCGGGTTACCTCCGAATATCGCCTTCAGTTCGCCGACCGCCTTTGTGGTTACAAGGGTATCAAGTTGCGCGGTATCGGCCGCCGTCTGGCTAAATGGCGCGCCGAGAACTCCAATCGTTCCGGCTCCTTTGAACCCCATGGCCTTTGGCGAAAGTTGTTTGGCTTCATTCAGTAGTTCAAGTGTCTGATCATGCGCCATGACATGCTGGTCAGCCTCAAGAATAGCCTTCTTGTCGGTCGCCGTAAGAGGCTGCTGGTCTTCCTTCGGGAAACGTCCGGTCAGAATATAGGAACGGATGTGTGGGTCGTTCGGGTCCATGTTGCGGGAGACAACGGCCCTCTGCCGCTCTGCAACCTGCTCGGGGAGCGACTTCTCGCCCTTTGTGTCAGCAATATACTTCGGGTCGGCCGGGCCGCCTGGGACGAATGCCTGCCCTCCTTCCGGGGTGCGCACAAAGCCGGGGGCAAGGTTTTTTGTCTCCTGTCCGACGTTGAATTGACGCACGCCCTCATTGAACGATCGGTCCGTGTTGGTTTGCGCGATGGCGTGTTGTTTCTGGATCTCGGTGAATTGTTCACGCTGCAGCTGTAGTTCCGGCTTTTCCGACTGCGCCAGCACACTCCGCAACTGCAACTGGCTCGGGTTGTTGCGCATGTTGGCCGCGATGTCGGGCCGGATTACGCCACGCTGCGCGAGGTCGTCGAACGTCTGCGCCCATCGTGCGCCGAACTCCGGCGAGTCAGCATAGGGTGCAAGCCCGCGCATTGCCGACGCCGTTTCCTCGCGGTCGTTGGCCTGCTTTTGCATCTGCTGCTCGGATTCCATCTGCCGCATCTTCGCCGCCTGCATGAGCGGCGTGGAAATGTCTAGCGGGCGGACCTGCAGGGCAATTGCGTTGTCGACCATGGCGAGCGCCTTACGTTGCGTTCATATATGGATCGTAGGCGGGACCAGAGCCGCCGCTTGGCGCGTATGCGCTCCCTGCACCGCCGCCCTTGTTGTTCAAATAATTGAGATAGCCATAGTTGCTGATGCCGCCGTTGATCGAATTGGCCGCCCCGACCGCGCCCGATGCATTGGCCTGTCCTTGGCCCATCATCGTGCCGCCGATCTGGCCCGCCTGCGTTGCGCCGAGTTGCCCCTGACCGAGCGCTGCTGACTGGCCGAGTTGAGATTGCTGAAACATCCTGTTCCAGTAATTGCCAAACTCGCTCGCCGCCGTGTTCTGCCCGTAATCGCTAATCGCGCGCATGGCGTTGCCTGAAAGCAGCCCGCCCTTGGCTGCCGCCGAGTTTTGCAGCGTGTTCAGCCCTTGGCCGAGACGGAATTGATAATCCGGCGATGCGTAGAACTGGCTCATATCACCGTGATTGAGACGACCGAGATAGCCGAGCGCTGACTGGCCTTGTTGAAGGTACGGGGCGATGTGCTTTTGGCTGTCGGCGTATTGCTGCTTTTGGAACGCGAGCGCCTGCCCTGCAGCGTCAGATTGCTGGTTCGATGCATATAGACTTGCGCCCGCTCCAATAAGAGCGCCGCCGCCAACTGCCGCCGCTAGGAATGACATGATGGTGCCTCAAGTTGAAGTTGCGCGACGTATTCGAGATATTCGGCTTCGCTGTTGGTCGTGAACGTCTGTTCAATCAATTCCGGGTCTTTTTCATCGGTCCCCAAGATCGTCGTCCACACGCATTCCGTATGGGCAAACGCCACGCGCTTCGTGCCAGGCGGAGATACGACCGTGAACGGCGCTTTTACCCGCTCAATCCCATTCTCGGTCAACACGCTGATCTCGCCCTTTGACAGGATATTGATTTGCGAATGCTTGTGTATTTTGCCTGTGACTACCGCTCCGGCCGGAATGGTGATTTCCCGAGCGTAGGCTCCTTCGGAGAAATAATGCTTCGGAGGGATTTCCAACTGCGGCAACTTGAGTAATTCAGCCTCCAGAGCATGAACCCGCTTACGCATTGGCAGCGCAGCAACGTCGTCGCACAAAACCTTAAGACTGATCGGCTCCGGCTTGACCGTAAGCGTGTAGTTCATTTCAGCACAAATCCACCAGCGCCGCTGTCGAGACTGTCGACATACACAGCAATGTAGAGCAGACCAGCCGTGATATCGCCCGCCCCGGCTTGTGCAGATCCATTCGTTTTGTATGCCTTGAGCGTGGCCAGCGCCCCCGTGCGCGGCACTACGGTCATGGTGACGGCGCCTGTCGAGTTGTTGGCGGCAACGAATGGGAAGAACTCATAGTCGACGTATTTCTCGATGACCGGCGCCGAATCGTTCGGCGTCAAACTTATGACGTTTGTTCCACTTGCCGAGCATGGCGTGATCCGGTTCGAACCAACGACATGCTCTCGATACGCAGACAGAACCTGCGTTCCGTGCCTTGTGAGCTGGCCCGTCTCTGTGTCGACCATCGGCCGCCCCACGTTCGCATGCGGCAGCGGCGTGGCTTTGGCAGCGGCAGATATTGCGCCCGTCACGAGTTCATCCCGCGCTGATTAGTTTCGAACTTCCCCACCACTCGTTTTCCTGCACGGGCGAAAACATGCCTATGCTGATTGGCTGCCCGGTCGGGCTGCTAATCATGGCCGGCATTGGCGGATTGAAACGGCATGTTCCCTGCTTGAGATTGCGCGGATCGACGCGATAGAATCGGCAGGAACTACATTGACTGTTCATGATTTCTCTTTTCTCACTTCAGCCGCAGTTCCTTCTGTCCGCGCGTAAGTCCAACTTTTGCCGCACACTCTGCAGCAGGCAGCTCCGAGATATCGCAGCCCGAGTGGATGCCCATCTGCGGTTTCTGTAATGCTTGTCTGTAATCCGCAGCGCTTGCGACGGCATTTGACTGCATCGCGGCAGAGACCGTATTCACTCATGCGCCAAGCATCAGGTCGGCGTGCGCGGCCATGATGGTCCGCGGCACTGGATCTGAAATCGTGATACGGTAGCGCCGATCTCGGGACTGACCGAGCCTGGTCCAGCGCAGTCGCGTATTGTATGCCCCGCCGGCACCCATCGACGACCATATCTGTTGATCGGTGTATGTGTGGCCTTTGTCGTCCGACCAGTCCAACATGATTTGCGGGTCAGAGCCCTGCCCCGTCGCAATGCCGACTCCGGATTCTACATCGAGTTCAAAGCCGGCATGAAACAGGCGCTTGCGATCATGATGGATCGGCGGCGAAACGGCCAGGCCCTGCATCGTGTTGCCAAGCTCGGTGTATGTCGTATCGGACAGATATCCCACAGCACCAGAGAACGCATCGCCAACAAGTGTCTTGCCGTAGGCATCAATCACGCAGAAGAACCGCCAGAGCCCCATCGGGTTTCCGTTGAGGTCCCATGATTGCCGCTCGTGCCAGAGCCACCCGGAGGCAATGTCATACTGGAACGTGCGGCTTTGCGTAGGGAACGTGATCCCGATGAATTTGTGGCCGGCGAAGGTATAGGAGAAACACACAGCATCGGAAATGACATCGTACCGCGCCCATTCATGCTCCAGCGGATGCGTGGATATGCGGCTGATACTCGACCCTGACAACTTGTAGAATATCCGATCCTCGCCGAGGAAGAAGACCGTGTTATCCTCTTGCGTGATGGCATACACAGCGCCGAGCCCGCGCTCGATGACGCCGCCTGGCACCCGTTCGAACGGAAAGTTTGCTGCCCCCACATTTTGGTGCGGTTCAATAGTCTTGTCGCCGAAGACCAGCAGGATTTCTTGGTGCACCTCGACGGCCAGAACATTGTCAGGCCGAGATTCCGCCGATGCGAAGGCCAGCGCGTCGTATGACGTGGCATCCAGCGTATCAGAGATGAAGAACTTGTTGGTCCCGTACCAATCGAACACAAACCTTTGATCAAGAAAGCGCACCGTCTTCGCTGCGTTGAAATCCGCATCGTTGATGACAGTGAACCCCGCCGATACCGAATAGACATAGCCATGCACACCGTTGACGATGACAAGCTGTGTTCCGTTGTTGTCCAGCGACACCGGACCGGAACCTGATATCACGCCCCCCAACAAGGTGGCCGAGCCCGTCGACGACATGCTGTAGAGATACCCACCTGAGACGACGTAGAGAACGCCTCCCATGTAGTCGAATCCGCGGATCGGGCCAGAGCCGCATGAGCCGAATGACACCACCCCAGGGCTTCCCTTGACCGCCACTTGGGTCTTTGCATCGGGCGGACATCGCTCGGCATACAGATTTACCAGCCGCTGCGACGATACCGGAAGGGCCGTATCGGTAAATGTCTGCGTGGCGAATTGGACTTGGCCCATTAACGCCGCCTCGCCGGCTCAAAAGTCAAAGACGTGTTTTCTTCCTCGGACCAAGTAACTTCGGCTAGATATTTCGTAGCCATCACCTGGATCATGCTGAACTTGTTCGGCGGAACATCGAACTCAGGCGCCATTTGTTCGGCCAAATTCCAGATGAGCGCTTGCAGCCATTCTGTCGGCACGTCCGCATTGTCGCCGGCAGCGTTGAAATCCTGAATGGGCCGCGCAATCGTCATTTTCACGCATTCGTCGATCGATGACGGCTGCGGCCAGACGTACAGCAGGCCAAGCGTATTGGCACCACCGCGCCGGTCATAATAATAGCCGTTGACGTTTCCGGTCGCAGTCTTGTTCGGCAGTTCCTGATATTCGATGCGGTCCATCTCGAACATCGGGGTATCGATGTCACTGTTGAAATTGAACCGCCTCGCTGAGAGCACCTTGAGCGGACGTACCAGCGCCGTCGTGTATGTCACCACTAGATTGCCGGCCGATGCCGAGTCGGTCAGCGCGGCGTTGACCGTTACCGTGGACGCTCCCACGACGCTAATCGTCGTCCATTGCAACGTTCCGTCGTCCAATTGAATGCCGATCGCGTCATTGGCCGTCATGCCGCTTGTGCTGGTCAGGGAAATGACAGTCTGCCCCAATGCCTCATCTGCGCTTATGCTGGTTTCGACAAACGATTCCGTTGCGTGGTCAGTTGATGCCGACCCCAGCGAATAGCGCACTTGATCAAGTTGCAGGAACAGTACCGCCTCGGTTGTTCTCCAGATATGGATGCCTTGACCTTGCCAATGCTTCACCATGATGTTGAGCGTTTCGGCGAAATCCGTGATTGCCTGCGCGCCGACAGTCTCCCCCGCCGCCCACGCTCCAACTTTGCGCCCGGCTTGGTGGATGATTTCGTTTCGCGTTCGGTTGAACGTGTAGACGCCGCTAGTTGTCATTACCCGATATCCGCCGTTGATACGGCCGTAAGGTCAACCACGATCGCGCCATTCGGCACCGCGCCAGGCATGCCCGTGGCGAAGTCCAACCGGACCGAACTCGTCACGGTCAGGATGGATTTCGCCGCCATATTCCCATCGCTGAGCGCAATGTTGAGCCTGTCGCCTGCCAGCATGCGCGCGGTCGATTCCACCAATAGAAATGTTTGGCCAGACACCGCCGCCGCTGTGGTCACCGTGTTGAGTGTCCCGACAAAGCGCGCAGTCGGCACGGGGCGAGGATCAGGCACGTTCTGCCGGTCCACACGCCCACGCACGAAGTCCTGTGGGTGCCTCTCCTCGAAGCATCCGATCGCGCACACAATGAGCCCATCCCATTGCTTGCGGGTTTCTGAGGCATAGACAGTAAATCCGCACCGATCACAGTCGCGGAGGAAATCGCCGGGACGATAGGTCGTCCGCATCATGACGCAGACCTCCCTCGCCAATAGGTATTCGCACTGCGTCGGAATAGCGGAGACCGCGCAGAAGTCCGATCTTCTGAGGTCACCGAGAACGTCACGCCGACGCCCGTAAGAACGTACGTCCCAATTCCGGCCGCAACTTTCCATCCGTGCAACAGAGAGGCTGCAGTTCCTGTTAGCGTGTAGGCTCCAGCCCCAGCCGCGATCTTCCATTTATGCAGCAACGAAGCCGTACTGCCAGCCAACGCATACGCTCCAGCGCCAGCACCGAGGACGTAAGTTCTTCTGAATGCAACAGTGGCGCCAGTGAGGACGTAAGAACCAGAACCAGCCGCAACTTTCCAGCCGTGGAACAGCGAAGCCGTAGATCCAGATAGTGTATACGCGCCAGCTCCAGCCGCAACTTTCCACTTATGCAGCAACGAGGCTGTTGCGCCTGTCAGCGTATACGATCCAACCCCGGCTACAACCTTCCACTGATGCAGCAGTGCGGCTGTGGCACCCGTAAGAACATAACTACCGACAGCGGCAACCACTATCCTCTTGACAAGGACAGATGCGGCCGAGCCAGTGAGAGCGTAGGAACCAGCACCGGCCGCAAGTGTCTTGTTGTTGAGTAATCCAGCAAGCGGAAGCGGTCGAAATCCTATAGCCATGTCAGATGATCAGGTTACGCATTGTCTGTCCTGGCCTCACAAACCAATATGGTAGCGGCGGGTGCTCGCCTATCGTTGCGCCGTTCGTGTTCACCCACGTTTGAGGCCCAGCGTTGCTGAATATTTCATTTGGATCATCGCCATCGCTTGATGGATGCTTACGCAGACTGCGGTACTCAATGATATCTTTAGCGATGTGCGGCAATGAAAACGGCCCGCCGTAGGCCAGTTGGCGCAACGTCTCATCCTGGAGCGCGAGCCCATCGGCCTGGATGTCCGTATTGGTGTACCAGACCTCTCCTATCATCCCGCCGTGAAAATTCGCCGGAGACGCGTTTACATTTCTGCATCCGATGGTGATATTGTTTAATCCAGTCGGCGCTGTTCCGGTTACGTTTGAAGCGTGTTCTGACACTCCCGTCGAAAACAATGCAGCCAACTTTCGGTTCGTTGCTGTGATAAGCCGCGCAACTGCAAAGTTCCACGTACCTGTCGATATAGTCCCTGTTGTAGTAGCCCCATTTGTGCCCCCAGCATCAGGCGCATTTCCTGCCGTAATCTGTCCTGTTGCGGACACTTGCAGCGTCATAATACCGAATTTGCCAGCGGCTGAGTTACTGTAAGTAACTATTGCCTCAATCGCAGCTATGGCATCTTGTGTGAACCACGCTCCTATTGTCAGTGGGTATCCGGTCGAAGGAAGTGCAGGTGCCGAGTTTATGAGATACTGCGATGAAGCTCTTACAAACTTTCCAGCCATCACGCGCTCGTGTAGTTGATGGCCGTGTATTTTATTTCGTGATCAGCGGCTGTCGCGCTCAACGTGGCACTTGAATTGTGCACAACAAAGATACCCCATTTCTTCGGCACCACACCGCCGAATGCTTGGGCGATGCTTTTTGGCCCGAATTCGTAAGTGTGCGATGCGGTCGTGTCCACTGCGATGATATCGAGCAGCGACATGCGCGGCTTTTCGTTTGTCAACGTTAGCGCAGCATCGCCCGTTCCGACAATACCCGCGAATGTCGTACCGTCATAAGAGCCCGCCGCCCACACCTCGATCTGCCCGGCTATTGGCGTTCCAGCGCCTGCCCTGATCTTGCCGCCGACAAGGTAATCGAGCGCGAGCGTTCCGGTATTGTCTACGACTGTGCTTTCGCGACCGGCAAGCAATGTCGACGACGAGGCAAGGCTTGTCAGCGTGATCGTCATAGCCGTTGACGAGCCGTAGGCAACCGAGGCAGTGGTCACTTCATCGCCTCCCGCAGCATGGGACCGGTCGGCTGATTGCGGCAATACGGAATGCGGTCATTCCATGCACGCTCGCCCTTTGGCGGGTTGTGCCAGTGGCCATTTCCAGCGGCATCCCGATCCATGGCCGCCTTCAGTTGCGCTATGGCCACCGGATGCCACTTGCGTGCAAAAGCCAAGCATTCGTCATCAGACCAATCTGGATGGTCAGTGAGCATCGGCGCGTATTTGATCGCGCCATTGAACTTTGCGACGAGCCCAGCAATACGATCTTCTGTCATGCCACTACCGCCCCGAACCATTTCAGCCTTGCGGCGTAGTCATTCTGAACGCGCGTCACAGCATCCCCTGCGATCAAATTCAATTGCGCTGTTCGCGTCGCCGAATCCCATGACGGATTATCGTCGAACTGAAACGTCGTCTCAATGACATTTCCAGCGGCGACATCATTCGATTCATTCGTGGAAATCTGACCCGAGCCATTGCCGATTGACATGTTCGTGACTGGGTTGAAAGCGTTCTTGATTGCCGTAGCCCAAGATACGCCAGCGGAGTTGTTGCCGGCTGGCGTCGGTGAATGGCAAACCACGGTAAACGTGTTGCTGCCGTTGCCGGTCATGACGTGAAGTCGAGCCATTACGATGCACTCCATACCGGCCGGTGCGGATCAGTCCGCCCGACACAAAAGAATCTATGCTTGCGCCCACATATGCAGTGGAACACATAAATGTCAGGCGCCGGCTCGTCGGGATGGCTCTTGCGCGCCTCAACCTCGTGGTTTTCAGGGTGGCGGCAACATGATGCGATAAGCTGGTTCTGCTCGAGGTGATCAATATGTTTTTGCTTGAGATGGCCTTCGGGAAGGTCCGCCACCTTCACACGCGGGCAGGTTTGCACCTGAGTTTCTGGCAGGACTGTGCCCTTGGGCCAGTTTGTACCATGGCGTGATGCCCATCCGCCTTCTTTGGCCTTCTGCGCCGGCGTCTTGATATCAGTGATAGAATAGCTTCCGAGTGAATGCGGTTGCATGATTATGTCGCACTTAAAGTTGCCAGCGAAGCCCCGAAATCCAAAGTAAATGTCTCGCCTGAAGCAACCGTGAACGTAGACCCGTAATCATATGAAGCCATAAGATTGTCCAATGCCGACGTATCATCATAGATGCTTACATAGCGGCCAGTAGTGCTTGATCCTAGATTTCCACCGGATGCAGTCCACACAACGTCAACTGATGTCGCTGTTACTACTGTGGTTGTACGTGTCGAGTTGAACGTGATGTCGGTGCCGCCTGTGGTGTAGCCGTTCGATCCGCCGATTTGCGTAAGATCGCCGAGCACATTGTCTGTTGCAACTACCGGCGCATCAGTATGGATAACTGCTTTGTACGTGTCAGTAGCGCCGAACCAATCAATCAGCTTGTTCGCTAAATTTTCGACGAATGTGTTGTAGTGCGTATACGTTGCCATCGTTCTTACCCAGTTTGCACTACTGATACGTTATCGATTGTCAGCGTAGCTCCTGCGGCAGAGAAGCTGATGAGACTGTTAGTGCTTCCAGCCTTGATGATTTCCGAGAATGTCGCTGCGGAACCTCGTGCCGTCCCAGAAGTCCCGCCGAGGATTGCGGTCACGGTGCCACCAGTGAATGCTGTGACCGTGAACGTGACAAGGTAGTTGACGCCCGGCGTGATCGCGATGGCTTGAGTCATGGTATCGGTTGCGGCGCCGGCGATATCAGCAACGCCGGCCGCTATGGTCCAAGTCGTCTTGGTCCAGTTGGCGTCCGCGCTGAATGTGCCGTTGGTGACGAGCTGGACACGATTATCGCCAGCCCCACCCCCAGGAGACGACAACCCAGCGCGGCTGAGTATTGATGCCACATTTCCAAGGCCTGTTGCGCTGATGATCATGGATATTTCTTGATCATTTCGAGTTTGATATTAAAGGTGCAGCCAGCCTCAAACCCCATTGTCGTAGCCAGAATATCGCCATTGGAGTTGTTGTCGGCGGGGGCGCCGATCGTGTTGACGACCCCGCCGAATTTCGTGAAGTCGAGGCTATTCCAGCCGTCGCAATCAGCGATCTGCACCGGCTCGTCGCCTTCGTATGTCAATCGCACGATGCCGAAAGGCACATCATAGGTGATGCACATCACCTTGACGCCCTGCGGAACTGGATTGAGGTCAGCCAGATGCACGATCGGCACCGTATCATTGGTGCCGTCGCTGACGCCTTGGACCTGCATGACGAGATTGCGAACCCCGTCATACAAGACCTGCGAAGTGATAACCACAGCCATGGTGCGGCCCTCCTGTTGGGCCTTACCGCGGGATGTCCACTTCAGCCCATGCCATACAAACGTTGTACAGCGCTGTGGTGACGATGGTCTCGCCGAGGAATATCATCTGTCCCGGCGGAACAATCAAACGGCCCTCAAAGTCGTGGGATGACTGACCAAAGCCAGGTCCAGCGGTAGCGATCTGCTGGCCGAAGCCAAGGCTATAAGCGCGCGTGCCGCCGGCGGTGAGCGTTGCTGTCGACCCGGTGAACCGCATTGCCGATGCGGTGCCATTGCCGAGTAGGGCATTCTTTGGCGTCGCATCGGTCCATGCCGAGAGTGGCGCCGCGGTTGCTAGCGCAAACCCGCAATACTGGTTGACGATCACAAACCCGCCGATCGTGATCGTACCCGATACATAGGCCATCGAGAGCCAGAGCGGGATTGCGTATTTTGTCGTGCTGGTATTCCAGAGCCCGAACGTCACCGCCGTTCCGGTCTCGACTGGGACCGCAACGCCTGCCGCCGCCGTGTTGCCGATGAAGACCCTGCCCAGGGCCACTTCCGTTGCATATTTTCCGCCTGAGATAGCCATTGTATGGCCTCCTGAAAGTGATGATGAAGGATTGAGATGGATTAGGTGTTGTCGAACAGTGTGCCAACGGCAACGACAGTTCCGACCTCATCAGCACCGGCGATGTAGTTGCGGGCTGCGTAGACTTTCGACGCAATCGGGATCGCCACGTTGGCGGCGGCATCTGCCGTTTTCATATCGTTATCAACAAGCATTCCGCTTGATGCTGTTGACGTTGTGATAACCAGGACACCAACAGCGCCGTCAGTCTGACCTGTTTGGACAAAGTTGCCGCGAACGTCCAATCCCAATAAATCCGCAGCGCCAGCGGTCAATAGGCCGGCCGCTGTCGCCGCATGCGACACATAGTTGCCATAGAACTTCAAATCATTATGTGCCGCTGCGGTAATAACAAGCGCGAGCTGCCCGGCATCCGCCGTCCTCAGATAGTTACGCTCCCATCGGCAACCGTCCGAAATATTGGCCGCCCCAAGGGTGTAACAATTGATGAAGTTGAACGTCGAAGTCGCGAAGAACTCGATATCAAGATATTGCGTGTTTTGCGCCGCAGTAGCATGCAAAACCGCCGTTACAACGTCGCCAACGCCCGCCGTCCAGCGGAAGTTTTTCCACATGCAGTTCGCTGCAGTGACATTGATGCGCGAGCTGGTAGCCGTGAAGGTAAGAGTAGGCTTTGCTGCACCAACTCCGATTCCAACGATATTCACCCCGGCAGTGCTGCATGCAAGGGCTGACGATGTGATCGTTTCAGCGTGTCCTGGCGCGCACAGGATTGTGTCGCCCTGATTGGCCGTGCAACGGCTGATCGCGTATGCGATGGTAGCGAATGGACGCTCGCGCGTTCCCTTGCCGCCATCGGAACCTGTTGCCGAATTGACCCAGAAGACATTACCGCCGAAGTCCGCGACGAGCGGCCGGCCAGTGATGACAACGCCGCCGGCGAATCCTTCCGGGTAGCTTGAGAGTGCATTTAGAGCCATTTGTGAAGCCTCCGCTTCGACCCGTGAGGGCCAGTTGTGGATTTCCGAAGGTGAGGTGATGGATGAATTCAGTCGGGCCGGTCGCTACTCCGGCTGGCCCCCTTCTGCAAGCCAACCCTGGTGAGGTTGGCAGGCCGTGGCCTAGTCACGGGGACCATCGTCGCCACTTGGGCGCCACCACAGCGCCGCCATTTAGATTGCGTGTCTGCTTTCCACGCCGCCGACTGAAACTCTGTTACTAAGCCCCCGCGCTGCCGAAGCAACCTAACGGGTCTGTCCAACCGACCGAGAAGCGCCGCGTGACCTTGGCCTTGGCGTTCCCAGTATCGTGATCATTGTCTTGAGCGAATTTCATCTCACGACGATTGAAGAAGGTCAGCCCGTTCGGGCAGTCGGTCTTGACGAACCATGCATCAGTGTCGCTCAGGTAGTGGTTCATGACCGGCTTGACGCCGACGAGGCGCACCGCATTCACGGCATTGTTGGTCGTGCCTGGGGTTAGTTCGCTCTTGAGTACCCGAGCAACATCGAACTGGATATTGACCGGGTAAATCAGCTTCATTGGGCGCAGTCCGATGGGCAGGCCGCGATCGTTCTTGGCCTGCCCGATCAGAACGCACATGTCTTCAAGGGCAGCCTCGCTGAAGTCCGCAGCCGTGATCATGTTGGCATAGTTGCCATTGATCGACGAATGCGTGGTGGCGAACAGGATCGACCCGTCGCCGCCAGTATAGCCGGAGGTGTAGCCGCGGTTGAGCACGTTCGCCGCGACGGTCTCGACGGTCTGACGCATAGAGAACGCTAGGCGCTTGATGCGACGCTTGCTAACGATCTCGTATTGACCGTCTTCCTGTTCTTCCTCGGTGACCTGATAACCAAGGCCATAGACGTTGTGCGTGTAGCGCTTGGTGAAGCCCTGGGATTCGGTATCGTACTCAACCGAACCGCCCTCGGTCTTCATTGGTGCCAGGCCAAAGCCTGTGATCTTGGTGTCTTCCTCGTAATTCTTCGACGATGTATCCACGTCGAAGATGTCCGAGTATTCCTCCGGGTGCTCCTTGTAGGTAGCCCCGAAGAAGGCATGCATTCCCATTTATATTCAACGCGGTTCGCTACTCCGCGCCCGCCGTTTCCGGCCGCTGCATGTTGCCATGCAGATTAGGCTATATCTTGATCCTGTCGGGAAAACAGGACCCGCACCATTTCCACCCGCTTGGGTGTACGAGCCGAAGCTCTAGTCGTTGAACCTTGCGAGCAATAAGTGTCCCTTGTGATGAGTCTGCACGCCCTTGAGCGTCGCCAGCATGAGCGGAAAACTCAACCCGTTCTCTTTGCAGAACTGATTGAGTCCCTTCACGCGGCGTTCTTCGCCGTCGGGAAGACGGACCAAATAAGACTTTGCTTGGGTGTTGTTAGCACCCTTCGCAACGTAGTCCTTTGGCTGCTTGGCATCCGGGTTGTTGCGGCGAGTAAGCCACAATTTGTCAGCCCATAAAATTTTGCGGCCGGTAAGGGCCGCGCTGATTTTTTGCCTAGTCTCCTGCGATGCAGTCTCACCACCACAAGTCATATTGTAGCCGCGATGGAAAGAATTGTACTCCTCAATGAAGTGCACTTCCATCTGATCAAGATATTCCGGCTTCAGGACGCTGCACAGAACCTCAAACTTGAAATTCTTCACGCCGTGTTTGCGCATCGCCTGATATAACTTGTGGTCCCTTTCACCAAGGTTAAACCGATGCATATGCTCACCCTTGCGGCGGGCGAGACCTTGGCACGTCTGGCCAATGTACCGTTTGCCGTTTTTCAGATTCAGGATTGAGTAGATGATCAGTTTGGTCATTGCTGCCTTGGCTGCTGATTGTCCCGGCGGGAGTTTCCAGCAGTTAAATGCGTTATCTCGTTATATTACTACAACGAGGCCCTTAATGCAAAGGCCATAAGGCTTTGGGATGATTCCCGGTACCAATAACTCCAGCCATGTGATGGCTCCTTTAATGTTGAGTGTGTGTGAGCCGGTTAGACCGGGGTGAAGCGGCCGGCATTGGACAGCGCGGCATACTGGTGATTGAGAAGCATGACTTCCCAGACGGCGTTGGTGCCGATCGCATTGCTCGGCACGTTGGCGTACCTCATCAACAGAACCTGGAACGTGACGGTCGTGTTTGTCGCCGTACCAGTGTCGATGACCCACGCCGAACGGCCGGTGACGGTCGAGGCCGTGCCCGCAGCGAGAACCGCAAAGCGGCCCTGATCGACGGCCGCGAATGCCGCACCGCCCGAATTTTCCTGACAGTGGAAAATCAACTGTGGATCGTCGGCAACCGCGATGATGCGATCGGTTGACGTTTCTCGATACGGCAGACTGTCGCGCGTGACCGGCAGAACCGACACGCAAACACCCGTGATGACGTTCGACGCGCCAGCCGAAGCGATGCCGCATTCCGGCAACATGCCAGGTTCAAACCCGCCGAAGCTGACGGTGTTGCAAGTGCCGCGATTTACGACCGGGTCACCCGGCGCGATGACACCGGTCGCGCCGGTCGCGAAGTAGAGATTGACAGCACCGTTCCATGGGGCACCGTTCAGAGTTCGAACAGGGCGCAGCCCGAAAGGCGCGTTGGAATTTGCCAATTTGGCCTCCTAATTGTGAATGGGGCGGGCTACTGCCCGTTGATGATGTTCCGTCCGCCTGGCACATAGGTTTGCTCGGCGGCCCCGTTGGGGGATGGCAGCGGGCCGCGCCTCAAAGTCGCGTCACCCTTCTTTCTCTCTTGTTCCTTGGCCGCTTCATCGGCCTCGTGATACTTCCTCGGCTTCCTCAGTAGGATTGCTCGCTCGCCCGTGTATTTATCGACTACGCGCTCTGTGCCCGTGCCGATAGCTGCCTCGTGACCTGCCGCGCCGCGCTGATTTGGCGCAGGCTCCCAGTCATCATCGACGGTCAATTGATGGATACGTCCTGGCCTGTCGTTGGCGTAGCGGTAGACCCAGTTGGGATCGCTGTCGTGGCCTGGGACGTGCATTTTCAGATTGCGCTCTGGCCCGAGCCCTTCGCGGCGCCGCCGCGTCTGTTGGGTCTCGGCTTGGCGCGCAGTTGGTGCGGCTTGGCCCAGCATAGGGCCGAGCGCCGCCTGTTGTCGGTTGTCCGGTCGGCGACGGTCTGTGTTTGTTGTGTCGGTCATGTATTCCTAGCTCTCCAAATACTTCGCGGCCCAGCGCTCGCGCGCCTTGCCGATGTCCTTTTCCATGGTCTCGCCCTTTTCGAGATAGTAGGGCAGATGCCCTGCGTTCTCGGCGAGCTTGCGATCAGCATCAGGCACTTGGGACCATTTCGAGCCCCGGCCGCCGCCGACGCGCGCCGAACCTTCCACGCGTGACCCGCGCACAGGCTCCTCGTCGTCCTCTTTTCCGCCGTCGCCAAACTTGTCGGGGAACCGTTTCTTGACGTAGTCGCGGACCTTGTCGAGGTTCTGCGCCAACGTCAGGCCAGGCTGGTTCTTGATCAGATATTGATGATGCACGTTGGCAAGTGCATTCAGCTCCGGGTCGGAATTGAACCACGTATTGTCGGTCAGCCACGCGTCGATCGTTTCCTGCACGTTCTTCGGCAGTGCGGTCGGCTTGTCGTCACCATTCTTGGGCTTCTCGACCTCAGCCGCACGCTCGTCGAATGCCTTGGTGGCTTCCTTCTCTTGCTTTACCGCCTCCTGATATGCCGCTTTGTCGCCAGTTTCGACGGCATATTGCTTGGCAGCATCGTACCTGGCTTCAAGTTGCGCGCGCTGGTTTTCCAGCGTTGCCCGCGACATGCGCTCGATGCGGTCAAGGTTGGCGCGGTGCTCTGACCGCGTTGTGGCCAGCTCAGTCTCAAGCGCAGCAACCCGTTCCTCGGCCTTACGCGCCCTCGCATTGATGAGCGGCATGACCTTTTCGCCCCGGCGAACGAACTCTGCCGGGTCGAGAAAACCAGCCTTGGGCGGTGTGCCCTTCCAATTCTCTGGGCTTACCCAGCCCATCTCGGTCGCGCGTGCGATCGTATCGGCATCAGCCTCACCGGATGGTGCACCGCCTGCATCTTCGTCTTCTGCGTCGGTGCCACTCATTTCGTCACCCATTCATAGAGTTTTTCGGCACGGGCGATTACATCTTCATCTTTTGGACATGCTACGGTTGGCCAGCCAATAGCCTTTTCGACGCACCAACGGCGCAACTCTACGCCGCGAAGAAAGTTAATATCACTGGGTTTCTCTACATCGTTCTTCATTTTTGCTCTTTCCTCAATTAAAAACCCAGCGCGATGGCTGGGCGGTTTGACGTTCTGCTTGCTCTGTCGTAGTTTTAGATTGGCGATGATGAGTGGTGGCTATGGTAGCCACCGAGATGGGAGTTAGTAGCCCTAGATCAACTCGGCCCGGCTCATTGTTCCTGCTACCGGGCAGTGGTTCAAATCCACCTTCACCGTCCTTTACTTATGGCCGTGTTTCTTGTGGTGAGGTTTAGGCTCTGGCTCTGCGACATCTTCGTGCTTGGCTGCTTTTTCAGCCTCCAGCGCTTCGGTCTTCGCGGCTTGGCCCTTCTGGTATGGCATCCATTCGCAATACCGGCCCTGTGGCGGTGTTTCACCGTCCTGGACGAGGGGCACGTCAGACCGTGAGAACCCGCAGCCGCTTGAGTCGACGACGAACAAGTTGACGCATGTGTCGGATTGTACGTGAGCGACGATAGCCGCATTCGGCGTTTCGTCGGTCGATGTTCCTGGATCGGTATCTTCGCGGTGATACCAGACGATCCTTCCAACTGTCGGCGTGATCATAGCGATATCTCCTTTGTTGGCTCAATTTTCAGCAGGTCGGCGCGCAAGGTCTTCGCTTCCTGCTGCAGTCTCGTCTGCTCATCCTTGAGCAGCGCGACATGCCGTGTGAGGTTGCCGATGCTCTTGGTAGCTTCGGCTATGCGGTCGGTGCGCTGCTTTATTTCCCAGCGGATGTTGTCGGCCGTGGTCATGTGAGAACCGCAGCGCAATCCTTGTCGTTGATAATACGATAGTCGACACCATCGCGGCCCTTGACTACGGCCCCGCTGTATTTGGCAAATAGGATGCGGTCCCCTACTTTCGGCGGACTCGCGTCTTTCCAGTTGTCATAAGAGAACGCCAACGGAGATACGGCAACAATCGTGCCCTCCATCTGGGCGTGTTGGTCGCGTTCTTTGGTGTCGTCGGGGAGGATGATCCCGCCGGCCGTCTTGTTGGCCGTCAGCTTTGGCGCAACCAATATTTTATACTCGGTCGGCATAATGCCGCTTGGATTATCAGCCGCCTTTTGTGGCGTCTTTAGCTTCGCTACTGCCGCTGTCATCTATGTCCTCGTAACTCACTGTGATGAGATCGTTTATTGTCTCGGCTCTTGCTCGGAGATCGGCGAGCAACACAGGATCGGTCTCGCCCTGATCCCAGGACGCGGTGACCCATTTCTCTTTGGCTTTGTCGGCTACCTTTTTCAGCTCGCGGAACACATGGACGGTAATCGGATTGTCCAGCCATGAGTTGAAGTCTTCGCGCTCAATCATTTGGTCTGCCGCGCCTTCCATGCTGCAGAGCCAACAATCGCGGGCGGCGGCGGGCCAACACCGGCAGCCAATTCAGCCGCCCTCTGCTCAAGGACTGTTGGCGTCTTACCGCCGGCTTTGCGCGCGACCTTCTCGGCGGCCGCATCAATGCGTGCTTGGGCGTCACGCAATACTTTCTGCAGCGATCCTTGCTCCGCTTCTGCAGGCTGCATTCTGGGGCGCATGTCTGGCCCTTTGTTCATATATCTGGAGCCGACCGCACCAACGGCCTGCACGCCAAGCGCCGTCTGGCCGAACCGTTCAAGCCCGGTGAATAGGCCAACATTATCCTTTGCCTTCGTGATGCGCTGGATATTGACCTCGCTCGGATTCTCGTCATACGCCTTTATGGCGTCAGATAGTTCCGCTTCCCACTTTTGCTTGTAGTGATTTGAAATCCCCCATTCGAGCGCCGCCGGCGCGGCCGCTGCTACCTCAACGGCGGGATGGATTTGCGGGCTGTAAGTATTGTTGAGCGGCGTTGCCTTCGGGTTGACTGCAAAACCTGGAGCCTTCCCAGGCTCAAGCAGGAATGGCACTTCCTTCGCGCCGCCCTGCTGCCAGAACGCATTTGCACGAGTGGCGCGGGCGAGAGCGGCGTCCGCTCCCTTCTTGCCGGCAGCCACATCCTCGGCCATGATCGCGTTTCCGGCCTTTGCTGTTTCTTTTATTGCCTTGTCCGCCTTCGACTGAGTCAGCCATCGTCCAGCAGAACCCGCCGCCGCGCCTAGAACGATACCAGCCGGACCGGAATAATCGCGCATGATCCGGCTCGCCGGAGACATGTCCTTGTCAATATCGCGTAAACGTTGGTCGGCTTCCTGCCTGCGAGCCAAGTCCGCGGCGTCCTTTTCGGCTCTGAGCCTGGCAGCTTCGATTTGAGCGGCGGCCGCCGATTGGTTAGCTCTTGCCGTCTCAAGGGCTGCAGCATTCGCGCCCTGCTGTGTCTGCAGTTCTTGCCGCTTCAGTTCTTCCGCGCGATTGGTGGCCTCGATTTCCCTAAACTTCTGCAGCGCCTGCTCTGTCGGTCCACCCGGCCTCATAATGCCATCGATCTCTCCGCGATAAAGCCCAGCATCCTTCAGCTTGGTCTGAAGTTCCTTGATGCCCTGCGAGTCTTTCGGCAGCGAGGCCTGTTGGTTCTCGGCCCCCTCTGTCATGGACGGCGCCAGCACCGCCCCCGTCGCCAATGCCGCCGTAGTCGCCCGCGGCGCTGCCTGTGCGGCCATATGCGTGCCCGCTGCTATAGCGCGCCCAGCCATGAATTCAGGAGCCAGCACCGCCCCCACAGCCCGACTAGCCCCAAGAGGAGAAAACATCGTAGCCGTAGTCGCCATATTGGCAATGTGCTCCGGCGTGAAGTCGCCGCGCCCTGCGTTCGGCCGCACCATTTCGCGGTGGCGAAGCATGGCCAATTCGTTCGGATCACGCTGTTCGTAATTCGGTAATGCCCGCGTCATGTCCGGCCGATCGGGAGGTGTCCCGTACAGTCCAGACTGCAGCGCTAGGCTAGATCCACGATGCACCGCATCAAACGCAGCCTGCGACCGCGCATGCAGCGCGTCCCAATTCACCTGGCCGATGGCCTCATTTGCCATGCCAAGAGCGTCGGATTGGGCAAGGTTCCCCATTACTCGACCTCGGACTTGGTTTCGGCGTCTTGGGCAGCCGTTGCCGCTGCAATTGCCGATTCCTCACGACGCTGCTGACTATCGTCCGCCGCTACAGCGCGATCATGCATATGACCGGCAAGGCTCAAGTCATGCCCAGCCGCAGCGGTAGCCGCCGAGTTCTCAGCCATGATCATGCCGTGATGATCCTTGCGCGCACCGTGCACGAGCGTAGCATTGTCGTGCTCCATCTTGTGCGCCGCAGCAACAGGAGCCAATTGCGCGTCGACAAGAGACTTGGCCGCGTTTGCCTCGGCCGCCGTGGCGCTGGCGCGGTTCAGCTCGGCCTTCGATTTCTTCTCGTCGACCTCGGCCAAGGCGTTTTGCATGGCTATCTGTTCTTGCGGGCTCGGTCCGTTGACCTCTGGCTTCATCAGTCGTTCGGCATTCTCAATCCCTGTCGCTGCGCAAACGTCCTTTGCCACTTCACGAGGATTGAATACCGGGCCGATCGCGGGGTGCTCGGACAGCGACATGAGCACCTGGGCCTTTGCGCCCCTTTGCATGTCGGTGACCATTTTCGGGTCACTGACTGGCACAACGTCATGGTCTTTCGAATTGTAGTCGGCTCTGGACACGGCCTTCTGCGTATCCATGACCATGTAATAGGATTTTTCGTCCAAGAACTGCGCATTGAGCATGTAGAGCAGTTTGAACTCAGCCTTGAGTGCGCGGTAAATGCGTTTGTAAATGGCCGTGAATACCTTCAGCCCTTGCTCGATGAGCGCCAGCGTCGTCGTCGCGGTCTGCACACCCTTCGTGCCGCTGTCGCCGGTGAGGATATCCTTGACCGCCGTGATGTCCTTGGCGGCCTCAATCATCATGCCGAGCAGATTGAACAGGACGGGCGATGGCTCGGGGAATTGGTGCGCGTGGATTTGATCTTTGATTGACCCAGTGACGCTTACGACTTCATACTTGCCGGGGCTGACTTGAACTTTTCCCTTCTTGAAGCGTACACCTGATCCAATAAACCCCCCTCCGGCGACGGATAGATGACCGGCGTCGAGCATCTGATTGAGGGTTGTGTCGATGGTCTCCGATAGGCTTTCCAAAAGCCTTCCAAACCCGATGTCGTAAAATCCACCTCGCGGATCAGGAATAAACGAGTACTTGACGAAATATTGAGCCTTCGGAATACGCGTGACCCGCTTATCATCGTACTTCACATCCTCCATTCGATAGTTCGCGACGATGCGGACTACCTTACACGATTCCTCGTGCACAGTAACGATATACGGCTCGCGATAGCCGTCTTCGTCGAGATCGAGATATCGATGCTGCTCGATGAATTTGTGCGGCGCGTCATTATCCTCACCCGCGTCGGTCGGTTGCGGCAGATCGATGTCCAGCCAAATACCGGCCAGGACTTTCTCGTCGATCTCCTGCTGGTAGAACGTCAGGCAGTGGGTGACGCGTGGCGTGGTTGCCAAAGCCTTGGTCTTCTGGTTCACGACCAGATCGACCGCCGGCACCATCTCGGCCTTGTTGCGGCCCAATTCCTCGCTGCGCCAGACCTTGCGGAATGCACACCCGACGATCGGGATGTGGTGCAGCAGAACGTCGGTGTCTTCCTCCCACTCCTCCATCTCGTTGAGGAGTTGGTAACTCATGTGCTCGCTGATGCGGTCTGCACGCTCACGCTTGGCCCCAGGTGGCACTTGCCACTGAATGACGGGCTGACCGTTCGGACCCTGCACCGGTTGACCCGTCTGCGGGTCCATCTGCATGGTAGGCTGGCCGGTCTGTGGATCGATTTTCGGCTGGCCTTCGTCAGATCCAATGACCTGGCACTTAACGACACGGTTTCCGTCGATGATGGCCGGATAAGCGCGGGCGCCGAACTGCAGCGCAGCAACCGTGACCAGCGGATATTTGACGTTGGCTGCGCCTTCGAATGGGTAATTCTTCGGCTGACGGACCTGCAAGGCCACGTCCATAGCCTTCAGCGCGGACTTTTCCCAATCCTCACGCGATTGTTTGTCGATCTTGTATTCGCGCTCGACGTCGTATCCTATTTTCTCGAGTTGCTCGGCCGTCAAGCCCTTGGCAATGTTCTGCGATGCGACGTAATTCGTCAGCTTCGTCAGGACAGAGGCAAGAGGGGGCGTCCGCCGGCCAGACTTGGCGATGGACGAGGCGTCGTAGGCCATGTTATTTTGAGACCATGAAAGTCAAAAAGACACCGCCGAACTTGCCGGACAGAGGCGATCGTTGCGCATTGCGCGGCAACCCGTCAGCGACGGGAGAACTCAGGACATATGACCCAGAGCAAGCCCCGCGGCTCTATGCATTCATCATGTTCGTCGAACCAACCGGCAAGGTCCGGTATGCGCTCGCATGACAGGGATATGCATACGATCGCGATGGCCCAAACCACATCAGTACCCCGTGACGGACGATCGGCCGTAGTTGCGGCTGTCGTCGTCATAGTCATCGTCGAAGCGTGACGGAATGCCGGCCGCGAAGGTCAGTAGGAAGGCGTCAGCTAAGTCTGGGCTGCGCAGCCCTCGCTTTTTGAGCTCGTCCTTGGATTCGACCACGATTTTGCCCGTCGATGAAAAGGTGTAGAGCGGCGCTGACAACTCACTGATCAGGTCATCACACCCAGCCGGAATGCTCACGTCCTTGCTGGCGAACCATTCCCGGCCCTGAAACCAAAGCTCATCGCGCAATCGTTGATAATGGGCCGCAGATGCCGCGCCTTCACCCACGTTGACGCCACGGGCAGGCAAACCAATCTCCAGTGCCCTATCAAGCACGCCTGAACCCATACCGACCGAATCAATCAGTATCTCTGCCGGCCGCCGTGGTATTGGTGTGCGCTCGTATATTTGCTGCACTCGTCCAACCGTCTGCATCAGGTCGAGGCCGTGCCACCAGATAATCGGTTCGATGAGACAATTTGACTCACGCTTCGCCAGAGCAGTCCGATCATCGCCGAAACGGGCCACATCAAGACCCCACACAGGCAGATAGCCAAGAGGATGAACACCGCGATTGACAGCCGAAAGTATCGACTCAAGAGGGATAACGGCTTCGTCGTCAGCAGTCGGAAACTCCCCCAAAACCCTGACGCGGTAGGCATTCGAGTCCTTGCCGTATCGAGCGATGATATCGTCAATGTGGCCTCGTGCGCGCTGCACGTCCTCGCTGTTGACCCGCATGGTATGCCAGCGGTCCCGCAAGCGATTGTGCGTGTCGAAGAAGAATCCGCTCGATCGCGTTGGGTTGCCGGCCAAGACGGCCTTGGCGCCCTCAGTCGACAATGCACCGGCACCTACCTCGAAAACCACGTCTTCAATGCCCGAAGCCTCATCCACCAAGAACAGAAGGTGCTTGGCATGGAAGCCTTGTAGAGCCTCTGGATTATGGCGCGATGCCGTGCGCTGGACGGCGAAATTGCTTTCCGGGCTCGCCACCCTGACGACACGCTCAGCCTGTACCTCGATTTGGTCCTTGAGCAACGGCGGGAGATGCCGCCACCACTTGGCAATCTCCGGCCAGACCGTATCCCGTAGCTGGTCCTGACTATTTGCCGTCACCGGGATTTTAGTGTCGTCCCGCGTCAGCAAAAACCACAGTACCAGCCAGGCGAAGAACGTGGTCTTGCCGACACCATGGCCCGACCGAATCGAAACCCGGCTCTTTGCCGCAACAGCCAACAACGCATCACGCTGCCACACCTCGGGCTGGACACCGAGGACATCAGTGACGAACAGTAACGGGTTGTCCCGGCTCCGAAGGTATGCCTTCTCCCACGTCTCCCGCAGTAGCGGCAGTGCCATCAGATATCGCTCTCAGTAGTCGCTCAAAGGTCTCTGACGCGTTTACGGAAACGTTCACGTCCTTGGGCAGGATGGATGCAATCGTTTTGAGGTAGGCCGCCGAATTTGTCTCGCGGCAGTCGACGATCGCAGACGGGCCATGCTTTTGGAAATCTGCGTAGAGCGCCTCGACAAATGACGTGTCGAGAAGATTGCGGCTTCCCTTCGGGCGCCCTGGATTTCCGGCCTTGAACGGCTTCAAGTTGGCGAGGCTTTTGGGTGACACCTTACGCTTTTTGGCCGTCACGTTTCTTTTCTCGTACTTTCTAGGCTTCGGCAGTCACCCCAAGAACGGCCTCATCCGTTACTGGACATCTCGTCGGGTCATCGGGGGCCATGGTCATTCTCGATTTGGCTTGGTTCGGGCGCGACACCGCACCCATAAATTGTTGTATCGGACGATTTGCGTGATTTGTCAATAGGGTCAGCCGCCGCTACCGCCAACATTCATAATTTCTAATGGCGCCAGTAGTTCGGGTAATGGCGCGGATCGCCATACCCTCACAAAGAAGGTGGATAATTTGGGCACGGGCGTTGGCGTCCAGCTTGTTCATATATAACGGTAAAATACACTCAAATGAACTTAAGTCAAGCATAATAGGTCAGTTTGCATATTTACGCAAATCTGGTATATTGAGTCTATGACCTTAGACGCCAAGACATTTCGCTCGCCCGGCCAATTTATCCAGGCCCTTTTGGATGAGCGGGGCTGGACGCAGCGGACGCTCGCCATAGTGCATGCGCAGTTCCCCATCGTCTGACGGGCCGAGCATTCCTCGCGGAAATTTTCCGGTTGGTCCGAGCTTCATTGCCTTCCCTCCACTTTCAGCGCCCGCAGCCCATCCATGAGCGCGGCGAACCCCTTGGCTGGCACCCGCCCGCCCTCGACCACGACCCATAGCGTTGTCGCTCGTGCCTGTTTGCTGGCCTTGGCGAGGCCGCCCATCGCGTTATCGTATTCGGCCCGCCTCTCTGCGGCATCCCCGATTTCGGCTCCCGTGCCGCCTCCCGGCTGGCCTACGCCGGCAATGGATGGTGCCATGCGCGGGCCATAGCATTCTCGCCAACGACGGACGACCGCGGCAAAATCCTGGCCGACACGAAATAGGTCGTCTGGGATAGCTCCCATCCAGTTGAGCTGGCCGAACGGCGTGGCGCACCGCGCATCGTCACACGCGTCCTCGTACAGCCTCATGCGGTGGGGCTGCGACCTGGCCACCTCGTTTGGCGATCGGACCGGCTCAGTAGGGTGGGCAATCGGGATTTGGGATTTGCGCAGTGCTGCTGCGCGCTTGCGGCCGGCGCGGCTCATTTGGACACCCGCTGTTGCCGTTTTCTGTTGTCAATTGCCCGCTCGGCGCTCAGTTGCCGCCGCCATCTCTGGCGCTTGCCAGCCTTCTCCGTGCTGCCCAGAACCCTGTTGCGGCCGGCCCGCCGTTGCTTCCTGGTCGCATTCGACTCGTAATTGAGATTAATCTCGTCCAGTTCATCGAGTTCTGTCATCTTCGGCCCCCGTATTTAGTGCAGCGTCACTGTTTTTTGGGTACATTTTAAGCAAGTCCTCGGCCGTCATTCGCTTGAACTCCGTCGCGCGCTGCATTTCGGTTCGGCGGCCAGCGTATTGCTCGTAGGATGTCCCGCGCTCGAAAGGGCCGAGTGGCCGCCCGTACTTTGCGACCATTTCCCCGAATGTTATCGGTTCGCGCGGCGTCGGCGCCATATGCTGTGCTGCACCCAATTCCCGATATTTCTTGATGGTAGCAAGCCGCTGGACCTCGGCGTCGCAATGGTCGGCAATCTGTTTGATCGTCGGCGGCCAATCCGATTTGCGTTGGATGCCGCTTATCGGATTGGTAGCGTAGTCAATGATGTTGTCAGGATAGCGCTCCAGAACCATCCCAAGCTGGAGCAGGAACTCGTCAGGATTGGCAAAATCATCGCGACGATATGAGCTTAGGACTTGGCGAGCCCTCCCAGAAATCCACGCGGAGCGGTGCGGGGCCGCTGGAGCCGGGGACGTAGGCATTGGCGGCTTCCATTCCGCCGAGCTTGTCGATGAGTCGGTCGGCGGCGGCAATTGCTGATTTTCCACTTTTCACCTCGGCAGGTTGATCTTCCCAGCGCCCCTGGTTGAGCCAGGTGGCCGGGTTGCACCACGGTCGATCGTCGGTTTTGGTGACGTAACGGCGTAACGCCGACATCATCACGTCGATCGTTACGTTATGGGTCTTGCGAACCTTATCGAATGCCGTCTTTGCGGCCTGTTTTCCGACCTTGTTCGGGAAAACATCCCAAAACTCGTCGAAATCGCCTCGCGCGCGCGTATTCTCAGTCTCTCTTTCTTCTTTTTTTTCTTCATTGATAGACTCTTTCTTATAAAAGAAAGAAGAAGGGTCGTTACGCGTTACGTCACGTGACGTAACGGCGTCACCCGTAACGTTCGTTACGTCGACGGCATCACGGGACGCCACGCGCGCACGGTAGCGGGCTTGGCGTTCGGCCGCCGCCGATCGAGCGGATGATCCGCCTTCAATGCGTTCGACGGCAGCAACGAGAGCTTCGCCCGCCAGACCGAGGGCTATCAACTCACGAAGGACCGCCGAAATCTTGATAGCCATTATGCGCGCGCCCGCCTCTCGACTGCCGCAGTCCCAAGCGGAGTCCCTGCGAGGTCGCCCAGCGCATGCATGTATTGCTCGACGGTCTCCTGTAGGGCCTCGCGTTCATTTCGGTCTTGCCGACGCAGCGCAATGACGCGGCGCAGCGCCTTCACGTCGATGTCTTTCCCCTTGGCCTCGGCGTAGATATCCTTGATATCCGCAGTGAGGTCGCGCTTGGATTGCTCCAGATTCTCGATACGCTCTACAAATTCAGGTATGACGTTGTTTTTCATCTCATCAGTCCCCATGCTTCGACCTGGGCCAGAGCGGCATCCAGCCCGTAAGCCGTAGCCACTGCCGCCCCTGCCATTTCCATCTCGATTTGAGTGGCCTTCTGCGCCACAGAAACACGGCCCTGGTCGGCTTTCAGCTCCAGGCCGTAGGTCCGCCCCCCGCAGATTAAAATCACGTCAGGGACGCCCGTACGGACGCCCTGGTCTTTCAGGTGGCGAGCCTCGATTGCGTCTCGTTTCCCACCATTGGGGACGTGGAACCAAAAGCAGTCGCGCCGGGCCCGCCAGCGCAGATGGTTGCACAGCGCGGTCTGTATCTGGGCTTCGGGTTGGCGGCGCGGGCGCTTCATGCTGCCTCCAGTATTTTCTTTTTCAATGCTTCTAGTTCTTCGCAAAGCCGATTATCTGCGGCTGCAAGCCTAGTGATCTTTCGCTTCGAACTCAGCGAAGTCGTGTGGTCTCGACCGCCGAACGCTCTGCCGATTGCGGGGAGAGATCGGCGTGTCATGGTCGCGCAGAGATAGGTCGCTATCTGTCGGGGCCAGACGACCTCCTTGGTGCGCCGCGCTGACTCCATGTCGAGAATGCTGACATTGAAATGTTTGGCGACAATCGTCTTGATATGCGTGAGCGATGGAAGCGGGACTTCCGACGTTTCGTTGGCTCCGTGCAAATGGTCGACGACAAATGACCATCTTGCGTATGGTCTTTCTTTCTCTACTGCAGGAACCGGAACGGGTTCGATAGGTTGGACTTCCGCGGGAATGTCTTTTGGCTCCGGCGCTGCCGCCACAATGATGGCGGGTTTTGGCGATGGCCTCGGCATCATGCGCTTTCGTCGCGCTATAGCGTCCGCCATCAACTGCCGTGCCGTTGGACTCGTTTCTGTTGCCATCGACATTTTTTCACCCCGTGTGCACTATTGACCAGACTTCATTTTTACTCGTCGCTACCGTGGGCCAGCCGGATTGCGTGGGCCATTCGCATATCGGTGAAAAACAGCGTGATTTCCGCAGGCATTGGTCCGTTGTCGACATCGATCGTGACCCAATTTCCGCACGGATCAGCCTTGATGCCTTTGACGTTGTGAATTGCGAATGAGACCATCGGTCTATCCTCCGAACGGCAACAGCACCCAGGCCATGCCGATGTTGACGATTGCTGCGATTGCCAGCGCAGTAAGGACGATGGCAATCGTCAGTGCGTTTTCTGCGGTGGAGTGCATGTCATGCCGCCGTGCGGTGGCCGGTTTCGCGAACGCCCGTTACAATGTGATAGGGCCGCTTTTTGCCTCGTAGCTTGACACGCTTGTCCTTCGTGCCTTTTGGCTTCGTGCGCTTGATGCCTTCATCCTTGCGCGGAATTGTCTTGAGTAGGTATTTGCCGGGCTTGAACTCGCCGCCTCGATCGAATGCGATAATTTCAGAACGGAGAGCTGGAGACGTGCGGTAGCGTAGCCACTTGCCATCGATCTTGAGATAACTGCGGCCGACGTGAATATGGGTTTCGGTGGCGTGCAGTTCTCGCTTGCAGGCCAGAGCAGCGGCGCAAGACGTTGGATCTTTTGTGTTCCCACGCTTGCAGTCGCGGGGCGATATGGTGATGAACACGCTTTTCTTGGCGTCTGAGACTGGTCCGTCGAGTTTCATGTTGATGTCCTGAGGGATGGCCTAGATTGGAGGTAAAATTTTTTATTCTCGCTTAGTTGCTATGCGTCGATATTGTTCAAGGATGTTGAAGCCGACGACCAAGTTGGGACTAGCATCAGGCGACCCGCTAACAAATCTCCTGATCCAGACTTCAGATGTCCCGACCATTGCAGCAACCCGTAGATAGGCGACCATCCTACCGCCGTGCTTTGACTCGCGATCAACAAGCGCTCTTGCTGCATTTCTCGCCTCCTCAACGATTGATCGGTTTTGAGCAATCAATCCAACCTCCCCTGTGTCACTGTCCGGTATGGACAACGGCACAGAGGAAACAAACGAAGACGCAACAGATACTTGGACGCCCCTCGGCATTTGCGCCGCACCCCTGATACAAAGACTCGCGCAAACCGTTACAGCGGCAAGCGCAACAACAACGGAGTTTCAATCACGCAACAATTACGAAGAAAGGCCGCGGGCATGTTGCCTTGTCGGGACATGCCCGCGGAGTTCACCATGCGACGACAACCACGAAGACGCATGGCGGGATGAATCATGACATCAGTTCGTCGCTGAATATGGCGACGCCGATGAGAACCAGATAAATCGACCAATGGAGCGCGCTCATGCTGCTACCTCACGAAAGAGTAACGGGCTGGCCTTCCGCCATGGATCGGCCTGACCAGCCCGCGCACTGCCGCTTGGGTCCGACCACAGGGAAGCAGTCGAGCGGCAATTGGAATATGGTTCGGCGGCGGCCAGTCCATTGTCACCAGTGGACCCACCTCACCTCTGCGGATGAGAGCGTGGCAGGAGCGCCGCCGAATTGAAATTAGGTGACCGTCTTTCCCCGAGGCGCGACGGTCAGGCGCACGAACTCGGCGGCTGGGGTGTAGGGCCGCCCGGAGTTGAATGGAGGGATACTTGAGAATACGTACTGTAGAGAAAGCAGCCGCTTGGTATTTCGCGGCATTTGTACTGGTGTTGTGCGTGTTAATGTTCCGACGAATGGTGTTCTGATAAGTATTCGAAACGGTTATACACAACATAGTTGACGGCTCAACAATACCACCGCTACTGTTCGGTTCAGAACAGTTCCGGGGGGAACAATGGGTGAAGTTGTACTGTTGCGTAGTCATCGGCGTCTGGTCTCAGGTATGCGCACGCCAAAGACACGAGGATCGACGCGACGCCCCAAAGCCTCCGACACAATCAAAGAAAACTTGGCTGGTATCCGGTCGCGCGCCTTCCAATTGGAGACAGCGCGGGCCGAAATGCCAGCCACCCTGGCCGCCGCGCAGGTGCCGCCGAGTTCCGAGATCACTTTTTCGACTGAATTGAGCATGGCCGGAGAATATCCACGCAACATGGATAAGTCAAGTTCCCATGAAACGTTGGTAGAAGACGGCCATATTCCGCCTCATAATTTGGAGGTGGATAGCCGGGGGAAAGTCAGGCAGCGGGTCCGCGATGCGCTCGAAGCTCTGGGCGTGTCGCAAAAGGCATTTTGCGAGCAATCCGGCGAAAATTACACGAAATTCAATAATTATCTCAATGACTCATCCGACAATATGATCCCGCCAGAAGTGGCCAGCAAGCTCTGCGACGAGTTCGGCCTGACCCTGGATTGGATATACCGCGGCAGGTTGTCGCACCTTCTCCCGGCCGATTTCAGCGCCAAATTCAAGCAATTAGAGCACAAGCGGGCCACCAAGCCAAAGATCGTCGCCCAAAAATAAATCCATTTTTTATGGATTGACCTATTGCGGTTTCCACGAAACGTGGATACAACGTCTCCATCGAAACGGGGAGACGGACATGCACTTCCTCACCACCGCAGACATCAACCACTTCTTCGGCGGCGCGCCCAAGCTCCTGTCGGCAGTTCCAATGATCCGCAAGCAGGGCAACGGCAACCTCACCGGATTTGTCCGCAAGACCTTCGCCGACGGCTCGTCCGTTGACTCCGATTTCATCGTCAATGCCAAAACCCGCGCCGACGTGGTCGCGGCCTATCACGAATAGGGGGACAGAACATGCACACACGCCACACCATGACCGACGAACAGCGCGCCGCAGCCTGGGACCGGGTAGCCGCAGAAATGCGCGGCGACCTCCACAACGAGAACGACCGCAACGCAATCATCGCCATGTGCGTCATCGCAGCCGCGGGGATCGTGGCGCTGTTGATGCTGGCAATCTGAGGGGCGACAATGAGCGAACCGATCACAATCGAGATTTTTGTTGCCGTAAACGAATGCGGGGACTTCGAAATCAGCGCAGAGACCGCCACGGACGTAACTGACAATTTGCGAGACAACTACGGCTTTGAGGCCATTCGCATTGTCAAGATGCTCGTGACTGTTTCGCCTCCCGAGCAAGACATAACCGAGATTGCCATTACTGCGCCGGCCGAGGCCAAGGCGCCCGCACAAGTCACGGTGTCCTGACATGGGCCGCTTCCTCCCGCGCAATTACGACGACTGGAAAACCACGGACCCCCGCGACTACGAGGAATCGGTCCCGGAACCAGACCCCGATGAACTGTACGAGAAATGGCGCGACGAGCAAATGAACGAGGGGAAATGAAAATGCAAATCACTAGAGAGATCGCTATCAAAGTGCGCGACACTGTCGACGCCGGCCTGTGTGCTGGCGTCGGCAAGCCAACACCCGGGCAAATGTGCGTCGAGGCCGCTGTTTGTTTTGCTCTTGGCCTACCTCACGGCGATGAGCCGGGGTGCGTTGCGCAATCGCTGCGCTCACTGAAAATCCGGCTAAATGATGCGAATTGGTCATCCAATCAGGCGCGGGCTAACGGTCTGCGCCGGTTAGCTCTGGCCCAGCTTGGCAGCGACGGCCTACTCAATGATAGGGAGTTTGTACGACGCGTCGGTGACTACACAATCAGAACGACAGTTCCACGCGCAATGAGAATTGCCGCAAGCGTCGCCAAAAACGCAGAGCACAAAGCGGCGATGATCGCTGCGGCTGCAAAGTGCGAAAAGAATGGAGACAGAGCGTCGGCGATCGACGCGAAGACGGCCGCCGCCGCCTACGCCTACGCCGACTCCGCCGACTCCGCCGCCTACGCCGCCGCCGCCGACTCCGCCGCCGCCTACGCCGCCGCCACCGCCGACTCCGCCGCCTCCGCCGCCGCCTACGCCGCCGCCGACTCCGCCGCCGACTACGCCGCCGCCGCCGCCTACGCCGCCGCCGCCGCCGCCGCCGCCGCCTACGCCGCCTACGCCGCCGCCGCCGACTCCGCCGCCGCCTACGCCGCCGCCACCGCCGACTCCGCCGCCTACGCCGCCAAAAAGCGAGATGAGGAACTATCAATATTTGCAGAGGCAGTCGTCCAAATCCTCATCGAGATGAATGCGCCCGGCTGCCAATGGCTAGACCTCGTAGAATTGGCGGCCTGACATGCACTCCACCGCAGAAAACGCACTGACGATTGCCATCGTCCTTACTGCGCTGGCAATCGCAGCAATCGTCAACATCGGCATGGCCTGGGTGCTGTTGCCGTTCGGAGGAT